>Ga0066903_100000355_pt1 | contig 27722 bp, 18 predicted proteins | sample PanSoiMetaGPlot1_FD_67491 | JGI IMG/M metagenome (GOLD analysis project Ga0066903, IMG submission 67491) | Tropical forest soil microbial communities from Panama analyzed to predict greenhouse gas emissions - Panama Soil - Plot 1 (version 2) | ecosystem: Environmental > Terrestrial > Soil >... | reverse complement strand
ATCCGCTCCGAAAGCTACCTCAAACCATTGAAAGTCAAGTAGTTGGCGGCGTTCCGTAAAGTGACTTTGGTGCCAGTCCAGTAGGTACTTGTGTCGGTCCTCAGCTTGATCTTTACTAAATCCTTACCCCATCAAAGTGCGCTGGCACGGAGTGGACTGTGGTTGAGGATCCGAAGTGGGAATTAGCCATCCTGGCTACAGTACAGGGCTTCTACGAGAAGCTCCTGCAGGAGTCTGTGGGAGGAGAAGTTCCGGTTCCCAACGGTCTGGAAGCCATTTCGCTACAAAGTGATGGCGCTATTCATGAAACTCTCGAGCAAATGCGGCGATGGCTCCGTCTGCTCGACATGGCCATCACTCCCGCGATGCTCCGCAGGGCCTTCGTACCCGACACCGACCCGGAAATTGCCGAGGCGGTGCTGCGATACCTAACCCGCCGCAAGGACGGCAGCGACAATAACCGCGACAAAACTGATCTGGTGGCGACCTTCCTATATCGTCATCCGCGCGTCGCTGGCCAGTGGGAACAACGAGGGTATGGACTGGATGGTGCACTTCCCTTGTCGCCGTTTGAAATTGCACTCATTGAGATTCTTGCCGATACCGATGTTCCTTCCCTCCCGGAAGAACATGTGCAAATGCTGCGGCGTTTCGACCCGCTGCGAGAGGAAGGCAACAGATTCCACGACCTGAATGCCCTGCTGGATTCGGGCATCATCGCGCGAGTGCGTGAATTGAAACAAGGGCTGGATCAATCCTTCTACCATCCCGGGGTACTTGCCACAATTGCGCCTTACAACTCAGCCTTCGGTAAGAAGTTCGACGAACTCTTCCACGCTGCAACTTTCGAGATCAAGAGCTTCGCGGATGCCTTGCAGGAGCAGGGCGGCAGCATTTTAGGAAATGTGGACGGCGTCGATGTAACCGTGGAGCATGTTGCAGCGATGGAAGAAGCGCAACTCCTGAAAATGGACTACGGCCTTGCCCTGGACAAATTTCGCCGTGTATCGCGACTGAAGAGGACACTAGAGCGGCGGCCTCCGATGAAGCACGGTATCCCCGTTGGTGCCCGCGGCTCCCGATCAGCAGGCACTGCCGCTGCTGCAGCTCCAGCGCGGAAAGTCGCGTTTGATCTCGAAACGCTTCGCAAATCCGTAACTCCTGCGCAAATTACTGTAGAAGAGACCAAGCTGTGCAAGATCGAAGAGTCGATACGGATCTTCGTACGGGTCGCCGACCCCAAGTTCCGCCAGATCGTCCCGATGCGATTCTTCAACCTGATCCTCACACCCGCAGAAGCTCACGCGTATTGCGCGGACTACCTTGAGGAGAAGAGCATTCGTGCAGGAGTGGCCCGCACACTGTTACGTATTGTCGCCGTCGTGGCGCGTATGAGTACTGAACTCGAAGAACTCAAACGCAATGAGCGTTCCACATCCTTGTGGAAACTCCATGCCGACTATCTCGTGGTCCTTCTTGAAATAGCTTCAGTTCTGGGTCGGAATGCGGAGCACATGCTTTCCCTGACCTCTCAACACGGAACCTCAGAGGACATTGAAGCGATCAGGAATTCTCTCGAAAAACTTCGTCAGCGCAGCGAGGAAACAGTAGTCGTGCTTTCGAAGACTTAGGCGCTACAGTGTGGGACTATCGTCCCCCAGCATCGCACGGCGAATGATCTTGATCGGCATCCCGCCTTGCTCCATAAAGCGATCGTGAAATTCCTTAAGAGTGAACCGGTCTCCCTGCTGTCTCCGATAGTCCTCTCGAAGCTTCATGATCTGCAGTTTGCCTAGCGTGTAGACGAGATAGGTTGGATCACTGGTCCCGCGACGGGCTTCCAGCTTGGCGATCGGTGGGACCTGGTATCCCTCTTTGACGAAGAAATCTTGCGCTTGTTCCAGAGTCATGTTGCCGGTATGCATTTCCAACCCGGCGATGAAGCGGGAGTCCCGCAGCAGCGCATCAATCAACTGCCCTACGTGTAAGCGAGGGTCATCAGAATAACCGTTGTCGAGCATCATCTGTTCCGTGTAGTGAGCCCAACCTTCGCTGTTGGTTCCGCAATAAAGAATCTTGCGCACCTTGGATGGAGCGCGCTGCGACCACAGAAATTGCTCAAAGTGGCCCGGATATACTTCGTGGATCGCGGTGCTGATGATGGTGCCACGGTTGAATCCTTGCATGTATTCCTCGGTTTGAGCTGGACTCAACTTGGCATCGGGCAAAGTGACTTGAAAAATTGCCCGCGTATCGACGGTCTCGTACGGTCCGGGGGCCTCCATGGCGGCGGTAGTGAGCGCTCGCGCAAAGGGCGGAGTTTCCTCGATGACGGGCTCCTGCTTCGACGGTATGGTGACTATCTGCTTGTCGACGATGAATTGGCGCAGACCCGCCAACGTCTGGCGAAATGTCGGCATGAGATCACGCGGCGCAGGATGATCTTTTCGGACCATCGCGAGCACATCGGACAGCGGCCTGTTTGGCGCGAGTCGAGCGGCGACGTCTTTTAGCTGGGCCTGATTTCGTCGAAGGTCTGTATATGCAATTTCCCGCAATCGGGGAATTGGGATATCGACCATCTCTTCGTACAGGAGCTTCTTGCGAAAGTTTTCTTCTCCGATCGAAAAGTTACCGCGCGATACCGGCAAAACATCTTCTTGAAGAAAATTCTGATACTTAAGTAGAGCTGAGATCGCACGTTCATTGCTTGCGCGAAATTGCGCTTTGAGCGCTGAGTCCTTTACTGATGAGAACGCTTCAGGAATATTCTTGCGAAAAAAATCGATGGTGCCGGGAAGTTGCTCGAGAGCGACTTCGGTGAATACACGGGGCGAAGACTTCAGATTGTGTCGTCCCGCTTCAAGAGCCGCCGGAATCTGGTTCTCACGTGCGATGACGGAACGCAGGCGGTCTTCCGGCGATGCAAAGTTGCGTTCCATCAGCAAGAACAGACTGTAGGCCGGCCCACTTGCGTAGGGGTCGGGATCTTTCTCCCAAGAACGAATCTCTTCCAACTCCAACAAGCGGGCATGGATCTGACTTTCAACGAAATCCAGATCATCGGCGTTCTGTTGAGAAAGCTTCGTGCTCCGCAGTTGGGAAATTCTCGGCAGAAACTCGTGCAACGATGAGACTTCACGTTCAACCCCTGAACGGCTGAAATCCTCGAGCTTCGCGTCATATTGATGAAAGCCGTTCGCTGTAGCTGCGCTGGGATGGAACTCAAAATAGAGGTCGAAGAAGGCATCGATCACAGCGTTGACGGTCGCGGTGCTAGGGGGACCTTGATCGACGCGGGCCGAGATTGGAACAGCAAGCAGCAGAACTAAACAAAACAGAAGAACCCTGTAGATGAACGACAGTGGCGTCACAGGATGTAACGTATCACACCGAACAGAAACGATGATGCAAGGAAGTGGAGTCGGCTTTTCGTCGAGATCGCGATTTTCCCATCTAGACCAGGTTACCTTGCGTGCCGTTGGGGAAGGTAGCTGGTAACAGCAACCAACAGTTTCAACACGCACATAAGATGAACGCCAAATACAACCAAACGAGTCGCTTGCTGGTACACGCTACCCGAAGCGGTTGGTGCCTACTGACGAGTTCATGCACAAGGATTAACATCTTTCCAGAATCCCGGGTTGGGGTGCGTCTTATTTTCTCTGGAATTCTCCGTCTTGTCGTCTTTTCCCGGTAGTTTTCGATAATCCAAGTGGAGGTGTGCGACCATGCAATTCGGTCGTAGTTCGCTGGCAACACTGGCCATGCTCGTTCCCCTTGTCTTTGCTCCGATGAAGGCGGCAGCTCAGGAGAATGCTGACTGCCTATACAACGACATCCACTTCCACATCCAGAATTTCATCGCCGATGGACCGCCTCTGTCGCAAGTACTGAAGATGATGGACCAGCACGTTTGCCGCAGTACGATCATGGGTTTGCCGGTGACTGTGGCGCATGATCCCCTCGTGGATCGCGACTTTGCGCCGGTCTATTACACCCAGACCGATGGGCAGGTGATGTACTTCAACCCTATCCAGGACGTCATTGTGGCGCACAAATACCTGGCCTTGCCTGAAAGGGACCGAGATCGAGTCGATCCGATGATGAGTGCGTTCAATCTGAAGGACGCGCGTGCGGGAGACTACATCAAGAAGATGGTTCGACTTTATCCCGGTGTGTGGAGTGGTTTTGGCGAGATCATCTTCAAGAAGCAGGAGTTCTCAGAGAAAATTGCCGGCGGCCCGCCTAGCCTGTACAGTCCGTCCACTGACGCAATCTTTGACGTGATCGGAGAGATGGGAGCGGTTGCCATCGTGCACTGTGACCACGATACTCCGTACAACCTCGCGCTCCGGAGCGATCCCGGGGCCAGCATGATTTTTCAGGGCGTGACGGCTAAGCCTCAGTATCTGGATGCCTTCAAGGAATTTCTGAAGCGGCATCCTAATGCGCCGATGATTTGGGCCCACTTCATGGGCAACGGCAGGGGAGTGTTGCCGTACCCGGACCACTGGAAGTATCTGGACGAAATGTTGGGCGACCCCGCCTTCGGACACGTTTACATCGACCTGTCATGGGGGCCGGTGATCGCACCTTATCTCATCGACAGCCCCCAGCACCTAAAGATGACGGCCGATCTTATCCGCAAGTATCCCGACCGCTTTCTGTACGGCAGCGACCGGGGAGCCACGGCTGACTGGGGATCGGTAAAGGGGAGCTACACGGTGTGGGATCCACTTTGGAAAGAGATAGGCCCAGCACTCACGCGCCAGGTGACTAAAGACAACTACATCCGGCTCATCGACCAGTCGAGGAAGAACATGCGCGCATGGGAGAAGGCACACCCGGAGAGGATTGAGTGAACCAGGAAGGCCAGGGGTCAAAAAAAAATCCCCACTTGAGCCAAATCGACTCTGATAGGGATTTTGTTTGTTAAGTTCTTCGGCTGACGATTGCTATTCCGGCCGGTCGATCTGCGCCTTCTGCAGCTTATCGGAGTAATCCACGTAAACGGCCTTCCACTCGGTGTAGAAGTCGATTGCGCCGATGCCTCCCTCGCGATGGCCATTTCCTGTAGCCTTCACTCCACCGAATGGCAAGTGAACTTCGGCTCCAATCGTCGGGGCATTGATATAGGTGATACCGGCCTCGAGGTCGCGCATGGCGGAAAAGGCGCGGTTCACGTCCTTCGTGTATAGCGCGGACGATAGTCCGTACTCGATGTTATTCGCAATTTCGATAGCGTGCTGCAGGTTGTCGCAAGGAATGATTGACACTACCGGGCCGAAGATCTCCTCCTGCGCAATTCGCATCTTGGGATCGACATCGACGAACACGGTCGGCTCCATGAAGTATCCGTACTGGTAGTCACCCTTATCGAGGACGTGACCGCCGCACTTCAGCTTGGCGCCCTCCGCCTTTCCGATGTCGACGTAATTCAGGTCGGTCTTGAGTTGGTTCGCGTTGACCGCCGGTCCCATCTCTGCTGTTTCGTCGAGGCCATTGCCCACCTTGATAGCCTTGGCGCGGTCTACATAGCGCTCGACGAACTCCGAGTAAACGCCCTTTTGCACGATGATGCGGCTGGTGGCAGTGCAGCGCTGTCCCGTGGTACCGAACGCTCCCCAAAGCCCGCCTTCGATCGCGAGATCGAGGTTGGCGTCGTCGAGAACGATCATGGGATTCTTTCCGCCTAACTCAAGCGAACAATGCTTGAAGCTCTTGGCGGCCGTTGTGCCCACGATCCGACCGACTTCACTGGACCCGGTCAACGAGATAGCGCGGACATCTTTGTGTTCGGTCAGCGGCGTGCCTACCGATGAGCCAAACCCGGCGACGATGTTGATGACGCCCTTGGGAACACCGGCATCGGTCAGCGTACGCACCAGGTTGAAGGTCGAGAGTGGAGTGTCCTGAGCAGGTTTAATAACGCACGTGTTGCCGCAGACAATTGCCGGGAGCAGCTTCCACGACGGGATTGCCATCGGGAAATTCCACGGTGTGATCATGCCGCAGACGCCGACCGGGTGGCGGACAGCCATAGCGAACTTGTTCGGCAACTCCGACGGCGTCGTAGGACCAAATAGGCGGCGTCCTTCGCCAGCCATGTAGTACGCAGTATCGATCGCTTCCTGGGTGTCGCCGCGGGTCTCTTTCAGCACCTTGCCCATTTCGCGCGTCATGTCGCGCGAGTACTCTTCCTTGCGCTCCAGCAACATCTCCGCGGCGCGGAAGACAATCTCAGCTCGGCGGGGCGCCGGAACCAGTCGCCATTTTGCAAAAGCTCGCTTTGCGGCATCGACGGCGGCGTCGACGTCAGCCTTGGCTGATTTCTGGAAGATGCCTACGACGTCACGAGTATCAGCAGGGTTGCGGTTCTCAAACGTCTCTCCGGTTGAGGCTTCGACCCACTCGCCGTCGATGAAGTTGTTGTAAACCCGCGTGCGATTCGCGGTTCCGCTCAAAATGGGCTTAGTTAGGACGTTGGTAGCCATAAGATCTCCTGGGAAGATAATCGAATCTACTATGCTACAGGGCCTATCGAAGAGGCGGCAAGTGGAGCAGCCATGTCCGTGGGGATGAGGATCGTGAAAGATTTCGGACAAGCTGTCGTAAGATGAAGGCAACCAAAATCGTGTCGAAGGAGTTTTCTATGGCAGCGAGCTCCTATTTCTCACGCCGATCTTTCATGCAGCTTTCAGCGGCTGCGTCCGCAGCGGCGTCCTTAGGCGTCTTCAGTGAACCTCTTTTAGCGAAGGCAGCGCGCCCCCTTGATTCCACGACTGCGGTTCACATTGATTCGAATGAGAATCCCCTGGGACCTTCCTCAGCAGCGCGAGCTGCCGTGGCGAGCATGGCTGCACAAGGCGGACGTTACCACGACGATGTTACTGAGCGTTTTGAAGAACTGTATGCCGCGCAAAACGGCCTCAAACGTGACTACGTGCGAGCCTATCCCGGATCAAGCAGTCCGTTGTGCTATTCGGTTGTAGCATTCACCTCGTCACAGAAAAGCTACGTGACGGCCGATCCCGGCTACGAGGCAGGATTCTTCACGGCTGATTCGATAGGCACGCGGGTCGTCAAAGTACCTCTGACGAAGAGCTATTCCCACGACGTCAAGTCCATGATCGATCAGGCGCCGGATGCCGGTCTGTTTTACGTCTGCACTCCCAATAATCCGACCGGTACGCTGACCAGCCACTCTGATGTTGAGTACCTGCTCGAGAACAAGCCGAAGGGATCGATTGTTCTTGTGGATGAAGCTTATATCCACTTCTCCGATGCACAATCCTGCTTTGATCTGGTGAAAGCCGATAAGGACATCGTGGTGCTAAGGACGTTCTCCAAGCTGTATGGCATGGCCGGCTTGCGCTGCGGAGTCGCCGTTGCTAGGCCCGATTTGTTGAACAAAATCGCAACCTATGGCGGATGGAATGCCATGCCCATTACCGCAGTGGCGGCAGCATCTGCCAGCCTGAAAGAGACGCAATTGGTGCCTGAGCGTAAACGAATCAACGCCGAGATACGTACGCGGACATTCGAGTGGCTCGACAAGAATGGCTTTACTTATGTTGCGTCAGACGCGAACTTCTTCATGCTCGACATGCGGCGTCCGGCAAAGCAGGTCATCGAAGCAATGGCTCGTTTGAATGTGATGATCGGACGAGTCTGGCCGGCGATGCCGAACTGGAGCCGAATCACAGTGGGAACACAGCAGGAAATGGAGCAGTTCCAAGTAGCCTTTCAGCGGACGATGTCCGGTAACACCGTCGGATGGTCGCTGCCGGGAGTGAAGCCGACCCGCCGAAGTCTGGATGGCTTCATGGTTTCCTGACGAGCACGTCGCAACAGGTGTTCGTTTCCGGTCGCGCACGTCCACAATCGGACAGGCGGCTTCAAGCAATCCCTTTATTTGATGGTCGTAAGATTGGCCTTTCCATTGCAATCGGGAAGGCAGTAGAATCTCTACACCCAACAGGTAGACACTCTACATGCCACCCAAACCTCGATACCAAAATCGCATCGAACTTCTTCAGGGCACGCTGGACCTCCTGATTCTGCAAACTCTACTCTGGGGGCCGCAGCATGGCTACGGCATCAGCCAAGCCATCCGTCTCAACTCGGGCGATGTGCTTGATGTTGAGACAGGCTCCCTTTACCCGGCGCTTCATCGTCTGGAACGGCAGAAGTGGATCAAGGCTGAGTGGAAGACCTCGGAAAACAGACAGCGGATAAAAGAGTATCGACTGACGGCTGCTGGAAGAAAACAGCTTTTAACTGAGCGTTCTCGCTGGAACAAGTTGTCGGACGCAATCGCCGGGATACTCAATCCGGTCGCGGGAGAGTGATATGGGATGGTTCCGGCGAAAAGAAAAAGAGTTGCAACAGGAGATTGAAGCGCACCTGGAAATGGCGGCACAGGATCGCATCGAACGGGGAGAAAGTCCGGAACAGGCGGCGCAAAGAGCAAAGCGTGAATTCGGCAATGTGGCTCTGATCACCGAAACTACAAGTGACACTTGGAACTGGGCATGGCTGGAACCGTTCTCGCAGGACGTGCGCTACGGATTGCGGATGTTCGCAAAGACTCCCGCGTACACTGCGATTGCCATTCTGACCCTCGCTCTCGGCATCGGTGCGAACACTGCACTGTTTTCCGTAGTCAACGGCGTGCTGCTGAACCCATTACCTTTCCCTGATCCTAATCAACTAGTCATCATCCACGAGAGCAAGCCAAATTTCGACCAGGGTTCGATTTCGTTCCCGAATTTCCTCGATTGGCAGCGTGACAACAAGAGTTTCTCGGCCATGGGTATATCGCGCGGATACGCGTTCATCCTCACCGGGATGGGAGACGCTGAACAGGTAAACGCGGACTTCGTTTCTAGCGGATTTTTCCCGGCACTGGGGCTGAACCCAATTTTGGGACGCAGTTTCTTACCAGGTGAAGACCAAGTGGGCGCCACGCCCATCGTGATGATCAGCGAAGGCTTCTGGCGCCGCAAGTTTGGATCGCAGCCGGATGTGCTGGGCCGGGTCCTGACCCTGGATGCGAAAAACTACACCATCGTCGGGGTTGTGCCGGCGAGCTTCCACGGTGGGATTGCGGGGCTTCGCGAACGTGAGTTGTATGCACCCGTAGGGCAGTGGAGCAATCCGATTCTCATGAATCGAGGAGCTGGCCTTGGCTTCCATGGCGTGGGACGGCTCAAGCCGGGCGTGACGGTGAAGCAGGCGCAGGCCGATATGGACGTGGTTACGCAGAACCTGGCCGCCGCATACCCGGATGTTAACAACGGTGTGGGGTCCAAACTGGCACCGCTCAAGGAGCAGATTATCGGCGACGTGCAACCCTATCTGCTGGTGCTCCTCGCAGCCGTCGGATGCGTGCTTCTGATAGCGTGCGTGAACGTTGCTAATTTATTGCTTGCTCGGGCCAGTGGACGCACGCAGGAGTTGGCTGTGCGGGTTTCGTTGGGTGCAAGCCGGGCGAGGGTCGTGCGGCAGTTACTGACTGAGAGTTGTCTGCTTGCATTTTTTGGGGGAGTCCTGGGATTTTTGATCGCTGCGTCGGGAACGCGCACAGCGCTTAAGGTTCTTCCAGTCGCATTGCCCCGTGCGGATAACGTCGGAATGGATGCTCGGGTCCTGATTTTTACGATGGCGCTGTCCGTATTGGCGGGACTTCTTTTTGGACTTGTGCCCGCACTCAGAGTTTCACGGCCTGATCTGCACGAGAAGTTGAAGCAGGGAGGCAGGGGCGGGAGCGGCGTTCGACACTCTACGCAGAGCGCATTGGTGGTAACCGAAACCGCCCTGGCGCTCGTGCTGTTGGTTGGAGCCGGACTCATGCTGCGCAGCCTTTCGCGGTTGTGGAATGTCGACCCAGGCTTTGATCCCGAGAACGTGGTCACGTTCGGATTGTCATTGCCGCCGACGACCATGACTGCCAGTCCGGAAGCCATCCGCACCGCTTTTCGCGAATTTGACCGTAGGCTGCGCGCAATTCCTGGTGTCGCAGCCGTCTCGCAGTCTTGGGGTGCGGTTCCGATCAGCAGCGACGACGAGCAACTGTTCTGGATCGAGGGTCAGCCGAAGCCAACCAATGACAAAGAGATGAATTGGGCAATCGGTTACATTGTCGAACCGGAATATCTGAACGCTATGAGGATTCCCCTTCGACAAGGCCGTTTTTTTTCCGAACAGGATAACGAGCGAGGTCCACGGGTGGTTGTGGTCGATGATGTTCTTGCAAGCAAATACTTTCCACATGGAGATGCGGTCGGAAAGAGAATACAGATCAGGAACAACCAAGACTGGACAGGGGCCGAGATTGTTGGCGTCGTTGGTCACGTGAAACAGTGGGGTTTGGACACCGACGACACTGAAACTGTGCGGGCGCAACTGTATATACCGTGCATGCAGATGCCGGCAGAGTTTATTGGGATGACCCCTTCAGGTTCGACCGTGATTATCCGATCAGACCGAATGAATTCGGGACTGCTCGAAGCCGTCCGCAAGGCAAGTCGAGAGATGAGCAGTCAACAGGTCATTTTCGGTGTTCAGACGATGAGCGGAATCATCTCGGAGTCACTCTCCACGCAAAGGTTTTCCATGATCCTGTTTGGAATATTTGCGGCAGTTGCCCTGTTGCTTGCTACTGTCGGCATGTATGGTGTGATTTCGTTCCTGGTCGGGCAGCGCACGCATGAGATTGGAGTTCGCATTGCTTTAGGGGCCGAACGCGGCGATGTACTACGCCTTGTTCTGGCCCAAGGCGCGAAGATGGCAGGCTGGGGAATAGCAATCGGTTCCGTTGGCGCACTCCTCATTACGCCGCTCCTGCGACGACTATTGTTTGGCGTGCGTCCGGCGGATCCACTAACCCTGGTTACGGTGGCCCTCCTCCTCTCCGCCATTGCCATGCTGGCCTGCTATCTTCCCGCACGCAGGGCGTTGGGAGTCGATTGCATGGCAGCCTTGCGCTACGAATAGATTTCAATCGGAAACGGTGCAGTGACTTCCGTAACTGCGTTCTTTGTGACCCAAGTTGATAACCTTCCGGCCCATCGTTAGGCTTGTGATAGGGTTGAAATTACCCCATAGTCTCTAACTTTGGTTGGACCTCAGTGGCCTTGGTGTCGTCAAACAACAAGCCCGGAATCCACATTGCGTGGAAGACTGTCACCTATCGTAGCGTCATCCTCGCGATATTGGCGGTTTTCGGAATCTTCCTGACGGGGATGTATTTCGCCTTCCCGCAAGCTACTGGAACCGCGGTAAAGTCGGTCAATAGTCTCGCCGGAAATCTTCTCGACAAGATAGCCAGCAATGCTGCGACGGGGAAGTCTACGGTCATGAACTCGCAGCAGGCGCACATCACCGCGCTCGACGGAACAGTGCGCGTTAAGAAAGCCAACAGCAATAGCTGGGTGCTTGCCGATTACAACGTCCCCCTCGACAAAGGCGATGTCGTACAGACCGGCTCCGAGGGTATGGCGAAGATTGCCTTCAACGACGGCACCAGCTACACGGTCAAGCAAGATTCTCTGATTGTGATCGAGGAAAACTCTGCGAACGACCAACAGCAGACGAACGTCGCGGTCGCGATCAGCACGGGTACTGTTGACTTGGCGACAGCCACTTATGTCCAGGGTTCGAAGTCGCAGGTCATCGTGGCGGGCGCTACCGCTTCGTTGGCCCCCGACAGCGCCGCGCAAGTTTATAATGATCCTAAGTCTGATCAGCACGAAATCTTGTTCAAGAAAGGTACTGGTGACGTCACCCGTAACGGGGAGGTCGTACACCTGTCCAGTTGGGAGAAAGTGTCTTTTAATGCTGAGTCGCCACGGATGGCAAAGTTGAAAGAGATTGGCCCTCCGACTCCCATTTCGCCGGCGAACATGATGCCGATTTTCACTACTGGGGATCCTAAGCCCGTCGAATTCTCTTGGACGCCAATGGCAAACGCCGTTGGTTATCGTTTACGCATCTCGCGAAATCCGTACTTCTCTTCGACAGTTGTGGATCGCAAAGTCGATACGGCGGACGTTCTGGTGTCTGGTTTGAGTCAAGGGGCGTACTACTGGATGGTCCACTCATTCGACGCACAAGCCAAGGAGTCGGTTGAAAGCGAAAAGAATCGCTTTACGATTATCCCGCGCGGGAAAGACGCGACGGCAGCCATCAACCTGGAAGTGGAGCCGTTCATTCAACACGGACACGTGATTGAGTTGACTGGCCGGACGGAAATCGGCGCGCGAGTCATGGTAAATGGGCGTGAGGTGCCGGTGATCGGCGCAGACGGCAGCTTCCACTATTTCACGCCGTCGTTAGCTCCGGGTGAGAGCGTGATAACCATCACTGCACAGAATGCCCAGGGCGGGGTAAATACACTGCAGAAGAAGGTCGTCATTCAGTAGCAAGACGCGTTCTTCAGTGACTGTTAAACAGGGACGAAACTTTAGTTTTGCTCGGTGAGCGACGATTTCGCCTAGAATGACGAACGTTCGTCCATAATAGACGGTAGGAACCCGGTAAAACCCGAAAGAACAGTAGTAAAGATCATAAGATCGCAGATAAAGAGAGACGTTTCCCGTATGTCATCGAATGGTTTTCACGCCAGCGCAACGCGCATGCACAACCTGAGGTCGCTGTTCAGTATCTTCTCGAGCGATCTCGCTATCGACCTCGGCACCGCCAACACGCTGGTGTATGCACGCGGCAAAGGGATCGTGGTCAACGAACCTTCGATCGTCGCGCTCAACAAGAACACCAATGAGGTTGAAGCGGTTGGCAAAGAAGCCAAGGAGATGCTCGGGCGTACACCGGGAAACATCGTCGCCATCAAGCCGATGAAGGACGGCGTGATCGCTGACTTCAAAGTAACGGAAAAGATGTTGAACTACTTCATTCAGAAGGCGCACAACCGCAAGATGCTGGTGCATCCGCGGATTGTGATCGGTGTCCCATCAGAAATTACGCAGGTCGAAAAGCGCGCCGTCATGGACTCGGCGTATCGCGCCAAGGCGAGCGAAGTGCATTTGGTCGAACAGGCGATGGTGGCAGCTATCGGCGCCGGACTTCCTATCACTGAACCGAGCGGCAACATGGTGGTCGACATCGGCGGCGGCACGACCGACATCGCCGTTATCTCTCTCAGCGGTATCGTTTACTCGCGCTCAGTTCGTATGGCCGGAAATCAGATGGATGAGGCCATCATGAATTATCTGAAGCGCAAATATAACCTGCTAATCGGTGAGCGTACCGCGGAACAGATCAAGATTGAGATTGGCAGCGCCTATCCGCTCGACAAGCCGCTCACCATGGAGATCAAAGGCCGCAACCTGATCGAGGGCGTCCCCAAGACCATCACTGTGGACGATAGTGAAGTCAGAGAGTCTCTCAGCGAATGTGTGTCGACCATCATGAACGCCATCCGCGTGGCTCTCGAGCGGACGCCGCCGGAACTCTCGGCCGACATTAGTGACCGCGGCATCGTCCTGACCGGCGGAGGGGCCTTGCTGAAGAATTTGGATAAGCGTATACGGGAGGAAACTGGCCTGCCGGTTTCGATCGCTGACGATCCTTTGTGCAGCGTAGTGCTGGGTACCGGCAAAATGCTCTCGGATTTCAAGCTGCTTCGTAAGATTTCGATCGAGTAACAGTTTCGAGTTTCAGGTTTCGAGTTTCGCATCGTTGGGAAACTCTGTTATGGGACTTGAAACTACGGGCTTGGAACTGCTCCCATGGAATCGGTTTTTGGGCGTTATCGCAACATAAGCATTTTGGTCGGAGTGCTATTCCTCCAGGTATTGGGGCTGGCCGTTCAGGTCAAGCGCAATACCGACAACAAACCGACGCGCTTGCTCCGCGTCTGGACCGTTAGTGCGGTTTCTCCCTTCGAAAAAGCCATTGTCTGGGTCCAAAGTGGTTCGTCACACTTATGGCACGATTACCTCTACCTTCGCGGTGTTAGGCAGGAAAACCGTGACTTAAAAGCACAAATCGAGCGCCTGCGGTTGCAGGAAGTTCGATTGAAGGAAGATGCGGAGCAAGCGCGGCGATTGCAGGTCTTGCTCGGATTCAAGGAACAATACATCTCGCAGACTTTGGCAGCACAGGTGATCGGCTCCTGCGGAAGTGCCCAATCCCGCTGCGTCTACCTCGACAAAGGGACAAAGGATGGGCTCAGTCCCGATATGGCTGTGATCACCGCCGATGGGATCGTGGGGAAAGTGTTGCGCACGTTCAGTTCGACGGCGCAAGTGTTGCTGATCGATGACCAGACCAGTGGAGTCGGAGCCATTCTCGAGAAGTCGAGATTGCAGGGAATTCTGCGGGGAACCGCTTCCGGAGATGTGGTCCTGGAAAAGGTAATGTCTGATGAGCAGGTTCAGCCCGGAGAAAACGTTCTGACCAGCGGAGGAGATCTGGTATTTCCGAAAGGTATGCCAGTCGGAACAGTGGTCTCCGTCGACAAGGGATCTGAATCCTTCCTGAACATTCGTCTGAAGCCTGCTGCCAACCTCGCCAAGCTAGAAGAAGTCCTAGTCATCACGAAGAAGGAATCGAAGACGCCCGCTCTCGCCGACACGGGATCTGCTCGCGCAGTCGACATTTTGGCGCAGCGTTTGCCATCGGTTCCGCAGCAGCCGGCAACCGATCCCAACGCTCCACCGCCGCCGACTAATAATCTGAAAATTACTCCAGCCCCCGCATCGCCCGCAGGTTCCGCGACCGGGACCAATAATTCCACAGTCACGGTGAAGCCCAGTCAGGGAATCGCAGGTCCGGTGAAACCGGGAACTGGAACAGGCTCGGGCACGGCTAGCCAGCCGAAGACCGCGGCGCCCGGTGCGACGCCAGCAGGGGTTCAGCCCGCTTTGCCCAAGCCCGCAACTCCGTCCCAAGCGAATTCCAGCGTGCCGGCTGCCAAGACAGCAACGTCCAAATCGGTGAATTCAAATCCTACTCCGGGATCCGAAGCTTCTCCGCAGAAGAACGTTGTGAATAGCGCAGGTTCCAGCCAGAACCCACAGGTTTCTCCTGCGCAGCCGGTGGCTCCGAAGCCGCAGCCGATAACACCCCCTTCCCCGTCGGAGGACAAACCTCACTAGCGTGCCCATCACCTACACATCGCAGGAGCAGGTTGAGGTTTACCGTTTCAGCATTCCCGTAGCGATAGGGATTTCTCTTCTTGCGCTATTTCTGCAGGCTTTTGTTCCGCTCAGGATCGGCTTCTTCTCAGTCTTCGATTTGCCGCTGCTGGTAGTGATCTTTTTTGCCTTGGCGCGCCGCAGCCCAGTGTCTGGTCTTCTGACCGGGGCGGTCATAGGCCTCCTGCAGGACGCCCTCACCCATCAGCCCATCGGCGTGTTCGGCATCGCGAAAACCGTCGTCGGCTACGGGGCTTCATCGTTGGGAGTGAAGATCGACGTGGAGAATGCTGCGTCGCGATTCCTGGTGACGCTAGGGTTCTACATTGTTCACGAATCCGTATACTTCCTGATTGCCCGGGTCCTCGTGCAGCTGTCGTTGCAATGGAGTTGGGTACACGAGTTGACGTCTGCCCTAGCTAACGCAGCCATGGCAGTCGCGTTGTTTGCCTTGCTGGATCGGTTCAAGCAACGAACCTAGGTAGGGACGTTCAGAGCGCAGCGGTTATCTCAGCGCGTGACAACAATAACAACGAAGTAGAAAAGCTACGAGAAGGCGCAATTCTCTTGCGAACTGCACCTTCTTCGTAGGTTCGACTGTCGGCTGACAGCTTGTCTCCGGCTAAACTCGCGCCAGGTCGAAGCGATCGAGATTCATTACCTTGTTCCACGCCGCAACGAAGTCCTTTACGAATGACTCCTTCGCGTCATCGGATCCATAGACTTCGGCGAGTGCTCGAAGCTCGGAGTTCGACCCGAAGACGAGGTCGACACGGCTCGCCGTCCACTTGGGCTTGCCGGTGGCGCGGTCGCGTCCTTCGAACACAGGTCCAGAGCCGTTTGATTCCTGCGACGCCTGCCACTTGGTGTTCATATCGAGCAGGTTGACGAAGAAGTCATTCGTCAGTGTCTCCGGCCGGTTGGTGAAGACACCGTGTTTGGACTTTCCGTAGTTTGCATTGAGGACACGCAAGCCGCCTACCAGGACCGTCATCTCGGGAGCGGTCAGCGTGAGCAACTGCGCGCGATCGATGAGCAGTTCCTCGGCGGACATCCCACGCGAGTCGTGGAGGTAGTTACGGAAGCCGTCTGCAGTCGGCTCCATCACAGCGAAGGAGTGCACATCGGTCTGCTCCTGTGAAGCATCCGTGCGTCCCGGAGAGAATGGAACCTTCACGTTGTAGCCGGCCTTCTTGGCCGCTTCTTCAACGGCTGCGCAGCCACCAAGAACGATCAAGTCGGCCAGCGAGACCTTCTTCTTACCGGATTGCGAGCTGTTGAACTCTTTCTGGATCGCTTCCAGCTTGGGCAGAATTTTGCCCAGTTCAGTGGGATTGTTGATGGCCCAATCCTTCTGCGGCGAGAGGCGAATGCGAGCGCCGTTTGCGCCACCACGCTTGTCGGAACCGCGGAATGACGCGGCCGAAGCCCATGTTGTCGTGACCAGTTGAGAGATCGACAGTCCGGATTTGAGGATCTTTGCCTTCAGATCGGCAATATCCTGATCCCCGATCAACTGGTGATCCACTGCCGGAACAGGATCCTGCCAGATCTGGACTTCCTTGGGAACCAGCGGGCCCAGGTAGCGAGGAAGAGGCCCCATGTCTCGGTGCGTCAGCTTGAACCAAGCCTTCGCGAACGCTTCCGCGAACTCCTGCGGATGCTCGTAGAAGCGCCGTGAAATTTTTTCGTACGCCGGGTCGAACTTTAAGGAGAGATCGGTTGTTAGCATGGTTGGCATGCGGTGTTTGGACGGATCATGCGCATCCGGGATGGTCGCGGTGGCATTCTTCGCTGTCCATTGATTCGCGCCGGCCGGGCTCTTGGTAAGTTCCCAGTCATACTTGAACAGATTCTCGAAGAAGTTGTTGCTCCATTTGGTCGGCGTGGTTGTCCATGTGACTTCCAGGCCGCTACCGATCGCGTCTCCGGCCGCGCCCGTTCCAAACTTGCTCGTCCAGCCGAAGCCCTGCTCTTCAATGCCGGCTGCCTCGGGTTCGGGGCCGACATACTCGCTCGGAAGAGCAGCACCGTGCGTCTTTCCGAAAGTGTGTCCGCCAGCAATCAGAGCAACAGTTTCTTCGTCATTCATCGCCATGCGGGCAAACGTCTCACGAATGTCACGCGCTGCAGCGACCGGGTCAGGCTTGCCGTTAGGCCCTTCTGGATTGACGTAGATCAGACCCATCTGCACGGCGGCGAGGGGATTCGCGAGGTTGCGCTCGCCGCTATAGCGATCGTCGGCCAGCCACTTGCCCTCTGGACCCCAGAAAATGTCTTCGGGTGCTTCCCAAACGTCGGGGCGACCACCACCGAAACCGAAGGTCTTGAATCCCATCGACTCCAGCGCCACGTTGCCGGCGAGGATCATGAGATCAGCCCAGGAGATTTTCTTCCCATATTTTTGCTTGATCGGCCAGAGCAACCGGCGAGCCTTGTCGAGGTTCACGTTGTCCGGCCAGCTATTGAGTGGCGCAAAACGTTGCGTGCCGGAGCCTGCGCCGCCACGGCCGTCGCCGATTCGGTACGTGCCTGCGCTGTGCCACGCCATTCGAATGAACAGCGGTCCGTAGTGCCCGAAGTCAGCCGGCCACCAAGGTTGTGAGTTGGTCATTACGGCATGCAGGTCCTTTACGACGGCATTCAGGTCGAGACTCTTGAATTCCTTGGCGTAATTGAACTCCTTGCCCATCGGGTCGGAGAGAGGTGAATTCTGCTGCAGAACCTTCAGGTTTAGCTGATTCGGCCACCAGTCGGCGTTTGTCTGGGCCTTTCGGGTGCCATGCATTACTGGGCACTTGGATTCGGTTGGATTTTGTTCCTGACTATGGGGGACAGTCGCCCCCGCTGCGGTGGCGAGTTCTTTTTCCATAATTTTTATCTTCCTTAAGGATTATTCAAAAACTGTGAGGAACCACCAAACGTACGGCATTCAGGTTCGCACAATTAGGGTCGAGCCGCGCTTCCTGCGGCGCATTATCTGTTCAATGTCCACGCCTTCTAGACCTTAACGGGAAGCGTTCCGGGGAGCACACTTCGTACAGAGCCCCCGAAAAATGAGTTCTGTCTCGCGGAGGATCCGCTTACCAAGGGATCCCAACGCAGGGCTGGGCACGTCATACCATTCGATGTCTTCCACATTGCCGCATTGATCACAGATGAAGTGGTGATGCCGCATACCTTTCGCATCGAACCGTGCGGCGCGGCCTTCGACAGCTACCTCACGCACCAATCCCGCCTGCACCAGGTCCCGCAGATTGTTATAAGTCGTGGCCCTCGAACAACGCGGATCCAGACGATTCACAGCTTCGAAAATTTCCGCAGCCGTGGGATGTTCATTGGATTCCATCAAAAAACCCATAACGGCATATCGTTGCGGAGTACAGCGTAACCCACTGTCCTCCAATGATCGTTTGATCGCCGCGGCATCCATTGCATGTTTAGAATATATCTAATATGACACTTTGTAAAGATATCCGGCGGGAAAGATTGAGGGAGCAGGTCGAGGCACGTCGAGGCAGGTCGGGGCGGAAGATGGCGGGTGCGGCAGACGCAAAGCTGGAGGCCAGAAGCTAGACGCGTACCTCTCGGACTACCGATTTCTCCAGCATATCTTTCCACAGACACTCGTCATCGGGTAGTCGCTGCACGGCAGCCTGGTAATTCTTGTGTCCTCTCGAATCACCCGTCCAGATAACGCGAAAGCGGGCTGTTTTTTCACCATATTGAATGGCCATCAAGTCTCCTGTGCGTAATCTGAATGCCAAGCCCGAGACGAGCGCACCGCCGAGGCTGATATTGCGTACCACCGCGTCCTGCGTATGAGACTGACCCTCCGCATCAATTCCGCGCACTTTAACTGGCAGTTCCACCATGACGCGCGTGGATTGGCGATCTTCTGGCATACTCGACCTGCATTTTGATCATCGGCCACGCCGACAAAGGTGATTAGCTGACAAGGGAGCAGATTTTGGTATCGAACGCCGGTTAAGGAATGGTGGGACCGCGCGGCTATGCCCTTCCGTCACCTCAAACAGTAACTTCGTTTTTCAGCTACACGGGTTAGAATGGAGTTAACTCCACCAACTCTGTCCCAGCAGTCCCCCCGTTCCCGGCGGAAGGGTGTGTGAGCGAGCGAAAGGAATTGCGTCAGTTCTCTTGACTGACCCCAGGTAGCGGATGTTTGGCCGCGACGAAAAGATATCGCCGATTCGCCTAACGGCGGTGCAGTATGTCATTCTCGGCGTCTTCCTGATTCTGGCTTATGGGCTGTGGCGACTTCAGGTCGCACAGAGCGACATGTACGCCTCGCTCGCGGAAAAGAATCGCATCAGAAATGTCCCGATCCTCGCGCCTCGTGGAAAAATACTGGACCGCGAAGGGCGAATTATCGTTGATAACTATCCTTCGTTCACGGCACTCCTCCTGCGTGATTCTTCTCGAGATCTCTCGGCCGATGCCGATCTAATCGCGCAAGGACTTCATATGGATCGCCAGGAAGTCCACGACCGCATCAAGCGGTTTGCGGGGATACCACAATATCAGCCGATCTATTTGAAAGACGACATCACTCCTGACGAGCTTGCATTCATTGAGGCTCACAAGAACGAATTGCCCGAACTCGATACCATCATGGTGCACCGGCGCCTGTACCCGAAGAATGGCTTCATGGCGCACTTGATCGGGTACGTTGGCGAGGTGAGTGAGTCGATGCTGAACCAGCCACGCTGGGAACTCTACAATCCCGGTGATGTGGTCGGCCAATCAGGAGTTGAGTTGCAGTACAACCAAATTCTGATGGGCAAGAACGGTTCGCGGCGCACGATCGTCAACAGCCGCGGAAAAGAAGTTAGCCGGCTCGACGAAACACCAGCGGAGCCAGGCAAGGCACTTAAGCTCACCGTTGACCTCGACCTGCAAATTGCCTCAGAACTGGCGCTCGAGGGCAAGAACGGTGCAATCATCGCCATGGACGCGCGGAACGGCGAAATCCTTGCCATGGTTAGCCGTCCGACATTCGATCCGAACGATTTTGCCGTCCACATTTCTCACAACGAATGGAATGCGCTAGTGAATGATGAGAACCATCCGCTATTGAACAAGGCCATCCAGGCACAACTGGCCCCGGGATCCGTCTTCAAGATCATCATGGCGACAGCAGGGCTACAGGAAGGGATCGCTCAGGACATGCGGGTGATGTGCAACGGCGGCGGCACCTTCTATGGCCGCTATTTCAAGTGCTGGATTACAGCGCAACACACGATCCATGGCGTAGTTGACATCAGCAAGGCCATCTACCAGTCCTGTGACGTCTTCTTTTACACGCTGGCGGAGAAATTGGGGATAGGGCGCATCGCTAAATACGCGACCGCATATGGGCTGGGGCAGAAAACAAACATCGATCTTCCCCAGGAAGTCAGCGGCGTCATGCCGTCGGAAGAGTGGAAGATCCGAAACTTCAAGCAGAAGTGGTTCGCTGGAGAAACGATTTCCGTTGGCATAGGCCAGGGCGCCGTTGCTGTTACTCCGATTCAGTTGGCCCGTGCCATTGCTGGGATCACCAGCGACGGAGTGATGCACCGTCCTCACGTTGCTTTTCCCTCGCAGCTTCCTTCAAACCTGCAGCCGGCCGCCGATACGCCCGATACGGTCAAAGTGCCGATCGATCCCAAGAATTGGGAAATCATTACCGATGCAATGGCGAATGTGCCTTCGCCTTTAGGTACGGCCGGTAGCGCGCATTTGCAAGGGATCGACTTTGCTGGAAAGACGGGCAGCGCTCAGACGATCAGCAATGCCCTTAAGGCCAAGCTGGCGAATGGCAAGGCGGACTACAAAGACAATGCCTGGTTTGTGGGAGTGACTCCCCGGCGGAATCCGGAAGTCGTAGTAGCAGTACTGTTCGAGGGCGGTGAGCACGGCCAGTTTGCGGCCCGGATTGCCGCGCAAGTGATCAAGGCGTACGTCGAGAAGCAGCGTCGCCTGCCGAACAAAGTTGCGCAGAAAGACAACAAAGTCGACGTAGGCGCGCTGTGGAACACACCAAACGACGATGATGGCATCCGCGCGGGCCACTTTGAATTGCCAATACCGAAAAAAGCGGTGCAGCTAGCGACAGCTGCCCCTGGAGTGAATTGAAACAAGAGCAGCAATTCTAGAAGAATAGAAGTAGCTGACGGCTGACGACGAGACTGATGTCCAGATACATTTCATACCGCGACTTTGATTGGCTGCTACTGGCGTTCGTGCTTCTGGTGTGCGGCCTGGGAGTACTCGAGATTCGCAGCGCGACGGAACACTCCAAGTTTGCCGGTGTCCACGTAAGGCAGATTTACTGGATTATCGGTGGCGTGCTGGCCATGTTCCTCATCAGCCTGATAAATTACCAGGCCTTACTCGACCGCGTTCACTGGATGTACATCGCTGCCTTGGCGTCCCTGGTGTCGGTCCTGATTTTTGGACAGAAGTATCTTGGCGCCCGACGCTGGATCAAGCTGCCCGGCGGAATGCACTTTCAGCCTTCAGAATGGGTAAAGCTGATCTTGATTCTCGCCGTCGCGAAATACTTTGCGGATTTGCATCAGAGGGAACTCTCCTGGCCAGACTTTCTGAAAGCTGGGGCGATCGTGGGAGTTCCGATGTTGATGGTTCTGGGACAGCCTGACCTGGGCACCGCGCTTACGTACATCCCGATCGCAATAGTTGCTCTTTTTCTGGGTGGAATGCGCTGGAGGCAGGCGGGGGCAGTGTTGCTGGTGGTGGCTCTGTGCATGCCGCTCGCCTGGCACCATATGAAGGACTACCAGAAGCAGCGGCTGGTGAGTTTTCGAGACCCGGATTCAGATCCCCGGGGCGCGGGATATCACGTTAATCAATCGCTGATTGCCGTTGGCTCCGGCGGGCTTTGGGGAAGCGATTCGGGTTCTCAGACGCACCTTGCCTTCCTGCCTGAGCCGCATACGGACTTCATTTTCGCGGCGTTTGCCGAGGAACATGGTTTTGTGGGTGCTTTAGGTGTTTTACTGCTATACTTTATCGTGCTGATGCGTTTGACTCAGAACGCGCAAACGGCGCCCGACCGCGCCGGCACGTTCGTGGTGATGGGTGTGGTTGCTGTGCTTAGCTTCCACATACTGGTCAACGTCGGCATGGTGGTCGGTTTTATGCCGGTCACAGGAATACCCCTCCCATTAATGAGTTACGGCGGGTCTTCCGTCCTGTTTATGTTTCTGGCGCTAGGTATCGTCATGAATGTTCGAATGCGCCGTTTTGTGAATTGAACAGAGGAAGACGGGTAGGAAAGGATTGCCGCCCTTGCCGTTTGCGGCTAACAACAAGATTACGATCACCCTCGCGTAAAGAGGGTATTCATCGGCCAGAACAGCAGTCGGCCGGACAGGATTGAAGCAGAAAACGCTGCCGGGCGGGTAACGGCCCCCCTAAACTCTCTGCGAAGGATAGTTGGGAGAGCGGTCACAAACCTGGCGCAGCGAAGTGCGATCAGTGCGAGAGACTTTCACGCTACTGTTACGAATTGGTACCCGGAGACATCTCCGTGGGCCGAGCCTTGTCTTTTTTCGAAGGCAATCGCAATGCTAAATCCTCTCCGTTCGCTCCTGCCTTTGACCCGGTGATCTCCGTCGACCGTTAATCGGTCCCGGAACCGGAGTATTGCATGACAAGAGAATTGTTTGTGTCTTCCACCCCACACGAAACAAAGGTGGGCCTGGTGGAAGACGATCAGCTAGCTGAGATTTACCTTGAACTTGAAAACGAATATACCCTCGCAGGATCCATCTATAAGGGAAAGGTGACTCGCGTTCTTCCCGGAATGCAGTCAGCTTTCGTTGATATTGGCCTGGAACGCGACGCGTTCCTATACGTCTCCGACTTCATGGATGTGGAAGAAGGCGAAGACATCGAAGAGGTTCCAACCAATCGCGCGCCTTTCCCTGAACCCGCCCGTGTATCGCAAAGCCAAGCTCAGCCTCGAGCAGACCAAGAACCTGTAACCCGGACGGAAGGTGAGTCTTTCGTCATTGAAAGCCCAGACTTTGACGAGGCTAAGCAGGCCTCGGACGACGCTGAGCCTGAGCAGGCGCATGCCGGCGAAGAAACCAGCCGTGAATCAAATGATGGGAATGGAGGCGACAATCGAGGGGGTTTTCGTGGGCGGCGCCGCCGTCGTGGACGCCGTGGGGAACGGATGCCGGAATCGAAGTTCGCTCGGTCCGGAGACTTTTCACGCGAACCGTCTTCCCGACCGGAGCGCTCTTCCTCCCGGTCGGACTACGGGCCACCGCCGGGATATCAACCGATTCTTCTTCCAGGCGAGTCCATATCTAAATATCAGCGCCTTGCGCAGGCCCAAGTTGCTCATCCACGTGAGGCGGAACCTACCCCGGCTGCCGAATCGGCTTCGCCGCTGGCATCCGGTTTCCCCGAAGATGAGCCGCTGTTTGCTATTCATGAGGCCGTGCAAGAAGGAAGCTCTCCTGAAACTTCCACCTTGCATATGGAGAGCGACAAGGAAACACCCTCCGAGCATGAGCGCGACCGCCAGGACGAACAATTGAGCCACGAGGCTGTTGCGGCCTTCGATGAGGCCGTACAAGAGAGTTCTCCCGAAGACGAGCGTCATGAGGAACCCGCACCACCCTTGGCAGCCGTCCCGGGGCTCGCCGGCACTCTGGAAGAAGAGGAAATCGAAGAAGACGAAGCGGACCTCTCCTCGTACGTAGAAGAGCTCGATGAAGACGCTGCCTTCGAGGAGATGGAAGAGGAGACTCACGCTGCGGACGAGTATGGCACGAATGGGGCCAGCTATATTGCGGCATCGAGCGAACCTTTGGATGTCGCTCCTTCCCAAGAGACAGCAATTGCAGACGCCCACGACGTAGATGAGGCAGAAGAAAGCGTCGAAGAAGCCACAGCGGATGAGGATGACGAGGCTGCCGCAGAGGCAGAGATTGAACAGGCACAGGCTGAAGCAGAGGCTGCATTGGAGGCGGAGGCTCGCGGGAACGGAACTATCGACGCCAGAGCTGAGGTTCGTGCCCCGGCTGCGAACGCAGCCTATACGCAACGTGCCGCACGTCCATCTTTCGATCGGCGTGGCGGTGGTCGCGGACGCCGCGGCGGAAAGCGCTTCCATCGCCGCCGGGAGCCGCAACAACTGCCCCAGATCACTGATCTTCTCAAGGAAGGTCAGGAGATTCTGGTTCAGATTGCGAAGGAACCTATTGGGAAGAAGGGAGCGCGCATTACGAGCCATATCGCCCTTCCCGGTCGCTTCCTCGTGTATATGCCGACGGTGAACCACACCGGCGTCTCACGAAAGATCGCATCGGAAGAAGAACGCCAAAGACTTAAACGCATCATCCTCAGTGAGCGTGAAAACGGGCATGGCGGATTTATCGTTCGCACTGCCGCACAAGGGGCGAACGAAGAAGAGCTTCGCGCCGACATTCGTTTCCTCAAAGGCCTGTGGACGGAAATTCGGACCCGCGCCGAAAACGGCAAGGCTCCAGCATTGATCTATCACGACCTGAACGTGGTCGAGCGGGTACTGCGCGACCAGGTTACTTCAGATTTCTCCGCGATATGGGTCGATAGCGAGCAGGAATACGAACGAATTCTTCGCTTCGCAAACCGCTTCCAGCCGGCCTTGGTCCGACGCGTAAAGCTCTACACGAAAGAGACTCCTCTGTTCGAGCAGTTCGGCCTGAAGGAAGAAATCGATAAGGCGCTGAAGTCGAAAGTATGGCTGAAGAGCGGTGGCTACATCGTCATCAATCAGACTGAAGCGCTGGTCGCGATTGACGTCAACACAGGGAAATACGTCGGCAAGACAGCGCGTCTTGAAGACACCATCGTGAAGACGAACGTCGATGCGATCAAGGAGATCGTCCGCCAGATTCGGTTGCGCGATCTGGGTGGCATCATCGTGATCGACTTCATCGACATGGATGAACGCCGCAACCGCCAGAAAGTGATGCAGGCTCTCGAAGAAGCGTTGCGGCACGACCGAGCGCCTTCCAAGGTTCTCCAGTTCAACGATTTCGGACTGGTTGCGATCACTCGTAAGCGCGTAAAGCAATCGCTGGAACGCACCATTGGAACGCCTTGCCCATACTGTCAGTCCACCGGCTTCGTGAAGTCGGTGAACACGGTGTGCAACGAAATTTACGTTGAACTGCGGAAGGTCGCGAAGCACATCGAGTCAGCCGATGTTATGTTGCGAGTGAATCCGGAAGTTGCGAAAGCGCTTAAATCCAACAATGGGCGCGCTCTGAACGAGATGGAAGAACTGACGAAGAAGACCGTCATCGTGAAGAGCGATCCTGCTCTGCACCAGGAACAGTTCGACGTGAATTAAATCGCAGGCAAGATTTGTAGTCCGAGCCGGGCGCAAGCCCGGCTCTTCTTCTATCTCCACTCGTAGTTCTGCGCAAAAGCTTGCATATTGACACCTTCGGGAAGTCCGGGGAAACTTCTAACACCCGTTTTCAAGCCCGCTTGGAAAGAACTCGCCTTCAATTTGGGAACAACGTTCCCGTCGTGATCTTGTACGCTTACAACGATGCTTCGCTCTTGAGAGTCGAGCGCTGTCGCTGAATACCCAACCCACGATAAAAAACAACAGAAAGCCGGACGAGAACACCTTAATTAACGGGTTTTAACGTGCTCCGTGGTTGTATGCACTTTTCAAGCCGGGCCGAGAGTAGCACAGCTTCTTGTACTTGGCTATCATGTGCATAAGGTCTTCGGATCGGTCGAGCGCTCCGATTGAATGAGCCAAACACATATGCCATTAACTCAATCCCGCGAAATCACTGCCGCCAGCCGTCTGGAAAATGTTCGCTATGCCATCCGTGATCTGGCTTGCGTTGCCGCCGAAGTCGGTAAACAGGGGCACACCATCTTGCCGCTCAACATCGGCGATCCGATCAACTTTGATTTCGCTACACCGCCGCATTTGATCGAGGCCGTGTACAAGGCCATGAAGGATGGCAAGAACGGCTACGCTCCGTCATCTGGAATTCCCGGGGCGCTTGAAGCCATTCGCGCGGAGGCTAGTCGCAAGGGCATCACCAACATCCAAGACATCTTCGTCACCACCGGCGTGAGTGAGAGTGTTGAGCTATGCATGACGGCCTTGCTCAACCCAGGCGAAGATCTGCTGACCCCAAGCCCCGATTATCCACTTTATTCCGCCGTGCTCGCGAAGCTCGATATCCCTCTGAACACGTACGATCTGAATGAGGATGACGGCTGGCAGCCAGATCTGGAGGACATCAAGCGAAAGATCACAGCTCGCACACGGGGTATTGTGCTGATCAACCCTAACAATCCCACGGGCGCGGTCTGTACCCGGCGCATGCTTGAAGCCATCGCTGAACTCGCTCGCCGCCATAGTCTCGTGCTTTTTGCTGACGAAATCTACGACAAGCTGATTCTCGACGATGACGAGCATATTTCACTGGCGGCGGTCGCGCCTGACGTTCCGGTCGTCACCTTCGGAGGCTTGTCAAAGAACTATCTCGCTCCAGGCTGGCGAATCGGGTGGACCATCGTTAGCGGAGATGCCTCCGGACTGAAGCCTTACGTTGAAGGAATCAACAAATTGCTGCGCGCGCGCCTGTGCGCAAATCATCCAGAGCAGTACGCGATTCCTGCCGCGCTGAATGGCGCGCAGGATCATTTGGTCGAGGTCCGTCGTAAACTACACAGCCGCCGCGACCTCACCGTAAACTGGTGCAACTCCACGCCGCGTGTAAGTTGTGTCTCGCCGAAAGGCGCGTTTTACGCTTATCCGCGTCTCGACATCCCCGAGGGCGATGACATTTTCGTGAAAGAACTTCTCTTGCAGAAGCACGTGCTGGTTGTGCACGGGTCCGGCTTCGGTCAGCGTCCCGGAACCAAGCATTTCCGCATCGTCTTCTTGCCCGACGAAGCCACGCTCACCAAGGCCTACTCCAACATTAACGACTTTATGCACAAGAGGTACGGGAATCCCTAATTCACCTTTGAGTCCAGGAGCCAATCTTCTTCTCGTTCTCTGCCATCTTCGCGGTAAATTGTTTTCAGCGTGATTGATATCCACTGCCATCTTCTCCCCGAAGTCGACGACGGACCTAAGTCCTGGGACGTGTCACTCGAGATGTGCCGCATGGCGGCAGCCGATGGCATTGAGCACATCGTAACGACTCCTCACGCCAACGATCGATTCCATTACGACCGCGAGTATCTTTCAGGACTTGTGAAGCGCCTGCAAAGCGAGAATGGCGGTTCTCCGCGCGTGAGCCTGGGCTGCGACTTTCATCTTTCCTACGACAACATGCAGGACGCACTCATGCGGCCGGACTACTACGCCATTCAGGGGACGCCCTACATGTTGGCGGAGCCAAGCAACTACAGCATTCCACCTCAGATCGATGAGTTTTTCGGCGCGATGGCGGTCAAGGGCTACACTCCCATCATTACGCATCCGGAGAGGAATCCCATCCTGCAGAAGAGTCCGCAGAGAGTGTTGCAATGGATCGAACTGGGTTGCGC
>Ga0066903_100000354_pt1 | contig 27753 bp, 24 predicted proteins | sample PanSoiMetaGPlot1_FD_67491 | JGI IMG/M metagenome (GOLD analysis project Ga0066903, IMG submission 67491) | Tropical forest soil microbial communities from Panama analyzed to predict greenhouse gas emissions - Panama Soil - Plot 1 (version 2) | ecosystem: Environmental > Terrestrial > Soil >... | reverse complement strand
CGATCACCTACCTCGACAACAGCCCGCCCGGTCTGACCGGCTATCACGCCGCGCCGCAGGTCTTCTACTTCGCGCCGCAGCAGAAGTGGTACCTCATCTTCCAGTCAGGCCAGCCGCAATACTCGACCAACGACGACGTCAGCAAGCCAGAGGCGTGGACCCAGCCCAAGAACTTCTTCACCAGCGACCCGCCCGGCTACACCGCGGCCAAGGGGAGCGACGGCAGCTGGCTCGACTTCTTCTGCATCTGCGACGACGCCCACTGCCACCTGTTCTTCGCCGACGACGCGGGCGAGCTGTTTCGCAGTCAGACGAACCTGACCGACTTCCCGAACGGCTTCGGCGACGCGGTCGTCGCGATCCAGGGCGTGAAGGAGACAGTGTTCGAGGGCGACATGGTCTATCACGTGAAGGGGAAGGACGCGTACCTGGCGGTGGTCGAGGCATTCGGACCGACCGGCAACCGGTTCTTTCGATCGTACGTCTCGGCGACGCTGGACGGCGTCTGGACGCCGCTCGCCGCCGACTGGACCAACCCATTCGCCGGCAAGACGAACGTCACGTTCGCGAACGGCACGGCGTGGACCAACGACATCAGCCACGGCGAGCTGATCCGCGACGGCTACGATCAGAAGCTGGAGATCGATCCGACCAATCTGCAACTGCTGTATCAGGGAGCGGATCCGACGACGACCAACCTCGACTATTCCCAGATCCCCTGGAAGCTCGCCCTGCTGACGCAGACCCCCTGACGGATACATCCAGAATGACAATGATGAGGAGCTCCCTGATCGTCGTCGCGTTGCTGACCGCGGCGGGCTGTGCGGCCACGCCGTCGTACGGCGACAGCGGCGCGCCCGCCGGCGCGGGCGGATCCGGCGGCTCCGGTGGCGCGGGCGGCTCCGGCGGCACCGGCGGCTCCGGCGGCACGGGCGGCTCCGGCATCCCGCCCGGCCCTTCCGGCCTCCCCGTGCCGCCCGGTCCCGGCAACGTGGCGAAGCCGGCGGGCACGCCCGGCAACCTGAAGGTGCTCCACTGGGCCGGCTTCAAGTCCGCCGCCAGCTACACGTTCGACGACGCGCAGCCGTCTCAGGTCGAGCACTACGCGGACCTGCAAGCGACCGGCGTGCGCATGACCTTCTACATCACGACCAGCAGCAACACGGCGGTCGGCGGCTTCGATACGACGTTCTCGCAGGCGGTGCGCGACGGGCACGAGATGGGCAACCACACCGTCCACCACTGCCACATCGATCTCACCGGCTGCAGCAACACGGCCAGTGCGCCAGCCAGCGTCGACGCCGAGCTGGACGACTGCACCAGCTACATCACCGGCCACTTCGGACAGAGCGGGGTCTGGACCGCGGCCAGCCCGTTCGGCGACACGGGCTGGGACGCGCCCGACATGTCACGCTTCTTCCTCAATCGCGGCGTCGGTAGCGGAACCGTGGCCCCGGCCGACAACACCGATCCCTTCAACCTCCCCTGCCACGCCGCCGTAGAGGCAGAGACCGTCGACAGCTTCAACACGGCCATCGACGGCGCCGAGAGCGCAGGCCGCTGGCTGATCTTCCTGATTCACACGATCAACCCGACGTCGGCGAACTGGTATGCGCCGATCGACATCTCGGTGGTCACCGGCAGCATCGCGCACGCGAAGTCGCTGGGCGACGTCTGGATCGATTCGATGGTCAACGTCGGCGCCTACTGGCGCGCCGAGAAGGTCCTGTCGGCGGTCACGCCGGCGACGTCGGGCGGTGTCCAGACCTGGACGTGGACGCTGCCGGCCCACTTCCCGGCCGGCCGGATCCTGCGCGTCACCGTCGACGGCGGCACGCCGTCTCAGAACGGGACGCCGCTCGACTGGGATTCCCACGGTTATTACGAGGTCGCGCTCGACGCGGGCTCGCTCACCCTGTCGCCCTGAAGACGAGGAGCCACGTGACGAAACATCAGATCCCGGTTCGAACCTCCGCCGCGGCGGCGGCGCTGCTCGCCTTCGCCGCCTGCGCCTCCGATCCCAACTATCTCGGCGGCAAGCCCGACGGCAGCGCGCCCGAGACCGGCCCGACGACCGACGCCAGCCCCAACAATCCGGTGCCGCCGCCGGCGGGCGTGGTCGCCGCCGGCGTGCGCTGGCTCGGACGCGTCGACACGACCAACGCGGACCAGCCCCGCTTCTCGTGGTCGGGAACGGGCTTCGTGGCGCGGTTCAACGGGACTTCGCTGGCGGCGCAACTCTCCCTCAGCGGCACGACCCAGATCTTCAAGGCGATCGTCGACGGCACGCCGCAACCCGCGTTCACCGCGCCCTCCGGGCAGGCCATGTACATGCTCGCCTCGGGCCTGACCGCCGGCGTCCACACCGTCGAGCTCCAGCGCCAGACGGAGGGCCCGCAGGGCGAAACCCGCCTCACTGGCCTGACCGTCGGCGACGGCGCGCTGATGGATCCGCCGGCCGGCGCGAATCGTCTCATCGAGGTGATCGGCGACTCGATCACCTGCGGCTACGGCGATCTCGGCACGCTCGCCGACAGCGATTGCTACCCGACCGAGAGCCACTGGGACACCTACGAGGCGGTCGCGGGCCGCGCGCTCGGCGCCGAGGTCAGCACCATCGCCGCCTCGGGCCGCGGCATCATCCGCAACTACGGCGGCGACACGTCGGGCACCATGCCGATGCTGTACCCGAACACGATCACGAACGCCGCGACGCCGGTCTGGGACTTCCACGTCGAGCCGCAGGTGGTGATCATCAACCTCGGCACCAACGACATCAGCAACAACAAGGGCGACCCCGGCGACGCGTTTCGCGACACCTACACGACGTTGCTGCAGACCATCCGCACCGAGTATCCGCACACGTACATCATCTGCATCATCGCGCCGCTGCTCTCCGGCAGCGATCTGACCACCATCGGCAACCACATCAAGGACGCGGTCGCCGCGCGCAACGCCGCCGGCGACACCAACGTCGAGTTCTTCGGCAACATCCCGGCCCAGACCACCGACAAGTTCGCCTGCCAGTACCACCCGAACGTCGCCGAGAACCAGATGATGGCCGACCTGCTGGTCGCCGAAATCAAGGCCAAGGTGGGTTGGTAGGTCGGTAGGCTGCAGCGGTCGCGGCGTCAGCGGAACGTCGCGGCCGCGCTCTTGGGGGCGCCGCAGCTCTTCTCGTCACCGGTCTCGCAGGCGCGCGCGAGCAGTTTCCGGATCCGCGGCCGCTTGTACGGGCCGAGCCGGCCGCTCTCCAGCTCCAGCGCCAGCGCGCGACAGGAGAAGCTGCCCACCTCGTTGCACGCCCGCTCGAGGATCGCCCGGCCGCGGCCCCGCTCGATGGCCCCGGCGCCATCGGCGTCGATGACCATGCGGCCGTACATCCCGCAGCCCCACGGCTCGTCGGCCGCGCACGCCTTCTCGAGGACGCGCCTGGCGCATTTCCAGCCGACGGGGTCGTCGGCGCCCCACAGATCGGCGCCGTAGTTGGTGCAACCGATGGCGAGCCCGAAGGCGCAGGACCTTCGATACAGTTCCGTCGACTGTTCACCGGGCGCGTGAGCGTCCTCCAGCGCGCCGCCGCGCAGATAGCAGGCGACGGCATCGCCGCCCTCACACGCCCGGGCGCACGACGGCCCGCCGTCCTCCTTCTCGGGACACGCCGCCGGTCTCATGGCGTCGATCTCCAGCTCGCCCAGGATGTCCGCGATGCACCCCGTGCCCGGCGACGGCACCCGGCGCACCATGAACGGGCGCGGCACCTTGAGCTCCCGCGCCCCCGCGCCCTCGTCGCCGTGCCCGGCCGGCCCGCGCGTGCAGGCGACGCCCGCGCCCAGCAGGCTGACGCACGCGACCGCTGTTCGGCACCACCTCACCCGGTCATTCAATCACAACGTCGCTCCGGCGGCGGTGCTCTCGGCCGATCAGGACCACGAACCCCATCCACCCGAGGGCGAGGGCGACATTGATCGTCGCGAAGGTGCTGGTCGCCCAGCCGGCGCGCGTGCCGACGTAAACCGTCGTCGCGGCCATCACCGCCCCCAACCGGACCGCGATGGTGTCGACCGCCGTCTTGCCCACGAACTTCTCGACCCGCGAGGTGACGAGGAACAGCGCGTGCCGGGTCGTGTCCTGCAACGAATACTGCAGCGAGTTCTCGCCGATCTTCACGATCCGCATCACCCCCAGCACGGGGCGGAAGACCGCGGTGCCGTAGGCGGCCAGGGCGAACGTCGGCATGACGAACAGCGCGGCCCGCACCCCGACGATTCGCAGGATGCGCGAAACGGCGAGCAGCTGGAGGGTGACGCCGATCAGGTTGTACCAGAAGTAGTAGTCGGCCTTGAACGACCCGATGAACGCCTGCGACGACGCGCCGTGCGCGGCGGCGTCCCTGGTCGCGACGAGCAGCGTCCTGTCGAGCAGGTACTCGCCGCTGCTGTTGCACCAGTTGAGCAGGATGACCATCCCCGCGATGAACCACAGGTACTTGTCCCGGGCCAGCAGTCGCCAGGCCGCCTCCTCGGCGATCGGTTCATCCGGATGCGCCTCGTCGTGTCTCACCGCGTATACCCGCGCGCGCCGCTCGATCGCGATGATCAGCGCGACGCAGGCGAGCAGGATAATCACCGCGGTCCCCATCGAGACGGGGGCGCCGAACGGAACCAGCGACTTCGCGAACAGGCCGCCCAGCACCGCGCCGATCGAGCTGCCGGCGCCGATGATCGGGAAAAGACGTTTCCCCTGCTCGTCGCTGTAAATGTCGGCCGCCAGCGCCCAGAACTGCGCGATGACCGTGTAGCTGAACACGCCGACCCAGAGAAAGAAGGGCAGCCCGATCGGGACGTTCGCCCGCGCCATGAAGGCGAACAGCGCCAGGTTCGAGATGAAGAACAGGAAGACGATCGACAAGAGCTTGATGCGCCCCACCCGCCGGGCCAGCTCGCCGTAGACGTGCACCACGCCCACCATCAGGACCGTCTGGCCGGCGCGCGCGTACAGCTTCACCTCGGCGCCGCCCTGAAGCAGGATCAGCGGCTCGCGAACCGTCTTCAGGAGGTAGTACGCGGTCAGGATCAGGAAGGCCGTCAGGGTCATCAGCCCGACGGTCGCCGCCTCGTCGGGGTGAACCTTCGTGAACGGCCGGAAGATCGCGGCCAGCGCATGCGCGACGCGGGACCTGATGCTCATGAGTCACCCGTCCTGTCGATCGCCGCTGCAGGCCGGATGCCAGCGGAAAGGCGCGCTCCGCGCCCAGAGGACGCGCACAAATGGCGCGCGCGTCCGGAGTGGCGCACCGAATGCGCGCCCCGACGTCAGCGCGCGATCGGCCGCACCAGCTGACCCACCTCGATCAGATGGCCGTCCGGATCGCGCATGTAGCAGCGGATCTCCACGCCCCGGTCGATCGGGGGCGTCAAGAACTTCGCGCCGCGCGCGGTCCACTGCTCGTAGACCGCTCGAATGTCCGCGACGCGGATGTTCAGGAAGCCCGAGACGCGATCCAGATCGGCCGGCGCCTCCAGCGTCACGCCGGGCTTGTCATCGGTGGGGCCTCCGCCGACGCTGATGGTGATCCAGCCGTTTGCGAGCGCCACGATCGTCGGATCGCCCTCCAGGACGGCCTCGCCGCCCAGCACGTCGACGTAGAAGCGCCGGGACCGCTCGACGTCCCTGGATACGATGAAGTGGGTGATCGCTATTCCTTCACTCGGTGCCGGGAATCTCGCCATCTGCTACCTCCTGCCATCGACCGACCCGGCAGGTATGGCACGAACCGCGCCGCCGCGGTACTGCAGGCGGTGGACGGCTTGACCCCGCCGACCCGGTGCCTAGACGGGCCGCCACCCATGGGACGCAAGAAGACGAGGGGGCGCGGGCGGCTTTCCGGGATCGCCGCCGGCCTGGCCGCCACGGCCGCCGCACTGATCCCCGGTGTCGCGACCGCGTCGGCCGCGCCGGCGACGGAGGCGACCGAGGCCGCCGCGCGCACGACGCCGCCGGAGCGGCTGCTCGAGCTCGCGAACAGTCACCCCGACCAGGTGCTCGCGAATCGCGGGCTTCGCCGCCTGCGCACCCGCGATCCGGACGCACACCGGGAGATCCTTCTGGCGGCCCGGTTCGCGCGCGCCGAGCTCCCGCTCGCGCGCCTGATCTCGCGGACCGACCGGCCGACGCTGCGGTTGTTCGCCTGCGACTGCGCGCTGCGCGTCGCCCCGCTGTACGAGAGGCTCGGTTGCGACAGCCGGCTGCTCGCGCGCGCCCGCGCCGCGGCGGCCGCGGCGCTGGAGACCCGGGCCGCCGAGGAGCCGGCGGCCGCAGCGTCGCCGGCGGGGGCGCTGGAGATCGCGCTCGCCAGGGTCGAGCGGGACGTCGCGGCGTTCGAACAAGAGGTCGAGCGGGAAGCGACCCTCGGGGGCGGCGCGCTCGGTACGCTCGGGCGCGCCGTCCTGACGCAAGACGAGCGGCCCGCTCCGCCTCGAGCGGAGGAATCCGCGGACGAAGCGCCCGTGCCGCCGCGGCGCCTCGTGGCCGTCGCGATGGCGGCCGCGCGCGCGATCGACGACGCGCTGCTGGTTGCCGCAGGCGGAAGCGTCTCGCGCATCGACAGCATGCGCGAGGCGATCGCCGAGGCGATCTATCTCGACCACGTCTTCCGGACCGGCGAGCCGGCGGGCGCCATCGACGCGGTCTTTCGCGAGCTGGCCTGGGAGCGCGCGCATCTGCACGCGTTGCGCGCGCGCTCGGGCTGAACCTCAGACCGGCGTGCGACCGCGGCGTCGGGCCGCCGCTGCGCCGAGCGCGAGCAGCAGCGCGCCGACCATGACGCGCGCCCACGGCGGCACCGGTACGGCGGCGGCCACTTGCGGCTGCTCGTGACAGCTCAGGTGGACCGGCACGGCAACAGTCGTCGCGTTCGGAAGGTCGAACGTCGCCGATCCGGTGCACCCAGTGAGCTTGTGACCGGAATCCTGGGCCGTGAGCTGCAGGGCGTAGCCGGTTCCGATCGGGATCCCGCCGACCACCGTCGTCACCACGCTGCTGGCCGCGACGTTGATGACGCCCGCCTTGTGGAACCCGTTTCCGCTGACGTCGTAGCTGACCTCGTTGATCTGAAAGCCGCCTCCGACGGTCAGGCTCATGGCGAACGAGCCGACGTCCGAACCCGCGGCTGGATTGCCGGGGACCACGGTCGCGCCGCCCTGCCCGCCCGGGTTCTCGGCCTCGCCGTCGGGAGGGCCTTCGCAGCCCGCCAGCACCAGCAGGCCCGCCAGCAACACGCCGCAAGAACGAGAGCTCATTGGCAGACCAACGTCACGGTGCTGGGAGCCGAGCACATGCTCGCGTCGCCGCCGTCCGAGACGGCCAGGCTGACGGTGAACATGCCGGGCGCCGAGCAGGTGAAGGTCGCCCCTGAAAGCGACTGGTTCGACAACATGCCCCCGGTCGCCGACCACATGGCGGTCAGCGGCTGCGGACCGCCGTCGTCGTCCCGGACCGTGGCGATCAGCTGAATCGAGCCGCCCACCTGTACCGCCCCCGGAAGCGCGGACAGCTCGTCGATCACGGGGCAAACGTTTATGGCGCCGGTAATCGATACCAGCCCTTCGCAGATCAGGGGGATGGTCAGCGTGGCGGTCATCGAGGCGTCCACGTCGAACGTCAGCATTCCGCGACAAGCGGTGGTGTCGTCGGTCGCGCTCCCCATGACGTGGATGTTGTATCCCTGGCCCACCGGGAGGTTCTGAAACGTCGTCGTAACAGTTGGCTGATCCCCTACGCTGAGCGTCCCGGTGCGGCGAAACCCGTTGGGGCCCGTCAGCACGTACAGCACGCTCGACAGCGTAACGCCCCCACCAAAATCGAGCTTGAGCACAATCGTGTTGGAAACGGGGTCGGCCGCGTCATTCCCGCACCCGATGGCGCCGGCCCACACCGCTGCGGCTGCCAAGCAGGCAATCAGAGCACTCTTCGGTCGGCGTTTCCGAAAACGGATCGCGCGCTCGGTCATTCGATGACTCCCCCTTGGCGGCTGCGATCAAGCAATGCGCGTACCTCGCCGCCGCCCGCCCGCGCGCGCGCGGACAGACGCCGATCCGATCGCGATCACCGGAATCCGAACGCCCTCTCCGGAATGCGTACGGTTCGCGCGGCGCCATCGCGCCGGCGCCTCGGCGACCGCGCCCGGCCGAATCTGGAAACGGTGGCGATCAGCCGTCGCGCCGGACCACGCCGCGCGCGCATCGTTTCCTTTTGACCCAGACGATCAGCCCGGCGAAGACGACGATCGGCGCGAACAGCAGCACGACCGCGAACAGACCTGACTGCCGGCCGGGCGGCGCGGCCGCCCAGGTCGCGGCAACCGGCAGCGGCGCCACCAGCCCTGCGATCCAGGCGCACCGCCGTCGCGCGCTCACGCGCCCGCCCACCAGCGTGAACAACGCGTCGAAGCCGAGCATGCACACACCCTGCGCGAGCGCGAGCGCACCGAACACCACCACGCCGATCAGCCAGTTCATGAACGGGCCGCCCAGCAAGGGCTCGGTGGGCCCGACGATGACGCCGACCGTGATGACCGCGATCGCCGCGATCACCGGACCGAGCAAGATCGGCGCCACCACGTCTCATACGGACGGACGTGGCCGCGCCCGGTCGCGCGCGGGCGCTACTTCTCGCCGGTGATGACCACCGCCACCGCGTCGAGGTGCAGCTTGCCGGACTTCGACTGGCCGTCCCCGTTGACGGCGCCGAGCACGGCGTCCTTTATCCGGGCGCGGGTCGGCTCGTCAGCCAGCGCCATGCCGGCGACGACCGGCGCCGCGGCGTCGTTCATGAAAGTGAAGTACTGCTCGGCGTCGTCGAACCTCTCGGGGATCTTCACCTCGGTCTCGGTGACGTTGCGCAGCCCCGCCTCGCGGAACACGCCCGTCATGTAGCCGGGCGTCGCGCATCGGAACAGACCCGGCGCGCCCGGAGGCTGCGTCGGCAGATTCACGTAACTCGCGATCGTCCCCATGATCGTCGTCGCCCAGGGGTTCTTCTCCGGAACGCCCCAGACCGCCGCCGTGACGCGAGCGCCCGGGCGCGCCACCCGCGCGAGCTCGCGCGCCGCACCCAGCACGTCCGGGAAGAACATGAACCCGAAGCGCGCCGTCACGGCGTCGAACGTCGCGTCCGCGAACGGCAGCTCGCCCGCGTCGCACTGCCGCGTCTCGATGTTCCGGATGCCCCGGCGCGCCGCGTTCTCCTCGGCGACCCGCAGCATCTTCTCCGCCAGGTCAGTGATCGTCACCTTGCCCCTGGGAATGCGGGCGGCGGCGGTCAGGCCCGGCTCGCCCGTTCCCGACGCGACGTCCAGCAGGTGGGACGTCGGCGTCAGGCTCGCCGCGTCGAGCAGCGCATCGCCCACGGGCCCCAGCCAGGACAGGACCAGCTCGTCCCATTTTCCCCAGCCCGCCGAGAACTTGTTCCAGGTCGCCTGCTGCTGGTCCCTGACCTGGATGTGGGCCTGCGCGCGTGCCGTTTCCATGACGTCCTCCGTTGTTTGTTGCTGCAACACTGTGGTTACCTGGCAGGCGGGACAGGCTCCATGACCGATCGTCCGGATCCCTTGCTGGCGCATCCAAAACCGACCGAACCGACGCCCGCGCGCCCCGTCCGCGACCCGCTGTCCGACGTCCTGCGGACGGTCCGGCTGCGCGGCTCGGTCTTCTTCATGCTCGAGTCGTCGTCGCCGTGGTCGTCGGCGATGCCCGACGGCGAGAGGCTGGCGCCGATCCTGGTCCCCCAGGCCCAGCAGGTGATCTCATTTCACGTGATCACGCAGGGGGCCTGCTGGGGCGGGCTGCTCGATGGGCCGCAGACGCGCTTCGAGGCCGGCGACATCATCGTGTTTCCGCGCGGCGACGGATACTTCATGGGACTGCCGCGCCAGGAGACCCGGGCGCCCAACGTCGAGCAAGCGTCCGGATTCATGCAAAGGATGTCGGGCGGGCAGCTGCCGTTTCAGGTCCAGTTCGGGGGCGGCGGCGCCGAACGGCTGGGCGTCGTGTGCGGATTCCTAGGCTGCGACATGCGGCCGTTCAACCCGCTGCTCGGGACGCTGCCGCGCCTGCTGCACATCAAGGGCGTGGCGGGCCGGCAGGAAGACCGGCTCGATCGGCTGCTGGAGCTGACGCTGGCGGAGGCGCGCGACCCGGCGCCGGGCGGCGAGAGCGTGCGCCTGCGGCTGTCCGAGCTGATGTTCGTGGAGGTGATCCGCCGCCACCTCGCCGACCTGCCGCCGGAGCAGTCGGGGTGGCTGGCCGGCCTTCGCGACGAGCACGTCGGCCGCGCGCTGGCGCTGCTGCACGAGCGCGCCGCCCACCCCTGGACGCTGGACGAGCTGGCCGGCGACGTCGGCCTGTCGCGGTCCGCGTTCGCGGATCGCTTTGCGCGGCTGGTGGGCGAGCCGCCGATGCAGTACCTGGCGCGCTGGCGCATGCAGATGGCGGCGCGCCTGCTGACGGACGGCAACGCCAAGGTCGCGGCGGTCGCCCTGGAAGTCGGGTACGACTCCGAGGCGGCCTTCAGTCGGGCGTTCAAGAAGATCACCGGCGTGTCGCCAGCCGCGTGGCGCGGGAAAAGCCTGGAAAAAGCCCCGCCCGCCTGACGATCCGGGATGCGCGCCCGCAGGGGCTTGCCGGCCCGCCTCGGGCGACCCACCTTGACGGCCGCCGCATGTTCCCCTGGCTCTGGATCAACGCGACCGATCTCCGCTTCCCGCTCTCGGGCGAGGTCGATCAGGATCTGTCGGAGACGTTCTTCAACGGCATCAAGCCGGGCGCCGGGGTGCCCGGGATCGAGAAGCAGGTCTTCGACCAGGCGTCGTACGGCAAGCAGCTGGGCTGGCTGACCGACGTGCTGGTCGAGGCGATCTCGGCGCGCGCGATGAAGTCCGCCGAGGGGCGGGAATCGCTGGCGAAGCTCAAGGACCTGCACAGCAAGATCGGACGCATCAAGAAGGACCATCGCCAGGACCGCTTCGACGCGGCGACGGCGCTGCTCGATCGGATACAGGCCGACAGCCCGGACGAGCTGCGGCGCCTGCTGCGCCGCTACGACGGCGGCGATCCATAATCGCGCCCCGCACATGACGACGGCGCGCGATCACTGGGAATCCGTCTACCAGGCCAGGCAGCCCGATCAGGTCAGCTGGTACCGGCCGCATCTCGAGACGTCGCTGCGGTTCATCGACGCCGCGGGCCTGGGCCCGGAGGCGGCGATCATCGACGTGGGCGGCGGCGCCTCGACGCTGGTCGACGACCTGCTGTCACGCGGCTACGTGAACGTCACGGTCCTCGACGTATCGCCGACCGCGATCGCGGCTGCGAAGGCGCGCCTCGGGGAGCGCGCCGGGCGCGTTCACTGGCTGGCCGCGGACATCACGCGAGCCGAGCTTCCGGCGCGGGCCTACGACCTCTGGCATGACCGCGCTGTCTTTCATTTTCTTCGCGACGCGACGGACCGGCAGCGCTACGTCGCGGCCGTCCGGCGGTCCGTCAAGCCGGGCGGCCGCGTTCTGGTCGCGACGTTCGGGCCGGAAGGCCCGACCCGGTGCAGCGGGCTGGAGGTCGTCAGGTACGGCGCGGACGAACTGCGCGCCCAGTTCGGCGACGACTTCCAGCCCGTCGAAAGCGCGACGGAGATCCACACGACGCCGCGGGGCGCGGCGCAACAGTTCGTCACCTGTCACTGGCGGCTGCGGGGTTAGCGCGCGTCGAAGCAGATCTCGACGCCGTTGACGGCGAGCGCGTTCGACGACGGGCCGGCGCGCAGCCGGATCAGCGCGCCGGTCTCCCCGGGCGCGAACTCCGTCGTCGCGTCGGCGGCGTACCACTTGTACGGGGCGACGTTCGACACGAGGTTGGTCGGCGCCGCGCCCATGCCGTCGATCGTCTGCCAGGTGAAGCTGCCGCTGGTGGTCGTGTTGTAGCTGCGGCCGTAAACGGCGATCGCCACGCGGTTGATCGCCGTCAGGCCGGCGGTGCTGATCTCGACGTCCATGAAGACATCGCCCTCCAGGTCCAGGCCGCCGCTGGCGAGCGCGGTGTCGACGAACACCGGCGTGAAACCGATCGAAGTCGAGCCGGCGGAGACATGCCAGCGCGTGGTGTCGGGCAGCGTGTTGGCCTCGTAGACGACGGAGGCGGTCGATCCGGAGCTGGTCCCCGTCCAACGAAGTCGGACGGCGTGCGTGCCGGTCGCGCCGGAGATGCACGTCCCGCTTCCGCCCGTCCCGGCAGCACCGCCGGTGCCGCCCGCCCCACCACGACCCCCCGTTGCACTTCCACCGCTGCCGCCCGTCCCACCGCTGCCGCCCGTCCCACCACTGCCGCTCGTCCCGCCGCTGGCGCCGGTGCCACCCGCCCCGCCGCTGCCGCCCGTGGTCCCACCGCTGCCACCCGTTCCGCTGTTGCCGCCGCGACCTCCCGCGGCGCCCCCCGCGCCGCCGCTGCCGCTCGACCCTCCGCCGTCGCCGCCACCACTGCCGGCCGTGCCGCCCGCACCGGCCGCACCGCCCGTGCCAGCGCCGCCGGCGGTTCCACCGGAACCCCCGATTCCGCCCGTCGCGCCGGCGCCGCCGCGACCGCTCGTGCCCGCAGCACCGCCCGCGCCCCCCCGACCGCCGCCGCCGCCCCGTGCGTTGCCGCCGCCCGTGCCGGCCGCATCCCGCTGCATGACGCTCGATCCGTTGCAGCCTCCCAGCCAGCCCGCCGCGGCGATGCCGATCGCGGCACCGACGACGATTGAAAATGCACGCATCATCTGTCGCCGGTGATTGTGACATGAGCATTTCGTCAAGCGCGACTTGACACGCGAGAGACGCCTGGTGTTCGGTAGCGCCAACCCTTAAAGGAGGGCGTTCATGAAAAGACTCAGTCGTCACATCATTGGTGCAGCACTGCTCGCAATCTCTGGCTGTTCGGGGAACGAGACGGACAACGCGAACGACATGGTCGGCACGGCCACGTTCGAACTGGCGGCCGCTCCTGCCGACGCCAACTGTCTGCAGATCGTCATCAGCGGCAGCCGCAGCTCGACGCGGCTCCTCGACCTGATGCCCGGACAGGCGACCACCTTCACCCTCAACGGTCTGCCGCTCGGCAACGTCACCTTCACCGAATCGGCCTTCTCCGCGGCGTGCGCGATGGTGACCAGCAACAGCATCGCCACCTGGCAGAGCGATCCGACGCCCGCGACGCTTCAGGCCGGCGTCGCCGCCAACGTCACCGTGGTGCTGCGCCGCAACGGCACGGCGCACGTCACCTCGGACTTCCAGGACGACACGTCAGGCGCCTGCATGCCCGGGCAGCAGTCGTGCACCGTGGGCGGCATGACCCAGTGCGTGGACCTCACCAGCAACGTCAACAACTGCGGCGCCTGCGGCAACGTCTGCCAGCCCGTCCCGAACGCGGGGCCGGTCTGCGCGGCGAGCATGTGCACGTTCAGCTGCATCCCCGGGTTCCTCAACTGCAACATGGCGGCGTTCGACGGCTGCGAGACGAACGTCAACCTCGATCCGAACAACTGCGGCGGCTGCGGCATCTCCTGCTCGCCCGGCACCCCGTGTCAGATGGGCGTCTGCGCCACGCCCCCCCGCATCAACGTCCAGCCGATGCAGGTGGTGTTTCCGGGACTGTCGACCGGCATGACCTCACCGCCCTTCGCGGTGCAGGTCACCAACCTCGGGGGCTCTCCTCTCCAGCTGCAAGCCGAGATGCTCGTCGGCCCGAACTTCAGCGACTTCATCCTGGTGGGGGGCCTGCCGCCGGTGGTCATGCCGAGCCAGACCGTCTCCGTATCGGTCGCGTTCCAGCCGCACGAACTCGGCACGCTGTTCGCGACGCTGGTGATCCAGTCGAACGATGTGACGCAGCCGAACGCGAGCGTTCAGCTGCAGGGCACCGGCATGTAGCCGCCGCCATAACGTCACGCCACGCGGGCCGAGCCCTCGCACCCGCGTGGCGAGACACCACCGCGTCGTCATCAGTGCGGCAGCGCCGCGAACACCGCGGCCTGCAGCGCCGCCAGGCCGGACGCGACGTCAGCGCCGAGATGCACGCGCAGCGCGCGGCGGCCGCGCTGGGCCAGCACCTCGAAATCGCCGCGCGCCTGCGCGGCCTTGACGACGCCGAAGGTGTATCGCTGCCCGGGCACGGGGAGATCGGCGGCGTCGTCGCACGTGATCTGCAGGAAGACGCCGCTGTTCGGACCGCCCTTGTAGGCCTGCCCGGTCGAGTGCAGGAAGCGTGGCCCGAACTCGAGGCACGTCGCCACCTGCCGTGCCGCCAGCACGCGATTCCGGATCGCCGTCAGCGCCCGCTCGTGCGCCTCGTTCATCTGCAGGTACGCCAGCAGCGCGAAGTAATCGCCCCGCTGCAGCCGGCCGAGATGCGCAGCCAGGAACGCCGTCAGCGTCCGCGGACCCTTCAGCGTCGATGCCAGCGCGCCGACGTTCGCCTCGTCGCTGAACAGGCTGATCCCGTCGCCGATCGCGTGAGGAGCCGGCGAGCTTTGCTCGCCGCGTCCCATCGCGGGGGGTTCGGGACCCTCTGAGGGTCCCGATGAAACGAAGAAGGGAGCCTCGGCCGGCAGCTGCCCGCTCTCCTCGTAGGCCGCGGTCAGCTTGCGGGTGGCGGTCTTGCTCGCCTCGACGTCCGGCTGATCGAACGGGTGAATGCCCAGGATGGAACCGGCCACCGCGGTCGCGATCTCCCAGCGAAACAGCTCCTGTCCCAGATCTTGACGGTCCGCCAGAACGACGCGCACGACCGGATGCCCGGCGCGCTCCAGCGCCCCGGCCAGCTCGTCCGGCGCCCCCTCGCCGTCGGTCTGCAATTTCAGATAGACGAAGATCCGATCGCTGCCGTACATCTCGGGCCGCTGGGCGGCCTCGCGGTCGATCGGAATCAGCCCCTTGCCCTCCTTGCCGGTCGATTCAGCGATCAGCTGCTCCAGCCACGAACCGAGGCTGGCGATGCCGGGCGACGCGATGATCGTCACCTTGTCGCGGCCGAACGCCGCCGCCGCCACCCCCAGGACGTTCCCCAGCACGACGCCCGGGTTGTCCTCCACCGGTACGGTCGGCATGCAGGCGCAGACCATGGCCTCGGTGCGATCGAGGAAATCGGGCACGTCGACGCCCATCGCGGCCGCCGGCACCAGGCCGAAGTCGGACAGCGCCGAATAGCGCCCGCCGATGTTGGCCCAGCCGAAGAAAACGCGCCGAAAATGGTTGGCCTCGGCGACGTGCTGCATCTTCGAATGGGGATCGGTGATCGCGACGAACCGGTTGCCCGCCTCCTGCTCACCCACCGTCTGCACGATCCGGTCGTAGAAGTACTGCTCGAAGATGTTCGGCTCCAGCGTCGAGCCCGACTTGCTGGAGACGATGAACAGCGTACGCGCGAGATCGACGCTCTCCTCGAGCGCCTTCACCTGCGCGGGATCGGTCGAATCGAGGACGTGCAGCTCCGGAAAGCCCGCCACCTTGCCGAAGGTCTTTCGCATCATCTCCGGGCCGAGGCTGGAGCCGCCCATCCCGAGCAGCAGCACGTGAGAAAACGCGCCGCTCTTCGCGACCTCCGCGATGCGGGTGAACCGCTGGATGTCCGCCAGCTCGCCGTTCGTGATCCCGAGCCAGCCGAGCCAGTGCGCCTCGTCGCGCCCGCTCCAGAGCGACGGATCGCGCTGCCACAGACGCCGCGCCTTGCCCTGCGCTTGCCAGTCCGCCAGCGACGCCGTGACCTTCTCAGCGATCGGCGCCGGCAGCTGATAGGTCATCCGGTTGATCTTCCGCGCCCGCACCTCGCGGCCCTGGCGCGCCACCTCTTTCAAGAGCTTCTCGAACGCCTCCGAGAACAGCCGGACCCCGTCCGCCAGCAGCTCGTCGGTCACCTGCTTCATCGAGATGCCGACGTCCGCCACCGTGGCCATCGTGTCGCGCGCGGCATCGATGTCCTCGACCAGGCTGGCGCGCGCGCGGCCGTGGTCGCGGAACGCGTCGAAGGTGGCCCGCGGGATGGTGTTGACCGTCTCGGGCCCGATCAGCTCCTCGACGTAGAGCACGTCGGACCAGCTGGGATTCCGGGTGCTGGTGCTGGCCCAGAGCAGGCGCTGCGTCTGCGCGCCCCGCCCGACCAGCGATCGCCAGCGCGGGCCGTCGAAGATCTCCTGGTAACGCTGGTAAGCGAGCTTGGCGTTGGCGATCGCGACCTTGCCGGCCAGCGAGCGCAGCAGCGCGCGCTCGCGATCCGACGCAGCCCCCGCCACTCGATCCGCGATCAGCTCGTCGAACGCGGTGTCGACCCGGCTGACGAAGAAGCTCGCCACGCTGGCGACGCGCGACGGATCGCCGCCCCCCGCGGCGAACCGCTCCACCCCGGTGATGTACGCCTGTGCGACCTGCTCGTAGACCTCGCGCGCGAACAGCAGCGTCGCGTTGACGTTGATCCCCTCGGCGCAGAGCTGCTCGATCGCCGGTATACCCGCGGCCGTCGCCGGAACCTTGATCATCAGGTTCGGGCGCCCCACGTCGCGCCACAGCCGGCGCGCCTCTTCCAGCGTCCCCGCGGTGTCGTTGGCCAGCGGGGGCGACACCTCCAGGCTGACGTACCCGTCGCGACGCGCGGTCTGATCGTAGATCGGCCTCAGCGCGTCCGCCGCGTCCTGCACGTCGCGGATCGCCAGCCGCTCGTAAACCGTCTTCGGGTCCAGCCCCCGCGCCTCGGGCGCCTCCAGCATCTCCTCGTAGTCCGAACCGCCCGCGATCGCCTTCTCGAAGATGGCGGGGTTGGTCGTGACGCCGCGCAGGTCGTCCTCGTCGATCAGACGGCGCAGCTCGCCGCTCGTGATGAGGCTGCGCCGGATGTAGTCCAGCCAGACCGACTGGCCGAAGACCGCCAGCGCGCGCAGCGGATTTTCCAGGGCGGTCATCTTGGCGAGCCGCCGCAGGTGGCGCGCCTCGCCGCTGAAGCGCGCGTTCAGGAACGCGTGAATCAGCTCGCGCGCCAGCTCGACGCCGACGACGCGGCCGCCCAGCACCAGCACGTTCATGTCGTCGTGCTCGACGCCCTGGTGGGCCGAGTAAGTGTCGTGGCACAGCCCGGCGCGGACGCCCGGGATGCGGTTGGCGGCCATCGAGGCCCCGACCCCGCTGCCGCACAGGATGATGCCCCGTTCGGCGTCGTGGCCCTGCAGGGCGGCGCCCACCGCCTCCGCGAAGTCCGCGTAGTCGACCGGGTCCTTGCTGTGCGTGCCGACGTCGAGCACCTCGCAGTGCTCGGCGAGCAGCAGCGCCTTGGCGGCCTCCTTCAGCTCGAACCCGGCGTGGTCGGACCCGATCGCGACACGCATGGCTTCACCTCAATCCGGCCAGGTCCAGTCGCTGATCTCGGGCCGATCCATCCCGTGCGTGTGCGCGTAGTTCATGTTGTCGATGATGGCGTTCCGCATCTCGTCCTTGAGGTGGGCCGCCCGATCGCGCAGCTTCGGGACGCGATCGATGACGTCGATGACCAGGTGCAGCCGCGACGTCTCGTTCAGCATCGCCAGCTCGAACGGCGTGTTGATGTTGCCCTTCTCCTTGTAGCCGTGGACGTGCAGGTTGTCGTGCCCGCGGAACCGGTACGTCAGCCGGTGAATCAGCCACGGGTAGCCGTGGAAGTTGAAGATGATCGGCTTGTCGGTGGTCAGCAGGCCCTCGATTTCGCTGGCCGACGACCCGTGCGGGTGCACGGTGTTCGACTGCAGCTTGAACAGGTCGACGATGTTGACGAAGCGGACCTTCAGATCCGGCAACCTCTGGCGCAGGATCGAAGCCGCCGCCAGCGCCTCCATCGTGGCGACGTCGCCGCAAGCAGCCAGCACGACGTCCGGCTCCTCACCCTCATCGGTGCTGGCCCGCCTCCACATACCCATGCCCTTGGTGCAGTGGATGATCGCCTCGTCGATGGTGGTGAATTGCAGGTGCTTTTGCTTGTCAGCGACGATCACGTTGATGCAGTCGGTGCTGCGCAGGCAGGTATCGGTCACCGACAGCAGCGTGTTGGCGTCGGGCGGCAGGTAGATGCGCGTCACCGACGGGGACTTGTTCGTGACCAGGTCGATGAACCCTGGATCCTGATGCGAGAACCCGTTGTGGTCCTGGCGCCAGACCGTGGACGACAACAGGATGGTCTCGGACGACACGGGCGCCCGCCACTTCACGTGGTTCTTGCTGATGTCCAGCCACTTCGCGTGCTGGTTGAACATCGAATCGATGACGTGGGCGAACGCCTCGTAGGTGTGGAACAGGCCGTGCCGACCGGTCAGCAGATATCCTTCCAGCCAGCCGAGCAGCGTGTGCTCGGACAGCATCTCCATGACGTGGCCGTCGCGCGACAGCTCGCCGCCGTCGGCATCCACCGGCAAGATGTCGCCCATCCAGACCTTCTTGCTCGCCTGGTAGACGGCCTGCAGCCGGTTCGACGCTGTCTCGTCCGGGCCGAACAGCCGGAAGCGGTTCGGGTTGTTCTTCATGACGTCGCGCAGGAATTCGCCCATCGGCTTGGTGTTCTCCTGCTGCGTCGTCCCGCGCTGCGACACCTGCACCGCGTAGGCGCGGAAGTCGGGCAGCTTCAGCTCCTCGCGCAGGATGCCGCCGTTCGCGTGCGGGTTGGATCCCATGCGCCGGTCCCCTTTCGGGGCCAGCGCCCGCAGTTCGGGCATCGGGGTGCCGTTCTCGTCGAACAGCTCCTCGGGGTTGTAGCTGCGCATCCAGTCCTCGAGCACGCGCAGGTGTGACGGATTCGTCTTCACGTCCGCGAACGGCACCTGGTGCGACCGCCAGAAGCCCTCCAGGTGGTGACCATCGAGGTCCTTGGGGCCGGTCCATCCCTTGGGCGAACGGAGCACGATCATCGGCCAGCGTGGACGCTCGGCCTCGGCGGCGCCCACCTTCCGGGCCGCCTTCTGGATCGCATGAATCTCGTCGACGATCCGGTCCAGCGTCTCGGCCATCTTCTGATGCATCACCATCGGATCGCCGCCCTCGACGAAGTAGGGCTTGTAGCCGTAGCCGATGAACAGCGACTCCAGCTCGTCATGGCTGATGCGGGCCAGGATGGTCGGGTTCGCGATCTTGTAGCCGTTCAGGTTCAGAATCGGCAGCACCACGCCGTCACGCGCGGGATTGAGGAACTTGTTCGAGTGCCACGCGGTCGCCAGCGGCCCGGTCTCCGCCTCACCGTCGCCGACCACACAGGTGACGATCACATCCGGGTTGTCGTACGCCATCCCGTACGCGTGCGACAGGCTGTAGCCCAGCTCGCCCCCCTCGTGGATCGATCCGGGCGTCTCCGGCGTCACGTGGCTGCCGATGTGCCCGGGAAAGGAGAACTGCTTGAAGAACTTCTGCATCCCTTCCGCGTCGCGGCTCTTGTCCGGATAGATCTCCGAGTACGTGCCTTCGAGGTAGGTGGGCCCGAGGACGCCGGGCGCGCCGTGGCCCGGACCGGCGACGAAGATGACGTCCAGATCGCGCCTCACGATCAGCCGATTCATGTGCGTCCAGACGAACGACAGCGCCGGGCTGGCGCCCCAGTGGCCCAGCAGGCGGGCCTTGATGTGCTCGACCTGCAGCGGCTCGCGCAGCAGCGGATTGTCCTGGAGGTAGATCATCCCGACCGACAGGTAATTGCAGGCCCGCCAGTAGGCGTTCATCACCTCCAGCTCCTTCGCGGTCAGCGGGCCGCTCGCCGCGTGTCCCTTGGCGGACGTCGCCGCGCCGCGGCCGTGTTCCTTAGCCGACAGCGGCGTTCCCCGGGCGTGCATCACGCCCGACTCCCTGGTCCCGACTGAATGTGCCACGGTATGTCTCCCGTTGCTGTTGTTCCGGTGTTCCACGGCTGGCGCCTCGCTCGCGTTCGGGCCCCCTAGGCGGGGGCGGCCTCGCTCTCCATATCGGTGCGGTAGCTGCCGAGCACGGCGGCGCTGTTGCACCGGGCCCGGTGATGAAATGCCTGCTGGGCGGCCGCGACGTTCTCGCGCCGTCCCTTCCAGATCGCCATCGCCTCGTCCTGCAGCGCGCGGCCGTAGGAGTAGCTGAGGGTCCACGGCTTCATCGTCGCCAGCTGGTTGATCGCGGCGAGGTGCTCCGTCGCCAGCCGGTAGTCCTGTCCGCCCGACAGGAAGACGATCGCGGGCACGGCCGGCGGCACGTGCCGCAACAACGTCCGCACCGTCGCCGTCGCGACCTCCTGCACCGAGGCCTGCCGCGGGCAGTCCGCGCCCGAGATCACCATGTTCGGCTTCAGCAGCATCCCTTCCAGAAGCACGTTCTGATCGAAAAGCGCATCGAACACCGACTGCAGCACGTGCTCGGTCACGTCCGCGCAGCGCTCGATGTTGTGCGGCCCGTTCATCAGCACCTCGGGCTCGACGATCGGGACCAGGCCCTGCTCCTGGCAGAGCGCCGCGTAGCGCGCCAGCGCGTCCGCGTTCGCGTGGACGCAGGTTCCTGTCGGCAACCCGTCGCTGCTGATGGTGAACACCGCCCGCCATTTGGCGAACAGCGCGCCCATCCCGCGGTACTCCTCCAGCCGTCCTCGCAGTCCGTCCAGGCCTTCGGTGACGCGCTCACCCGGCGCGCCCGCCATCGGCCGCGCCCCGCCGTCGACCTTGATTCCCGGAATGACGCCCTGGCCGATCAGCAATTGGATCAGGGGCGTCCCCGTCGAGCTGGTCTGACGGATCGTCTCGTCCTGCATGATGACGCCGCCGATGTACGCCCCGAGATTTGGCGTCGTGAAGAACATCTCCCGATAGTCACGCCGGCTGTCCGGGGTCGACTCGATCCCGTGATCCGTCAAGCGGGTCGTCAACGTGTGGGGCGTCTCGTCCGCGGCGAGAATGCCTTTCCCGCGGGCGACGATCGCCCGGGCGGTCTCCTCGAGCGCTGGCGGCGTCATGTTCTGCTCCTTCGTGTTCGCATCATCTCGAGCGCCGCCCGCGCGCCGGCCGGTCCTCGTCGAACGTAAGGCGCTCGGGCGCACCGGCAATCAGCGGCGCCGCGGCCGATCCGCGCGCGGCGCGCTGAAGCTTCGAATCCGGAAGATCCGCACGGCGCCGGCCGCCCGCCCGCGCCCATCCTTGATCAGCGGCGGCGGCGCGGAGGCGACCATGATCAAGCTGCTCATCGCTGATGTCGACGGAACGCTGGTCACCCCGACCAAGTCTCTGACGCCGCTGACGTGCAACGCCGTGGCGCGGCTGCGGGCGGCGGGCGTCGACTTCACCATCACCAGCGGGCGGCCCCCGCGGGGGATGAAGATGCTGGTCGAGCCCCTCGGGCTGACCGCGCCGGTGGCCGCGTTCAACGGCGGCATGTACGTCCGGTCGGACCTGAAGACCGTGCTGATGCAGCGGACGATTCCGCCCCAGGTCGCGCGGCAGGTCGTCGATCACATGCTGCGGGCGGGCCTGGACGTCTGGGTCTACCAGGGCGCCGACTGGTTCATCACCCGGCCCGACGCCCCCCGCGTCGAGCGCGAGCGCAGCAACGTCCGCTTCGACCCGACGGTCGTCCCGGATCTGCACGGAGTGCTCGCGGCGCCCATCAAGATCGTCGGCGTCAGCCTGGATCAGGCGCTGGTCGCGCGATGCGAGGCCGAGCTGGGCGAACGGCTGGGCGCGGAGGCGTGCGCAGCCCGTTCGACGCCGTTCTATCTCGACGTCACCCACCCGGAGGCGAACAAGGGGATGGTCGTGCGCGACGCCGCGCGCCTGCTGCACCTGCCGCTCGATCAGATCGCGACCATCGGCGACATGCCGAACGACGTGCCGATGCTGAGCGTCGCCGGGCTGGGCATCGCGATGGGCAACGCCACAGCCGACGTCCAGCGCATCGCGCGCCACGTGAGCCGCTCGAACGAGAACGAGGGCTTCGCCTACGCCGTCGATTCATTCATCCTGGGTGAGCCGCCGATCGCGCGGACGGCGCTGGGCCTGCCGCCGCGAACGCGCGCCTGCCTGCTGGCGATCGACGCCATCGTCACGGAACGCGCCAGACTGCACGCGGCGGCCTGGAAGCAGCTCTTCGACTTCTATCTGCGCAGGCGGGCGCGCGAGACCGGCGTCCCGTTCGTCCCGTTCGATGCGGTCCGCGACTACAGCGCGCACATCGACGGCAGACACCCTCTCGAAGGGGTGCGATCGTTCGTCGTCTCGCGCGGTGTCGAGCTGCCCGAGCGCACCCTCCGCGCGCTGATCGAGCAACAGGGCGAGGTGATGGTCGACGTGCTCGCGCGCGAGCGCCTCGAGACCTACGAGGGATCGGTGCGCTACCTGCGAGCGGCGCGCGACGCCGGCCTGCACACCGCGGTCGTCACGACCGACAGGCACTGCGGCGAGATCCTGCGATCGGCCCGCGTCGGTGATCTGTTCGACGTCGTCATCGACGGCGCCATCGCGGCGGCGCAGACGCTCGCGCCCGCGCCTGCCCCGGACCTGTACCTCGCCGCCGCGAGAGCGCTCGGCGTGGACCCGGAGGAGGCGATCATCTTCGAGGACACGCCGGCGGGCGTCGCGGCCGGCAAGGCCGGTCACTTCGGCTACGTCGTCGGCATCGATCGCCGCGGCCGTGGCGACGAGCTGCGCAGTCACGGCGCCGACGACGTCGTCGCGGACCTCGCCCCGCTGCTGGAACCGGTCGCATCGTAGCTGGCGCCGCCGCGGTCCACCCCGCATGCTTGCCGGTTCCAGGAAGACGGCGCGTGGACTCCAAGAGACTGACATATCGGCCGCTGACTGCCGCCGACCTCGAGGCGTTCTCGGGTCTCGTCCAGGACGAGCACATCCGCCGTTACATGATGGACGGCAACGTCTTTCCGCCGTCGTGGAGCGCCGGCCACATACGGAGCAGCGAGGGCCTGTTCGCGCGCCTCGGTGTCGGCCTCTGGCTGGTTCACGAAAAGGTGACCGGCGCGCTGGTTGGATTCTGCGGGTTTCTGGTCCTCCCGGAAGTCCACAACGAACCCGAGCTGGTCTACGCGATGCGCGGGCCGTTCGCGGGTCGCGGCTTCGCCACCGAGATGGCGCGCGCCGCCATCGCGGAGGCGCGCGCGCGCGGCGCCTTCGCCGAGATCCTCGCCAGCGTCGACGCGATCAACGCCGCCTCGGTCAGGGTGCTCGACAAGCTCGGCTTTCAGCACGTGGCCACGCGGCCCGGCGCCTTCGGCGACATGCTCTTCTACCGGCTCGGCGGGTGACCATCCTCACGCGCCCCGCCTGCGCATGAGCTAATCGGGGCTTTCACCGATGCGCGCCGCGCGCCCGGAGTGACTACTCACACTAGGTCGAAATTCGGCCACGTGCGAAAAGCGAGGGTGCACGTGGCGTGAGTCCCCCGTCCTGCAAGCTCTGGAGGTTGGTCATGAACAAGGTGCTGCGCATCTCGCTGTTTTCGATGGCGGCGCTGCTGCCGCTGCGCGCGCAGGCCCAGCTGCTCTGCACGCTCGGCCCCGCGACGCCGCCGGCGGCGCCGTACGAACCGATGGCCGATATGCCACCGAGCGCCGCCGCGCAGGCGGAGCTGAAAAAGCTGAAGACGCTTCTCTGTCCGAAGACCTGCGGCAACAAGGTGGTGCTGTTCGCGAACGCGACGACGCCGAACACGGCGACCGTGACCGACGGCGCCGGCGGATCGAAGATCGCTTACAGCCCTGGCTTCGTCGGCGCCGTCCAGAAGAGCTACGGGCCGATCGCGACGTTCGGCATCTTCGCGCACGCCCTCGGCCATCACCTGGACGCGACCGGCAACCGCCCGGCGTGGATGAAGGACACCTGGGATGCCGAGCTCCGCGCCGACGCCTGGGCCGGCTGCGCCATCGCGAAGGCGGAGATGACGCCGTCGCGTCTGCAGGCGGTGCTGCTGGCGATGTCGACGTATCCGTCGGCGCACCACCCGCCCTGGAGCGACCGGCGGCCGGTGATCACCGAGGGCTACAACCGCTGCGGCGGCCGGATCCTCCCGCCGCTTGGCAGGGAGGCCGCCACGCAGGCGGTCAGGGGCGACGGACGCAAGGACGATGCGGTCGCCGTTTCGGCGGCACCGGGCGGCTGCACCAGCGACAAGGACTGCCGCAGCCGGCGCGCGTGTGTGAACAGCCGGTGCGTCGCCGCGTCCGAGCGCAAGCGGTGCGGCAAGGACACCGACTGCCCCGAACCGCAGGAGTGCAGCACGGCCGGCCTGTGCGTCGATCCGGGGTCGCCCGCCGGCGCCGCCTCGACGGGTGAGGCGCGGGCCGAAGCGGAGCCAGAGCCGCCGAAACCGCCGGGACCGATGCTCGCGTCGCTGCAGGAGCCGCGTCCCGCCGCGACGCCGCCCGCGCCGGCCGTCGCCGTGGCCGCCAAGGACGACACCTCCAGCTGTCAGCACAGCTGCGACGAGGTCCGCAACCAGTGCGTCGAGGCCGTCACCAGCGAGGCCAACAAGTGCGTCGCCGCGATCCGCACCGAGGCGGGCTACCGGAGCTGCTCGTGCCCCAACTATCCGGCCGGCAACAACGCCTGCTACAGCCTGTGCGCCAACGCGTACGAGAAGAGCAAGAGCTGCGCGTCCGAGGCCTTCGTGCGCGACTGCCGCACCGACGGCGATCGCTGCCGCGCGCAGTGCAAGTAGCCCACCCTCACCCTACTTCGGCAGCACGATCATCCAGCCGTCGTGGTGCGGGGCCGTCTCGGCCCACGAATCGCAGATCGGCTGGCCCGGAATGGGCGGTGGGCAGATGTGCTCGGCGACGACGGTCGATCCGCCCCAGATGATCAGGCGGCGACCGACCAGAAACGCGCGGTAGCCGTTGCGCTTTCCGAGCTCGGCGGCGTCGACGATCGACCAGCTGGCGCGATCGGCGTCCAGCACGGCGACGCGGTCGATGTTGTCGGGCAGGAAGACGACGCGGCCGTCCGGCGCGACGATGATGCGCGTCAGCGGCCCGACGTTACCGTGCGGCAGCGCGACGTCGCCGGGCGGCGGATCCAGGGTGGCCCATCGATCCGCCGCCGGATCGTAGATGCCGCCGTCGTGCTGCTGCGGCCCACTGACATCGCCAGCGCCGCCGAACACGACCAGCTTGCGACCTGTCCAGACCACCGTCCCGCCGGTGCGCGGCGCGGGAGCGTGCTCGGCCGACATCGCCTTCCACCGGTCGGCGACGGGATCGTACAGCGCGCCGTCCCCCAGCGCGTGGGCCGAGCTCGGCACGTTCGTCCCCGTGCGCCCGCCCCAGATCAGCAGCCGCGATCCGGTCCAGACGACCGCGGCCGGCTCCAGGCGCGGCGACGGCGCGCCTGCCGCCGACATCTTCTTCCAGGACTTGCGCCCGAGATCCAGCACCGCCCCGTCGCCCAGCACGCTGAAGCCCTTGCCCCACCCACCCCAGACGAAGAAACGGCGGCCGGCCAGCGCGACCGCATAGTGCGAGCGCGGCGACAGGCCCGCCTTCGCCGTCACGGCCAGCCACGCCTTGCGCGCGAAATCCCACACGGAGATCTTGTCGAACGCGTTGAACGAGCTGCCGTCGTACGACGGACGGAACGGCCGGTCCTGTCCGTCCGGAAAAGGCCAGGGCGCGCCCGGCGGCGGCTCGTTCGTCTCGGCGATCGGCGCCCAGGCATTGGCGCACGGATCGAATGCCGTGCCGGTCCATTTGCCGTCGCGCCGCTGCGCGATCACCATCTGCGAGCCGTTCCAGATCGAGGCGGAATCGAGCCAGCCCGCATCGTGCAGGCTCTTGGGCGCCCCGTCAGCGGACAGCCTGACCCAGCGCCCGACCGGGCCGCGATCCCGGCACGGGTCGGTCAGCGGGGCCGGCGCCGGCACCGGCATGAACCGCTGGGCCGGATCGGCCACGCCCGCCACCGCCTGAAGCATGAGCGCCAGCTCCAGCACCGCGGAGGACGCCATGACCATGCTCCAGGGTACCGCAGGCGGCACCGCGCCGGCTGAGCCTGCCGCGCCGTGCCGTCCGGTGTCAGGGTGATGTCGCGGACGCGCCGACCCCACTCATGGTCTGTGCATGCCAGAGTTGAGGGTGATGGCGCGACCCGGGCGGCACCGGACAGTCCAAGAGTCATAGGGATGACGTTCGAGGAGGTCTATCGCGCCCACTTCGCGTTCGTCTGGCGGAGCCTGCGCCGGCTCGGCATCCGCGAGGAGGATGCGTCGGACACCGCTCAGGAGGTGTTCATCGTCGTGCACCGCAAGCTGCCCGAGTTCGCAGGGCGCTCGAAGCTGACGACCTGGCTGTACGGCGTCTGCTTCCGCGTCGCCAGCGAGCGGCGGCGCGCCCGCCCGGCGCCGCCGCTGGGCGCACAGGAGGCTGCCGCCTTCGTCGGCCGCCCACCCGATCCCGCGACGATCGCCGAGCGGAATCAGGGTCTCGCGATGCTGGAGCGCATCCTCGATCGGATGCCCGACGAACAGCGCGCCGTGTTCTGCCTGTTCGAGCTGGAAGGGATGACGGGCGAGGAGATCGCGGAGGCGCTGGAGATCCCGCTTGGCACCGCCTACTCGCGCCTGCGTCTGGCGCGAACCGCGTTCAGCGCTGCGACCGCCGAGCTGGTCGGCTCGCCGCCGCTGCCTGTCGCCAGTCGAGGGAGGACCGCATGAGCAGCGCCAGGGATCCCGTGCGTCTGGTCGCCGACGCGAGCGCGCCGGACGCGGAGCGCGTGCTGCTGCGCCACGGCGTCGACATCGCCCCTCCCGGAGACGCCGAGGCGCGGGTCTGGCAGGGGCTGGCGGGCGCGCTGGGCGTGGCGGCGGCCGCGACGGCCGCCGAGGCGTCCGCGAAGACGATCACGGCTGGAACCAAGGTGGCCGCGGCAGGAATGACGGGGGCAAAGATCGCCGCGGTGGCCGTGGCGCTGGCCGGTCTGGTCGCGACGGGCGGCTACCTGTTGCTGGCCGGCGGGAGCTCGCGGCCGCCGGGCGGCGCCCCGCCGACCGCTGGTGTCGCGCCAGCTCCGCAGGTTCCTCCGCCGCCCGCGCCCCTTCCGCCGCCACCCGGTGCGGCGCCTCCCGCGCAGGCCCAGCCGGCCCCCGCCGTCAGTCAACCAGAAAAGTCCGGGCCGCCCGTGCACAGAGCGACGATTCGCGGTTCCGCGATCCGTCTGAAGGAAGAGACGACGTTGATCCGGGACGCCCGCCAGGCGCTGCGCCAGGGCGACGCCGCGCGCTCGCTCCGGCTGCTGGACGAATGCCGGCGGCTCTTCCCGCACGGCGTGCTGGAGCAGGAGCGAGAGCGGCTGGCGATCGAGGCGCTTGGCAAGAGCGGACGCACGTCGGAAGCGTCGGCGCGGGCCGCGGCGTTCCTGCGCCGCCATCCCGACAGCCCGCACGCGGACGAGATCCGCGGCCTCGGCTTCGGCGCGCCTGCGGGACGATGATGCGCCGACGCCGCCGGCTGTCCCTGCCCGTGCTCGCCGCCGCCGTCGGAATCGGCGGCCTGATGGCGACGCCCGCGCGCGCGGAGCCGGCGACCGCCCAGCTCGAGAGCACGAAAGCGCCCGGGGCGGCCGACTGTCCGGATGCCGACAAGCTGGCGCGCGCCGTCAACGACGGCGTCGGCCGAACCGCGGTCTTCCCGGCGGGCCCCGACGCGCCGGCCGCGCGCCTGCGGATCGGCGTCGCGTTCGAGCGCGCGGCGCGCGGCTATGCTGCGACGGTGAAGCTCG
>Ga0066903_100000353_pt1 | contig 27767 bp, 24 predicted proteins | sample PanSoiMetaGPlot1_FD_67491 | JGI IMG/M metagenome (GOLD analysis project Ga0066903, IMG submission 67491) | Tropical forest soil microbial communities from Panama analyzed to predict greenhouse gas emissions - Panama Soil - Plot 1 (version 2) | ecosystem: Environmental > Terrestrial > Soil >... | reverse complement strand
GTGGGGTGGGTAACGGGGTTCGAACCCGCGACTTCCGGAGCCACAGTCCGGCGCTCTACCACTGAGCTATACCCACCATGGAGGGATCTGGGCATGGGGCATCTGGCGATTTGGTCATTGAGATTGTGCGGAGGCCATCGCCGAGCGGACGCCCTCGTCGCCCAATTACCAGATTCCCAAACCACCAAATTACCAAATTCGGTGGGTCCTAGTCGAGCCTCGTGTCGTCGGTGATCTCGGCGAGTGCACCGTCGCGGATCGCGACCCGCAACAGGTAGATGTGGCTCGCGCGCTCGCCCTTCGCCTCGTACATCAATTTGTCGGCGCGTTGAATGAGGTCGGCGGCCAGCCGCCGCGCGATGAAGCGCCGCTCTGCGACGCGGCCCAGCCACAGGCAGACGACGCCCACGTCGACGCGCACCGGCTGCGCCGCGAGCCGCCGATCCTCGAGCGTCCAGTCGTACCGCTCGACGCCCTCGCGAAAGCGCTCGGCGACCGCGTAGGCCTGGTGGTATTCGGCGAGATCCGGAATCAGGAAGCAGAACTCGTCCCCTCCGAACCGCGCGTGCAGATCCCTCGACGCGCTGCTGCGGCTCTCGAGGGGAGCGGGACCGGGCCGCGCGGGCGCGGCGGGCCGCTCCTGCGCCAGCAGATCGTCGGACCGGACCTGCTCGCGCAGCAGCTGCGCGACGCGTTCGATGATGCGATCGCCCGTCGTGTGACCGAGCGCGTCGTTGTACCACTTGAAGCCGGTGATGTCGACGAGGCCGATGGCGCACCAGCGCCCGCGCTGCTCGAGCGCCAGGAACGACTCGAGTTGCTCGGTGAACCGACCGAAGTTCATCAACTTCGTCTTCGGATCGCGGTGCGACTTGTCGGTGAGATCGGCGACGAGCGCCTCGAAGTAGCGCGAGATGCTGCTGACGGTCGCGTCCTTCGCGGACAACTCCGTCTTGACGCGCGCCATCTTGTCCGTGAAGCCGGCCGACAGCGCCTGCACGGCTTCCTGCTTCGACTCCTGCCACAGCCGCTCGTGCCGCGTGAACACCGCGTCGATGACGGAGAGCAGCTGAGCCTCGAGCGGAGGCGCGAGCCGCAGGTTCTCGCGGACCCACGTCTGCAGTTCGCTGCGCGTCTGAGGTTGCGGCCCGGCTTCGGCGAGTTTGTTCGGCCGCATAAAATGGCGACCCCCAACTCTACAAATGCCGTGCCCGACCGACGAACAGATATTCGGAGAGATTCGGCGTCGAACTGATGAGGTGTGTGCTGCGAATCGCGACAGCTAGGCCGTGGACTACACAGTTTGGGAACACGAAGTTCGAGCGTCCTGGTTCCTGGTTCGGGTTCCTGGTTCCGGTTGAGCAGCGCTGCTGAACCGCGAACCAGGAACGTTGGAACCTGGAGCTCAGGAACCTACGAACACGTCGCCGCGATCATCGTCACGGACTTCACGTTGAGGCTCTGGCTGGCGGACGCGCTCACGCCGCTCGTGCCGGTAGCCGCGGCGCCTCCGGGCGCGCCCGGTGCGTTGCTCTGTCCGGCCGCCGCACTCGCCGACGACTCCGGCGGATTGTTGCCCGCGCGCGGGGACTCGGACGCACCCGGCCCGTTGGCGCTCGCCGACGCTGAGGCCGACTGCGTGCCCGTCACCTGGATCTGGTGGCCGACATGCTTGTCGAGCTCCGCGGTCTCGCCGTTCAACCGCCACGTCATCTTCGCACCCGATGCGGATGACGACGGAGCCGACGCGCTCGCGCTCGAGCTGCCCGATGTTGCCGCGGCCGACGGCGGCGTGCTCGCGGTCGCAGAGCTGCCCGACGGCGACGGCGTCGCGTTGTTCAGCATGTAGTTGCCACGCGCGTCCTTCGCAAGGCAACCAGTGATCGACATGTCGGTGCTGCTTGTCCTCGTCTCGCTGCGAGCGGTCGCTGTCGAGCGCTGATCCTGGCCGCCGGTCGCGGAGCTTTGCGCCCCGAGCGTCGCCACGCACGCAAATGCGCCGGCCACGCACAGTGCTGATACCGTCCTCTTCATCTGCAACCTCCTCCAGAATGAGTGACGCGCCGCCTCATTGCACGACGTGCGCCATTCATAACGGTTCAGCACCGTGCGCGGCTGACCTTACTCTTTCACCTTATCGCCCACGTCCTTGATCGCGTTACCGACCGCGCGGCGCGCCTTGCCGAATCCTTCCTCGACCTTTCCCGCGGCTTCATCCGCCTCGCCTTCGTTGTGCAGCTGCTCGTTGCCGCTCATGTCGCCCGCAGCTTTCTTCACTTTCCCTTTCAGCTGATCCTGTTTGCCGCGCATCTCATCCTTGTTCCACATCGCGTCCTCCGTGATAGCGCGAAGTGCAGGAGATGTGCCCCGACGTGGCGCGGCTGAGGCGATGCCCGCAGCCGATGGGTTCGGTTGTAGTGGTTCTTTTCAGACCGTGAAAGAAAGACGAGCGGCAATCAGTGCGTGAGGCCGTAGATGACGTTGTTGACGCCGATCGCGTAACCGGCTGGCGAGAAGCGATCGAAATAGTTCTGGTTCTCTCCCTCGCGTTCCCACGTGTCGGGGATGTCCGTGTTGTGCGTCATGACCACCATGAGACGGCCGTGCTCATCCGCAATGCCTCGGAAGTGCACCTCGGCGCTGTCGTGGCCGCGTTCCGACACCGCGCCGCCATTGCGCAGCCAGAACTGAATCGACGACACCTGCTCGATCTCCTTCACCTCGTACAGCGTGTGCATGATCGGATGAGCGCGATCGATGTCGACGATCGGGTACTCCGAGGGCGGCAGCACGCGGCCGATTTCGTCCGTCCACTGCGCCCATGCTTCCGAGCCCCAGAAATCGTCCACCATCAGGTACCCGCCTTTGATCAGGTACGCGCGCAGGTTCTCGACTTCTCGGTCCGAAAAATGAATCGTCCCGACATCCTCCATGAACAGCAGCGGGCACCGGAAGAGGAGCGGGCTCGTCAGCTGCACGACGACGTTGTCCGGCTGACCGTCCTCGTTCATGTGGACCGGAACGAGTGTCAGCTCAGCGAGACGCACCGAGAAGTTGTTGTCCGAGCCCGGATAGTCGGTGTCCCACCCGGAGCCGCCGGCTTCGCGGCGACTGCTCGTGTAGAACCCGCGGCAGTAGTTGAACGAGCCGGTAAAGTCCGCTGTTGTGGCCCATTTCGGACGCGTGCGGAAGAAGCGGCCGCCGCCGACCCAGATGCGTTGCGCGGAGGCGAACGACGCCGCGGCAAGGACGGACACGATGCACAGGGCGACCCACGCACGCCGGCGCCGCATGGCCCGCCATTGTATGCCGGCCCCTCAGATGAACGGTCGTTTTTCCCGTCGTCTTGGTTTAGGCTGATTCGCGTGCGCGCCCCGTTGCTCCTGGTAACCGCGGCCCTGGCCGGCGCGTCGGCAATCGCGCAGGAGACGACCGACGTTCGCGATCTGCTGCGGAGAGTCGGCGAGCGCGTCGAGACGTACTACGCGCGCGCCCAGAGCATCATCTGCCTCGAAACCGTGTCGGTGCAGCGCATGACGTCGAACCTGTCGGCCGAAGGCTTCCCGCGGCGGCTCGAATACGACCTGCGCGTGTCGTGGGACGCGGCGACGGCGGGCGAGGACATGCCCGAGCCCAACACCGTGCGTGAACTCCGCCGCGTGAACGGACGCGCGCCGAAGAACAGCGACGAGGAGATCAAGTGCCTCGATCCGCGGCCGCTCTCGCTCGACCCGCTTGCGTTCCTGCTGCCGCGCCACCAGGAGGAATACACCTTCACCGTCAAGGGCCGCGACAAAATCGACCGGCGCAACGCCCTTCGCGTCGAGTACACGTACGCGCATCCCGGCGAGCCCGAGTTCACGTGGCGTGAGACGTGCGTGTCCATCTCGCTCCCGGCGCGCACGACCGGACGCGTCTGGATCGATCAGGCCACCGGCGACGTCCTGCGCGTCGAAGAAGGTCAACGCGGGCCGTACGAGATCCGCATGCCGACGGAGCTGTGGCGCAAAGCCGGCGGCGGCTCCGACCGTCTCGTGTTCGAGCGATCGAACGTGACGATCCGCTACAAGACGATCGCGTTTCGCGATCCCGAGGAAACGCTGATCCTGCCGGAATCGATCGATTCGCTGAGCGTCGCGCGCGAGTCGGCGGTCCGCATCACGCACACCTTCTCCGGCTACCAGCGCTTCGTCACCGACGCGCGCATCGTTCAGTAGCCAATCGACCATCGACCATTACTCAATTGCCAATGGCGTCTGCTCCTGCCTTGGCGCACTGACCGTCCTGCGGGCTGGTGCCGCCGGACAGACCGATCGCGCCGACGATGCCGCCGTTGACCACGAGCGGCAGCCCGCCTTCGACAGGCACCGCGCCTTCGAGCGCGAGCACGCGCAGCCCTTCGCCTCCTGCCGCGAGCGCATCCTGGAATGCCTTGGTCGGCCGTTTGAAGAGCGCAGCCGACCGGGCCTTGGCCTGGGCCACGTTCACGCTGCCGGACTGGGTGTCGTCCATGCGTTCGAAGTAGACGAGCGCGCCCGACACGTCGACGATGGCGACGGCCATCGTCCAGTTGTTGCGGCGAGCCTCGGCAAGCGCGGGTGCGGCGGCTTTCTTGGCCAGTTCGATGGTGATGGAAGGTCCGTAAGTTTGCGTCATGGCACAAAAGTATGGCGAATCGGGACGATTTGCCAAAATCGCATCTCGCACGACGGTTTCGTAAGAACAGTGGCATCGGCCGGCCCCGATGGCGGCCTTCGGGCGCCGCCAAACACGCGCAGATCAACGAGTTCGCGCCGGCACTCCGCAATCGTAACTGGGAGCGGCCGGACGGCACGTTTCGCGCAAGGTTGTGGCACACGGCGGACGAGAACCGCCTGAACGAGGCCGTCCCATGGATTCAGCACTAGCTTCGGCTGCCCCTGCCAGGTCGGTCGCATTTGCCGACGGACTTGGCGTGCGGCACCGCGTCGCCGATGCCCGCGGCAACGTCGACGTCCTCGATCTCGATTCCCAGCTCACGTCGGTGCCCGCCTTCGAGTTCGCGCTGCGCGAGCGAGTGAGCCGGCTCTCGACGTTCCATCATCCGTACTTCGCGCACGTGCGCAGCGTCGATCGGCTGACGCATGGCGACGCCACGCTGGCCATCGTGTCGGACGCGGTTGAAGGCACGCGGTTGTCGGGCGTGATCGCCGCCGCGCGGCAGCACAACGTCACGCTCGACATCGGCGCGGCGCTGTGTCTGGTCCGCCAGCTCGCATCGTCGCTCGCCTCGCTGCACGAGTATCAACGCGACTGCGCCCACGGTGCGATAGCGCTTGAACGCCTCGTCCTGACGCCGAACGCGCGCCTCATCGTCGTCGATTACACGATGGGCGCGGCCATCGAGCAGCTCCGATACTCGCACCAGCGGTACTGGAAAGACCTGCGGGTCGCGCTGCCGCGGTCGGCAGGCTTGCCTCGCTTCGAGGAGCGGGTCGACGTCACGCAGATTGGCGCGGTCGCGTTGTCGCTGGTCCTCGGCCGTCCGCTGACAGACGACGACTATCCGACCCGTATCGCGGAACTGGTGGCGTCGGCGTGGGCCCTTGGCACGCACGGCGACCTCGAGCCGCTGCCACCCGGCCTTCGCGCATGGCTCGCCCGCGCGCTGCAACTCGACGTGCGCACGGCCTTCGCGACCGTGGCTGAAGCCGCCGCGGAGTTCAACAAGGTCGTGTCCGCCGACAACCAGGCACTCGCCGAGCCCGCGATGCTCGAGGCGTTCGTCTCGCGCTATCGCACGGCTGTCGGGCCGCTCGCCGAAGCGCCGAAGATGAGCGCATTGCGGCCGGCCGCGGTGCCGGTCGTGACTCCGCCCGCGCCGGTGCGGCAGTCGGAGCCGACGCCTCGCCTGGCCGAGCCCATCGGCTCGCGTCTGATCGATCTGCCGCCGCCGCCGTCGTCACGTCCGTCCGAGCTGACAGTCGCCGCGGCGATCAAGCTCCCGCCGATCGTGACGTCGCCCGCGCCCGCTCCGACGCCGCGCGTGGCGGCCATTCCGGAAAGCGTCATCAAGCCCGCGGGTGCGCCACTTGTCGCGCACGGCGCGCCGCCAGCCCTCGACATCAGTGCGCCGCCTGTTCCATCGGTGCGTCTGTCCGACATCGTGCCGTCGCTGCCCGAGTACCGGGAGAACTACACCGAGAGCCTCGCTGACCCGCTCGATCATCGATCCGACGTGCAGCATGCCCCGACGCGGCGTGGCAAGATCTCGCCACGCACCGCGATCATCGCCGGCGGCGCGCTCCTGGCCATCGTCGTTGTCGGGTTCTTCGCGATGCGGATGACCAGCTCGCCGCCGCTGCCGCCGGTTCCAACCGGTACGGTGGAGGTGACGACGAACCCGGCCGGGGCGCAGGTGGCCGTGGATGGCGAGAACAAGGGCGTGAGCCCCGTGACGCTCACGCTGGTGCCGGGCAACCATACGCTTCAGCTGAGCGGCGTCGGCGATGCCCGATCCATACCGGTGTCGGTCGTCGCCGGCACGCAGCTGTCGCAATACATCGAGCTGTCCGGCGGCCGCGCCACGACAGGCAACCTCCAGGTGAAGACTGATCCGGCCGGCGCGCAAGTGAGTGTCGATGGCGTGCCGCGCGGCACGGCTCCGACGGTCGTGCGCGATCTGGCTCCCGGCGAGCACAGCGTCGTGCTCACGAGCGACGCGGGTTCGGTGACGCAGAACGTGACGGTGGAAGCTGGCGCGGTGGCCTCCCTGGTGGTGCCGCTCGGCGCGCGCGATGCGCTGTCCGGGTGGGTCTCGGTGTCGTCGCCGGTTGACCTCCAGATCTTCGAGCGCGGCCGCCTGATCGGCACGAGCCAGACTGAGCGGATCATGCTGGCGGCGGGCAGCCATCAACTCGAGTTCGTGAACGATTCGCTGGGATTCAAGCTGACACGCAGCGTCCAGGTGATTGCCGGCAGGCCTTCGTCGATTCCGGTCAAGCTGCCGACGGGCGCCGTGGCGCTGAACGCCACGCCGTGGGCCGAAGTCTGGATTGACGGCGAGAAGGTGGGCGAGACCCCCATCGGCAACCAGCAGCTGACGATCGGCCCGCACCAGGTGCTGTTCCGCAACCCGGAGCTCGGCGAGCAGGCTCACCCGATCACGGTCACGCTCTCGTCCACGACGCGCGTGAGCGTCGATATGAGGAAGAAATGAAGCGACCAGCGCGCGGCCGACTCCTCGTGGGCGTCGTAGGCATCGCGATCATGGCGATGCCGGCGCTCGTCCGCGGCGCCGACGATTCGCTCGCGGCGGCGCGCGAGCTCTATGCCGCGGCCGCGTACGAAGACGCGCTCGCGGCGCTGAACCGGCTGGGCGGTGCGACGCCGAAAGCGGAGGACAGCCGGGCCATCGAGCAGTATCGCGCGCTCTGTCTTCTCGCACTCGGACGCTCCACCGAAGCCGAGCGCGCCATCGAAGCCGTCGTCGCCGCCGATCCGCTGTACCGCCCGAATGACGGCGAGGTGTCGCCGCGCGTGCGTACGGCGTTCGCCGACGTGCGGCGTCGCATGCTGCCGTCCGTCGCGCAGCAGCGGTACGCGGCGGCAAAGGCGGCATTCGACAGGAAGGACTACGTGAGCGCGTCCAAGGGCTTCGGCGAGGTGCTGCAGCTGTTCGCAGACAGCGACCTTGCGGCCGCGGCCGACCGGCCGCCGCTGTCGGACCTGCGGACGCTGAGCCTCGGCTTCCGGGATCTCACGCTGCAGGCGCTTGCGCCGTCACCGCCACCGCCGCCGGCACCGCTACCCGCGGTTGCGCCTCCGGCAGCGGCGCCCAAGCCGGCCGCGGCCGCGCGGATCGCGCCAGCCGTGCCCCGCGTGTACGCCAGCGGCGACGCGGCCGTCACGCCACCTGCGATCGTGCGTCAGGAGATCCCGTCGTATCGGGGTGTCGTGCCGCGTCAGATGCAGGGCGTGATCGAAGTGCTGATCGACGAGCGCGGCAACGTCGCGGAAGCGATCATGCGCACGTCGGTGACTGAGGCGTACGATCGGCTGGCGCTGCAGGCGGCGTCGCAGTGGCGCTACAAGCCGGCCACGCTCGACGGCGAGCCGGTGAAGTTCCGCAAGATGATCCAGATCACCCTCAAACCAGGACAGTAGACCGACTACACTTGCGCCGTGTCGGCTGCGACGGCGCTCAAGATTCCCCATCCGATCATTCTGCTGACAGCGGCGGTTGTCGTGGCCGCCGCGCTGACGTGGGTGCTCCCGGCCGGCGAGTACGAACGGCGCGAAGACCCGGCCACGGGCCGCCGCGTCGCGGTGGCCGGCACCTATCATCAGGTTCCGCGATCGCCGGTGGGCCCGCTGGCGGTCGCAGTGGCGCTGCCGCGCGGGCTGGTGGCCGGCGCCGATGTCGTCGCCGTCGTGCTCTTCGTCGCCGGCGCGTGGGTGGTCGTCGATCGCCTCGGGACGCTGCCGGCCATCGTGTCGGCGCTCGTCGCACGCTTCGCGTCGCGCGGCCTGTGGATTATTCCCATCGTCTCCGGGTTCTTCGGCGTCATGGGCGCGCTCGAGAACATGCAGGAGGAGATCATCCCGCTGGTGCCGGCGCTCCTCGTGCTCGGGCAAGGCATCGGCGTGGAGCCGGTCGTGGTCGTCGCGATGAGCGCGGGCGCGGCCATCGTCGGCAGCGCGTTCGGCCCGACCAATCCGTTTCAGGCCGGCATCGCGCTCAGGCTTGCGCAGTTGCCGCCGCTCGGACAGGGCGCGCTGCGCCTGGCGATGTTCATCGCCGGCCTGACAATCTGGATCGCGCTGACGGTTCGCTACGCTGTGCGCACGCGCGCCTTTGAACCGCTTCCCGTTGCGCGCGGCCACGATCGGGAGGACGGCGCTGCACCGCACGCATCAGCCGCTGTCGACCGCAGGCATCTGCTGGTCTTCGCCATCGCGCTCGCGCCGATGGCGGCGTACGTCTATGGCGCACTGGCGCTCAATTGGGGGCTCAACGAATTGTCCGGGGCGTTTCTCATCGGCGGTGTTGCGGCGGGGCTGGTCGGCGGCCTGACGCTAGGACAAACAGTCGCCGTCTATCTCGAGGGCATGCAGGCGGTGCTGCCGGCCGCACTCCTCGTGGGCGTCGCGCGAAGCATCTCGCTCGTGCTCGAGGACGGCCGCGTGGTCGACACCCTGCTGCACGCGCTGGCGTCGCCGCTGGCGCGCGTGCCAGCGATGGTGTCGGCGCTGCTGATGATTCCGTTTCACGGCCTCGTCCACGTTGCGGTGCCAAGCGTCAGCGGCCAGGCGGTGCTGACCATGCCGATTTTCGTGCCGGTCGCCGACGTGCTGGGCTTCACGCGCGAGGTGACCGTGCTCGCGTATCAGACGGGAGCGGGGCTGACCGAGCTCCTCACGCCGACCAACGGGGCGCTCATGGCGGTGTTGTTCGCGGCCGGTGCGCCGTTCCAACGATGGCTGAAGTTCGCGGTGCCCGCGGCGCTCGTGCTCGCGCTCGTCGGCGTCGCGGCCATCGCGTTCGTGCTACGCATGTAGCAGCGTCGCCGGCCACCACTCCCGCACGGAGTTGACCAGCCACAGGCCGGACCCGTCCTGCAGATCGTCGAGGCTGATCGTCGCTTCTTCGATTTCGCCCGCCTCGAGCAGGTGATCGCGGAAGGTGCCGGCGAGGAGGCCGCACGCAACGGGCGGCGTCAATCGGCGACCCGCCCGTTCGACGACGAGGTTGGCGATGGTCGTTTCGGTGACCTCGCGTCGTGGATTCCACAACACGACGTCGTCGAGGTCTTCCCGCCGCGCGAAGTCGTACTGCCGGCGGTTGGTCGTCTTGTGATAGAGAAACACGTCCGCGGGATCGATGGGCCCCTTCGCGATGGCGATGCGTGCAGGCCTCGCGGGCGACTCGAGCGGCCGGGCTTCGACACGCGCGGATCCGTCGCGCGCGACAAGGAGGCGGAGCCGAAGCGGCCGATCGGCGCCGCTGACGGCGCGCTCGAGCGCCTCGTCGACGACGGCCGCGCTGCAGCGGAAGCCGAAGTGCGCCGCCGAACGCTCGAGCCGCCGACGATGGCGGTCGATGAGAAAGAATCCGTCGTCGGGCCGCCAGCGGATCGTTTCGAGCAGCTCGAACGTTTCCACGGCTCCGCAGTGTAGCGGAACTTTTCTTTGTCTCCGTCCGCCGATTGTGGTACTTGACCTATAGGATGACCATACCCGCCCGACCCATCGCACCGGCGCTGCCGAACGAGCGTGCCACCTATCAGGGCGCGCGCGCGGCCGCGGTACGCGTGGAGGAGTACTTCAGGCGCTACCACGCGGCGGGGTTGCCGGGCGCGGGGCCGGTGGCTCCGGAACCCGATGCGCAGTCGATCGAGACGATGATCGACGCCGCCTTCTGGGCGAGCCTGCGCCGCGAGGAAGGCTACGTCGCGAAGATCTCCCTCGCGTTCGCCGCGCCGCATCACACGGGCGCGCCGCTTCTGTTCGAGCGGCCGCTCGCGCTCGAGGCGGCTGCGCTGGCGCGCGTGGCGCCCGCGGTCGAGCGGCCGGGCATCCATCTCGGCGTGTGGCCGCGCGATGGACGGCTGATGGTCTGGGGCACCATCCGATCCGTGCCGATGTACTGCTTCGTCCTCGAGGTGGCGGCGCCGGGCCTTCTGGTCATCAAGCACCACCGCGGCGGCGACGGCGGCAAGTTCGCCAACGTGGCCGTGCTCGAGGGCGACACGCTCAAAGTGATCGACGAGCACGCGACGAGCTTGCCCGATTGCCCGCCGCTCGTGCACTCGCTCCTCGGCTTCAGTCCGGCCGCGCCGGGCCAGCCGTCGATGAACGTGCTCGTGCAGCTCGCCGTCTCGATGCGTGCGCACGGCCGCGGCGGCGCGTTGCTCATCGTGCCGGCCGCCAGCGACACCTGGCGCGAATCGATGGTCAAGCCCATCAGCTACGCCGTCGCGTCGTTTTCCGAACTGCGCGCGCTCATGACCGAGACGCCGGACGATCGGCGCGTCTGGCAGGACGAAGTGGAACACGCGGTCGAGGCGATCGCCGGGCTGACGGCGGTCGACGGAGCGACGGTCCTGACCGAGCGGTTCGAGCTGCTGGCCTTCGGCGCCAAGATCGGGCGCCGCGATGGGTGCCCGCGCGTCGAGCTGGTCACCGTGACGGAGCCGATCGAAGGATCCGCCGCGCAGTCGCTCAACCCGTCCGAGCTCGGCGGTACGCGGCATCTGTCGGCCGCCCAGTTCGTCCACGATCAGCACGACGCCGTCGCGCTGGTCGCCTCGCAGGACGGCCATTTCACGGTCTTCGCCTGGTCGCCGTGCGAAAACATGGTGCACGCGCACCGCGTCGAGGCGCTGCTCCTCTGACCCTGAATCCTTCAAGTTTGTAGGCTGTTTCAGGGCCTTCAACAACCATGTTGATGGCCCAGGCGCCCGATCGCCTGCGAATCGGCAAAAATCCTAAGGATCCGGGCGATCGCTTCTGCCATCGTCTGGCGCACCTCTTGCTCCCTTCGGGGCAGGCGCGTACCGGTCAATCCCCTCCCGGTCAGCGCCTGAAAAGGAGCACGTGATGTCACCCCGCGAAGTCCACGCCCTCGTCGAACGCGTCCGCAGCGAGTTCCTGGAAATGCCCGGCCTGCGCCTGACGATTCGACAGGCGTCGCGCCTCTGGGGCCTCGATCAGGCGGCCTGCTCGCAGATCGTCGACATCCTGGTGGGGACCGCGTTCCTCAGGTGGACGGCGGGCGGCGCGATCACCCGCGCGGAGGCCTGACGGCAGACAAATTGGTCGCGCGACCGTTGATCCAGAGCATTTTCGTCGGCATCGGCGGCAGGTCGAGATCCCAGGAGTAGATCACGTCGCTGCACCGTGTCACCGCGCTGAGGACTCTCGATTCGAGTTCGCGGACGTTGCCCGGCCAGCTGTACTCGACGAGCAGCTGCAGCGCGCGCCGCGAGATGGTGCGCGTCTTCGCCGCCCGCGCGCTCGCACAGCGATCGAGGAAGTAGAACGCGAGCAGCGGAATGTCTTCCCGACGATCACGAAGGGGCGGCATCTCGATGCGACGGAAATGGTCGTACAGGCCTTTCTGGATCGTCCCCTGCTCGACGGCGGCGTCGATTTCGGTGACCGACGTCGCCGCAATCGTCTGCACGTCGATGCGGGTCGGCGACTGCGCGCCGTACCGCCAGATGATCTTCCCGTCCAGGACGTTGAGGACCTTCCGCTGCGTCGCGGTACTGAGGTGCTGGATGTCGTCGAGAAAGAGGACGCCGCCGTTCGCCTTTTCGAACCAGCCGGGTGCGCCGGCGGGGTCCGCGTTCACGAGCAGCGTGCGCGGCGCGTGGCCGAACAGCTCGGTTTCCGAGATCGATCGGCAGGCAGGGCCGCAGTCTTTCGCGATGAACGGGCCATCGGGCCTCGCGTACTGCCGCACCGCGCGCGCCGCCAGTCGCTTGCCGCACCCCGGCTCCCCGACGAGCAGCACGTCGTCGCCGCTGGCCGCCGCTTCGCGGATCTGTTCGATGACGGCCAGCATCGCTGCGCTGCGGCCGACGAGATGATTGTCCCAGCCAATGGGGCCGTCCAGTTCCTTCCGCGTCAGCGAGCGCGGCGCGTCGTTCAGCGTCATCGCCGCCTGGCCGACGCCGATGAGGAAGTGGCCTTCCTCGTCGCTGAACGGCTTCGAGGGCCGGTGACGATCCAGGCAGAGAAACCCCACGGTTTCATGACGTGAGATGAGCGGCACGAGCAGCGTGCCGCCGTCCCGCACGTAGCGGCCCGCCAGCAGGCGCTCCATGAAGGCGCTTTCGACCATGCCGATCGCATCGCGCGCGCGCGCGCCGGTGATGCCGACGTCCCGTGCGGCGCCGTCGCCGTCGTCCGAGAAAATCCGGATGAAGCCGCGGTCGGCCTGCATGACTTTTACGAGCAGCGGACAGAGCTTGTCGAGCACCGTCGTCGAATCGGCGCGGGGCGTCTTCGTGCGTGACAGGTGATTGAGGAGCGCCACGCGCTGCCGCGTGAAGGCCGCCCTGGTCAGCGCCGAGAACAGCAGCTGGTAGTCGCCAATCTCGATCACGTCACCGTCACGCAGCAGCTCGCGGTCGACGGGCCGGCCGGCGACGCGGGTGCCGCGGAGGCTCTTGAGATCGCGGACGAAGTAGCGGCCGTCCGAGGCCCGAGGTACCAGGGCCGCATGGTGCCGGGAGACGCCCCGAGCCATGTCGCGCAACACGATGTCGTTGGCCGGATCGTGGCCGACCGTGACGAGGGGGCTCGACGAAAGGTCGTACGAATACAACCGTTTCGAGCGTCTGTGAACCGTGACCTCGGGCATGGGTGGTCGGCGAAGGATGAGCTTCGACTCTTACTACACGGCGAACGAGCCCGGCCTGCGCAGAATTACACGCCCAAATTGCGAGCCCCGAGCTAGTGGTAGTGCGAGTCCATCTCTCCAGCCCGAACGGGCACGGACAGGGTGTTGGCCTTGGACGGAATGGGGCAGTTGTAGTAATCCGAGAAGGCGCACGCCGGGTTGTAGGCGAAGTTGAAGTCCAGCAGGTAGTTTCCGTTCGGCAACTTCTTCGGATCCACATACCGGCCGACGGCGTACGACTCGCCGCCGGTCGTCGCGTCGCGGAAGAACACCGACACGTCCTGTTCGCCGACGCCCGGCTCCAGGAGTCGCACCGCCTCGAGGCGGCACGGCTGGCCGTCCACCTCGAACTCGAACCAGCCGACACGTGTCGCCGGCCGCTCGTTGCCGCGCGTCGACAGGACGACCAGCGTGTCGGGTTTCGGATTGGGCACGAGCGGCAGCTCGTAGCGGTACCGCAGGTCGATGGGGAAGTATTTCAGGCCCTTGTACTCCTTGAAGCGTGTGCTCTGCGGATCGAACACGATGAGCGCCGGGAAGCCCTGGTGCGACAGCCGGATCTGGTACCTGGCGACGTGAATGGCCGAAGGTCCGAGCGACGCTTCCCGCGTCTTCTTGCCTTTCACCTCGAACTGCGCCGACGCGTCCACGGCCTGCACGAGGAACCCGTCACGGCGCGCCGTAATCCTCACGTGATGCGGCGACACACCCGCATCGTCCAGCCGGACATCGGTGTCGGCGGCGCGGCCGACGGTGAGTGTGGGTCGCCCGGCGAAGTCGCGGCGATCGATCGCCGCGAGGTACGAGCTCGGATCGCTCTTCAGCCACTTCTCGGTGTCGGTGCGGTCCTTCTTGATGGCCTGCACGGCCGCTTCAGCGGCGGCGTGCGTCAGCGAGACGGGGCGTGCCGGCGACGCGCCCGACACGGCGCCGGAAGCCGCGACGAGGAGCGCGAGGGCCGCCGCTTTACTCGAACACATCCGGCGTCCCCTCGACGATCAGCGCTGCTTCAGTCGCTGCTTTGACGGCGTCGACCGTCGTGTCGGCGGAAATCTCGCGCAGCACCAGCCCCGCTGGCGTCACGTCGATGACCGCCTTCTCGGTGACGATCTGGTGCACGACGCGGACGCCGGTGAAGGGAAGCGTGCAGCGCTTGAGGATCTTGGGCGTGCCCTCGCGCGTCGTGTGCTCCATGGCGACGATCACCTTCTTCGCGCCGGCGACCAGATCCATGGCGCCGCCCATGCCCTTGACCATCTTTCCCGGGATCATCCAGTTGGCGAGGTTGCCTTCCTCGTCGACCTGCAGCGCGCCAAGCACCGTCAGATCGATGTGGCCGCCGCGCACCATGGCGAACGAGTCGGCGCTGCTGAAGTACGAGCACCCCGGCGTCTCGGTCACCGTTTCCTTGCCGGCGTTGATGAGATCGGGGTCGACCTCGTTCTCGCGCGGGTAGGGTCCGACGCCCAGCATGCCGTTCTCCGAGTGCATGACGATGTCGATGCCCGGCGGCACGTAGTTGGCCACAAGCGTCGGCATGCCGATGCCGAGGTTCACGTAGTCGCCGTCTTTCAGTTCGCGCGCGATGCGCCGCGCGATGCGTTCGCGGATGTCTGCCATCGGTGTCGACGTTCGTCAGATCATGTCCGGAGTGTCCGCTTCTCTATCCGCTTCTCGTACCAGGCGCCCTGCACGATGTGCTTGATGAAAATCCCTGGGGTGACGACGTGATCGGGATCGAGCGCGCCGGGTTCGACGATCTGCTCGACCTCGGCGATGGTCACTGTGGCGGCCGTCGCCATGACCGGGTTGAAGTTGCGCGCGGTCCTGCGATAGACGAGGTTGCCCAGACGGTCGCCCTTCCAGGCCTTCACGAACGCAAAGTCCGCGTGGATCGGCTGTTCGAGCACGTAGCCCTTCCCGTCGATCACGCGCGTTTCCTTGCCGTCGGCGACGATGGTCCCGTAGGCGGTGGGCGTGAAGAACCCCGCGATGCCGGCTCCGCCGGCCCTTATGCGTTCGGCAAAGGTGCCCTGCGGGACCAGCTCGACCTCGAGCTCGCCGCTCAGAAACTGCCGCTCGAATTCCTTGTTCTCGCCGACGTAGGTGCCGATCATCTTGCGCACCTGGCGCGAGCGCAGGAGGATGCCCGCGCCGAAATCGTCGACGCCCGCGTTGTTGCTGATGACGGTCAGGTTGCGCGTGCCGCGGACGTGAAGGGCGCGAATCAGGTTTTCGGGAATGCCGCACAGGCCGAATCCGCCCATCATGATGCGCGCGCCGTCGGGCACGAGTGCCACGGCCGCTTCCGCGTTCGGGAGCACTTTGTTCACGGCGTGATTATGCCTTCCTGCGTCAGCGCGTCACCCAGTACTCCCAGCCGTCGCCGAGATCGCCGTGACTGTGATCGGGCGTCGCTTCGATGAGCCGCCCGCCCGCGTCGCGGATGAGCGCCTCGACCTCCGCGCGCGCCATCCCGAACATCTCGATCTGGGCGCCTCCCTGGCGGACGATCATGAAGTACTTCAGGCGCCGCCAGGCGACGACGAGCCCTCGCGGGAGGCGCCGCTTGAGCGACGATCCTTCCACGGGCGCATCCTCGAAGAGTTGCCGCGAGTCGATCCCCATCACGTCCGGCAGCTGGAACATGAGGACGCCGCCGGGCGCCAGGACGCGCACGAGCTCGGGGATGTAGCGGCGGACGATAGCCGGCCTGATGTGCTGCAGGACGATCTTCGTGTAGACGACGTCGAAGGTGCCGGACGCGAACTGGCGCAGGTCGGGCGCGCGATTCAGGACGAACCGACAGCCGGGACAATCCTTGTTCAGCGCGCGGGCCCGCTCGATCATCGACGGGGCGACGTCGACGCCGACGACGGTTTCGAAATACTGCGACAGGGCACGCGTGATCCGGCCGACGCCGCACCCGAAGTCGAGGGCGATGCGCCGGTCCGTTTTCTTGACCAGCTCGAGGCTCTGCATGAAGTGCGCGGCGTCGCCGATGCCGGTCTCGAGGAACTCGGCCAGATTCCAATCGCCGACCTTGCCGTCCCTGGTCAGAATCGCGCCGAGCGCATTGGTTTCGCCGAGCTCGTTCCACGCCCACCCGAAGCGCCGCATGGCTTACAACTTACAACGTTTCGATTACAATCGCGCGGTTGCACCCATTTCCGAGGAGTTGGCTATGAACCGCACGGCTCGAATTTCGCGCGTTGTGGTCGGGGGAGTGGTCGCCGCGCTGGCAGTGGGGTTCGCGGCGCGACTGTCCGCGCAGGGGCAGCAGGATTTCAGCAAGGTCGAGATCAAGACCACTAAGGTCGGCTCGAACTTCTACACGCTGGAGGGACAGGGCGGCATGATCGGCGTGCTGACCGGTCCTGACGGCGTCCTCATGGTCGACAGCCAGTTCGCCCCGCTCAGCGACAAGCTGATCGCGGCCATCAAGCAGATCTCGGATGGCCGCATCCGGATCCTGATCAACACGCACGTGCACGGCGACCACACGGGCGGGAACGAGAACTTCACCAAAGCGGGCGCAGTGATCTTCGCGCGCGAGAACCTGCGCAACCGTCTGATGAAGCCGAACCCTGGCGCCAACGGCGCACCCGGCGTCCCGGCCCCCGCGGGCGCGCTCCCCATCGTCACCTACGACTCGCCGATCACGTTTCACATGAACGGCGAAGAGGTGCGTGCCATTCCTGTCCCGGTCGCGCATACAGACGGCGACACGATGGTCTACTTCAAGAACGCCGACGTCATCATGCCGGGCGACTTCTATCGGTCGGTGCAGTACCCGAACATCGATCGGGCCAACGGCGGGAGTCTGAAAGGCATGGTCGACGGCCTGAACGCGATCATCGCGCTGGCCGGGCCGAACACGAAGATCATTCCGGGCCACGGGCCGACGGTCGACAAGACCAAGGTGGCCGCTCAGCGCGACATCCTGACCAACGTCCGCGACAAGGTGGCTGCGCTCGTGAAGGAAGGCAAGACGCGCGAGCAGGTGCTCGCGGCCAAGCCCACGGCGGCGTACGACTCCAGCGTGCCGAACGCGGACACGACGACCGAACGGTTCGTCAACCAGGTGTACGCAGAGGTCGGGGGAAAGTAGAAAGGTACCGCTGCGGCTAGCGGCGAAGCCGCTCAGGATCCCATCGCGCGGGGGGTGGGGCCCCGCGCGCATAAGAAGAAAATGAATCACGAAATCGCGTTCGAAATGGCAACCTCGTCCATCCGCTACGGCACGGGTGTCACCCGTGAAGTGGGCATGGACCTGGTCGACCTCGGCGTCCGTCGTGCGCTGGTCATCACCGATCCCACCGTGCGCCAGCTGCCGCCGGTGCAGACGGTGCTCGAGTCGCTCGAGGCCAGCGGCGTGCCGTACGTCGTGTACGACCGCGTGCGCGTCGAGCCGACCGACGAGTCGTTCCTGGATGCGATTGCGTTCGGCACGCAGCACGAGTTCGACGCCATCGTCGCGGTCGGCGGCGGATCCACAATCGACACCGCCAAGGCGGTGAACCTGTACGTCACGTATCCGCCGGCCGACTTTCTCGATTACGTCAACCCGCCCATCGGCAAGGGGCTGCCGGTGCCGGGGCCGCTCAAGCCGCTGATTGCCATACCGACAACCGCCGGCACGGGCAGCGAGACGACCGGCGTCGCCATCTTCGACCTGATGAAGATGCACGCCAAGACGGGCATCGCGAGCCGGCGCCTCAAGCCAACGCTGGGGCTGCTCGACCCGAACAATACGCTCACCCTGCCGCCGGCCGTGGCGGCGTCGTCCGGCCTCGATATCCTGAGCCACGCAGTCGAGTCGTTCACCGCGATGCCGTTCAGCGATCGGCCGTTGCCCGATCGGCCGCTCCTGCGCCCGGCTTATCAGGGATCGAATCCGATCAGCGATATCTGGTCGCTCCAGTCGCTGCGCATGGTCGACGCGTTTCTGGTGCGCGCGGTCGAGGATCCGGGCGACGACGAGGCGCGCGGGCAGATGCTCCTGGCGGCCTCGTATGCGGGCGTCGGGTTTGGCAACGCCGGTGTCCACCTGCCGCACGGCATGTCGTACCCGGTGTCAGGCCACGTGAAGCGCTACTGCGCGCCCGGCTACGCGGTCGATCATCCGCTGGTGCCGCACGGGTTTTCCGTCATCCTCAACGCGCCGGCGGTGTTTCGCTACACCGCGTCGGCCAATCCCGCCCGTCACCTGCAGGCGGCCGAAGCGCTGGGCGCCGACGTCTCGCGATGCAAGCCCGCCGATGCCGGCCGCGTGCTGGCCGATCGCATCACGTGGTTCATGCAGCGGCTGCGGACGCCAAACGGCCTCCGCGACGTGGGCTACTCGAGCGCCGATATCCCGGTACTCGTCGAGGGCACGCTTCCGCAGCATCGCGTGACGAAGCTGTCGCCGCGTCCCGCCGGCTCCGACGAGCTGGCCGGTATTTTCGAAAACGCGATGCAAGCCTGGTAGTCTCGCCGGCGTCTTCGAACGCCTTTCGATGGCCACGCCGCTTTTGAACGATCGCTATCGTCTCGTGTCCTCGCTCGGGACGGGCGGCATGGGCGAGGTGTTTCTCGCCGACGACGTCCAGCTGCAACGCCGCGTCGCCATCAAGTTCCTGCATCCGGAAAGCGAGCACGATGCGCTCGCGCGCGAGCGGCTGCGACGCGAGGCGCTCGCGGCGGCGGCGCTCGATCATCCGTTCATCTGCAAGATTCACGAAATCGCCGAGGCCGACGGCCGCCTGTTCGTCGTCATGGAGTTCATCGACGGCGAGACGCTGCACGCCCTCTGCCGCCGCTCGCTGCTTTCCCCGCGGCAGATCATCGAGATGGCCAACGAGCTGGCACAGGCGCTCGAGGAGGCTCATCGATCCAGCGTCGTGCACCGCGATCTGAAACCGGCGAACGTCATGGTGACCAGGCAGGGTCACGTCAAGGTCATGGACTTCGGACTCGCCAAGCAGAGCGGGACGAGTGCCCCGACCGCTTCGGGGAGCGCCGTCGTGACGACGTTGACGGAGTCGGGCACGCGCCTTGGGACGCCCGCCTACATGTCGCCGGAGCAGGTCGTCGGCGGCGCGATGGATGCGCGGTCGGACATCTTCTCGCTCGGCATCGTCCTGTACGAGATGGTGACTGGTGCCCACCCGTTTCTCCGAGGCGATGCTGCTGAAACCATGGCTGCCGTCCTTCGCGATCGTCCGCAGGCGGGGCTCCGACCGTTGAGCAGTCTCCCAGGCGTGGACGCCCTGGTGGGCCGCATGCTGGCGAAGGCGCCTGGCGAGCGGTTTCAATCGGCCGCCGAGTTGCGCGTCGAGCTCGAGGCGCTGCGCGAGCGCGCCTGGCAGCCCGCTACGGCACCCGCGGCAGGTCCAGCGACGAGTCAGCCGTTCGAGCGCACGCCGTTTGTCGCGCGTGATGCTGAACGCACCGAGCTCACGCGGCTGCTCGACCGCATGCTGGCCGGCCAGGGCGGGTTCGCGCTCCTTGGCGGCGAGCCAGGCGTCGGCAAGACCCGGCTTGCACGGGAGCTCCTCAGGATCGCCCAGGAGCGCGGCTGCCAGTGTCTGACGGGCCACTGCTACGAACAGGAGGGCGCGCCGCCGTTCGCGCCGTTCATCGAGTCGATGGACGAGGCCGTGCGCGCGGCGCCGCACGACGTCCGTGCGTCGCTTGGAGACGTCGCTTCGGAGATAGCGACCATCGCCCCGAACCTTCGCCGGGCGTTTCCGGACATCGCGCCGCCGCCGGAGCTGCCGGCGGATCAGCGCCGCCGCCTTGTGTTCGACGCCTTCCTTGAATACACGCGGCGTGGGGCAGAGCGGGCGCCGCGTGTCTTGCTCCTGGACGATCTTCATTGGGCGGACGAACCGACGCTGCAGCTCGTCGGCCATCTGGCACCGCACCTGGCAACGACGCGCGTGCTGGTCATCGGGACGTATCGCGACGTCGAGCTCGACGTGAAGCGGCCGTTCGCGAAGACACTCGAATCGCTGTTCCGTCAGCGGCTGGCGACGCGCGTGAGCCTTCGTCGTCTGTCGGAATCCGCGGTGGAGCAGATGATCTCGGCCATTGCCGGATCGGTGCCGCCGTCAGGGCTCGCGAAGGCGGTGTTTCGAGAAACCGAAGGCAACCCGTTCTTCGTCGAAGAGGTGTATCAGCACCTCGTCGAGGAAGGGAAGCTGTTCGACGAGAGCGGACGGTGGCGTCCGGATTTGCGCGTCGATGCGATCGAGGTGCCCGAAGGCGTCCGGCTGGTCATTGGCCGTCGCCTCGAGCGGCTTGGCGACGAAGCATCAAAGGCGCTGACGGCCGCGGCGGTCATCGGTCGCAGCTTTCCGCTCGACGTGCTGGAAGCCGTCGTTGACGCGACGCCGGACGGTGTCGTCGATCTGCTCGAGGAGGCGGAACGCGCACAGCTGATCGCCTCGCAGCCGGGCGTGCGCGAGGCGCGCTACGAATTCGTGCACGAGCTGATACGGACCACGCTCATTTCAGGTCTATCGTTGCCGAAGCGGCAGCGGCTGCACCTGAAGATTGCCGATTCAATGGAGCGGCTGCGTGCTTCGTCGCTCGACAGCCACGTGTCGATGCTCGCCCATCATCTTTACCAGGCCGGGGTCGCCGCTGACGTGACGCGCACCGCGAAGTTTCTGATCCTGGCCGCGCGCCGCGCGATAGCAGCAGGAGCCTTCGAGGAAGTGCTCGAAGCGACCGAACATCTGATCGGATTGGATCTCGCAACCGACGACCCTCAGCTCGCCGAAGCCTTCGAGCATCGCGGGGCAGCACTGACCGGATTGCAGCGGCCCGACGAGGGCATCGCCTCGCTCGAACGGGCGTTCGATCTTCATGTCCAGAGGCGTGACGATGGGGGCATCGCACATGCGGCCCGAGCGCTCTTTATAACGCTCGCGTTTCAGGGGCGAGCCCTCGATGCGCTGGCTGTGTGCCGTCGTGCGTTACGCGCTCTTTCTCCAGAGGCCACCCGTGAGCGGGCATTGCTGGTAGCGACGTCGACATCCGCGGCGCTGAACGAAGTTTCGCCGGACGTCGCCTTGAAGGACTTACATGAGGCGATGCGACTCGCCGAGGAGCTTGGCGATCCAGCGCTCGTCGGCGGGATCCTGGTCTCAAAAGCGACGGCCTACGGTATGTGCGGTGAGTCGGAGATATCGCTCGATGCGGCTCGACAGGCGCTTCAGTTGTTACCGCCGGCTCAGCTCGTGACTCGCGGCGGGGTGCTGATGAATCTCTTGATCAACAGTTACTTGTCCGGCCGCTTCAAAGACGGGGCGGCGCTGGCGCACGAAGCGATTCTTCTCGCGCAACGATCGGGTCAGTACGGGCTCGCCGCCATCGCGAGCATGTGCGAGCGAGTCTGGACGTTCTTGTTCGAAGAGGGCGATCTTCGTGGTTTTTTGAAGAGCACACCAGCGGCACAGTTGCCCGAGGCCTTTGGGCTCTCGCTTCAGCCAGTCGCCGTTCGCCTGCATCTTGGCGAAACAACGGATGCCATGTCCGAGCTCCGAATATTGGTCGCACGTCCGACACCGCTACTGACCGTCAAGGGGCTCGCCGAGGCGCATTTCTTCTCGGCGCTCGCCATGACGAATCAGGTCGATGAGGCGCGCGGAGCATTCGCCTCGGTCGAACCCTGGCTGCCGACCGACGGGACGCACAACCTGTTTCGCGCGTGGGCAGCGCTGGAATCAGCGGTCGCGGGACTGTCGCTACTCGGCGACCGCGAGCGGTTGCGGCAGCTTCAGCCACTGACCGAGCGGAGCGCCGAGCTCGTGACGTTCGTCTGGTTCTCGCCTGTGGCGGCCACGACACAAGTCACAGCCGGCATTGCGGCGCACGCCACGGGGATGAGTGACAAGGCGCGCGAGCACTTCGAAACGGCGCTTCGCCAGGCTGACGCACTGCCGTCACGGCTGATGAAGCCGGTTGCGCGTCACTGGTACGCGCGCATGCTGCTCGACGCTCAACGGCCGTCCGAGCAGGCACGCGGCCACGCGATGCTCGAAGAAGCGCTTGGCGACTTCCGTACCATGGAGATGGTCACGTACGCAAACCTAGCTGAGCGGCGGCTTCGCGGCGATTGACGTCAGGTTTGGCCGGCTTGATCGGCGATTCAAGTCAATGACAGTCGGGGCCCGCCTTTGTCAGAATCCCGGGTATGAACGTGTCGTCCGGCCGCAACGTTGAATGGCTCAGCCTGGCGCCGCATGCCCACGCGGTGCAGTTCTATAACCACGACGAACACCTGCTCGACGTCCTGACGCGGCACATCGGCACCGCCCTCGTCGCTGGCGACGCGGCCATCACCATCGCCACTCCCGCGCATCGCGAGTTGCTGGCGGCGCGTCTGCTGGCGCGCGGCTTTGACGTGGCAGTTCCCCAGGCTGAAGGACGCTATCTGGCGTTTGACGCGACCGAGACGCTCGCGCGGTTCATGCGCGGCGGCTGGCCCGATCGGCACCACTTCGAGGAAGCGGCGGGCGAGGCGGTCGACCGGCTGATGGCCGCAGCCGGCCGCGAGACGCGCATCGCGGCGTTCGGAGAGATGGTGGCGCTTCTCTGGGCGGGCGGCAACTGCGAGGCTGCCCTCCGCCTCGAAGAGCTCTGGAACGAGTTCATGAAGTCGTGCAACCTGTCCCTGTACTGCGCGTATCCGATGAGCCTGTTCCACGACACGGAAGCCGGGCGGTTTCTGAAAGTGTGCGCGCAGCACACGTGCGTGTTTCCTGCGCACGCGTCGCCGGCGCCGTCGCGTCTGACGCCGATCAGCTAGACACCGGCACTGGCTGCGCGGCGCGTCCCGCGAACTGGCTGTGATAGAGCGCGGCGTACGCGCCCTTGGCTGCCAGCAGCTCCTCGTGCGTGCCCCGTTCGACGATCTTGCCGTGCTCGATCATCAGGATCGCGTCGGCGTTGCGAATCGTCGACAGCCGGTGCGCGATCACGAACGTCGTCCGTCCGCGCATCAGGTCGCGCATGGCGCTCTGGATGAGCACTTCCGTGCGCGTGTCGACGCTGCTCGTCGCTTCGTCCAGGATGAGAACGGCCGGGTCCGCGAGAAAAGCGCGGGCGATCGTCAGCAGCTGTTTCTGGCCTTCGGACAGGTTGCTCGCGACCTCGTTGATGAGCGTGTCGTAGTTCTCGGGCAGCGTCCTGACGAAGTGATCGGCCTGCGCCGCCCGCGCGGCGTTGACGATCGCCTCCTCGCCGGCATGCTCGCGGCCGTACGCGATGTTTTCGCGAATGGTGCCTGAGAACAGCCACGTATCCTGCAGCACCATGCCGAACGTCCGCCGCAGCGACCCGCGGCTGAAGGTTCGGATGTCTTCGCCGTCCACCCGGATCGCCCCGCTGTCGACGTCGTAGAAGCGCATCAGCAGGTTCACGAGCGTCGTCTTGCCCGCGCCGGTGGGCCCCACGATCGCGATCGTCCGTCCCGGTGGGACATCGAGCGACAGGTTCTCGATCACGGGCATGTCGGGCTTGTAGCGGAAGCTCACGTTGTCAAATTGGACCGCGCCGCGCGGCGCGGACAGCGCCGTTGCGCCTGGCGCGTCGGGCACTTCTTCCGGCTCGTCGAGGAGCTCGAAGACGCGCTCGGCCGACACAATCGTCAACTGGATCATGTTGGCGATGCCGCTCAACTGGTTGATCGGCATCGAGAACTGGCGGCCGTACTGGATGAACGCCTGCACGTCGCCGATCGCAATCGATCCGCGCGTGACGAGCAGGCCGCCGATCACCGCGGTGAAGACGAACCCGAGGTTCCCCACGAACATCATCACCGGCATGATGATGCCGCTCACAAACTGCGCGCGTCGCGCGCCGTCGTAGTACGTGGCGTTCAGCGCGTCGAAGGTGGCCACCGACTTCCGCTCGTGGCCGAAGGCCGTGACGATGGTGTGCCCGCCGTACATCTCGGCCACGTGGCCGTTCAGCGCCCCGAGCGCCATCTGCTGCTTCATGAAGAAGCCCTGCGACCGCTTGGCGATGCGCGCGACGATGACGATGCTGATCGGCAGCGTGAGGAAGACGACGAGCGTCAGGATCCAGCTGATCGTCAGCATCATCACGATGACGCCGACGAGCGTCAGGACCGATGTCAGCAGCTGCGTGAGGTTCTGCTGCAGCGTGCTGCTGATGCTGTCCAGATCGTTCACCGCGCGGCTCATCACCTCGCCGCGGGTCCGCGAATCGAAGAACTTCAACGGCAGCCGATCGAACTTCGCCTCTACTTCGCGGCGCATCGTGTACACGGTCGTCTGCGCCACGTTGGCCATCAGGTACTGCATCAGGTACTGAAAGCTGTTGGCGACGAGGTACAGCGCAATCAGCCACAGCAGGATGCGTCCCACGTACTCGAAGTCGACAGCGGCGCCCGGGACGCCGGCAGCCTTCGCCAGGAATCCTTGGAAGATCTTCGTCGTGGCCAGCCCGAGGATCTTCGGGCCGAGCACCTGAAACACGGTGCCGATGGCGCCGGCCCCGATGACAACCGCCAGCCCCGCGCGGTGCGGACGCAGATAGCCGAGGAGCCGGATCAGCGTCCCTTTGAAGTTCTTCGCTTTCTGCGCGGGGACGCCGAGCCCGCCGATGGTGCGGCGTCCGCCGAACATGTCGCGCGGAGGTCCCCCCGGCGGCTGCGTGCCTTGCGCTGCCTGCGGTGGCGCCCCGGGGCGCGGCGCACCCTGCGGCGATTGCGGCGCGGCGGGCGTGCTCATGCCACCTCCTCGAGCGAGACCTGCGACGACACGATCTCGCGGTAGATCCCGCTCGTCTTGAGCAGTTCGGCGTGCGTGCCGATGCCGGCCACACGCCCGTTGTCGAGGACGACGATGCGGTCGGCGTTCAGCACCGTACTGATGCGCTGGGCCACGATGATCACCGTGGCGTGGGCGATTTCGCTCTTGAGCGCGGCGCGCAGCTTCGCGTCGGTGGCGAAATCGAGCGCCGAGAAGCTGTCGTCGAAGACGTAGATGTCCGGCTTGCGCACCAGCGCCCGCGCAATCGCGAGCCGCTGCTTCTGCCCGCCCGAGAGGTTGATGCCGCCTTGCGCGATGGGCGACGCGAACGTCTGCGGCATGGCGTCGATGAACTCGATCGCCTGCGCAATCGTCGCCGCCGCGCGGATCTCCTCGTCGGACGCGCCTTCGCGGCCGTAGCGGATATTGTCGGCGACCGTGCCCGTGAAAAGCACCGCCTTCTGGGGCACGTAGCCGATGCGCGCGCGCAGGTCGGCCTGGGCCATCTGGCGGACGTCGACGCCGTCGACGAGCACGCGCCCCACGTTGGCGTCGTAGAAGCGTGGAATCAGGCCGGCGAGCGTCGATTTCCCCGAGCCCGTGCCGCCGACGATGGCGGTAATTTCGCCGGGCCCGGTCGCGAACGAGACGCCGGCCAGGGCGGGCTCTTCGGCGCCAGGATATTGAAAGGTGACATTGTCGAACGCCAGCGTGCCTCGTCGGACGTCGGGCCGCGGCGCCGCCGGACTCGGCGGATCGACGATCTCCGGCGACACATCGAGCACTTCGTTGATGCGGGCCGCCGACGCCGACGCGCGCGGCAGCATGACGAACATCGCCGTGACCATGAAGACGGCGAACAGGATCTGCATCGCGTACTGGAGCGACGCGATCATGGCGCCCACCTGCATCTGGCCCTGGTCGATCCGGTGGCTGCCGAACCACAGAATGGCGACGCTCGTCAGGTTGAGCATCACGATGAGCGCGGGCATGAGGAACGCAATCAGGCGGTTGACCGCAATGGCCGTGTTCGTCAGATCGAGGTTCGCCGCGTCGAACCGGGCGCGCTGATGCGCGCCGCGATCGAACGCGCGGATGACGCGCACGCCGCTCAGGCCCTCGCCGAGCACCAGGTTGAGCCGATCGATCTTGGCCTGCATCGACTGTGACAGCGGAATGGCGCCGCGCATGATGAGACCGAAGACCAGCGCCATGACCGGCATCACGGCGATGAGCACCCATGCCAGCTGTGTGTCCTGCGACAGCGCCAGGATGACGCCGCCAATCGCCATCATCGGTGCGACGATGACCATTGTCAGCATCATGATGAGCATCTGCTGCACCTGCGTCGTGTCGTTGGTCGTCCGTGTCACGAGCGACGCCGACCCGAACCGATCGAACTGGTGGATCGAGAAGCGCTCGACGCGGGCGAAGATGGCGCCGCGCAGGATGCGTCCGAAGCCGGTCGCGACTTTGGAGGAGTAGAAGCTGCCGGCCACAGCGCACAGCGTCGCGACGATCGACATCAGCAGCATCAGGCCGCCTGTCTCGAGAATGGCGCGCTGGCTGCCGGTGACGATGCCCTTGTCGACGATGTCCGACATCAACCGGGGCAGGAGCAGCGACGTGATCGACTGGGCAAGCGCCAGCACCATGACGATCGCGACTTCGACGCGGTACGGCTTGAGGAGACGAAAGAGTTTCAGCATGGCGGTCTGCCGTCTTCCACTGAAAAAGGGCGTGGCTGTGGGGGAGCGGGACTGCACTGTAGCGAAAGACGGAGGGAAACGCCAGTCTCGTCAATGACCGGCAGGTCGAGTACACTCGGTTATCTGGCCTGTCGTTTGCCTTGGCGCCGTTTATGGCCGTGATCTGCGCCGCGCTGCTCGCCGCTGTTCTGCAATCCTCACCGGATCTGCCCGTCGTCGCCGATCGGCTCGTGACGGGGCCGATGAGCCGCGTGCAGCTCACCAACAAGAGCGATCAGCCGGTCACGGCGTGGAGCATCGCGGTCGTGACGCCGACGGCCAACGGCACCCACCGCGTGGTCGAAACGATCGATGCATACCTGAGCGAGGCGACGGAGGGTGTTCCGGGCGCGACCGCGCGAACCACGCGGCTGATGCCGGGGCAATCCCGGGAGATCATGCTCGACCCGCTGCCCGCGACGGCGCGCGTCGAGGTGATTGCGGTCGTCCTGAACGACGCACACGCCCTCGGCGATGCGCCGACGATCGCGTCGATTTTCGATCGGCGCGCCAAAGAGCGCGACCAGCTCAAGATGGTGACCGACGCGTTCACGAGCGTGCTCCAGCAGAAGCGCGGCGTCGCTGCGCTCGAAGATCTCAGGGCCAGGTTCGCGTCGACGGTCGGCGCCGAGGATTCGGTGCCGCACCGCGCGGCGTCCGACGCCGTCGATTCGTACCTCCGCCGCGCGACGCAGGCCAACGCCGATCAGATCGACGGCCTCGTACGCCAGTACGCGGCCTTCGTGCAGCGCCAGTACGAGCTCGCCGTTCGCCACGCCACCCGCCGCGACTGATCGCTTGACCTCCTGCCGGCCCTTGCCGGATACTCCCATCGACAGACGATGGGAAGCCGCCAGG
>Ga0066903_100000352_pt1 | contig 27769 bp, 19 predicted proteins | sample PanSoiMetaGPlot1_FD_67491 | JGI IMG/M metagenome (GOLD analysis project Ga0066903, IMG submission 67491) | Tropical forest soil microbial communities from Panama analyzed to predict greenhouse gas emissions - Panama Soil - Plot 1 (version 2) | ecosystem: Environmental > Terrestrial > Soil >... | reverse complement strand
CTCGCCGCCCTGACGATGTTGACCCTCGGCGTGTCACAGGGCCAGCAGACTGACAACAAGAAGTGGGACGTCACCGCCGATCTCGGCCCGGTGCAGAAGCTCGCGTTCGACACGTCCGAGGGCACGTGGATGAACCTGGACGTCAGTCCCGACGGGAAACAGGTCGTGTTCGATCTCCTCGGCGACATCTACACGATGCCGATCGCGGGCAGCGGGTCGTCGCCGGCGACGAAGATCGCCGGCGGGCCGGCGTTCGACATGCAGCCACGATTCAGCCCCGACGGCAAGCGGATCGCCTTCACGAGCGATCGCGACGGCCTCTGGAACATCTGGATCATGGATCCGGACGGCAGGAACGCGAAGCAAGTCTCGCGCGAGAAGCGCTGGTGGGTCAACAGTCCCACGTGGTCGCCCGACGGCAGCTTCATCTTCGCGCGACGCCACTTCGTCGCGACCCGTTCGCTCGGCGCCGGCGAGATCTGGATGTTCCACGCGTCAGGCTCCGACGGCCTGCAGGTGACGGAGAAGAACGGCTTCCAGAAGGACGCCGGCGAACCGGCGGTCTCGCCCGACGGCCGGTTTCTCTACTACAGCAAGGACGTCACGCCCGGCACGCAGTTCGAATACAACAAGGACCCCAACGGCACGATCTACGCGATCATGCGGCGCGACCTCAACACCGGCCGCGAGCGCCAGGCCGTGTCGGTGCAGGGCGGATCCGTGACGCCGCGCGTCAGTCCCGACGGCCGGTCGCTCGCCTACGTCCGGCGCGTGCGCACGGGGAGCAAGCTGTTCGTCCGCGATCTCGACAGCGGACGCGATCGCGCGGTCTTCGATCATCTCGACAAGGACCTGCAGGAAGCGTGGGCCATTCACGGCCTCTATCCGCAGTACGCCTGGACGCCCGACAACCGCGGCATCGTCATCTGGGGCGAAGGAAAGATCTGGAAGGTCGACGTCGGGACGGCGAAGGGAGCCGAGATCCCGTTCACCGCCCACGTGGACCAGACGATCAACGACGCGCTGCGCTTCGAGCAGAAGATCGCCGCGCCGGACTTCCAGGTGAAGGCGCTCACGGACGTCGCCGTCTCGCCCGACGGCAAGCGCGTGGTCTACACCGCGCTCGCGCACCTCTACGTCAAGGATCTGCCCGCCGGCAAGCCCAAGCGCGTCACGCGTGACGACGGCGCGTTCGAGTTCGCGCCCAGGTGGTCCGCCGACAGCCAGTGGATCGTCTACACGAACTGGAGCGACACGGCGTACGGCCGCGTGCGTGTCGTGCGGCCCGACGGCGGCGGCGGCCGCGACGTGGTGACGAGGCCCGGCCACTACACCGAGCCCGCGTTCTCGCGCGACGGCAAGACGATCGTGTACCGCGACGCCGGCACCGACGGGATTCGTGGTCCGCTCTACGCCGACAGCTCCGGCATCTACGTCGTCCCGACGGACGGGTCGAGCGCGCCGCGCCTCGTGCGCGAAGGCGGGTCCCATCCGTCGTTCGACGCGACGGGGCGGCGCATCTTCGTCAACGACTTCCGGCAGGGCAACGCCGTCCTCGTCAGCGTCGGCGTCGGCGATCCCGGCTCGCCGCTCTCGGGCGGTGACGACATCGTCCACTTCCAGTCGCCGAACGCGACGCAGATCGTCCCGTCGCCCGACGGCAAGTGGGTCGCGTTCGCCGAGCGCTGGCACGCGTTCGTCGCACCGTTCCCGCACACGGGCCGTCCGATCGATCTGAGCCCGACGATGGAGGGCTATCCGACGGCGCGCATCTCGCGTGACGCCGGCTTCAACATCCACTGGTCGGGCGACAGCTCGAAGGTGTACTGGTCGATGGGCCCCGAGCTCTTCACGCGCGAGCTCGCCAGGACGTTCACGTTCCTGGATCAGAACCTGCAGAAGCCGGACGAGGTCGTCTCGACGGGCGTCAACATCAGCTTCACCGCGACGTCGGACGTGCCCGACGGCGCGATCGCGTTCACCGGCGCGCGGATCATCACGGCCGCCGGCGACACGATCGAGAACGGCACGGTCGTCGTCGAGGGCAACCGCATCACGGCGGTCGGCCGCGCCGTGGCGATTCCCTCCGGCGCGAAAACGATCGACGCGCGCGGCAAGACGATCATGCCCGGCATCGTGGACGTCCACGGGCACGTCGGCGGAGAGAACGACGGCATCCTGGCGCAGTCGAACTGGCCGCTGATGGCGAACCTCGCGTTCGGCGTCACGACGACGCACGATCCGTCGAACGACACCGAGACGGTGTTCTCGAACTCCGAGCTCCAGCGTGCGGGCCTGAAACTGGGACCGAGGCTGTTCTCGACGGGGACGATCCTGTACGGCGCCGAGACGCCGTTCAAGGCCGTCATCAACGACTACGACGACGCCCTGTCGGCGCTGCGCCGGCTGAAGGCGTTCGGTGCGTTCAGCGCGAAGAGCTACAACCAGCAGCGGCGCGACACACGGCAGATGATCATCAAGGCCGCACGCGAGCTCCAGATGGAGGTCGTGCCGGAAGGCGGTTCGCTCCTGTACTACAACCTGTCGATGATCCTCGACGGGCATACGACCGTCGAGCACTCGCTGCCCGTGCCGCGGTTGTACAAGGACGTCGTCACGCTGTTCGCGAAGAGCAAGACCGGCTACACGCCGACGCTCATCGTCGGCTACGGCGGACTGAACGGCGAGTACTACTGGTATCAGAAGACGAACGTCTGGGAGAACGAGCACCTGCTCGCGTTCACGCCGCGCGAGGTCGTCGACGCGCGGTCGCGCCGGCGGACGATGGCGCCCGACGACGACTTCAACCACATCCTGATCGCGAAGGGCGCCAAACAGGTGCTCGACGCGGGCGGCAGCGTCCAGCTCGGCGCGCACGGCCAGCTCCAAGGGCTTGGAGCGCACTGGGAGTTGTGGATGCTGCAGCAGGGCGGCATGACCAACCTCGAGGCGATCCGCTGCGCGACGATCATGGGCGCCAGGGCGATCGGCCTGGACAAGGAGCTCGGGTCGATCGAGAAAGGGAAGCTCGCGGATCTGATCGTGCTCGACAAGAACCCGCTCGAGAACATCCGGAACACCGAAGCGATCGCGATGGTGATGCAGAACGGCCGTCTCTACGACGCGAAGACGCTCAACGAGATCGGCAATCACCCGCGCGAACGGATGAAGCTCTATTGGGAGCGATAGACGCGCCTGGCGACGACGACGTCCATCTCTGGTACGTCTTCAGCGACGAGGTGCGCGATCCCGCCACGCTCGCGGCGTACGCGGCGCTGATGGCGCCCGATGAGCGCGCGCGGCACGATCGATTCGTCTTCGAGAAAGACCGCCACCAGTTTCTCGTCACGCGCGGCGTGATCCGCACGCTGCTGGGGCGCTGCCTTGGAGTCGATCCGGCCGACTGCGCATTCGAGGCGGATCGATACGGCCGGCCCAGGCTCGTTCACCCCGCCGGCGCGCCGCTCGGGTTCAACATCTCGCACACGCGCGGACTCGTGGCGTGCGTGCTCGCGCGCGGCGGCGAGATCGGCGTGGACGTCGAAGACGCCAGCCGCCCCATCGATCCCGGCCTTCCGCGCCGCTTCTTCTCGCCCGACGAGGCCGACGCGCTCGACGCGCTGCCGGACGACGCCCGCCCGGCGCGCTTCTACGAGTACTGGACGCTGAAAGAGGCGTACATGAAGGCGCGCGGGATGGGCCTGTCGCTGCCGCTCGACGGTTTCTCGATGCTGGCCGACACGACGCCGGTCGGCATTCGCTTCACGGACGCCATCGACGACGATCCACGTACCTGGCAGTTCGCGCAATTCACGCCCGGCCCGCGGTACCGGCTCGCCGTTGCGCTGCGGCGGCGGGGGCCGGACCGCGCGATTCTCGTGCGCGAGTTCCGGCCGGCCGTGGTGTAACGCGGTCGGGTCCGCGTGTAGAATGGCGGTCTCGTGGCACGTCCCCCGTCACGTCCGCGTAAACGCGCGACGCCGTCGTTCGAGGCCCCGTCTGACGTCACGTCGGCGAAGGAGTCGGGCTGGGTGTTCAAGTCGGAACCTGCAGCAGAGGCCACGCCCGCGCCCGAGCCGCCCGCAGTCAAGCCGCCAGCGACTCCGGCACCGCCGCCTGTGAAGGCCGCGCCGCCCGTCGTCGTCGCGCCGGTGATCCAGTCGGAGAGTCCGTTGCGGTTCATGTGGGTCCCGCTGGCGATCGGGTACTCGACGATCCTGGCGATGTTGCCGCAGAAGGGCACCCGGAGCGGATCATGACCGAGACGCCGAAGCGCGGCCTGGAACAGTCGGCGATGCCGATCGTGTATCGCTACATGGCGCTGTCGGCCGGCGCCGCGCTCGTGCCGGTGCCCGGCGTCGACACCGCGATCCTCGCCGGCGTCCACGTCGCGCTCATCAAGCGGCTCTGCGACCACTACGCGGTCAGCTTCTCCGAGCACACGGCGCGCAACCTCCTGATCGCGATCGTCGGCAGCGTGGTGCCCGGCACCCTGGGATCGATCGCGAGCCGCAAGGTCCTCAGGATGCTGCCGTCGGCGGCCCGCGTGTTCGGCTGGGCCGCGATGTCGGCGTCGTCGGCGGCGTTCTCGTACGGCATCGGCCGGCTGTTCATCCGTCACTTCGAGTCGGGCGGCACGCTCCTCAGCTTCGACACGCGCGGCCTCCACAAGCTCGTCTCCCATCAGCCGCCTCCGCAGGCGGATCTCGCGGCCGCGCAATGATCCGGCACGCGCGGGTGATGCTTGCCGCGATCGGCGCGGCGCTGCTGTCGGCATCGTGCGGCCAGTCCGTGATGTCGACGCCGTACCCCGAGATCGATCCACAGCAGATTCGTGCCCACCTCGACCAGTTCACGGCGGCGGAAGACGCCGGCGTGGCGCCGGGAAGCCGCGGCGAGCAGATCGCGGTCGCGTACTCGAAGAAGGTGTTCACCGAGATCGGGCTTCCGGTCCAGACGCCGAACGTCCCGCTGACGAAGATCAGGACGACGCGCGCAGCCGTGACGCTCAGCGGCGCAGGCGGCACGCGCAGCCTCGAGGAGGGGACCGACATCATCGCGTGGTCGCGTCGCCACGAGACCGTCACGTCCGCCGACGGCGATCTCGTGTTCGTCGGCTACGGGATCAGCACGCCGCGCCAGGGCTGGGACGACTACAAAGGCGTCGACGTCCGCGGCAAGATCCTGCTGATGCTGATCGGCGATCCGCACGTGGGGCAGCGGCGTCTTCATGGCGCCATCGGCGGCGATCTCTTCGGCCGCAGCCGGTACAAGTTCGAGGAGGCCGAGCGCCGCGGCGCCGCCGGCGTGCTGCTGGTCCACCTCGACGACGAGTCGGACGAGCCGTGGTCGGAGCTCCAGGAAGTCGCCCCCGAGGTCCTCGACGCCGGCTCGCCCGGGCAGTTCACGACGCACATGCCGCTCGAGGGATGGATCAGCACCGAGGCGTCCCGCAAGCTGTTCTCGGATGCGTCGCTCGACTTCGACGACGCGCTGGCCAGAGCGGAAGAAAGCAACTTCGCGGCGGTGACGCTGCCGGTCCGCGCGCTGGTGCACGTGGAGAGCGAGATCAGCGCCATTGCCTCGACCAACGTGATCGCGACGATTCCTCCGGTCGGGAAACCGCAGGAATACGTCATCTTCTCGACCCAGTGGAACAACCTGCCGGTCGGGCACGCGACGGGGAACGATCTCACCGACGCGGATCCGTCGAACCAGTCGCCGCCCGGCGTGTCGGTCATGCTGGAGATTGCGCGCGCGCTGTCGCGTGTGCGGACGCCGCACCGGGGCTTCGTCTTCCTGGTGATGACGGCGGAGCCACAGGGGCTGCTGGGCCTCGACAGCTACCTCGAGAACCCCGCGTACGCCACCGTGGTGACGCGGGCCGCGATCCACGTTGCCGGCTTCAACGCGCGCGGCGACGACAATCGCGTGGCCGTCGTGGGCGTCGCCTACGAGGCGATCAAGAGCATGGTGCGCGAACAGGCGGCCGAGCAGTTCCGCATCGCCGACAACGACCTGGATCTGGAGCGCCTGCACTTCTTCCGTCCGGCACGGACGGCCTACACGCTGAGGCGGATTCCCAACATCTTCCTGTCGAGCGGGAGGACGCTGGACGCGAAGGACGCGGCCTCGAAGCCGCTGGACATGTCGATCGGCGTGCTGGACGCGCGTCTCATGTACACCGTCGGCCTGCAGATCGCGACGAACGATCAGTGGCCCAACTGGACGCCGTCGCGGACGCTTCTCGACTACGTGCCGAACGCGGCGCAGTTCGAGGGCAAGCGTCCGCGGGGGATTCGCTGAATGCTGGCCGGCGCCGTCAGGCCTTGCGCAGCGACGACGAGGCGGTGGCGAAGTGCTCTTCGTAGTGCTTCGTGACCGTCCTCGGATTGAAGGTCAGGAACGTTCCGCCCGACGCAAAGTGCTGCGCGAACACCTTGCCGACGGCGTACGTGGAGGCGCCCGCGATCACCGGCATCGCGAGCACGCCGACGGTCTGCCCGACGATCGGCACGCGCTTGATCAGGCTGGCCATCGCCGGGCCGCCGGCCGCCGGAACGGTGCTGCCGACGAGCGACGCGACGAACGCCTTGCCCTTGTCGCGCGAGAAATCCTGTTTGAATTCCTGGGCGAGCAGCGCGACCATCCGCAGCTGCAATCCGAGCACCGCGGCCATGTCGATGACCGGCAGCGGAATCAGGCCGGCGCCCATCGACAGGTACATGTACTTCTTGATGATTGCTTCCGAGCGGGCGATGTCGTCAACCATGCGTAGCGATCCTCCCAGCCAGGCGACCATAGTTCCGGACGAACGGCTGGGCTGTCAAGTAGAATCCAGGCCGTGAAGCACCTCTGGGAATTGATCCGACGCGAATCGATCGGATCCCGGCGCGAGATCGCGATTGCGACGGGCGTGTCCGGCCTCGCGAACGCCGCGATCGTCGCGATCATCGGTGCGGCGTCCCAGACGGCGGGCTACCAGAACCCCAACCTCCGCTACCTGCTGCTGTTCATCATCGCGATGGTGCTCTACGTCATGTGCCAGCGGCACAGCGCGATGAAGATGGTCCGGATCACGACGCGCATCGGGCAGACGGTGCGCGTGCGCGTCGTCGAAAAGGTCATGGCGTCGGAGCTGCCGGTGCTGGAACGGATCGGCGTCAACCGGATCGTCAACTCGCTGTCGATCGACGCGACGACGATCGGCGACTCGGGCGAGGCGATGATCGACGGTCTCCAGGCGATTATCTTCGTCGCCTTCGCGTACCTCTACATCCTGTGGCTGTCGCTGTACGCATTCATCCTCTCGGTGCTGGCCGCCGCCCTGTCGATGACGCTCGTCATGCGGAACCAGGCGGTGACGCAGGCGCTGCTGGGGCGCACGCGCGCCCGCGAGGTCGAGTTCCTCAACAACGTCACCGACGCGATCGACGGGTTCAAGGAGACGCGGCTGAACAGCCGCCGCGCCGAGGACCTGAAGAAGGACATCTACGCGACGTCCAACGCCGTGACGACGCTGCGCGAGGAGATCGAGGACGTGCACACGCGCAGCACGATTCTCGGCCGCTCCGCGCTCTACATGCTGATCGCCATGGTCGTCTTCCTGCTGCCAGCGGTCGTGCAGACCTATTCGAAGGTGATCAACGAGACCGTGACGGCGATCCTCTTCGTCGTGGGTCCGCTCGGCGTCCTGATCGGCGTCGTCCCGTACCTGCAGCGCGCGAACGAAGCGGCACGCGCGATCGGCGAGCTCGAGCAGCAGCTCGACGCCGAGCACGCGACCGCGCCGCCGTCCGGCGCGAACGGCACGACCCCGGCGGCGACGCCGCACACCATCACGCTCGACGAGGCGCGCTTCGCCTACAAGGCGGGCGGCAACGGCGACCTGTTCGTGCTCGGCCCGATCTCGCTCACGATCAAGAAGGGTGAAATCGTCTTCCTGACCGGTGGCAACGGCAGCGGCAAGTCCACGCTGCTGAAGCTCGTGACGGGCCTCTACGTGCCGGCGAGCGGCCGCATCCTCACGGGCGACGCGCCGGTGACGAGCGAGAACATCCAGAGCTACCGCGAGACGTTTTCGGCGATCTTCTCCGACTTCCGCCTGTTCCGGCGCCTCTACGGGATGCTCGGGACCAGCGAGGCGGCGGTCGCCGACCTGCTGAAGGAGATGCACCTCGAGCAGAAGGTCCAGTTCGCCGGCGATCGGTTCTCGAACCTGGATCTGTCGACGGGGCAGCGCAAGCGGCTGGCGCTCGTCGTCGCGCTGCTCGAGCACCGGCCGATTCTGGTGTTCGACGAGCTGGCGGCCGATCAGGACCCGGGGTTCCGCCGCTTCTTGTACGAACAGCTGCTGCCGGCGCTCAGGGACGAGGGCCGGACCGTGATCGCCGCAACGCACGACGACCGCTACTTCTCCGTCGCCGACAAGGTCGTCAAGCTCGAATACGGCAAGGTGGAATACGTCGGCCCCTACGAGCGCCACGGGTAAGAGGAAGGAACGACCACAATGTTGACCGACACACCGCGGCCGTCGCTGCTGACGAGAGTAGCGGAAGGGTTCCGGCGGTACTCCGTGTATCTCGCGATCGTCATCCTCGTCTTTCTCTTCTTCGCCGTGCTCGCGTCGAACCGCATCGTGCACAACCTCGGTCCAGGCGAGCGCGGCGTGCTGTGGTCGCGCTTCGGCGGCGGCACCCAGCTCGATCGGACGTACGCCGAAGGTCTCCGCCTGATCCTGCCCTGGGATCGCCTCTACGTGTACAGCGTGCGCATCCAGGAGCTCCACGACACCGTCGTGGTCCTCTCGTCGAACGGCCTGCCGATCACGGTGACGTATTCGTGCCGCTTCCATCCGTTCCCGGCGTCGCTGCCCGATCTGCATCAGCGGTACGGGCCGACGTATACCGAAACGCTCGTCAGGCCGGAGGTCATCTCGGCGCTGCGCGTCGTGATCGGCAACTACCGTCCGGAGGACATCTACGCGCGTGACGAGGCGGGCCTGCTCGACGAGATCTTCACCGTGCTGCAGGCCAACCTGACGAACCACGACGTCGTCGTGCAGGACATCCTGGTGAAGGAACTGCGGCTGACGCCGGCGCTCGAGGCGGCGATCAACGACAAGTTGATCCAGGAGCAGACGGCGCTGATGTACGAGTTCCGGCTGAAGAGCGAGGAAGGGGAGCGTCAGCGCAAGATCATCGAGGCGCAGGGCATCAAGTCGTTCGAAGACATCTCACACATCTCGATCCTGAAGTGGCGCGGCCTCGAGGCGACCGAGGCGCTGGCCAAGTCGGGGAACTCGAAGGTGATCGTGATCGGATCGGGACAGCAGCTGCCGATCATCCTCGGCAGCGACAAGTAAGGAGACGGCATGCTCAGGTTGTTCTTAATCCCGCAGTTCGCGGTGGCCTACCTGATTCTGGCGCTGATCGTCGCGCTGCTCGGCCGCAACAAGCAGGTCGGGTTCTGGGGGTTCTTCGTGCTGTCGGTGGTGATGACCCCGCTCCTCACGGGGTTCTTCCTCATCATCACGCGCGACCGCAAGGTCAAAACGTAATCTGCAGGCCCGTCACGATCTTCGAGTAGCCGGGCTCGGTGCCGGCATACAGCAGGCTCTCGTAGTCGTAGTGGTACTGGAGCTGGATGCCGAAACGCTTGTTGATCGCGCCCACCAGCCGCGTGTCGAACGTCAGCGTGTAGTCGTTGTCGTCCACGACGTCGTGCGATCCGCCGAAGTACTCCTGGAACTGCCACGTCTTCGAGAACGACACCCGGAAATCCTGATACACGCCGGCGTTGGTGTTGTAGCCGTTCTCGCCCGGGATGTTCTTGTCGTGGTCGATGAACGCGATGCCGGGGACGACGCGCAGCTCGGACTGTTTGTAGCTCCACCGGCCGCCGACCCCGTCGATCTGCTCGATCTCGTAGTCGATGTGCTCGATGGGATCGCGCAGTCCCTGCAGGCGGGCCATCACGACGATGTGCTTGCGGTAGTTCTGCTCGATCCCGAAACTCCCGAACAGGCGGTCCGCGACCGTGATGTCCTTCGGCGCGCCCGGCGGCTGCGTCGTCGCCTTCGTGTAGCCGGCGTTCAGCGTGAAGGCGCCCGTCGTCGAATACGGCCGCTTGCCCTGGAGCGTCAGCTGGTAGCCGTTCAGATCGGTGCGGCCGTTCTCGAGCGACATCCCGACGACCGCGTTGCCGGTGAACTTGCCGACCGGGGCCTCCTGCTGCGTGGGCGCCGGCGGCGTCGGGGTTTGTCCCGTGGGGCCGGGAAGCGTCTGCGCGCGCGCGGCCGCGGCCGTCACCGTGAGCCCGACGGCGATCGCCGCACAGCGGCTAGACAGAATTCGACAACGCACCTTGCCTCCGATCACCGTCTGAGCTAATGTCCGGTGCGCTGCTTATCGGACGATCGCGGATCGATCTTCAGTCATGACGAAGATCTCGGTGCTGAACATGAAGGGCGGCGTCGGCAAGACGACGACCGCGATCCATCTCGCCGCCGGCCTCGCGCGGCGAGGCGCGCGCGTGCTGCTCATCGACGCCGATCCGCAGGGCACCGTCGGGCACGTGTTCGGCCAGTCGGCGCAGCCGACGATCCGTGAAGTGCTGCTGGGGGAGTGCACGCCGGAGCAGGCGATCCGTCCGAACATCCGCGAGCGTCTCGATCTGCTTCCCGCGTCCCCGGCGGCGTTCGGCGCCGAGCGCCGGCTCGCGACCGAGCCGCAGCCCGAAACGACGCTCTCGCGGCGGTTGAACGGCCTCAACGGCTACGACGCCGTCGTCGTCGACACGTCGCCGTCGATGAGCCTGCTCACGTTCAACGGCCTGCTCTACGCCGAGCGTCTCGTGATCCCGGTCGCGATGGACCAGATGGCGATCATCGGCGCGCGCCAGACGATGAACGGCGTGCGCGAGGTGAACCAGTTGTGGCCGGATCGGCGGCTCGACGTGCTGGCGGTCCTGCCGACGTTCGTCAACGTCGTCACCATCGCGACACGCGCCGCGCTCGCGGCGCTCGACGCGGACCCGGTGCTCGGCCGCCTCGTCTTCGGACGCGGGATCCGCCAGTGCCTCGATCTGACGTACGCGTCAGCGTCGCATCAGACGATCTGGGAATACGCTCCGAGGAGCAACGCCGCCGAAGACTTCGACGCGTTCGTCGACGGCGTCGTACAGGCGACTGGCGTCAACGCCACAACACCGCAACTCCCAACGCCCAACTAACGCCCAAACCTCGTAACTCCCAAAACCTCCAATGTAGGAAGACGCAGTTCGAACTGGCATTCTTCACTTCGAAGTTTTGGGCCGTTGGGCGTTCATTGGGGGTTGTGGAGTTGCGGAATTGTGGCGTTGACGCCGCTCACCCCGTAAAGGCAGGCAGAAACGAGGGGACTCGGACGCCGGAACCGTTCGCCTGCGCGTGCGCCAACACGAGCCGCGCGACGGCGAGGTCGAGCACGCCGAGGCCGAACGGGCTGAACACGACGGGACGGCCGCCCGATCGCGGCGGCGCGGCGCCCGCCATCACGTCGGCGAGCGTCCCGCGAACGAAGCTCCGGTTGCCGGCAGCCTGCTCGGTGAGGTGCAGCGACGTGCTGGCGCGGAGCGCGTGATCGATGTCGTCGGTCAGGTTGTCGGCGTCGAGGATCAGCCGCGGCGCCAGGTCGCGCAGCGACACGTGCAGCACGGTGTGCGCGGGCGACCAGGCGAGATCGTGGACGTGGGGCGTCGACGCGATGGTGGCGAACGAGACGAGCCGCGCGCCGGCGAACACGTCCTGCACGCCTGCCGCCAGGCGGCACGTCAACGGCCGCGCGATCTCGCGCGCCACGCGCGCAGCAAACGTCCGCGCGCGATCGGCGTCGAGGTCGTAGAGCAGCAGCGTGTCGAGCCGCGGCGCGACGCTGCACACGAAGCGCACGATCTCGAAGTTGATGAGCCCGCAGCCGATGAGGCCGAGCGCGGTGTCGTCCGGCGTCGCGTGCAGCTCGCGCGCCGCGAGCGCGGCGCTGGCGGCGGTGCGCTGCGCGCTGACGATCGACGACTCCATGATGGCGGTCGGCCGCCCCGTGTCGGTCGAGTTGAGCACGAGCAGCGCCGACGCGCGCGCCATCCCGCGGCGCACGTTGCCCGGAAACGACGAGATCCACTTGATCCCCGCGACCGGGTCGTCGTCGTCGATCCGCGCCGGGAGCGCGATGATGCGATCGGGCCGGCCGTCGCCGAAGCGCAGGAACACCGAGTGCGGCAGGTCCGTGCGGCCGTCGCGATGACGCAGATAGGCGTCCCTGACGGCGTCGATGACGGCACGTTCGCGCCCCTCGAGCGCCGCGTTGACGTCGGCGGCCCCCAGCACCACGAGATCGCCTGACGGCGGATCCGGCTCACGCATTCCGGGACTCCCGCGCGCGTGCGATCGCCGCCAGCGCGCCGTCGACATCCAGGGGAATGTCGATCGGCTCGGTCAGCCATCGGACGCGGTCGACGGCGGCCGGATCCTTCAACCCGGTGCCGGTGTTGACGAAACAGACGCTCTCGCGCGCCGCAATGACGCCGCGCGCTCTCGCGTCGGCGACGCCGGCGAACGCGGCGGCCGATGCCGGTTCCGCCAGCACGCCGGAGCGGCGCGCCACCCAGCCGATCGCGTCGACGATGGCGTCGTCGCTCACCGCGACGAGATCGCCGTCGAGCGCGCGGACGGCACGGAGCGCCTTCGCGGCGTTCCGCGGACGCCCGACGTTGAGGCCGTCGGCCAGCGTGCGAGGCGTGGCGGTGACGGGCGCCGCTCCCTCGTGAAACGCGCGGACGATGGGCTGCACGCCGTCGGGCTGCACGCCGAGCAGCCGCGGCAACCGGGGAATCAGGCCGGCCGCGTGCGCTTCGATCAGGCCCCTGCCGATGCCCGCAATCGTGCAGCCGTCGCCCACGCCGACCGCAACCCAGTCGGGCACCTCCGCGCCGAGTTGTTCGGCCAGCTCGAGTCCGGCGGTCTTCTTGCCCTCGACGAGATACGGATTCACGGCGCAGTTCCGATTCAGCCAGCCGGCGCGATCGGCCGCGGCGGAGCAGAGGTCCCAGACGTCGTCGTACGATCCCGACACGCGGCAGACCGCCGCGCCGGACGCGCGAAGCTGCGCGAGCTTGCCCGTCGACGTGCGCTCGGGGACGAAGACGACCGCGGGCAGACCCATCGCGGCTGCGAGCATCGCCGTCGATGCCGCGGCATTGCCGGTGGACGCGCACGCGATGGCGGCGCGCCGATCGCCCAGCGCCAGCGTCACGCCGATCGCCGACGCGCGATCCTTCAGGCAGCCGCTCGCGTTACGGCCGTCATCCTTGATCGCGGCGCGCGCGATGCCGAGATGCCGAGCGAGCGCCGGCGACTCCACGATCGGCGTCCCGCCGACGGCCAGCGGCGAGTGCGGCGCCGCAGGCGGCCGCACCGGCAGCAGTTCCGCATAACGCCACATGTCGAAGCGGCGGCCGGCAAGATGCGCCCGCATGCGCGCGCCCGCGTCTTCCGCGTAGCGCACTTCGCGCCGTACGCCGGGTTCGCACGCGGCGCATGCCCATTCCCACGGATCCGCGGTCGAGGCGCCGCAGCCCGTGCAGACGAGCGCGACGACGTCTTCGGCGATGACGCGGTGTTCGTCCGGCTGCATCGCCATCACGCCGCCGCCAGCGCGCGCCTGACGACGGCGCAGACGAGATCGGGTTGTTCGAGCAGGAAGAAGTGACCGCCCGGCAGCGTGTGCAGCCGGCACTCGGCCGTCGTCGTCTCGCGCCAGGCGGCGGCATCGCGATCGGTGATGTCGTCTCCAGCGGCGCGCAGCACGGTGACGGGCACGTCGAGCGGCCGCGCAGGCGGCGGTTGATACGGCTCGAGCAGCCGCAGGTCGGCGCGGAGCGCCGGCAGGAACAGCTCGAGCGCCTCGCGATCGGCCGCGAACTCCGGCGGCACGCCGCCGAGACGTTCGAGCTCGCGGATGAAGCGATCCGGTTCGAGCGTCAGCAGCTTGCGGTGGACGCCCAGGTGCGGCGGACGCGCGGCGGACAGAAAGAGATGCATCGGCGCGGCGTCGCGCAGGCGGTCCGCCACGAGGAACGCGATCCACGCGCCCATGCTGTGACCCAGAAACGCCGTGGGCTGCCGCGTGGCGGCAGGGCGCGCCTGCTCGCACGCGAACTCGACGATCTGCGCCATGTCGCCGAGAAACGGCTGCTGCCGAAGGCGTCCGTGCCCGGGCAGTTCGACGCAGTGGACGTCGAAGTGATCCTGGAGGCGTCGCGTGAGATGGCGATACGCGCCCGCGCTGCCGCCCGCATGCGGAAAGACCACGAGCGTGGAGCGATCGGCCAAGAAGCCAAGCGTATCTCAATACGAGTTGCGAACGAGCGATAGCGAGTGAGCCATCGGAGCGGAGTGAGCCGGCGAAGCGGCGAGCGAGCGACGGTGTAGGGGAGTCCGAGGGGCGAAGCCCCTCGGATACTCACGCCAGCGGAACGAGGCGACCGGTTCCGGCGAGCTGCTCGAGCGAGAGCTCCACTTCGCAGCGCACGTCCACGCCGTCGAGGTTCAGGTCGGCGGCAAGCGCCAGGCTGCCGGACCGCCGCGCGAAGTCGCACCGCGATCGATCGATCGTCTGCGGATCGAAGCGCAGGCTCAGCTCGGTCCCGCCCGCCGTATCGGTGAAGAGGACGTTCACATGGCCGCGCTCCATGCGATGGCGGAACCGCTCGATCGCGTCGGCCGCGTTCCGATCGCCGACGCCCGCCACGACGACTGGATGCGATCCGGCGGCGAGACGCTGCACGAGCGGATCGCCCGAGTCCTCGTCGACCGCCGGCGCAGCGGCGTGAGGCAGCCCCGCTGCGAGCGCGTCGCGCAGGCTCTTCGGCCGCATGTCGGTCCAGACCTTCTCGATGTGCGCCAGGCACTCGTCCTTCGTACCGGCCGTGCCGTCGGCGCGCCAGCCAAGAGGAATCTCACGGCCTTCCGGCCAGATCGAGTACTGCTCTTCGTCGTTGACGACGACGACGTAGCGCCGGCCGTCCTGTTCGTCGGTGCTCATGAAAGGGTTCTTATTCTGCCATAATCGCCGCCGTGACGGACGCGGGCGGCGAGTTCCAGGGCAAACGGATCTTCATCACGGGCGGCAACAGCGGCATCGGCCGCGCGGCCGCCGAAGCGTTCACGCGCCGCGGCGCCCGCGTGGCGATCATGGGCCGCGATGCGCGGACGCTCGAGGACACGCGCGCGGCACTCGGCGAGGGCGCGGTGGCGATCCAGGGAGACGTCTCGAAGCTGGCCGACATCGACCTGGCGGTCGAGGCCGTCCGCGCCGCTCTGAGTTCGCTCGACGTGCTCGTCGTCAGCGCGGGCATCTCGCCGATCCTGCCGATCGAGAAAGTCACCGAAACCTTTTTCGATCACGTGATCGGCGTGAATCTCAAGGGCGCGTTCTTCACGATGCAGAAATGCGCGCCGCTGCTCGTCGACGGCGCCGCCGTCGTCCTGCTCGGCTCGAGCGGCGCGCGCAAGGGCGTCGGCGGCATGTCGGTGTATTCGGCGAGCAAGGCCGGACTGCGAGCGCTGGCGCGGACGTTTTCGGCCGAACTCATGCCGCGCCGGATCCGCGTCAACGTGCTGAGCCCCGGACCGGTCCGGACGCCGATCGTCGAGCGTCTCGGCGTTCCGGATCACATCGCGCCGCAGCTCACCGAGTCGATCCGGAAGCAGGTGCCGTTGCAACGCTTCGGAGAGACGCACGAAATGGTGGCGGCGCTGATGTTCCTCGCCTCCGCCGACTCGTCGTACGTCGTTGGCGCGGACCTGCGTGCGGACGGCGGTCTCACGACGCTCTAGGCGGGCGTCAGCGCGCCAGAAACCCGCCGTCGACGACGAGATCGCTGCCGGTCATGAACGACGAGTCGTCGCACGCGAGGAAGAGCGCGGCGCGCGCGATCTCCTCGGGTTCGGCAAGCCGGCCGAGCGGGTGCCCGGTCTTCAGGAAGTTCCGCGCCGCCGCCGCGCTCACGTTCGGGAGCGCCGCCGCATAGCGATCGATCATCGGCGTCTCGACGCCGCCCGGACACAACGCGTTCACGCGGATGCCGTGCTTCGCGTAGTCGACCGCCATGCTGCGCGTGAGCGCGAGGATCGCGCCCTTCGAGGCGCAGTAGGCCGCCGCGTGGCTGCCCGCCGCCAGCCCCCAGACCGAGCCCATGTTGACGATGACGCCGTGACGGCGTTCGATCATGCCCGGCAGCACCGCCTTGCTGCACAGGAAGACGCTTTTCAGGTTGCTCGCCAGAATCTCGTCCCACTCGGTCTCGTTCGTCGACAGCAGGTCGCCGAAGACGCTGCGGCCGGCGATATTGCAGAGCACGTCGATGCGTTCGAAGCGCGCGAGGGCCGCGCCGACGAGCGTTTGGACGTCGGCCGCGCGGCTGACGTCCGCCGGCTGCGACAGAGCCCCGGGCATGAAATGTTCGGCCAGTCGATCGACATCTCTATCGGTGAGGATCAGATCCGCGCCTTCGGCCGCGAAGAGCGCCGCCGTCGCGCGTCCGATGCCCGACGCGGCGCCGGTGACGAGCGCCACGCGATTCTTCAACCGCATGCAACCTCTGTGTGACGGACGTTTTGTAGGCCCAGCACCGATTGTCAGCGGTGATGAGGAGGAATAGGATAGCCCGGTTATGCAGCGCAATACACCCTCTGGTCTGTGGATGCGAGCCAATACCGGCTGGCTGATGATGGCGAGGCAGGTGCTCAAGAAGCCGTTCGCCTTCATGCCGGCGCAGTACATGCTGATCTTCAAGCCGTTCCACGGCGCGGCGGAGCGCTCGGACAACGTCGAGGAAGCGGAGGTCCCGCGATTCAAGCCGGGCCAGATCACGCCCGCGGAATTCCAGCGCCACGCGCGCGAACAGGGGCCGCTCGTCATCGAGGGGCTCGCGCTCGACTCCGAGGCGTGCAGGCAGTGGACGATCGAATACTTCCTCCAGCACTACGGCGACCTCGAGCTGCTCATCACGAATCCCGATCAGTCGATCGTCAAGGGCCCGATGCGCGGCCCGCTCGAGGACATCGTCGCCGACCGGGTGACGCGGCAGTACATCCAGAACACGGCCGACATCTTCAATCAGCGTCCCGAGCTCGAGCAGATGCTGCCGATCGAGACGTTCAAGACGCTCGTCGGTCCGCTCGGGAAGTACAGCGGCAGCCAGCTGTTCATGGGCGGCAAGAACACCGGCACGGCGTATCACTGCGCCGACAACTTCAACTGCTTCGTGATGGTGCAGGGCGAGAAGGAATGGCGCTTCGTCGACGCGCGCTACAGCGCGTGGATGTACCCGTTCATGCCGCCGAGCGGCCTCTTCGCGTTCTCGCCGGTGCCGCCGTTCGAGCCCGCGCAGAAGTTCCCGCTCTACAAGCACGTCCCGAAGCTGCGCACGCGCCTCAAGCCGGGCGACGTCCTCGTCAATCCGCCGTGGTGGTGGCACGCCGTGAAGAACGTCACGCCGACGACGATCGCCGTCGCGACGAGGTGGGTGACGAAATCCGATCTCTCCAACAACCGCTACTTCGATTTCCTGAGCTTCCTGTCGAGCGACGCGCGCACGCGCAACGCGGCGCTGGAAAAGGGCGAGCGGCTCAACGACGAGCTGAACCTGGCAAAGTTCCACCTCGACAAACTAGGGAAGAACTAGCGGGTTCGCGGCGGCCGCCACACGCTAAGTAGCGGCCCAGACGTCGGCCAGCGATCGCGCATCCTGCCCGGCGACGAACGCGCGGGCGGCGGCGCGTGAGGCGTTCGAGACCTCGGTGAAGTGCGCCGGGTCGTCGAGCAGCCGCGTGAGCGCGGCCAGCCAGGGGTCGACGTTCTGCGGCGGCGGCGGGCCGTCGTAGTCGGCGGCGCTGGCATATGGCGTGACCGGCAGCACGTACGGCACGCCGTGCTTCGCCTCGGGAATCCCGCCGCGATCGCTCGCGAGCACCGGAATGCCGCGCAGCATCGCCTCGTTGACGACGCGCGGAAACGGATCCGACCAGAGCGACGGTACGAGCAGCACACGCGTCATGTCGTAGATCGGATCCACCGGCGACACCGGGTTCAGGATCTGCACGTTCGGCAGGCGCTCGAGCGTCCGCCGCTCCGTGTCCGGGAGCGAGCCCCACGTCGCGACGACCGCGAACGGCACGTTCGGCAGCCGGCGCGCCAGCTCCACGAAGATCGACAGCCCCTTGATGCCGCTGGCGTTGATCAGCATGACGACGCCGTGTGCGGGATCGCGCGGGCGATCCTGGTCGGCCTCGAGCGGCTTGAAGCGCGGATGCACCACCGTGTAGCGCAGCGGCAGGCCGCTCTCGCGAACGAGGTACTCGCCGAGATAGCGGCTCGGCGTCACGAACCCCGACATCGAGCGATAGAGATCCAGCACGTGATCGGTGTCGAGAAACGCCTGCGTGGCGGCAAAGCCCGCCTCCGGCCCGAAGCTCATCGCGAACCCGGCGGTGAAGATCGCATAGGTCTCGCAACCCGGCGGCAGCACGTCGTCGCGCAGCAGGTAGACGAGCTGCATGAACTCGAGGCAGCCGTCCACGAACATCACGTCGGGACGCAGATCCGCGATGATGCGCTCGAGCGTCGGCATCCCTTCCTGCAGCACGGGCTCGAACACGAACGACGCGAGCCACGGACCGAGAATGCGCACGCGTTTGGCCGGCGGCCCGGGCGTGTTCCTCATCTCCGCGAGCATCCGCCGGAGCGGCTTGCGATGACGCAGCAGGACGGCCGGGTACGGCGAGCCGCGCCGGTTCCAGTACCACGGAAAGCGCAGCCGGCGATCGATCGGCCACTCGCCGAACGACTTCAGCGTGAACGCCTGAATGCGGACACGGCCGTGCAGGAACGAGTCGAGGATCACCAGCGGTTGATCCACGGTCGTGACCTCGACGCCGTCGGCGCGCAGGCGCGCCAGCGCGGCGTCGCGGTTCTCGCGCGCCGCGGTGAGCCGGCAGATGAGCACACACTCGTGCCCCTGCGCCGACAGCGCCTCCATCTGATAGAGGTTCGACTTCGCGGCGCCAGACGGCCGATCGTTGGCGTAGGAGATCGACGAGTAGAAGAGGATGCGGCGGGGCGGCACGGCGCTCACCCGCGCGCGGAGGCCGCGGCGGCCCGGACCGGGTGTCCCACGTGCGCTTTGGCGATCACGTGGTCCTCGATCACGAGCACGTCGATGCCGGAGGTGAAGAACACCGAGATCGCGTCCTCCACGCCGTGCGCGATCGGCTTGCCCATCACGTTGAAGCTCGTGTTGAGCAGTACCGGCACGCCCGTGATCGCGTGGAAGCATTCGATCAGCTTGTAGTAGCGCGGATTCTCCTCGGCGGTGACGGTCTGCAGCCGCCCCGTGAGATCCACGTGCACGACGCCAGGCACGCGGTCGAGCACGGCGTCGCGGAATCGCAGCGTGCGCTCCATGTACGGCGACGGCTGGAAATCCTCGAAGTAGCCGGGCCCGTGCTCCGCGAGGATCGACGGCGCGAACGGCCGGAACTCCTCCCGGAACTTCACGAGCGCGTTGATGCGTTCCTTGACGTCCGGCGACCGCGGGTCGGCGAGAATCGAGCGGTTGCCGAGCGCGCGGGGGCCGAACTCTGCGCGGCCCTGCACCCATCCGACGATGTGGCCGGCGGCGAGCAGGGAGGCGACCGTCGAGCAGAGCGTGGCTTCGTCGAGCGTGGCGACCTCGAGCCCGCTGAACTGCAGCAGCCGCGCGAGCCCGCGGCCTGTCATGCTCGAGCCGAGATACGACGAGGCGCCCGGACGCGTCGCGGCCGTCACGCGGCCGTCGCGCGTGTACGCCATGAGCGCGGCGCCGATGGCGTTGCCGTTGTCGGCCGGCGCCGACGGCACGTAAACTTCGCGGAAGCCCGTGCCGCGGACGATCTCGCCGTTGAACGCGGAGTTCAGCGCGCAGCCGCCCGTATACACGAGATGATCGCCGCCGACCTGCGCGCGCAGGTTGCGCAGCACCTCGATCATCACGTCGCCGAATACTTTCTGCATCGTGCGCGCGAGATCGGCGTACTCGAGCGCCGGCTGCCCGGGCCGGCGCTTGTGCGCCAGCAGCGTCGCGAAGCCGGCGAGCGAGCGCGCCTGCGATCGCTGCGGCATGACCGTCAGCAACCCGTCCACCGCGATGAGGTCGCGCAGCATCCGTTCGTAGTCGGCACGCGGCGTGCCGTAGCTGGCGAGCCCCATCAGCTTCCACTCCTCGCCGCGCCAGGAATCGAAGCCGCAGAGATCGGTGACGAAGCTGTAGAGCGCCCCCAGGCTCGTCTCGTAGCGCGAGCGCGCGACCGGCAGCTCCGTCACGCGCCCGTGCTCGTAACGGTAGAACGTCGACGAGCGTCCTTCGCCCTCGCCGTCGATGACCGCGCACGCCGCGCTCGAAAACGGCGACGCGAGGCACGCGTACCAGGCGTGCGACGCATGATGCTCGCAGTCGATGAACGAGATGTCCCGCCTGTGGCCGCCGAACTCGCTCCGGCAGTGATACTCGAGCGCCGCGCCGGTCGTCGGATACCGGCCGATACAGTGCCCGATGTAGCGCGCCTGAGCGGCCAGCTCGCCGAGCGCCTTGTCGAGGAGCGCCGCGTCGACGTCGCCGAAGAACTGCCGGCGCAGGCGGGGCCACCGCGTAGACCGCTCACGCGCTTTCTGGAGCCGGCGCACGGCCTTCTGCAGCCGTTCGGGCTGCTCGCGCTGGAAGGCCGACGACCACGTGCGCGCGACGATCAGATCCGCGCCGGGATCGCAGTACCGATCGAGCAGATCCGGAATCCGGAAGAACGCGTCGGGCATCGCGCCGAACGCGCGCTTCTCCTGCAGGCGGCGTTCGGCCGACTCCGCGAAGACGACCTCGCCGCGCGCGTCGACGATCGCGATCGCGGGATCGTGCAGCGAGCACGCGAGGCCGATCGTGTTCAGCGGACGGCTCGACTCAGACAACGGTAGAGGCTCCCGCGGGGTCGGTAATGTAACTCAAAATCGCGCCCAGCGCCGACGCCAGCGTGGCGACGTGCGGCGGCATGAGCATCGAAATGTGCGCGCCGGGCACGTCCACGACGGTGGCGCCGTTCGTTGTCAGCGTGTCCCAGCCCAGGTCGGCCGGCCCCCGATCACCCGCCGTCCTGAACAGCACAATCGGTGCGGCAATCGGCTCACGCGCCTCGTACGACATCCCGACCGACGCCTGATAGACGGCGATGAAGCCGCGCGCGAGCCGGCCGTCGAGCAGCAGGCCCGCCGCCGTGAGCCGGGATGCGACGGCTGCGATGCGCGCGCCGGTGTCGAGGCCGCGTAGCGCCTCACGATCGACTTCGAGCGTGCGGCCGGTGGTGACCTCGACGATCTCCTGCACTTCGCTCACCCACGCGAGATCGTCGGCCGCGTCGACCGGCGACGCGGCTGCCGTGTCCGATCCCGGCAGCGGTGCTGGCGTGTCGAACACGGCGAGCAGCGCCACATTGGCGCCGGCTGCTTCGAGACGCCGCGCGGTCTCGAACGCCACACGTCCGCCGAGCGAGTGTCCGGCAAGCATGTAAGGTCCGGACGGCTGCACGCGCCGGATGTGGTCCAGCGCGTGCGCGGCCATGTCGGCGACCGAGGCATGCGGCGCACCATCGCCGTCCAGTCCGACGGCCTGCACGCCAATCACCGGCAGCTTCGTCGGCAGCGTCGTCGCGAGCGCATGGAAGTACACGGAGTTGCCGCCCGCGCCGGGGAAGAGGAACAGCGGTGCCCCTGTGCCCTTTCGGAGCGTGACGACGTCCGGCGCGTGAAGCCGTGTCGTGCGATCGCGGAGGACCGGCAGCAGCGCGGACCGGCTCGAGTGCTCGAAGAGCGTCGCGACCGGAAGACGGACGCCGAGTCTCTGCTCGAGCAGATGTACGAGCCGCGCCGCGGCGAGAGAATTCCCCCCGAGCTCGAAGAAGCCGGCATCCGCGTCGTCGTTCGTAGTGCCCAGCACCTCGTCCCAGACGGCCCGCAACTCGAGGTCGAGCGGCTCTTGAATCGGACGCGCCTCTGTTGCATCGGACACGGGCATCAGGATCGCCGGCAGCCGCGCGCGATCACGTTTGCCGTTCGGCGTCATCGGAATCGCGTCGATCGGCGATACGAGCGGCGGCACCATGTAGTCCGGCAGCCGATTCTTCAAATGCTCGTGCAACTCGCGAAGCGCCGCTGCCGCCTCGCCGGGATGCCGCAGAACGACGTGCAGAGCGAGCGCGGCGCCCGATGCTCCGCCGGCCTGCTGGACGACCGCGACGGCGTCGGCGACCGTGTAATGCTTCCGCGCGGCCAGCTCGATCTCGGCGAGCTCGATGCGGTGCCCGCGGACCTTCACCTGATCGTCCGTCCGGCGCAGGAAGCGGATGCCGGCGTACGAGGAGGACGCGACGACGTCGCCGGTGTGGTACATCCGTGAGCCGGGAATCGCGCTCCACGGATCCGGCATGAAGCGTCCGGCGGTCAGCGACGCGCGGCTGCGGTAGCCTCGCGCCAGCGCCTCGCCGCCGATGTAGAGTTCGCCCAGCGCGCCCGGCTGTGCGGGCTCGAACCGTTCGTCGAGCACGTACAACCGGTTGTTCGCGAGCGGCGTGCCGATCGGTTCGCTCGTGCCGGCGCCGGTCGTGTCGACCCGATGCGCGCTCGACCAGATCGTCGTCTCGGTCGGTCCGTACAGGTTCCACAGCGTGCCGCACCGTTCGCGCAGCGCGCCGCTCAGGTCGGTGTCGAGGCGCTCGCCGCCCGAAGCAATGATGAGTTCGCGATCGCCGCGCCACCCGGCATCGACCAGCATGCGCCAGTGAGACGGCGTCGCCTGCACGATCCTGGTGCGTCCCGCGCCGATCGCCGCAGCCATACGCCGCGGATCCGCCGCCGACTCCTGATCGAGCAGCACCGTCGTCGCGCCGCGCACGAGCGGGAGCAGCAGCTCGAGGAACGCGATGTCGAACATGAACGTCGTGACGGCGAGGAATTCGTCGCCGGGCGCGAGCGGCAGGTGGCCCTCGATCGCGCCGAGGAAACCGGCGAGCGCGCCGTGCGGGATCTCGACGCCTTTCGGCGTGCCCGTGCTGCCCGACGTGTAGAGCACGTAGGCGAGCGCGCCGGCGTCGGGCACGCGGAATGACCGGGGCTGCGCCGCGCGCGGCAGCGTGCGCGCGTCGATCGACGGCAGGGACGCAAAACCTGCGGGCCATGTGTCGAGCGCGCCGGCATGGACGAGCGACGCGATGCCGGCGTCGGCGAGGATCGCGTGGAGCCTCGGGCTCGGGTGATTCGGATCGATCGGCAGCACGGCGTGGCCGCTCTGCCAGACGCCGAGACAGGCCGCCGGGAAGTCTTCCTCACGATCGAGCGCGACGGCGATCAGCGACTCGGTCGGCAGGCGCCGCGCGTCGAGCGCGGCGGCGATCGCAGCGGCGCGCCGGCGCAGCGCACCATAGCTGACGGCGCGCGACGGCAGGACCCGCCCGTCGGGATCGGTACGGCGCACGTCGATCGCGATCCGATCGGGCCACTCGCGGGCGACGGCCTCGATCCGTTCCACGGCGAGGCGCCGATCGATCGTGGCGGCGCCCGGCCCGTTCGAGGCGGCGAGGAGCCGCCCGCGGTCTTCCGGCCCAAGGAACGAGAGCGCCGACAGCGGGGCGTCCGGCTGTTCTGACACGCGTCCGGCCGCTGCCGCGAGCGTGCGGCCGAGCTGTTCGATCGTGTCGCGCGCGAAGAGCGCGGTGCAGTACTCGAGCGTGACGGTCGCGCGTCCGCCGCGTGTGCGGACGTGGACGCTCAGATCGAACTGTGACGTCGCAGCCGCCGGCGGCAGCGGCGTGACGATGAATCCGCCAGCCTTCCGCTCGTCGGGCCGCTCCTCGTCGTGCGTGATCAGCACCTGGAAGATCGGACTGTGACTCAGGTCGCGCACCGGCCGGACGGCATCGACGACGAGCTCGAACGGCAGCTCCGCGTCGGCGAGCGCCGTCAGCACCTGGCCGCGCGTCTCGCTCACGAGATCCGCGAACGAGAGCGGTCCCCGCGGCTGCAGGCGGAGCGGCAGCGTGTTGAGGAAGAACCCGATGACGCCGGTGCTCTCGGGACGCGAGCGGTTGGCGATCGGGACGCCGACCACGAGATCTTCGACGCCGGCCTGACGGCCGAGCACCGCGCCGACGAGCGAGAGCCACGTGACGAACGGCGTGGCGCCGGCCGCGCGCGCCACGCGTTCGAGTCCGGCGGCACATTCGGCAGGGAGATCGATCGACACGCTGTCGCCCTCGAACTGCTGTCGTGCGGGCCGTCGCTTGTCGAGCGGCAGTTCCAGCAGGGACGGCGCGCCGTCGAGCCGCTGCCGCCAGTGATCGACGGCAGCCTCCCGCTCGGCCGGCGTCCATCGCCGATCCAGCCACGCCACGTAGTCGGCATACTGGTTCGTCACGGGCGGCAGCGCGCCGCCGCCGCCGTTCAACACGGACACGAGCTCGCCGAGCAGGATGCCCATCGACTCCGCGTCGGCGATGATGTGGTGGACCGTCAGCACGACCTCGCACGCGCCGGCATCTCCCGGCCAGAGATCGATCCGCCAGAGCAGATTCGCCGACAGCCCGATCGGCGCGGCTGCCTGGTCGAGCGGCCGCGGCTCCGTGTGGACTGCGATCACCGTGCTCGCCGCAACACTGTCGGCGACGCGGAACACGGGCTCCCCTCGATCCGCTGAGAGGGATGCGCGCAGGAGCTCGTGCCGGCTCGACACCGTGTCGACTGCCGTGGATAGCGCGGCCGGATCGATCGCCGGCTCGATCCTGAAGCCCGCGGTCATCTGATACGCCGCGCCGGCGTTCGCCTCGAGCTGCTCGAGGAACCAGAGCCGGCGCTGTCCCGAGGAGAGCGGAACCACGGTCGTCTGCCGCGTAGCCGCCGGCGCGGGCGGTGCAGCGGCGGCAACCGGCGCGTGATTTGTCTCGCGCGCGTCGCCGCCGTCGATCGGGCTTTGGCGTTGACGCTCGAGCGCCGCGCACAACGCCGTCAGCGTCGGCTGCTCGAAGATCGTGCGGACCCCGACGTCGATGTTCAACAGCTGCGTGAGCCGCGCCGCGAGCGCCGTCGCCGCCAGCGAGTGTCCGCCCGACGCAAAGAAGTCGTCGTCCAGTCCGGGCTCGGCGCCGCCGAGCACGTCCTGCCAGTGCCATGCGATCGTCCGCTGCAGCACGGTCTCGGGGGTCCTGCGCGGGCGCGCGGCTTCGAGCTCCTCGAGCCGCTCGAGCGCGCGCCGATCGATCTTGCCGTTCGCCGTCAGCGGCATGTCGTCCACGACGACCCACTTCGACGGCCGCAAAGAGGACGGCATCAGCACCGCCGCGCGATCCCGCAGCGCGCCCGCGAACTCCGCTCGCGAGCGGCCGTTCAGCGCGCCCGGCGCGGGCTGGACGTACGCGGCGAGGAACGCCTGACCTTTGTCGCCAAGCTCGCGATTCACACAGACGCGATCGATCGCCGGTTCGCACTGCAGCAGGCTCTCGATCTCGCCGAGCTCGATACGGACGCCGCCGATCTTGACCTGCGTGTCGGCGCGGCCGAGGAAGTGCAGCGTGCCGCGGCTGGTGAGCCGCGCGCGATCGCCGGTTCGATAGATCCGCGCGCCTGGCGGCGACGGCGATCGTCCTGCCAGCGGATCCGGCGTGAAGCGCAACGCCGTCAGCCGAGGCTGGCCGGCATAGGCGCGCGCGATCCCGCGTCCGCCGGCCGCGATCTCGCCAACGACACCCTGCGGCACGAGCACGGCGTCATCGTCTATCAGGCAGGCACGCACGCCGTCGATCGGTGCGCCGATGCCCGCAAGCCGTTCGGGATCGGCGCGCGAGCATTGGAACGCGGTGACGTCGATCGCCGCCTCCGTCGGCCCGTAGAGGTTGTGCAGTTCGGCGTCGAGCGTGTCGAACACGCGCTGCTGAAGCGACCGCGGCAGCGGCTCGGCGCCGCACACGACGAGCCGTAGATCGCGCGCGCGGCCGATGAGCGGATCGTCGAGGAGCACCGCGAGCGCTGCCGGCGGCGACTGGAACGCGGTGATGCGATCGTCCGCGAGCGTCCTGACGATGAGCGGGCGGCCCTCGAGTCCTTGCGGCAGCGACAGCACGACGCACCCGCCAGCGGCGAGCGGCGCAAAGAATTCCCACACCGACGCGTCGAACGACGGCGACAGCGACTGCAGCACGCGATCGCCGGCGGCGAGCGGCATCCATCGCTGCCGCCACGCCAGCGTGTTCGCGATCGCCCCGTGGCTGACGATCACGCAGTTCGGCAGGCCGGTTGTACCCGAGGTGAAGATGCCGTACGCCGCGGCTTCAGCAGGAAGCGCGATCGACGGCCGCGACTCCGCTCCCGCGGCGGCCGCGAGATCCTCGAGCAGGACCACGCGGTCGTCAGGCAGCGGCAGCTCGCGCGCGGCGCGACGTGACGTCACGATCCGTCTGGCGCCGCAGGCGTCGATCATCCGTAGGAGCCGGTCGCGCGGGTAGCCGAGGTCGAGCGGGACGAACGCCGCGCCCGCCTTGAGAACCGCCAGATACGCCGCGAGCAGATCGACGCCGCGATCGAGCGCGACGCCGACGAGATCGTCCGGGACGACGCCGCGCGCGACGAGGCCGTGCGCCCAGCGGTTCGCCCTCGCGTCCAGCCCGCGGTACGAGAGGGCGGAGGTCGCATCCGTGGCCGCGATCGCGTCGGGCGTCTCCTCCGCCTGGCGCTCGAAGAACTGGTGCAGCCGCAGCGACGGCGCGTCGGTGACGTCGCCGGTCGCGAGCCGGATGAGGCGATCGCGTTCGGCGGCCGAGAGCAGACGAAGATCCTGCACGCGCGCCGCGGGATTCGCGAGCGCGTCTTCCAGCAGCTCGACGAAGTACCCTGCCAGCCGCGCGATGGTCGCATCGCGGAACAACGCGCCGCGATACTCGAACGCCGCGGCGATGCCGTCGGCCGTTTCCTCCATCTCGAGCGTCAGGTCCACTTTCGCGGCCGGCGGCTGCACCGTGACCGTCTCGACGTCGAGCCCCTTGAAGTCGAGCACCGGCTTCGGGGTGTTCTGCCAGACGAACGACACCTGGAAGAGCGGGTTCCGTCCGGGGCGCCGCGGCGGGTTGACGGCCTCGACGATCGCCTGGAACGGCGCGTCCTGGTTCGACTGCGCGGCCAGCGCCACGTCGCGCACGTCCGCCAGCACATCGCGGAACGAGACTCGGCCGTTCAGGCTCACCGGCAGCGGCAGCGTGTTCACGAAGAACCCGAGCATGCGCTCGGTCGCGGGATCCAGCCGGTTGGCGACCGGCATGCCGATGACGAGCCGGTCCTGCGCGGTGAGCCGGTGCAGGAGTGCCGCGAACGCGCTCATCAGCACCATCTGGGTCGTCGCGCCCGCGTCGCGCGCGAGCCGTTCGACGCCGCGCCGCTGCGCCGGGGACAACGCGAACCGCATCACCGACGCGTCATACGGGCTGTCGGGGGACGGCGGCGTGTCGAACGGCAGATCGACGTCGACCGGCGCGCCGGCGAGCCGCTCGCGCCAGAAGGCGAGCTGACGATCGATCGCGCCGCCGCCGAGCCAGCGCCGCTGCGCGACGGCGAAGTCGGCGAACTGCAGCGCCGGCGGCGTCGTGCCGCCGTGGCGCCCGTCCCGCGCGCGT
>Ga0066903_100000351_pt1 | contig 27792 bp, 34 predicted proteins | sample PanSoiMetaGPlot1_FD_67491 | JGI IMG/M metagenome (GOLD analysis project Ga0066903, IMG submission 67491) | Tropical forest soil microbial communities from Panama analyzed to predict greenhouse gas emissions - Panama Soil - Plot 1 (version 2) | ecosystem: Environmental > Terrestrial > Soil >... | reverse complement strand
GTCCACCCTTTGTGGACACTATTGCCGTGAAAGTGTCATGGCAGCACCGCCATTGCCGCGCTCGAATCTTCATCGTTTCGTTGAAGCAGCGCGCCCTCTGCTGCGATTGTCAGCGTGACCGGTCCCCGAGCCGCCTGGAATGCTCCATCTGGTACTTGGCGTCCGTGTGTCGCATCATTCGCCAATCCCAAAATGCAAGGAGTCGCCCGAACTCCTTCCGCTGGGAAATTCGCATTCGCCACGCCACTCGACTTCACGATGATCCAATGGTTTCCGTCGCACGCCGGCGCAGGGAAAGTAAAAGCACTCGAGAGGTTGATATAGGTCTGTCCGGCCGTCAACTGGATGGTGTCGCCGCATTGCAGACTCCCGCCATTCAGTAGTGCAGTCAGCGCGGTGCCATCCGCCGGCGACCACGTTGTCGCCGCACTGCCCCCGATGTGCGTCCGGCTCGGAGTCGAGCTCATCGCGGTGTTCATGCAGCGCGTTGGCAGCTGTGCTACGCCGTCTGCTGCGCCCCACGTCGGTATCCCCTCAGTCTTCTCACCCGACATTCCTGCAGGACAATAGGCGTTCTCTCCCACCCGCAACGAACCCGGAAGGATCCCAATCCCCCAGTTGTGTTCCCGGAGTTCTTCGCATTTCCTCCGGACGCCCCCTGACCAAACAGCGGAAGCGACAGCATTAGTACGCATAGCAACTTTTTCATGACTCCTTACTCCAAAGGAATGCCGGGAGCTTTCCGGCTCCCGGCTCATGCCAATCCACGGCTTCGATATAATGTGAGTTTGTCTTGCCCTCATTTTTCACGGAGGGCCCTTACAGGAAGGAACAATGCCGACTGACGTAGTTATGCCCCAGATGGGGGAATCGATCTTCGAAGGAACCATCACCAAGTGGCTCAAGAAACCGGGCGACAAGGTCCAGCGTGACGAGCCCCTCTTCGAAATTTCCACTGATAAGGTCGATGCGGAAATTCCCGCCCCCGCCAGCGGAGTGCTTCAGGAGATCAAGGTCTCCGAAGGCAACACCGTCCAGGTCAACACCGTAGTCGGCGTGATCGGCGAAGGAAACGGCGCTGGCGCTGCCAAGTCTGCTCCCGCCCCTGCAGCTTCGAAAGCGGCACCTCCATCACCTCCCGCTCCGCAGCCCGCTGCTCCAACTCCGCCGCCTATGCCGGCACCAGCCGCTGCTCACGAAGAGGAAGAGGATGAAGATGTCCGCTCGTCGCCTTTGGTCCGTAAGCTGGCGCGCGAGCACAACGTGAACCTTTCCAAGGTGCATGGCAGCGGTTCCGGTGGACGCATCACCAAGCAGGACATCCTCGATTTCGTTGAGCATCGTCCAAGCGCTCCTGCCTCGTTTTCCACCCCGGCTTCGCGCCCTGCGCCGCCTCCCGCCCCAGCCGTCATTCCGGGTGACCTTGTCCCGATGTCCCAGATGCGGCGCATCATTGCGCAGCGCATGATCGAGTCGCGCCGTACTAGTGCTCATGTCCACTGCATGTTCGAAGTGGATTTGACCCGCATCGTTAATCTCCGCAACAAGCTCAAGAATTCTTTCGAGCAGCGTCATGGGGCGCGCCTCACCTTCATGCCCTTCTTCGTGCGCGCAGCCATCATCGCGCTACAGCAGTTTCCGATCGTCAATGCATCCATGGAAGGCGAGGCGATCCGCTACCATCAGCACGTCAATGCCGGAATCGCCGTCGCTCTCGACTGGGGATTGATCGTTCCCGTTCTCAAGAACGCCGATGAACTTAACTTTCTCGGACTCCAGCGCGGCATCACCGATCTCGGTGAGCGTGCCCGCTCGAAGAAGCTGATGCCCGCCGACGTCGAGGGCTCAACCTTCACCATCACCAACCCAGGCCAATTCGGTGCCGTGTTCGGCCTCCCGATCATCAATCAGCCCAACGCCGCAATCATGGGTGTTGGCGGAATCACCAAGCAACCCATGGTCGTCACCGACAAAGATGGCGCCGACTCCATCGCCATCCGTTCCGTCGTCCATCTCACTCTCGGCTACGACCACCGCCTCATCGACGGCGCCATAGCGGACCAATTCATGGCCCTGGTCAAAAAGACGCTGGAAAACTGGAGCGAAGAAGTCGGCTAGCTCTGTAGCGCGGGCATTCCTGCCCGCGCCTCATTTTGTCGCCGGCTTCTGTGTTCCAACTGCCTTGGCATATTCTTCGATCGCCTGAATCATCGCCTTGATGTCCGCGACCAACTGCTGATCGAGCGTGATATTCAACCCGTTAGCTGCCGCCGCATCGCCTGCCTCCGATACTGCCTGTGCTGCAAGTCCAAGCAGCGCGAAAGCCCCACGCTCGAGCGCCCCTGCCTGCGGGAAAAAGAGATTCGAAACGTCTTCAACCTCGGTTTCCACGCTGCCCACTTTTCTCATAACGTTTGCCGCGACGCGCGCGCCCTTCACAATGTCGGCCGCCACCGTCGCAAGAAAATGCCCGATATTCTTAAATCCGAATGACATTTGATCTCCTCGCTTCGATATTCCAATCCTTGCGCTACTTCGTTTTTGCCCAGCTTGAGGCGTTCAAGCATTCCACTGTTCCGTCGATCACTTTCGAAAGTCTGCTCTTGAACTTTTCCTGGTCGACAATTTCGCGATTGCTGACAGCCTCCGTGATCTGAAGCGCTGCCGTCACAAAGCTCAGGGCGGAGTCCTTCTTCTCAGCTCCTGAAGGTCCTCCGAACAAATTTTCGATACTTGTCACTACCGCCGGGACAAAGGCGATTCCCTGCAGCAGTCTCTGCACAAACTCCATGGACTGCTCCTCTTCTTAAGTTGTGTTGATTGCGAAACGCTGATTGCGGCCGGCGAGGTCTCCGCTGGTCGCTGCCTGTTTTACTTCAGGAAATGATCGTGTAGCGCGATAGCCGCGCTGATCACTGTTGCGATAACGGCGCTCACCATCCGGTCATAAACTCCCCGCCGGATGTCGCTTTTTTCTAGCGCCGTGATTCTATCTTCGGCCAGTTTCACTCGCCCTGGCTGGCCATTCCCGGCGAGCATGTCCAATTTCCCGACGTTCCGCTCGACGGTGGCACCAGGCTCTCGTTCCACACTCCGCCGCGCTTGAACAGGATCTGATCCCCCGCCGCGAACGTGCTACCGTTCACCTTTGCGACGGTCTTCCACGCCGTTGCCTGCGTCAGCCCATCGTTCGCATCGCTCCCGCTCGGATCGACGTAAGTACGTCGCTGCCCGCGCCGCAACACCGGCCAACCCGATCGCCGCGAACAAAGCCACAACCCGCAGCGGCGCTCTTCCGCACACTCGCCACCACGCGCGCCCCACGCCCGGCATCGTTCGCAGGTACGCCGCCGCTCCCGTGCACACTGCCGCCCCCATGCACACCGCTGCCCCCACGAGAATTTGGACTTTTCTCGTCATCCACGTCTCCACTTTTTCCTGAATTGTTCTGAAGTGTTTACCGAAGAACCTTTAGTGTTACCGAAGAACCTTCTATGGAGTCGTCTAACTGCCGCGTCCACTAGCGGGGCGCTTGCCCCCGAGCACCGATATTCGTTACCAGGTACTGATCAAACAGCGACTCAGCAGCGGACCTTGGTTTTCACTTCTGCAATCTGACTTCTCACCTCTGAAATCCAATCTCTTGTCATCCTGAGCGACGCCAGAGCGAAAGCGATGGCAAGCCGAAGGACCCCTACCCCCTGAACCGCGTCCTCCAGCTTCAGGGAATTACTCCGCTGCGCCCCTTTTTGTACATTCTCGGTTAGCTCTTCTCTGGCAACTGGCAACTTTTTCGTCTGACTACTGCCCACTGGCCACTGCCAACTCATTTTGTCATCCTGAGCGACGCCAGAGCGCCAGCGATGGCAAGCCGAAGGACCCCTACTCCCTGAACCGCGTCCTCCAACTTCAGGAAATTACTCGGCTTAGCTTTTCTCTGGCAACTGGCCACTGACAACTGACCACTGAAAGCTGACGGCTGCCTAATCCACCGTATACTTCACCACCACATTCATCCGATGCAGCGTCCCGCTCGCCGCGGTCGTTACATGCCCGATCTTCGTCCCGACGCTCACCCCGTCCTTTCCGCTCACAAACGCTGCAGTGGTTGCACCTGCCGTCGAGCACGCCAGGTCTGAGCTGAGAATGTTCGCGCCGCTCGACTGCAAATTGATCGTCGCCGTCCCAGCATCGATCTCGCAGTACACCTCAACAATGTGGAATGCCGCCGACCGGTTCACATAAATCGACGGCACCACCAGCGACGTTGTCAGCAGGTTGTTCGCATCGAAGAACGTATACGTGAACTGTTGCGGATAATTCTTCGCCACCTCTGTCACGGCACCCGCATTCTCCGACACCGCCAGCTTGCCATTTGTGCTGAAACCCACCTTCGACTTCCCGCTCGATGCCGGCGTCATCGCACCATATGCGCCCTCCCTGCTCCATGCTCCCGCGCCCGTCTGGACGATATTCCCCGCCACATTCAGGTTTCCGTTCATCGTCACATCGTTCGAAAATGTTTTCGCGCCGCCAATCGTCTCCGTTCCTGAATTGTGGACCACCGCTGTGTCGGCTGCCGCGCCCGCGATCTGCGACACCGAATAGTCTCCGCTCGCCGCCACCACGGCGCCCGCGCGCCCGAACACCGTCCTGACTCCACCGCCACCGCCTGTTCCGCACGCGGCTCCGGCATCGGTGAGATTTCCGTTCGCGTCGAATTTCGCGCAATCTCCATTCGTCGTCGTTCCGCTCAGTGATACCGCTTTATGCGTGTTCCCGCTGAAGCCGAAATCGCTGACTCCGGTCCCGCCTCTGGCCGCCGCCAGCAATCCCGTCCATCCCAGCGCGAACGTGTGCGTTGTCCCGCTGCTGTTGATCGCGAGCGTGACATTCGTGTCATTCGTCTGCGCGAAGCTTTGTGACGCGCCTGTCAATCCATTCAACGACGTGATCCCGTTCCCGCCGCCTCCCCCGCTCCCGCATGGAGAGCCCGTCGATCCAATCACCCCCGACGCCACATTCAGACACCCATTCGCCAGCCCCGCCAATGTCACGCTCTGGTCGAACTTCACCGCGACATTGAACTCCTTCAGCGTCGCGTTTAACCGCTCTTTCCAATTCTGCGTCGTTCCATCGCCCGTCGCCGCGATGTAATTCGAAATCGCTACCGGCGCTCCGAACGCCAGCTGTCCCTGGCTCATCTGTGTTCCACCTGCCGCCACATCCGTACCAATCCACGTGTCGTTCGCACTCGCCGCCGGACGATATCCCGCCGTCGCTCGCGTCTTCGCCGCCTCCGAGTCAATCAGCGTAATAATGTGGTGCGGCTGAAGGTTCGCCCACGGTGATGCTGAAAAATTCAGACGCCCTTTCGACATCGTCATCCCGCCGCCCACGAACGGTCCGTCCGTCATCAGTGTCGCCGCCTGGTTCGGAACGCCGTTATTCGCGCTCGTATTGCTCGACATGCATGCCGTGTACCCGCCCGCCGATGCCGTGCCATATCCCGTGCACTGCCGCGCAACCTGCACCGGATTCGCTGCCAATCCCACACCGACCACGTTCGCATGCTCCACGTCCACTGACACGCTCCTGTTCACCGCCACAATCGACCCCGGCCAGAAGTTCAGTTGCCCCGTGTAATTTCCCGCTTGAATCGAGTACGACGCGGTCGTCGCCGAGCCGCTATCGCTGTACGTACAAACCAGTCCCGAGCATTGCGCCACATTGGTCGCCACTGATCCGCACGCGCTGCTCGAGCCGCCCGTGCAGCCTCCTGCGAACGGATACACCGATCCCACTCCCGTCGGTGTCATCGTTCGGATCACGTCGTACGTGATCGCGTCCGTCCCGTTCGCCACCCGCGGCCATCTAACCGTGATCGCATCACTCCCAGTCGAGTTGTAGTTCAGAACCTGCATCGGCGACGTCTGTGTGCCGTTCGTCGCATCCTTCGCCACGATGAAGTAGGAGTACGCTGTGCTGCCGCTTCCACCAGTCTGGAACGCTCCCTGCATTCCCCCTGCGCCGCTGATCGTAAAATTCCCCGCCCCCACCGTCCCCGCAATCAGTCCCGCGATGCCCGTCCCCGCAAACGGAGACCGCGCCGGCGTCAGCGGGTTCGCGTTGATCGTGCTCTCCGAGTACACATTCTTCAGGTATGCTCCCTGATAGTTCCCGGTGTAATTTGCCGCAAACAGCTGCCACGGCCCGCTCGCCTGGATCACCGTGTTCTCGACGTACACGCCGTTCGAGTTGTAAACCGTAATCCCATTCGACGAGTTCGCCGTGATGTTTGAATCCCTCAGCGTGATCACCGGCGCGATCTGCTGCGGCGCGCTCTGATTTCCCGCCGCGAACACGAACGACCCCGTCCAGTTCGGGCCTTGCGTCAGCGTGTGTGCATTGTTGTTGAAGTGGTCGATGAGCGCATTCTCGTCATCCCACATGTCGAAGAAGTTGGTGAACGTCCCAATCTCGCCCGCAAAATCGTAGGTCAGGTCCAGCAGGTGAGTATTTTCCGAATTGTCGAGCACTGCCACATACGCCAGCGCCACTACTCCCGGCGCACTTTGCGACGCAATATCTGCTCCCGAATGCGCGTATTGGAACGTCGTCGCATTCGGAACCGCCGTGATGATCGCGTCGCCCCAGTACGCGCTATTATCCGTGAACTGGATTGTCACCATGTCGCCCACGCGAAATCCATGCGGCTCCGAGGTCGTAACCGTTGCGATCTGCGCAGTTCTTTGCGTCTGCGTGATCGCCACTCCCGCGTACGCCGGATCGCTCGAGTGATCCGTTGGCGCCTGGAAGGCGACTCCTGCCACCGTATTGTTCGCGTAGGAGTTCGAATTCGAGAGATTCCCAACCTGCAGGCACGCCCCCCGGCCCGCGCATGCCAGCGACGCCCCATATCCGCTCAGCGTCGATTGATTCGTGTGCAGATAAATCGTTCCCTGCACGTTGTATGTGTTGATCGTCTTATTCGGGCCGTTCGCAGGAATCGTGACATTGCAGCTCCGGTTCTTGTACGTCGTCGGATCCACGCCGCACGCATCGTTCAGTGCTTCCTGGATCCCCGATGAGGCCGATCCGATCGTGTACCCTGACGCATACGAATAGTAAGGTGTGAACTTGATCGTGCCTGACGCTGCTCCGGGCGTGCATCCGCCCGGCGTCGTCATTACATTCACAGCTTCACTGTTTCCGCCGCCCGTGAGCAGTACCTCGTATCCGGCCCAGCTCGTCGTATCGATTCCAACCGGGCAAGGCGTCAGCGTCACCGTCGCCTGCGCGCCCGCCGCGAGCGTCCCCGAAATCGTCTGCGACCAGTTCAGCGCAGTCGTCGCATACCGTATCCCCGGCGGCGTTCCGCCCTGCGACGCCGGAACCGATCCATTCACCAGGCTCGCCTTCGCCACCAATCCCGTATCCACATAGTGTCGTGTCGACGCTTGGTTCGAGGCCGTCGGATCTCCCGCCAATGTCAGCGGCCCCGTCATTGTGTCGCCCGCCTTCGCTACGAAATTTCCCGAACCCACGTTCTGGACCGCGCCATCCACGTAGGCTTTGTTGACCACATCGTTCGCGCCGCTCGGCGCCGGAACCGTCGGAGACGCAGCAAACTGTTTTGCGCCGCTGATCGTCTCCGCCCCCGACATGTGAACCACCGAAGCATCCACCGCGCGGTTCGCGACTGCCGCATCCACGTACTGCTTCGAAACCAATCCGCTCGCCGTACCCAACCCTGGCGTCGTCCGCACGGTTGCAACCAGCGCCGGAGAAGTCGTCGGCACCGCCCAGTATTCCGTCCGCACCGAATCGTCCAACTGAAACACGACCGTGTAGAACGTCCCCGCTGGATTCGCGCCCACATTCGGAACCAGGTCCGCCGAGAACGACCCGCCCGCGCCGAGCTTCACGCTCTTGCTTCCCGCCGACACCGCGTCGCCTTCGGAGGTTACAAAAGCCGGCCACGAAATCAGCACAGCTCCCGATGCGGTCGTCCCATCCGCGCGATACACGGTATCCGCCACAGTCGTTAGCCCCGGCCCCGCCGCCCATATTGGCCCCGCCAGGCCCAGCGCCAACACCGCGCAGATTATCGCCGCCATCTTCGCCGACGTACTCCTCGACCTACTGAGCCACTCGGACTTAATCATCGCCAACGTCGTCGACTCCCCGGGCTCTTTACCGGCACTCATTGCCGCCTTCGTTATCGCGTTCATCACCGCTTTCATCGCCGCTGATTTCCTCTCGCCGGACTCCGTCGCCTCGAACCTTGCGCGACAACGCGTTCTCATCTTCATCCCTCTACCCTCTCCACGAACCCTGAATCCAACCTGCCCACTGCCCTGTCATCCTTGGTGCCATCTCGGCTCAACCGTTGACTCCCTTCGCTCACCAACCTGCCCGCTGCCCCTGTCATCCTGAGCGATGTCTGAGCGGATGCGAAGACAAGTCGAAGGACCCCTACTCCCTTTTCGGCGATGGCGAAGATTCTCTTGCCGATCGTGATTTGGGGGTTTCCCCTGCGCCTTTCTGTGTCCTCTGTGGTAATGATTTACCTGGCAGCTGACCACTGCAAAACAAAAACGCCGCTCCTATGAGCGGCGCCCCTTCCGCATCTTCTGAAACTCTCTTCTACAACATCCAGTCTTGCGATCGCACACCCGATGGCTGCGGCTTGTTCTTCTCCAGATACCGTTTCACGCTTTCCACGTAAACATCCGCGAAGTCCACCGCCGGACGTCGCGTCTCCATCATCACCATCGCATCTTCCAGGTCCCAGCCTGTCGCTCCCAGAATCGCCAGGGCCATCATCGGTGCCCGGTGTACTCCCGCGGCGCAGTGGATGTAGATCCGCGACTCCGGATTATTCAAGGCTTCCACCGCGAAATCCACTCCCCGCTCCAGCAGTGTCGGCGGTTTTGCCTGAAAATCGTCGTCCGTCGGATTCCACAACACTTCCACGCCGTGCGGTTCTGCCAATGGCGTGTCGTCGAACTCGATCTGCATGTCGATGATGTGCGTGATCCCGGCCTGCGCCAGCTCCGCCATGTTTTTCTCGTTCCAGATGCCTCCGCCCAACGCAATCCGGTCCGTCAACCACGTCATATCCATTTCGTCGTTCCGCCGCCTTACCCTCGCCCTTGGCGTAAATCTTCCAGAAACGAGAACTCGCTCTCCGATTCTACGTCAGTCTTCCTCTTCCTCCCTAGGCCGCGGGACATCCGATGGTAACCCGAGCCGTTCCAGCAGCGTTCGCGTGAGCGACCCATCCGGTTCTGGGGAATCGTTGTCCGTATCGCCTGACGGAAACAATCCCGCCACCTCCCACAAGAACTTCAGCGACGTCACCGCGCCCGTGGCCTCAACCGATTGCACCGTCCGTCTCGCCATCTCCAAGGATTCACTCAAAATCACGTTCTTGATCTGCGTACGCAGCTTTTGCACCTCTTCCGCCGTCTTCGGAACCGCCGACAATCCACTCCCCTTCGATCTCCCCGCTGCACTCTTCTTCGTCTTCGCCATAGTTCTTACCCGCCCCTAAGCTCTGCTTCTGCAATGCACTCTAACTTCTGACCTCTGCAATCCAGCCTTTGTCTATCTCTGCCCACTGCCCACCAGCCGCTAACCACTGGTTCTGTCATCCTGAGCACCGCCGGAGCGACAGCGACGGCAAGTCGAAGGACCCCTACTCCCTTTACCGCCATCGCCGTTCCAAAAGTTCTCCTCGCCAGTCCGCCCAAAAAAGATTTCCCCTGCGACCTCTGTGTCCTCTGCGGTGAAAGATTTTCCTGACAGCTGACGGCCAATAAAAAAGGCGCGACCGTTTTCCGTCGCGCCTCTGAACTTTTTCTCTACTCTTAATTTCAGAATATCAAATTGCAGGGGGCAATCCCGCCAACTTTTCAGCAAATATTTTTTGCCATGATTGCAGCCACTTACCTCGAAATTGTACTTTTTGTCCTCTTGACACGTCGGCAACAGCCGCATCATTCCGCCGCGCAGGAACGTTCGCGACAGCTCATCGAGTGCCTCTGGAATTTCCCGCTCCACCGTCCGCAATGGACATCGCAGCAGCCGCGATACCTCCGGCTTCGAATATTCCTCCAGCACGTTCATCGCAACCAACCCGGCATGAAACGGGCTCAGCTTCTCCAGCGCGCTCTCCACATCGTGGACGAAGATGACGATATCCTCAAAGCTCATCAGCGAATACGGCGTGATTCGCGACCGGAAGAACTCTCTTCCTAGCAACGACGGCAGCCGTCCCAACTCAACCGAGGACCTCGCATATCGTTTCAGCAATGCCACCGTTCGATCGCGGTACGGCCACATGTCCATGTCCAGCAGCCACGGAGCAGCCGGCGTTTCTGTCACAGCCATCAGGTGCCACGTTTGCGACGCCGTCATCCTCCACCTCCATGACCGCAACCGCGCGGATGTTCCCAATCTTCACGCCACAGTGCCTCTCGTTTTCTTTCTTGCCTTGTCGCCGCCTCAGCCAGGGCGTCGCCGCCAACCGCGCCGTGCAGCCCGGACGGTACACCGCGTCTTCGCCGCGCGCGCGCAGCCACAACCCTCCACACCGCTCGCAGTATTCAACTCCAGTTCGACTTCCTCCGTCTCCAACTCCGATGTGAAATTCATGATTGCCTTTCCGATGAATGAAACTTCGTCGGCTATGAATGCAATAAAAAAACCCTGGTCCCGATCGCTCGGTTCCAGGGCTCGTTTCTCTTGCGATGACCTGTCGTTCTATTTAGTTCGCTATGAAAGCAGCCGGAGGCTCGCCTCCCGCCCTCTTCCTCTTACTGCACCGGTGCCATCAAACTCGGCTGCCGGAAGTAGCCCTCCTCGTAACCGGATTTAAGCACCGTTCCGTTCTGCACCACCACGCTGAGTCGCCCGGTGAAGTGAACGGATCGTAGTAGCCGCTCCATTGCGGCAGAAAGTACCTCTGCGGAGCGCACCTTGCAGCGAAACTCCACAAATGATTGCTCTTCGTTGTCGGGTTCTTGCTGCATAGGAATAAACGTTCTCCAAAAAGTGAGCCTTTCAGTATTAGTTATATGATCTTGCGATCGTATAGCTCGACTTTTCCTAACTCATCAAGAAATCTATTTCCTTCCGGCAGTTGTAGTTATCTCGACAATAGCAAATTGCTATAGCTGCGTGCTATACTCCGCCCATGAAATTCCGGACTCTGCAGGAAAATCTCCGCAAGACTCTCTGGGACCGTATTGATGAGGGCGACCTCACCGGCCTGCGTCTCGCTGAGCAGACCGGGTTCAAGCAGGCCCATATCTCCAACTTCCTGAATCGCAAGCGCGGACTCAGTCTGGAAGGCATGGACAAGGTCCTGTCCGTCCAGCATCTCTCTGTGCTCGATTTACTCGACCCTTCCGAAGTCAACAAACGCGCTTCGATCCTTGCTCCAAGCGAAGACGAATTCGATAGCGTCGTCATGGCCGAGCCCGAGGTGGCCGGCTACGAGCCGCTCATCATGAGCATGCACGTGAAAGAAGTTCTCAAATTCAAGAAATCATTCCTCCGCCGTCTGAAAACCAGCATGGAAGGCGATCGCGACGGCTGGGAGCGCTTTGTCGTTCTTAGAGTGGACGCGCGCGAGGGCATGAGCATGTATCCCCGCATGTTGCCGGGCGCCACCCTGCTCATCGATCGCCACTACAATTCCCTGACGCCTTATCGCAAGGGCGAAAGCAATATGTATGCCGTGCGCAAGGATGGCTCATTGAGTATCAAATACGTGGAAGTCGCAAACCATCATCTTGTCCTGCGTCCTCACAATCAGGCTTATCCAGTCGAAGTCCTCACCATGGAAGAAGGAACGAAACCGGGAGACTACATCGTCGGCCGTGTCTGCTACGTGGGAATTGAAACCTAGCTTGTGTAGGGCGGGCATCCCTGGCCGCCCTTTTGCTTACGATATCTGTACTGATCTCGCGGGGGCTTTGCGGGAAATGGCTGCTTTGTTAGTTTTCCGAAGGTAACAAACAGGGTTCGATCTAATTTTTGGAAGTGTGGCAGCCGTCGCTGGTATTCGTACGGATTTGGCCTGAACGCAGACATCCCATTGTGTGGCGCGGACATTCCTGTCCGCGCAGTGAGCTCATTCCAGCAATATCCCATGCCGGATGGGACGACTCTGTGATCGATAACCCTGAATTTTGTGTTGAATTCACGCAGCATGGCGGGCAGGAATGCCCGCCCCACACGGACAATCAGCCTTTCAACAGTTGCCAGATGTGCGCCAGGTGATGGTCATCGTGCTCTGCAGCAAAGAACAGGTGGTCGACCAGGCGCATCGGCGTTTTGAGCCGCGGGTGTGGAATTGATCGTGCGAACAACGCTGGATCGATGGTCTCCGCGCGCTTGACGAGCGCAGAGCGCGCTTCCCGGAAGGCTGCGAGAATTTCTCCCATTGGCCGCGCGTTGTGATTCGCTTCGTGCGTCTTGCGGTTGGTCAGGTCGGCGGTCGTCAGTTGCGACACCCCGGCCGCATAGTCCTCAATGCGCGCCAGCCAGAGCGGATCGAGATCCAGCAAGTGTCCCGCGTGCTCCTGCGCCGACCACTTATCCGGTTGTGGCCTTTTCACAAGCAATGCAGCGTCCGCATGGCGCGTCAGTTCTTCAAGACGCGCCGGGGTTCCGCGCAGCCGCGCGCGCAGATTCGGATGGAGCTCCACCGGGAAGGTGAACTCAAACTTGCGTTCGAACCAGATCGGTGCGCGGTCCATTTATCCGGTCCGTTAGTTTTTCTTCATGCTATCGATGAGCGCGAAGAGTTGGCTGCGGTCTGTCACCTCGACGTAGGGCTTGCCTCCGCGTTTGTCGCTGACGACGTAGATGGTCGGCGTGTGATCGATGCCGAGCGATTGCCCAAGACTCTTGTCGGCGTTCACTTCAGCGGCAAGCTTTCCCGCAGGATCGACGACGAAAGGCAGATCGACCTTGTGGTCTGCGGCAAACTTCTCCGCGAAGCCGTGCAAGGTGTTGGGCAGAACCTCCATCTGGTGCTCAAAAATGTAGTCGCGGAAGGCGTTGCCAACGGTCTTCGACTGCGTGTCGAAATAGCGTGCCAGGATTGCTGCCTGAAACGACCAGTTATGCATGGGCAGAGGGAAATCGTGCCGGACCACGGGAATCTTGTAGGTCTGTCCAGCCTGCGCGACCAACGGCGCAGCGCGGCGGCAGTCCGGGCACTGCAGATCCTCGAACACCACCAGGGCGACGGTCGCACCCTTCGGCGGACGCAGAACATCGGGCACGGCTTGCGCCGCAGCGGACAAGCACAGCAACAGGACGACAGCAAACAGGTGGTGAATCTTCATACGTTTCATTGGATGCGATGCGTACTCGAAATTTTCTCTATGGTAGCGAATTTGGCCGCTTCGCGCACGCTGCGCCGTCCCGCGAAAACTCGCCTTGAAGCCACTCAAATGTTTTGTTGAAGTCCGACTATTGCATATCCGCTTTATCGGGATTGTAGAAGAAATAAAAACGCAAGCCGATGAATTGCCCAGGAAATTCCTTGGGCAGTGGCGGAAACGGATTGGAAGCCGTGATTCCACCCCATGCCGCGCGATCAAGCGCTGTGTCGTTTGAGGTGGCATCGAGTTGCATGCGGCTGACCGAGCCATCTTTCATAATGACGAACTCGATCGCCAGCTTGCCCTTCTTCATGATCGGCGGCATGGCCGAGTCCGGAATCAGCCGATACCAGTTCGCTTTCACTTCTTGCACCACGCGGGCAAGATACGGTCCGAAATCAACGCCCATGGTGTCGGTCAGCACTTCCATCTGATCGAGGACCTTGGCGCCGCTGCGCTGACTGAGTCCGTAGTCCCCCGCCTCGCCACCACCATAGCGTCCGCGGTTTGCGGCGGCCGCTCGCGTGGCTTGATCGATCGCAGAACCGGCCGTCTGCGGAACCTTGAAGCTCGGCACTTGCCGGCCCTGCGCGGGAACCTGCAACTGCGCCTGCTGATTATTCGGCGAAGGTTGCACGAAGCCAGTGCTGGGCGCCTGCTGTGGTGTCTCCTGCGGCTGGGGTGGCGCCTGGTTCTGCGCGGCCGCTGGCGGCTGTGGCGTGGGCTGCGGCGTTGGAGCCGGCGGCCCGGGCCTTCCGGCCCGCGACGCATCCAGAATCTTCTTCAACTCGTCGCGGTTGATCCGCGGCGTCTTGCTGGTGGCAACTCGATCCTTGTCCGAGAGAACCTTGGTCTCCGGACGTTTTGTGAGCTTCTGTTCGTCCGGCGGAAGCGCGAGATAGGTCGTCTCTTTCTCCGTGTTGAGATTGGGCACAGTCACAACCACGGTGTGATGCCACGGCCAAAGCGCAACCAGTCGGTCACTGTTCCACAGCAGAATCACGATCAGCAGGTGAAGGACAACCGAGAGCCATGCGGCTTCGCGCTTGCGCGTGCGCGCAAGATCGTCCTGCAACTGAATGAGCAGGTGCGGAACATCTTCGGGATTGAACCGGCGATAGGCGGTTTCCCAGTGTTGCGCCTCAAACAGGTCGCGCTGCTCAGCGGGAGGTGGTGGAGGCGGTGGGTCGCGTGGCGGGATTTGAGTCACTGACATGCGTGGCTACTGAAGGTTTAGAGACACGGCGAAGTCCCGGCGTTGTGTAAATTTACGTAAAAGCGCGAGAGTTGCGGCCGCAGGTTCCTTATTGGTCATTGTCGCATTTTTCGGGGGGCCGACGCGAGTACCTCAGGACACGGTACTCCGGGTAGTTAGTCTCCTTGTGATGGCCTGGGGCCGCGCTGCCTGTAGTTTCTAACAGTGGTTTTCATGCTCAGGCAGATCCTCACCACCACCGTAGAATGAAGGAATGATCGTGCTTGCGTCCGCGTCGCCGCGCCGACAGGAATTGCTGCGGGCGGCGGCCATTCCCTTCGAAGTCCTGCCCGCTCATATCGGCGAAGACCCTCTCCCCGGGGAAGGTGCAAGGGAGTGCGCCGAGCGCCTGGCGCAAGACAAAGCGCAGGGGGTCGCCAAGCGCCGTCCGAACGACATTGTGCTCGGTGCAGATACTGTCGTGGTGATCGAGGGACAGATGCTGGCCAAGCCCGCCGATGCCAAGGATGCGGCGCGCATGCTGCGCTTGCTCTCCGGACGCCAGCACCAGGTGATTACCGGGGTCTGCATGGTGGCAAACGGGAAGTGCGTGACAGGCAGCGAGACCACGGCGGTCACGATGACCGAAATTTCCGAGCTGGAAATTGCCGAGTACGTTGCCAGCGGTGAGCCGATGGATAAGGCCGGGGCCTACGCCATCCAGGGTAGAGCTTCGCGCTGGATTCCTCGAATCGAGGGAGATTATGGCAACGTGGTTGGATTGCCAGTGGCGCTGGTTTGGAAGATGCTGCGGCAGATCGACGTGAAATAGAAGTATTCACGCGGGCGACGGCGCCCGCGCCACGAACTACGACTTCTTCTCGTTGTTCTGGTCGCCGTCTTTCACGGCCGACTTGAAATTCTTGATGCCTTCCCCAAGTCCCTTGCCTAGATCAGCGAGCTTGCTCGGGCCAAAGATGAGCAGGGCGATTCCAAGAATCACTAGCAGCTCCAACGGGCCAATTTTTCCACCAAACATAACTGCCTCCATGGGGTTGCCCTGCGCCCAAGCTTCGCACCATCGCTCAGCCTACCCCGGTTAAATTCTAGGTTAGTGTAGGGCGGTAGTCAAAGCGCAACCGTAGTTGGAGTCACTGCCCCCTGTGATTGCGATCACAACGGCAGGGTACAACAGACCGGGCGCTCTAACTCCCACTCCCTCAAGCCGATTCGATGAGTCCCGCGATGAGCACGGCGCGCCGCGGAAGCTCCGAAATCACAATATGCTCGTGCACCGCATGGGCGCCGTCACCTACGCCGCCCAGGCCGTCGAGCGTTGGAATACCCATCCCAGCGGTAAAGTTCCCATCCGAACCGCCGCCCACGGCCGCTTCCGGCAGCTTCCATTTCAGGCCAGCGGCGATCTCCAGGGCGCGGCGATAAAGCGATGCGACTCCGGTGGTCCTTTCCATTGGCGGACGGTTGAGCCCGCCTTTAACCTCGAGGCGGCACTTGCGATTGAATGGGCGCAGTCCTCGCATCTTCTTCTCGATCACAGCCGCGTCTTTGATGCGCGAGATGCGCGCATCCACATCGGCCGAAGCCTCGGCAGGAACGACGTTGACGCGTGAGCCCCCGCTTGTAATCCCGACATTCACCGTCAGGCCCTTCTTGAGATCGGTGAAGCCGGAGATTTTCTCGATCTGGCGCGCGAGTTCGACAATCGCGTTCGCGCCTTTCTGGAAATCGAGTCCGGCATGCGCCGCTTTTCCGGTCACCTTCACGTGATATTCGGCGACTCCCTTGCGTGCTGTTTTTACGGCTCCTTGCGGGCCGTACGAAGGCTCCAGCACCAGCACTGCCCCGGATTTTTTGGCGAGCGCCTCGGTGGTCGCGCGAGAAGAATCGCTGCCCACCTCTTCGTCCGACACCAACAGAACCGTGACGGGCCGAGGCAGCACGCCGTGCCACTCCTTGAGTGCCGCGATCGAGTGCAGCATCAGCCCAATGCCGGATTTCATGTCGAGCACGCCCGGCCCGGTCAGATTGCCATTCGAGATCTGGCATGGCATGGAAGACAGCGTCCCGAGTGGATAGACGGTGTCGTAGTGACCGAGCAGAAGCACCGGATTACCGGCCTTGCCGGGAAAGTCGACTTGGAGATGATTCCCGAAATCCGCGGCATGATGAAAGCGCGCGGCTCCGCCGATTTCCGCGAATTTTCCGGCAACGATTTCGCTCAATCGATCAATGGCGGGCTTGTTATCGCTGGGAGATTCGATTTCGACCAGCTCGCTGATGGTAGCGACGATCTCGCCCAGCCGCTCGTCAAAGTAGGCCAGACGGCGCTCCAGTTCAGCATTGACAGTGGGGATGACCTTTCGGGGATTGCCCATTCTTCGTCCTGCAGCGTGCGCTACAGTATAATTCGCCTCTGAACTCGACGCATGGGCACGACCACTACAACCACGGAAGCGGACAAGCACACCACGCCGGCGAAGACAGTGATGGATATCGGCGAGATCTTCAAGATTCTCCCGCACCGCTACCCGTTCCTGCTGATCGACCGCGTGGTCGAACTCGACCGCAAGCAGCGCATCGTTGCTCTGAAAAACGTCACGGTAAACGAACCTTTCTTCCAGGGGCACTTTCCTGAAAAGCCGATCATGCCCGGCGTGTTGATCGTCGAGGCGATTGCGCAGGCGGGCGGCGCCCTGCTGTTGACCGAGGTTCCGAACCGCGACGAAATGCTCATGGTTTTTACCGGGATCGAGAAAGCGCGCTTCCGCCGCCCGGTACTGCCGGGAGATCAACTGCGGATCGAAGTGGAAGTGCTTGCCTGGCGTCTGACTGCTGCGCGCCTGCAGGGCAAGGCCTACGTGGATGGAAAGGTGGCCGCCGAAGCCGTCGTCACCTGCCGCCTGGTGCCGCGGGCGGCGAATGCGGGCGAGGGCGTCCCAGAGGAAGGCTAGTAAGGGCGAGATCTTTCGTAAAGCATTCAGCACTCAGCAATCAGCAGCTGGCTCTTAGCATTTAGCACTTAGCATTTGGTCCATTTGATCCTGGGAGCGATTCAAGGCAAATGCTTATTGCCAAGCGCTAAATGCCAATTGCCGAGTGCCGGCATATCGAATGTCCATCCATCCCACCGCGATTATCGATCGCAAGACAAAAGTTGATCCGTCCTGCAAGATTGGGCCTTATTGCGTGATCGGCGCTGATGTCGAGATCGGCGCTGATTGCCATCTCGTATCGCACGTGGCAATCGAAGGCCCGACGAAGATTGGCGTCGACAACGCGTTCTTTCCGTTTACTTCGATCGGCATGGCGCCGCAGGACATCAGCTATGCCGGCGAACCGACGTGCCTGGAGATCGGCAATCACAACAAGATTCGCGAGTTCGCCACTATCAATCGGGGCACGGTCAAGGGCGGAGGCTTGACGAAGATCGGCGACCACAACCTGATCATGGCGTACACGCACATTGCGCACGATTGCCAGATTGGTAACCACATCATCATGGCGAATGCCGCGACGCTCGGAGGGCACGTGACGGTGGGCGACTGGGCCAACGTGGGCGCGCTTTGCCCGATCCACCACTTTGTGCGGATTGGTGCGTACTCGATCATCGGTGGAGGCACGACGATCACCAAGGATGTGCTGCCGTTTTCGAAGACCTCAGCCGAGCGGGGCACGAGTGCTTACGGATTGAATGCCATCGGACTCGAACGCCGAGGCTTTTCGAAAGAACGAATCAAGAAGCTGCACCACGCATACCGTGTGCTGCTCGCATCGAAGCTGAACACGACCCAGGCTCTCGAGAAACTGAAGAGCGAAGGCGATCTCGGAGTAGACGTCGCAACGCTGATTGAGTTCATCGAGGCGTCGGAAAGAGGAGTGGTTAAGTAAAGTTGCCAGTAGTCAGTTGCCAGTTGCCAGTGAGAACAAATCACAGTTGCTAGCATTCAGTTGCCAGTTGCCAGTGAGAACAAATCACAGTTGCCAGCATTCAGTTGCCAGTAAGAAGGGCTTGATATGGGGCGTTCCTACCAAGACTTGATCGCTTGGCAAAGGGCTATGGATCTTGCGGAAGACGTCTATCGTTTGACGGGAAGTTTTCCACGCGAAGAGATCTATGGTGTGACGAGTCAACTTCGCCGGGCTGCCGCTTCCGTCCCAAGTAACATTGCAGAAGGCCAGGGTCGCCTCACTGCTGGAGAGTTCAGGCAGTTTCTCGGACAGGCTCGAGGATCCTTGCTCGAGGTTGAGACACAGCTTCAGTTGGCGGGACGATTGGGATATGGCTCCTCCGAACAAATCAAAACTCTGCTCGACCAAGCGGCAGAGGTCGGATGTGTGCTCAATGGATTATTGGCTTCGGTATAGTTCTACTGGCAACTGGCCACTGGCGACTGGCAACTGATGAAGCTCGGCCTCATCGCCGGTAATGGTACCTTCCCGCTGCTCGTGCTCGACGCTGCGCGCGCGCAAGGCTACGACGTCGTGGTCGCCGCCATCAAAGAAGAAACTTTCCCGGAAATTGAATCGAAAGGCGCCTCGTCGGTGCACTGGCTGTCGCTCGGCGAACTCTCGAAGCTGATCGACACCTTCAAGGCGGAAGGCGTGAATCGCGCCATCATGGCCGGGCAGGTCAAGCACAAGCAGATCTTTTCCAGCATTAAGCCGGATTGGAGATTGGCAAAACTGCTGCTCTCGCTCGGCACGCGCAACACGGATTCGTTGCTCGGCGCGATCGCAAAAGTCATGGCCGATGAAGGCATCACGTTGGAGAATTCCACGTCGCTGCTCGAGCCGCTTCTGGCCAAATCGGGCGTGCTCACGAATCGATCGCCCGATGAGCATGAAAGGAAGAATATCGACTACGGTCGAACGGTCGCGCGACAACTCGCGCAATATGACATTGGCCAGACCGTGGTGATCGCGGAATCGGCGTGTGTCGCGGTTGAGGCCATGGAAGGTACCGACGCAACCATCAAACGTGCCGGCCAGATCATGCGCTCTTTCGATGATGATCCATCCATACTCAGCCGTGCGCTGACGGTCGTGAAGATCGCCAAACCCAACCAGGACATGCGCTTTGATGTACCGGTGATTGGCAAGAAGACGATCGACACCATGATGTACGCTGGGGCGACGTGCCTGGCTATCGATGCCGGACGTTGTCTGCTTTTGGATGGCGATGCGGTGATCAAAGAGGCAGACAGGCTCGGGATCGCGATCGTCTCGGGTTGAGCGCTGGACAACATCCTGCTGCCGCGCTTAATCTAACCTCCAAATAGCATGTTTGGAGGTTTGTTATGTCTGAACCCGCCCGTATTGCAGATCAACTCCGCCGCGCCTTTGCTGGAGAAGCCTGGCATGGCGATTCCCTCTTCGAAGTCCTGCAGGGCGTCACGGCAGCGCAGGCCGCCGCGCATCCGATCAAGAACGCGCACAGCATCTGGGAACTGGTTCTGCATATTGCCGCGTGGGACGGCGCATGCCGGCGCAGAATGCGCGGGGAAGGCCTGGAACTAAGTGACAACGAGAATTTTCCGCGCGTCACCGATACAAGCGACGGCGCCTGGAAAAAGGCGCTCCAGCATGTGAAAGACGTCCACGAAGATCTTGTGCAGGCAGTCGCCAGTTTCCCCGAGTCTCGACTGAAGGACAAAGTACCGGGTAAAGATCCCGACCACTACAGCTTCTACTACATGCTGGACGGCGTAACTCAGCACGAGCTCTATCACACCGGCCAGATTGCGCTGCTGAAGAAGGTGGCCTGACGAGCACGGTCCGGACTTGGTACTTTCGCGGTCCCGCGGCGGCTGCGAAAATGGTCTGCTCGCGGCATTTGCTCGGAATTTCAGGGAATTTCTTCGTTTCTAGGAGACGACGCTTTGAGCCATCCATCTCCTGTTAACGTTGCCGTCATTGGTGTGGGCGCTTTTGGGCGCAATCACGCGCGTGTGTATCACCAGCTGCAGCAGTCTGGCGAGGTTCGGCTGGTCGGCGTGATGGACCCGGACACGGCGCGCGCTGACGCGGTGGCGCGCGAGTTTGGATGCCGCGCCTTTGGCTCGATCGACCAGATGCTGACCACGCACAGCGAAATTCAGGCCGCTTCGGTCGCGGTTCCGACTGTGCTTCACCTAAAAGTCGCGCGCGAGTTGATGGAGTCAGGGGTCGACGTGCTGATCGAGAAGCCGCTGGCCGCGACGCTCGCCGAAGCTGACGAGCTGATGAAGATCGCCAAGCAACACGACCGCGTGGCGCAGGTCGGGCATCTGGAGCGTTTCAATCCAGCGGTACGTGCGACCTTCCCGCTGATCACCAAGCCGATGTTCTTCGAAGTGCACAGGCTGAGCGTGTTCACTCCGCGCTCGCTCGATGTGGACGTGGTGCTCGATCTCATGATCCACGATCTCGATGTCGTTCTGGCGTTCGTGAATTCGCCGGTGAAGGAGATTCGGGCAGTCGGGCTGCCAATTCTGTCGGGGAAGGTCGATATCGCCAACGTACGATTGGAATTTGAATCAGGTTGTGTTGCAAATTTCACCGCCAGCCGGGTCTCGACCGAACGCGTGAGGAAGCTACGCTTCTTCCAGCCCAAGCAGTACATCTCGGTCGACTATGGACCGCAGGATGTGCTCGTGTTCTCCGTTGGCGCGGATGGAGGCGCGGCGCAGCCGACCGTCAATCCGCAGATTCAGATGGCGAAGCCGACAGTTACCGCGGAAGAGCCGCTTCTGGCGGAGATCCGAAGCTTCGTGCAGGCGGTCGGGAAACGATCGCGCCCCGTGGTATCACTCGAAGAGGGCCGGCGCGCGCTCGAGCTGGGATTAGCTATCCTGGCGGAAATCAAGCGGCACGCGGGCAAAGTGGGACTGTAACCCTTATATCTCTCCGGACAAAGCGACTTATTTCTTGTAATATCTCGTAAGTTGACGCACAATCTCCTCGTCAACATATCCTATGGCCGGGACCCGCGCGCGCTCGTAGTTACTGCCACGCTGCTGTTTGCATTTCTGACATTGACCGTTAGCAGCACCGACGACAACGATCCAAAGCTGATCCGCTGGAAGATGCAACGCATTTTGAAGGAAGTATCTCAGATCATAGAGAAGAACTACTATGATGCGAAGCTGAATGGTGTGAACTGGAAGAGTGCGGTCGAGGTGGCCCGAAAGCGAATCGACGAGGCAGACCATACGGGCGAGATGGTCGCTGCAATCAGCGGGCTGGTAGCGCGCTTAAATGACTCGCATACTGTGTTTATTCCTCCTGGCCGTACCGAGCATCCACACTTCGGTTTTGAAGTAAAGCCATTCGGGGAGGACGCGATTGTCTATGAGGTGATGCCGCAAGGACCGGCGGATCTTGCGGGATTGCGCGTCGGAGACGGGATTGAGGTGGTCAACGACTTCAAGGTGACCAGGGCGAATATTGACGACATGATGCGCTATTTCCGGCTGTTGAATCCGAACCGGACCTTGCATCTGACCGTCGCGACTGACGGGACAAAGACTCGCCAGATTGTTATTGAGGCTAAGTTGAAGGCAGAAGTTACCAAGGACTTTTCACGCCTGTATAACACTTATGAACGGGAGCTGAAGCAAGACGAGACTCCCTCGTCAAGAGAATACGACAGTGGAATTGTCTATCTGAAGTTCCCCTCATTCATGGTTGTGCCGCACGATGCTGGATCGTTTGTGCGGAAGGCGGAGCATGCTAGCGCTGTGATACTCGATCTGAGAGAGAACGGCGGTGGAAGGCAGGATGCCTTGCTGGAAGTAGCCGGATACTTCATACATGAGCCCGGCGATTTAGCCGAATCAATCTCGCGCGAAAAGACAGATGCCCTCAAGATCAAACCGAAAAAGCCGGGCATTACGGCGCCACTATTTGTTCTTGTCGACAGTCATTCGGCGAGCGCTTCGGAAATGTTTGCTCGTTCCATCCAGTTGAACCATCGAGGGAAAATTGTCGGCGACCGCACCAGTGGCCGGGTCAACCAGGCGGCCATTTACTGGGGGCCGTACCGGACGACCTTCGCGCCGGGAAGGATCCGTGCCTTGATGTGGCGATGGAACTCTCCAGAAATGCGGTTCCCGTGGGCAAGGACGCGGCGAGCGTCCAGCAATTGAAGAACTGAGCGCCTCTACTTCTTATCCACATACTTAAGTGTCCACTTGACAATCGGTCGGGATCGACCTATAGTTTAGTACATACTTAACTATAGAGAGGGGGATTCCATGCGAAAATTGATCGTTTTCAACCACGTTTCGCTCGACGGCTACTTCGTCGATGCCAACAACAGCATGATGTGGGCCAAGATGGGGAAAGGCGATCCGGAGTGGGATGCGTTCGTTGCCGAAAACGCCAGCGGCGACGGAACGCTGGTCTTCGGCAGAATCACTTACCAGATGATGGCCAGCTACTGGCCGACTCCGATGGCGGTGCAGCACGACCGCGCGGTGGCGGAGCGGATGAATGCCTTGCGGAAGATCGTATTTTCACGAACGCTCGATAACGTCTCCTGGAGTAATACCGCGCTGGTGAAAGGCGACTTAGCCGCCGAGATCAGGCGACTGAAAAGCGAGAACGGTGAGGGGATGGCGATTCTTGGAAGCGGTACGATTGTCTCGCAGCTGGCGCAGCAGGGATTGATCGATGAATTCCAGTGCGTGATAAATCCCATCGTGCTCGGCCAAGGAAGAACCATGTTCGAAGGGCTTAAGGACAAGCTGAGTCTGAAGTTGATCAAGAGCCGGACGTTCGGCAATGGCAATGTGTTTCTGTCTTACGCGCCGGCAGCATGATGCGAACACTCGCAGGCGGAAGGAGACCATGCAACAGCGATCGGTGATTCATAGCACGTATGAGATTCGACGCAACTATTCGAAGGAGGCGCGGCGGGTGTTCAGCGCCTTTGCCGATCCGGCGAAGAAGCGCCGCTGGTTTGTCGAAGGCGACGGTTCGACGCGGGAGGGATTCGAAATGGACTTCCGCGCCGGCGGCCGTGAGCGCGTGCAGTTTCGTCTGCCGGACGGCTCGTTGTGCACGAACGAAACCATCTACCAGGATATCTTGCCTGATCGCCGCATCGTCTTCGTGTACACGATGGCAGTTGGCGAGCGGTGCATTTCGTCATCGCAGGTGACGACTGAGTTTCTGGCGGTAGGAGCCGGAACCGAGCTCGTCTTCACCGAGCAAGCCGCATTCTTCGAAGGCTCGGACGGACCGGAGATTCGGAAGGCGGGATGGGAGAAGTTACTCGACAACTTTGCTGCGGCGCTTGCGGATTAGTGCGGGAGAGGAGCCGCGGATCGGGCTCCGCACGAAAGGAATGTCATGCTGAGCCAGCGAGCCAACATCGATCGTGTATTTCACGCCCTGGGCGATCCCACGCGCCGAGCGATTCTCGAAAAACTGAGCGCGGGCCCAGCGTCGGTCTCGGGGCTGGCGGCACCGCTCGAGATCACACTCGCAGCGGTTGTCCAGCATCTTGATGTGTTGGAAAGAAGCGGGCTGGTGCGCAGCACGAAAGTGGGACGAGTGCGCACCTGCCGGATGGAGTCGCGCGGACTGACCGTGGCGGAAAAGTGGATCAACGACCGCCGCGCTCGTTGGGAGAAGCGGCTGGACCGGCTGGGAGAGTTGCTGGAAGAAGAATGAGGGCCTACTCCAGCGCTTCCGGCTCGATCGAGATATTCGTCTCGCTTTTTTCGGGTCAGTTGACGAGAACAATCATCAGTACTGGCTTCGATCGTTCTTGATTCGGCTAGGGTAGCTTGTTGGCAAAATAACACCTCTTTTCCGGGCCCCAGCCCAGTACTCTTGCCTGATGCAGCAATCGCCAGGCTTTCGCTTCGCTTCGATAGACCCTTTCCCACTCAGCAATCGGAATCTCTTTGGTGCGATCACAGCCTCCCAGCCGCACAAGTCGATCCTGTAGCACTCGTGCCGCATGGCTGAACAGGCGCTCGTATTCCTCGCGTTCGGCGCGAGGGTCGAAGCGCACTTGCGACTGATGAATTGCCCAATCCATGGTTAGCTTATGTGAGTAGATCGATTAAAGTGGCGATTCTTGCGATAAAGATACGCCTGCGACGCACGCTGATGGCTAGCTCTATTCGAGCGCTTCCGGCTCGATCGAGATGTTCGTCTCGCCTTTTTCGCGCTTCTCCCAATATTTGCGGACCCAGGCTTCGTAGCTCTTGCCTGCGGCCGTGTCGCGTCCGGTAAACGCAAGAGCGGAGATGTCGGAGTAGGCGATGGACGGGCGGTCGCTGCTGCCCGCGAGCATGAGGCGAATGACAGAGTCGGCAAGAGTTTTGCCGGCGCGTCGATAGAAAAGGTATCCGGTGATCTGCGAGCCGTCTTTGCGAGTGACGGTGATGTCTCCGCGATAATCGAAGGCCTTCTCGATGACCGCACGGATGTCAACTTCGGCGGCAAGTTCAGGAATCCATCCTTGAAGATTTTCGCGCTCGACGCCGGGAACGACTTCCAGGTTGTCGGCGGGAGGAGGCGTATTCGGAGTGTCAGACATGGAATAGTCGTTCGAAATTGTCATTCCGAGAGGTCCGAAGGCGAAGCCGAGGACGTTCGAGGAATCTGCACTTCAGAAATTGAGTCCGTCTGTTCAGCTGTCCAAAACTGCAGATCCCTCGTTCGCGCTGCTCCTCCGGATGACAAAGCAGTACTTGAATCAAGAAGCTGGGCCCAACTATCGGACACAGATCATCAGTAGATCGGTCCCGCCTGCACGCGTGTTTCGTCGAGTTCCGGTTGCTCGACGTGCTCGTCCATCCTGATCTGCACCAGCGGATTGTACGAATACACAGGGCGCACGGGACGGTCGAGATCGGCCAGCGCAGCTTTATCCGGATAGAGCGAGAACGTCGCCTTCACCGTGTCCCAGAAGCCGCGCAGGGAACCGAAGGTGTCGTTGACCGAGGTCGGCTCGTAACCGCAATGCACCATGCAGTTCGCGCACTGCGGATTGCCCGACTGCGTACCATAGCTGTCCCACTCGGTGGTTTCAATCAGTTCCTGATACGACTCGGCGTAACCATCCTGCAGCAGGTAGCAGGGCTTCTGCCAGCCGAACAGGTTGTAAGTCGGCATACCCCATGGCGTGCAATCGTAGTTGCGCCGTCCCATCAGATATTCGAGGAAGAGCGGCGACTGGTTGAAGCGCCATTTCTTCTTGCGATTCGAAAGCATCGTTCGAAACAGACGGCGGGTGCGGGCGCGTCCGAGGAAGTGCTTCTGGTCGGGCGCCTTATCGTAGGAGTACCCGGGCGACAGCATCATGCTCTCGACGCCCGAGTCCATCATCTCGTCGAAGAAGGCGCGCACGGATTTCGGGTCGGCGCCGTCAAAGAGCGTCGTGTTCGTAGTGACGCGGAATCCGGCCTTCACGGCTTCGCGGATGGCATCCACCGCGATGTCGTATCCACCTTCGCGGCAGACGGAAAAATCGTGGTGCTCGCGTTGCCCGTCGACGTGCACCGAGAAGCTCAGGTACTTGCTGGGCTTGAACAGGTGCAGCTTTTCCTTGAGCAGCAACGCGTTGGTGCAGAGATAGATGTACTTCCTGCGGGCGACCAGGCCCTCGACGATCTTATCGATCTCAGGATGCATCAGCGGCTCTCCGCCGGGGATCGAAACCACCGGGGCGCCGCATTCGTCGACTGCCTTGAAACACTCTTCGGGAGTGAGGTCGCGTTTCAGAATGTGGGCGGGGTACTGGATCTTGCCGCATCCAGCGCAGGCCAGGTTGCAGCGGAACAGGGGCTCGAGCATGAGCACGAGCGGGTAGCGCTTGCGTCCGGCCAGTTTCTGGCGCAGGACGTAAGTCGATACCGTCCACATTTGGGATATCGGAACCGCCATCACCCCTCCAGGGAGTCGATCTTTCTATGATACCGGAAGGGATGGGATTGCAGAGGTTAGAAGTCAGATTGCAGAAGTAACCCTTGGCCTTTGATCGTTTTACACGGCCGGCCGGCATGAGGAAATGACGGGCTCCGCGGATTGGCGAGGTGCCAATGCTCCTACCAGGTGCAAGCTGCGCTTTTTTGTCCAGCGTTCGCGCACCCTCAGAAACGGCTTTTCCACGAACCAGTACGACACGGTGGCAAGCAACACGCCGAAAAGCAGATTTTGGGGAAAGGCCATCCACCAGGCTCGCGAAGCGCGGTCGAGAAAGATCTGCTGCCACAAGTACAGGCTGTAGCTGATCGCGCCGAGCCACATCGTGGGCCACACGTTCAACAGGGAGTAGCGGCGCGCCAGCACGTGCTTGATTGAAAGAGCGATGCCAACGTGGAGCGCGCTCAGGCCCAACACCTGGTAGATGCGCGTGTTCCATAGCTGAAGGCTCGGGAGTAGTGCGGTCAGGATTGGAACTGCCATACACCAGCGGCTCGCGAAGGCGCGCTCGAGCCTTGCGAAGAATGGCAATCTCATAGCCTCCACGATCGCCATGGCTGCGCCGGTGCCGAGCGCGTCCATGAATACGGGGAAGGGATGATTCAGGCCGGCGCGTCCCCAGAGAAGGTAGAACAGGATTCGAAGCGGTGGTCCCGCAGCGATCACGGCGACGACGATCCAGAGCCGACGGCGGAAGAACAGTAGAAGCGTCAGCGGCCAGAGCAGGTAGTACCGCTCCTCGACTCCGAGCGACCACAGGTGGCCGAGTACGTGATGTCCGCCCTGTGGGTAGTAGTTCACGCAGTACGCGAGTGCGGTCGCAATGTTGCCCGCGGAGAGTGCGGTCCAATGGGTGACGATCGCGACCGCCATGAAGACATACGCGGCTGGAAAAATGCGGAACGCGCGGCGCGCGTAAAACGTCGACAGCGAGATCGTGCCGGTCTTTTCGTATTGGCGAATAAGTTGGGCGGTAATCAGGTATCCGGAGTCGACCAGAAAGATTCGCACTCCGAGATTCCCGTAGATCTCGAGCAAATGCACGCGCGGGAAATTCTGCGTGCCGGAAAGATGCGAGAGCACGACCAAAGTAATGCAGACAGCGCGCAGGCCCTGAAGGGAATGAAGACGCATGGAGCTTGCGGAGGGATTTAGTGCGAACGCGGCCGGGAGGCTGCCAGCATCAGACTAGCGAATCTGCTGGGGCTTTCCTGTGACTGCGATCACCCCGGCATTTGTGAGGATTTT
>Ga0066903_100000350_pt1 | contig 27793 bp, 29 predicted proteins | sample PanSoiMetaGPlot1_FD_67491 | JGI IMG/M metagenome (GOLD analysis project Ga0066903, IMG submission 67491) | Tropical forest soil microbial communities from Panama analyzed to predict greenhouse gas emissions - Panama Soil - Plot 1 (version 2) | ecosystem: Environmental > Terrestrial > Soil >... | reverse complement strand
CGGCCGACGGGTACGGCGTGCGGCTCTCCCCCCGCATCGTGCGCGCCCGCGAGCCGGCCGACGCGATCGTCGAGCTCGCCCGCTCCGAGCACACCGAGATCGTGGTCCTCGGCGGCTCGTCGCGCTCGAAGACGAGCTCTGCCGCCGGCAACCTGGGTGCGACCGCGCGGCGGGTGCTCGAGACCGCACCGTGCCGCGTGCTGCTCGTGGCGCCGGGCCCAGAGCGCCTGCGCACCCGCGAGGCGGCCTGACCCAGTCTCCTGCCGCGGACTTCTGCTCGCGCGTCGGCGAGGGCTAAGCTGGCGCCGGGCCCGAGTAGCTCAGTGGATAGAGCGCGGCTCTCCTAAGGCCGGCGTCGCAGGTTCGATTCCTGCCTCGGGCACTTGCGCCGCGGGTGGCCACGTAGCCTTGGGGCCGTGGCCACGACGGTGCGGCTCGGCGACAGGGAGCTCAACCGGATCGGGTTGGGGACGAACCGGCTCCGGCGGTCGGAGGAGAACGTCTCCCTCGTCCGCGCAGCCGTCCTCGCCGGAGTCCAGCTGGTCGACACCGCCTACACGTACACCGGGGGCGAGAGTGAGGAGACGATCGGGGAGGCGGGGCCCGCGGACACGGTCGTGGCGACGAAGGGCGGCTGGAACGGGGCGCGTCCGGAGGTTCTGCGAGCCGAGATCGAGGAGAGCCTGCGCCGGCTTCGAAGCGACGCGATCGACCTCTACTACCTGCACCGACCGGACCCGGAGACGCCGCTCGAGGAGAGCCTCGCCGCGATCGACGAGTACCGCCGTAGCGGGAAGATCCGGCATGTCGGAGTCTCCAACGTCGGAGTCGAGCAGATCGAGCGGGCGCGGCAGGTCGTGCCCGTGGCCGCGGTCCAGAACCACTACAACCTCGCCGAGCGCCAGCATGAGGACGTGGTCGACTACTGCGAGCGGGAGGGCATCCTCTTCGTCCCCTACTTCCCGCTTCGCGGCGACGGGCCCCGCGCCGTCGCCGCGATCGCCGAGCGGCACGGTGCGACGCGCGCGCAGATCGCGCTCGCCTGGCTCCTGCTGAGGTCCGCGACGATCCTGCCGATCCCCGGCACGCTCTCCCTCGAGCATGCGCGCGAGAACGTCGCCGCGCTCGAGATCGTGCTCACGGACGACGAGTTCGCGGCGCTGACGTAGCCCGCTCAGGGGATGAAGCGCGGGCCGCGTCTCACTGCGTCCGTGATGAGCCGGGCGCCGCGCCCGTGGGTCACGAAGCTCGCGATCCAGCGGATGAGGACGAGGACGCGGTTCTGGAAGCCGATCAGGTACCAGAGGTGGACGAGGAGCCACGTCATCCAGGCGAGCAGCCCGCTGAGCCGGAGGCCCTTGATGTCGGCCACGGCGGCAGCCCGCCCGATCGTCGCGAGGTTCCCCTTGTCCCGGTAGCGGAACGGCGCCGCCGTCTCCCCCCGCAGCCGTGCCCTGACGACCTTCGCCACGTAGCGGCCCTGCTGCATTGCGACCGGCGCGACTCCCGGGTAGACGGTCGTGCCTCCGCGCCCGTCTTGCACGCGGACCATGTCCCCGAGCGCGAAGACCTCGGGATGCCCGGGGAGGGTGAGCTCGGGCCCGACCGTCACGCGGCCCGCTCGGTCGCACTCCGCCCCGCTCAACTCGCCGAGCGTTCCCGCGAGCCCGGATGCCGTGACGCCTGCGGCCCAGATGATCGTCCGGCTGGGAACGCGCTCCCGGGCCTCTGCACCGTCCTCGATCGTCACGCCTCCCTCGTCGACGCCCGTGACCGTCCAGCCCGTCCGTACGGTCACGCCCAGCCGCTCGAGCGAGCGCTCGGCCTTCGCCGAGAGCGAGGGCGGGAACGACGTCAGCACCCGATCGAGCGCCTCCACGAGCACGATGCGGCCGGTTCGCGGGTCGATCGTGCGGAAGTCACGGCGCAGCGTGTCGCGCGCGAGCTCGCCGATCTGGCCGGCCATCTCGACGCCCGTCGGGCCGGCGCCAACGACGACGAACGTCAGCCAGGCCTGGCGCCGCTCGGGATCGGGCTCGAGCTCGGCGGCCTCGAAGGCGCCGAGGATGCGGCCGCGTGCGTCGAGCGCGCTCTCCAGCGACTTCACCTCGACGGCCAGGTCGCTCCACTCCTCGTGCCCGAAGAAGGAGTAGTGCGAGCCTCCGGCGACGACGAGCGTGTCGTACGGGGCCGTGAGTGGTGCCGGCAGCCCGGCGGGTCGGAGGTGGACGAGCCTGGCTTCCAGGTCGAAGCCGGCCACCTCGGCCAGGAGCACACGCACGTTCGGGTTGCGCTTGAAGATCGCCCGTAGCGGATACGCGATCTCGCCCGACGAGAGCGCGCCGGTCGCGACCTGGTAGGTGAGCGGCTGGAAGAGATGGAAGTTGCGCCGGTCGACGAGCGTGATCTCCACGGGCGCCCGCCGCAGTGCCAGCACCGCCTGCAGCCCGCCGAACCCCCCGCCGACGACGACGACGCGATGCGCGGAGCTTCCCCGGCCGTCTTCCTCGAATGCCTGCACTCGCCCCCAGTCATACCCGCTTGGGCTGCCGGCCGCGCCTTGCAAGAGGAGGGAGGACCGGAGGTGCATCCCCTCCCCCTCGGGCACACCTCCGGAGAAGCGGAGATACCCGGCGTGCCGGATCGGAAATCGCCTCCTTACGGAATCCGAACGTGGAGGTCACGGTGGCGTGGGGAACGACCCGGAAGGTCGGTGCTCGAGGATCGGGAGCGGCAGCCTCCGGGACCTCTGGAGGACGCGGTCAGGTAAGAGGGAAGAGCGCACCCGTGCGAATCGCGACCTCTCTCGTGCTCGCGTTGCTCCTGCTCGGCGTGGCGGGCGTGGCGTCGTACGCCTTCGTCTGGCGGGAGGGGCGGATCACGATCGAGGTGGAGGGAGTCGAGCGCCAGCTTCCGGCGGGAACGACGCTCTCGCAAGCGACCAGGGAGCTCGGGCTGCAGCCGCGGGCGGGTGACCTGCTCGACGTCCAGGGCAACGTGCTGCGCTCAGGGGCGTTCCCGGGGCGGATCCTGCTCGACGGACGGGCTGCAGCGCCGGAGGCGAGGCTCGCAGGCGGCGACTTCCTGCAGGTCGTCGACGGGAACGATCGCCGAGAGCCGAGCACGCTCTCCTACGTCCGCGTCCGGGCCGGAATGCCCGCGAACCCGGAGTTCACGCTCGCGACCACGCCGGGGGAGCAGGAGCTCGAGCGCGGGAACATCTCCGGGAAGATCGTCCCGCTCGGCTTCCACCCCACCGGCCCGAGCCGCGCCCCGAGGGCGGTCGCCCTGACCTTCGACGACGGCCCGTGGTCGTACACGCCTCAGGTCCTCGCCGTCCTGAATCGGATGCACGCGCGCGCGACCTTCTTCGTCGTGGGCCGCCTGGCGAAGGATCATCCGAGGCTCGTGCGGCGCGAGTACGCGGCGGGCATGGAGGTCGCGAGTCACTCCTACTCGCACCCGTACCGGCCGGCCTTCGACCGCCAGCCGCACCCGACCATCCTGCGCGAGATCCGCTGGGGTCGCGGCGTCCTCGCGGGCATCGGTCCGGCGCCGACGCTCTTTCGGCCACCCGGTGGCTCGTTCTCTCCGTACGTGGTCGAGGCCGCGGGCGCCTACGGCGAGCGCATCGTCCTCTGGTCGGTCGACCCCACCGACTGGAAACCCGGCGTCACGGCGCAGCAGGTCGCGAGTCGCGTGCTCGGCGCCGTCCGGCCAGGGTCGATCGTCATCCTCCACGACGGCGGCGGCGACCGGAGCGCGACCGTGAGAGCCCTGCCGCGGATCATCCGAGGGATCAGGAAGCGCGGGCTTCGGCTGGCGCTGATCGATCCGGGGCGGCACGGCCCGGGCTAGGAGAGCTCGGCGAGCGGCTCGCAAGCCTTCTCTAGACTCACGCAGAGATGCGCCGGACCTGGCTCCTCGTCGCAGCCGCTCTCGTCGTGATCGCAGCGATCGTCCTCGCCGTCGTCCTCGTCAGGAACTCGAAGAGCGAGAGCACCCCGAGCACGACGGAATGGGCGGGCGAGGTCTGCACGAGCCTCGACAAGTGGCGGACGTCGATCACGTCGCTCGCGAGCGTCTCGGGCATCCCGACGCAGGACGACGTGCGGAAGAAGCTGACCGACGCGCAGGTGGCGACCGAGCAGCTGGTCACCGACCTCAAGAACATCGGACCGCCCGAGACGACGTCCGGGACCGAGCTGAAGCACGAGCTCGAGCAGCAGGGCGATCAGCTCCAGCAGAGCTACGAGAAGGTGAAGACTGGAGCGCAGTCGGCGGTGAACAACGCGTCGGGCACCGCCGATCTCCTGCGCCGGCTCGCGGCCGTCCTTCCCGACTTCCAGAAGCTGGTCAACGAGATCTCGACGACGATCGAGACTCTCGAGAGCTCGAACGTCGCAGGCGACTCCGCCGACGAGGTGAAGCAGGGCTTCGAGAACGCCGAGTCCTGCAAAAAGCTCCGCTCAGAGCAGGATTAAGAGACAGCTGCGGGCCGCAGGGCCGGGACGCTGGTCGCCAGGCCTGACGCTACGATCCGCCCATGAGTTTCCTCGTCTTCTTCATCGTCCCCCTCGTCATCGGGCTCTACGCGCAGCACCGGGTGAAGAGCACGTTCGCGCGCAACCTGCAGGTTCCGGTCGCCAACGGGCTCTCCGGCGCCGAGGTCGCGCGGCGCGTGCTCGACGCCAACGGCCTGCACGAGGTCCCGATCGAGGAGGTCCAGGGCGCGCTGTCCGACCACTACGACCCTCGTAACCGCTCGGTGCACCTCTCGTCCGAGGTGTTTCGCGGTCGCTCGATCTCCTCGACCGCAGTGGGCGCGCACGAGGTAGGCCATGCGATCCAGCACGCGCAGTCCTATGCCTTCTTCCGCTTCCGGAGCGCGCTCTTCCCCGCCGTCCAGTTCGCCTCCAACATCTGGTTCCTGTTCCTGATGGGCGGCATCTTCTTCCAGGTCTTCCAGTTCTTCGTCATCGCGATCGCGCTGTACTCGATCGCCGTGATCTTCCAGCTCGTGACCCTGCCGGTCGAGCTCGACGCATCGCGCCGGGCGAAGAAGCAGCTCTACGACCTCGGGCTCGTCGCCGCGAACGAGGGCGAGGGCGTCAAGAGCGTCCTCACCGCCGCCGCCTGGACGTACGTCGCAGGCGCGCTCGCCGCGGTGGCGATGCTCCTCTACTACCTCTCCATCTTCAGCAACCGCTGAGTGGCTCGGAACGAGGGCCGGGCGTGCGCCCGGCCCTCACGTTCTCGGCATCCAGCTGAAGTGCCTGAGTGCGACGAGCACACCGGCAAGACCCCAGGCCGCGACGACGGCCACCGCGCCGAGGTCGGAGAAGAGCGACTCCCCGTGCAGGTAGACGCCGTTCACGATCTCCAGGAAGTAGGTGAGCGGGAGTACGTCCGCGACGGCGCGGAGGAACTCCGGGAGGTCGGTGCGCGGGCCGAAGGAGCCCGAGAGGAAGGCCATCGGGAGCAGCACCACGTTGACGACGGCGGACGCGCCGTCGGCCGAGCGGATGAGGGCGGCTGTTCCGATACCCATCCCCGCGAAGCACGCGACCCCGAGCACCACCGCGCCCGCGAAGCCGAGGGAGTTCGCGGGCGCGCTCGCCCCGAAGAGGCCGCTTCCGAGCGCCAGGAGGGCGACGGACTGGACGGCGAAGACGACGAGCGTCGACAGGATCACCGCGACGATGTACGTGGACGGCGGAAGCGGCGTCGCGCGCAGCCGCTTCAGCGCGCCGGTCTCTCGCCTGCCCACGAGGATGATCGCGAGCCCGGCGAAGGCCGTGTTCGCGGCGCCGTAGCCGAAGAGCCCCGCGAGCAGGAAATCGGCCGACGCGACCTTCGCTCCGTCGACCTTGATCCTCTGCGAGTAGACGGAGACGAGCAGCGCGTACAGGAGAAGGGGGAAGATGAAGATGAAGATCGCCGCCTCCCGGCTGCGCCAGAACATGCGCTGCTCCGCGGCCAGCTGGTGCAGGGCGAGCCTCACGCTTCGCTCCGCTCTTCCTCGACGAGCTCGAGGTAGACGTCCTCGAGCGTCGGCCTCCGCACCTCGAGGTGCTCGAGCTCGAGCCCGTCTGCAAGAGCCTGCGAGGTCAGCTCGTGCAGGACGCTCGTCGGCTCCTCGGTCTCGATCACGACGGGCTCTCCGTTCCGGCGGAAACGGATCTCGACCGAGCCGCCGGCGCCGATCAGCTCCTCGGGTGTCCCGAGCCGCACGATCCGTCCTGAACTGATGACGGCCAGGCGATCCGCGAGCTGCTGCGCCTCGTCGAGGTAGTGCGTCGTGAGCAGGATCGTCTTCCCGAGCGAGCGCAGCGAGCGGATCATGTCCCAGGCGGTGCGACGAGCAGCGGGATCGAAGCCGGTCGTGGGCTCGTCGAGGAAGATCAGGTCGGGATCGCCGACGAGAGCCAGGGCCAGATCGACCCTCCGGCGCTGACCTCCGGAGAGCGAGTTGATGCGCGCGTCTCGCTTCTCCGTGAGCCCGACGAGCTCGACGACTTCGCCGACGTCGCGGTGCTGCGCGTAGTAGCCGGCGAAGATCCGGAGCAGCTCGCGAACGGTCAGGTTGGAGACGAGCTCCGACTGCTGGAGCACGACGCCGATCCGCTCGCGAAACTCGCGCGGCGTCCGGCCGGGGTCGAACCCAAGCACCGAGACGTGGCCACCGTCGCGGGGCCGGTAGCCCTCGAGAATCTCAACCGTGGTCGTCTTGCCCGCGCCGTTCGGGCCGAGGAGGCCGAAGACCTCACCCTCCGCGACCTCGAAGCTGATCCCGCCGACCGCCTCCAGCCCGTTGTAGGACTTGCGGAGGTCGTCGACGACGATCGCGGGGTCGGGCATCTCGCGTGTTCTACCCCGCCTACTGCTCCGATGCCGCTTGAGCGTCGAGCTGGAACTCGAATACTCCCCCGGTGGAGAAGCCGGGATCGTCGCCCGTCAGCTCGCGCGCGATCTCCGAGCAGTCGGGCTGGTGGCCGACCACGGCGACGGGCGCTTCCTCGTCTTCGACCGCCGCGCGCAGGCTGGCGGCCGTCGCGCCGGGTCGAAGGCGCTCCTCGGTTCGCAGCTCCGCCGCTGTCGCCTTCGCGATGCGCTCGGCGGTCTGCCGCGCCCGCACCAGCGGGCTCGTGAGGACGAGCAGCGGTGGGCTCGCGTGGCTCGCCAGCCGCTCGCCGGCATCTTCGGCCTCCGCCCGGCCGCGGGCGCTCAGCTCGCGCAGCTCGTCGGGCTCGCCGGGATCGGCATGGCCGTGCCGGACGAGGAAGATCAGCACTCGGCCGAGGATATCCGCGGTGCGGTCGGGGACTGTATGAGCGGGAGGCGCGGTTAGGGTGGCCGCGTGCCGTCACTTCGCTACGTCTTCTGCGACGTCTTCACGGACAGGCCCCTCGCGGGGAACCAGCTCGCCGTCTTCACGGACGCGCGGGAGCTCGCTGTGGAGACGATGCAGGCGCTCGCGCTCGAGGTCGGCTTCTCCGAGAGCGTCTTCGTGCTCCCACCCGAGGCCGACGGGGACGTTCGGATTCGCATCTTCACGCCTCGTGTCGAGCTGCCGTTTGCGGGGCATCCGATCCTCGGGACGGCCTTCGTCCTCGGCGCGCCGTTGCAACGTGACGTCCTCCGGATCGAGACGGGAAAGGACACGGTCGCGGTCGAGCTCGAGCGCGACGAGTTGGGGACGATCGTGTTCGGACGGATGACCCAGCCCGTGCCCACCGTGGAGTCGTATCCGGACCCCGATCCGTTGCTCGCCGCGCTCGGTGTCGACTCGGCCGAGGCTCCGGTCGAGCGGTACGACAACGGCCTTCGGCACACGTTCGTGCTGGTCTCGTCGCCGGAGCAGGTCGCGTCGCTCGAGCCCGACCTGCCGGCGCTCCGGCGGCTGGGCGTGATGGTGAGCTGCTTCGCGGGTGACGCAACGACGTGGAAGACGCGGATGTTCGCGCCGGAACACGGCGTCGCCGAGGATCCGGCCACGGGTTCTGCGGCTGGCCCGCTCGCCTGTCATGTCTGCAGGCACGGCCGCGCGGAGTGGGGCGCGTGGCTCGAGATCGAACAGGGTGCGGAGATCGGACGGCCCTCGGCGCTCTTCGCCTGCGCGCACGGCGAGAAGGACGCGATCGCGGGCGTCGAGGTCGGCGGCCGTGCCGTCGTCGTCTCCCGAGGCGAGTACCGCTTCTAGCATCGCCGCGGGGTCCGTTCACTCACCCGAGGGAGGCGGACGAGCGCGTTCTCGGCTACCACATCGGTGCCCCATCCGCGGGGAGAACGGCGGAGCGATGCACTTGTGGATTCGCGGTCGCGGCGACCGCCAGGTCGCCCGGCTCGCTGCTGACGCAGGCGGCGGACAGCAGCGGTGAGCGGAGGGCCCCATCCGGGGCCCTCCGTCATCTTCGCGACAGGAACTCGGCGACCGTCGCGGAGGAACTCCTGGCGGCTTCGAGGGGCGCCGCGCCCGCCACGCGTGCAACGAGGTAGGCGGCCGAGAACGTGTCCCCGGCCCCCGTGGGATCGCGCACGTCGTCGATCTCGTGCGCCGGCACACTGTCGATGCGGCTCGGCGTGATTACGGCGGAGCCCCTCGCGCCGAGAGTCAGCAGCACCTCCGGCACGTTCAGTGCGGTCAGTTTTTCGGGGTCCGCGCCGCCGACGAGGAGCTCCGCATCCTCGGAATCGAGCTTGAGAATCGTGGCGAATCGCAGCACGCCCCCGACGCGGCGGTCTCGGCGCAGGGGTCCTGTCCGCGCAGTCCGCACGAGACCCTGGCCATCGATGAGCAGCCTCCTTCCCGCGGCCAGCGCCTCGAGCGTCGCGGGTCGAAAGTCGGTTCGAAGGAGAGCGCCGACGTGTACCCACTCGGCGTCTCCGACCGCCTCCACGGCGTCCTGTGGCGACCAGGAGGCGCCAACGGCCACGACGCGCATGACGCGCCGGCCGGTGCGCGTGTAGCGGAAGCGGAAGGCGGTCGTGTGCTCCGACTCGTGCCACCCGGGCGGGTGCGAAAGCTCCTCGAGCGCCTGGAACAGCGGCCTATCGCGCCCCGCGCACGAAACCGTGACGCGTGCGGGGGCGCGGAGCCTCGCGAGCGTGAGCGCCGAGAAGAAGACCGTCCCCCCGGGACGAGGCGGCTGCTCGGCAATCACGTCGACGGAGAGGTTGCCGATCGCGGCGATCTGCGTCACGCCGGCGCGGTGCGTTCCTCTGACCGTCGCGAGACGACGCAGACGGCGCCCGCGAGAGCGAAGGCGACGACGAAGCTCGGCACGGTCGCGCCGATCCCCCAGTCCGGTGGACTCAGCTTCCCCACGAGGTCGACCCACCAGCCCGGCCCGGTCGGGTAGAGCCACTGGTAGACGGCGAAGCCGGCGACCCACGCGAGGAGGAGCCCGGGCCGCCACTGCGGGGCGTCGAACACGTCCTCCTCGGCGTAGTGGCGACCCGTTGTGAGCCAGTCCGCGAGGAGCACGGCGAAGAGCGGGACGAAGAAGGACCCGAGCAGGAGCAGGAAGCTCTGGTAGGAGACGAGGTCGACGACGAGCGCGCCGACGACCGCGGCTGCCGTCACGAGCGCGATCAGAAGCCTCTGCGAAACGCGCGGCAGCAGGTTCTGGAGCGAGACCGCGGCCGAGTACACGTTCGCGAACGCCTCGTCCGTCTCAGTCACGAGGAGTGCGAACAGTGCCAACGTGGCGGCGAACCCTCCGGCGACGACCGCGGTCGGCAGCGCGGCCGGGTCGCTCAGGTCCCGCGAGAGCACGAGGACTGCGCCGAGCGCGAGCAGCCAGGCGTCCGGAACGAGGTAGCCGACTCCCGTTCCGAGGAACGCATCGCGCCGGGTGCGGCAGAAGCGGGTGTAGTCGGCGGCATACGGCATCCAGGACACCGTGATCGCGACCACGACGTCGGCGCCCTGCCAGACCGAGAGGCCGCCCTGGCCGGGTGTGTGCCAAAGAGTCCCGAGGCGGCCATCGTGGAGCGTCCACCAGGTCAGGTAGACGAGGGCGGCCGGGACGACCCATACGGCCAGGCGGCGGACGAAGCGGCGTACGAAGCCGATCGGGCCCATGAAGGCGAGGGCAAGCGTGACGACGCCGAAGGCGAGCGTCCAGAGCCCTTGCGCGCGGAAACCGAAGACCTTCTCCGAGAGCGCCGCGGCAGCGGTCGCGATGATGAGGAGCTCGAAGACCGACCAGCCGAGTCCCTGCAGCACGTTGATCCCGGTTGGCAGGTACGAGCCTCGGCGTCCGAGGGAGGCGCGCATGAGCACCATCCCCGGGACGCGCGCGTCCGTCCCGATCGCCCCGGCGACGGCGAGCATCAGCGACCCGATGAGGCTCCCGAGGACGACCGCGACGAGTGCGTCCGGGAGGGAAAGCGCGGGCACGAGCGCAGCCCCTGCGACGATGACGAGCAGCGAGACGCCGAGGTTCCCCCAGAGAAGCCCGGTGTCGAGGAGCCCGAGGACGCGGAGGCGCTCGGGGACCGGCTCGATCCCCCAGCTTCCCTCGATCTTCTCGTGCATCGCGGCGAGCCTAGCGAGCGGCGCCCGGCGAGAATGTGCGCGTGATCCCGCGCTACTACCTCGTCGCGGAGAGCGTGCACGAGCTCCAGAACCCGACCTCCGAGGAGAAGATCCTCCTGCTCGGCAGGCGGCTCGGGCTGAGCTCGGAGTCGCGCGTCCTCGACGTCGCCTCGGGCCGAGGTGGTCCCGCGCTTCTGCTCGCGACCACCTTCGGCTGCGCGATCGAGGGGATCGAGATCGAGCCCGCGTTTCTCGACGTCGCCGTGGAGCAGGCCGAGTCGAACGGGTTGTCGGAGCTCCTCTCGTTCCGTCTCGCGAACGCGGCGAACGTCGAGCTTCCGGCCGAGACCTACGATGCAGCCCTCTGCCTCGGTGCGAGCTTCGTCTACGGCGACCTGGCCGGGACGGTCGCGAGGCTCGCCCCCGCCGTCAAGCCTGGCGGCTACGTGGCCGTCGGTGAGCCGTATTGGCGCCGGCTCCCGCTCCCGGCTGAGTACGAGCAGCGGGAACTGCTCCTGACGACACTGGACGGGACGGTCTCGATTTTCGAGACCGAGGGTCTTCCCGTCGTGTCCGTCCTGGCGTCGTCGGACGACGAATGGGACCGCTACGAGACGCTCCACTGGCAGTCGGTCGAGCGCTGGCTCGTCGAGAACCCGGACGACCCGGAAGCGGAGGCCATACGGGCCCGCCACGAGCAGCACAAGTGGAACTACCTCCGCTTCCGGCGCGAACTCATGGGGTGGGCGATCTTCGTCGGCTGGAAGCCGGCTCAGGCCGCTAGCAGCCGGCGCAGCACGTAGCGCAGGATCCCACCGTGGCGCAGGTACTCGCGCTCGCGCGCGGTGTCGAGTCGCACCCGCACCCGGAACTCCGTGTCGTCGGCGCGCACCGTCACCTCCTCCGCTTCCGCGTTCTCGACTCCCGTGATCGAGAACACCTCGCGGCCCGTGAGTCCGAGCGACTCCCGTGAATCGCCAGCGAGGAACTGGAGCGGAAGGATGCCCATCATCAGCAGGTTCGAACGGTGGATCCGCTCGAAGCTCTCGGCGATCGCCGCCTTCACCCCGAGCAGGTTGGGGCCCTTCGCCGCCCAGTCGCGGGACGAGCCGGTGCCGTACTCCTTCCCAGCGAGGACGACGAGCGGCACGCCCTCCCGGCGGTACCGCTCCGACGCCTCGAAGATCGTCATCTCCCCGCCCGTGGGCACGTGGACGGTCCACGTCCCCTCCGAGCCGGGGACGAGCAGGTTGCGCAGGCGGACGTTCGCGAACGTGCCCCGGACCATGATCTCGTGGTTCCCGCGGCGAGAGCCGTACGAGTTGAAGTCGCGGCGCTCGACGCCGTGCTCGACGAGGTAGCGGCCGGCGGGCGAGTCGGGCTTGATCGCTCCCGCGGGCGAGATGTGGTCGGTCGTGACGGAGTCGCCGACGGAGACGAGGCAACGGGCCGCGAGGATGTCGTCGACCGGCTCGGGCTCGAGCGGCATGCCGTCGAAGTAGGGGGCGCGGCGAACGTAGGTGGAGCCCGGGTCCCAGGCGAAGAGGTCGCCCGCGGGCACCGGCAGCTGCCGCCATGTCTCGTCACCGGTGAAGACGTCGGCGTAGGTCGAGCGGAACATGTCCTCGTCCACCGACTGCTCGATCGTGCGCTGCACGTCCTCGGGCGTCGGCCAGATGTCCGCGAGGTAGACGTCCTCCCCGTCCGAGCCCGTCCCGACGGGCTCGCTCGCGAGGTCGAGGTCCATGCGACCGGCGAGCGCGTACGCGACGACGAGTGGCGGGGAGGCCAGGTAGTTCGCCTTCACCTCGGGATGGATGCGCGCCTCGAAGTTGCGGTTGCCCGAGAGCACCGCGCAGACGACGAGATCGCCGTCCGACACGGCTCGCGAGATCGGCTCCGGGAGCGGCCCCGAGTTCCCGATGCAGGTTGTGCACCCGTAGCCGACGGTGTAGAAGCCGAGCTGCTCGAGGAACGGCGTGAGCCCGGCCTTCTCGTAGTACTGCGTGACGACCTTGGAGCCCGGAGCGAGGCTCGACTTGACCCACGGCTTCCGCGCGAGGCCGCGCTCGACGGCGTTCTTCGCGAGCAGCCCTGCGCCCACCATCACTGCCGGATTGGACGTGTTCGTGCACGATGTGATCGCCGCGATCACGACCGATCCGTGCGCAAGGTCGAACGTCTCGCCGTGCAGTGTCACCTCCACCTGCTGCGGCGTGTCGAGGAGCGCCGCAGGCGACACGGCGGCCTCGACCTGCGTGGGATCCGCATCGTGCCCGGGGGCAGCGGACGCGACCGGGTCGCTGGCGGGGAACGACTCGGCCACGGCCTCGTCGTGCGAGTTCCCGTAGTCGACGCCGAAGCTCGTGAGCGCAGCGAGGAACGCGTCCTTCGCCTCGCGCAGCGGCACCCGGTCCTGCGGGCGACGCGGCCCTGCGAGCGACGGCTCCACGGTCGACAGGTCGAGGTCGACGACCTGCGAGTACGTCGGAGGGTAGTCGGGGTCGTGCCAGAGCGCGTTCTCCTTGCAGTAGGCCTCCACGAGCGCGACCCGCTCGTCCGGGCGCCCGGTCAGCCGCAGGTAGCGGAGCGTCTCCGCGTCGACGGGGAAGAACCCGCACGTCGCCCCGTACTCCGGGGACATGTTGCCGATGGTCGCGCGATCGGCGATCGGGAGCCTCTCGAGCCCGTGCCCGAAGTACTCCACGAACTTCCCGACGACGCCGGTCTCGCGCAGGATCTGGGTCACGGTGAGGACGAGGTCGGTCGCGGTCGCGCCCTCCGGAAGCTCGCCCATGAGCCGGAAGCCGACCACCTGCGGGACGAGCATCGAGACGGCCTCGCCGAGCATCGCCGCCTCGGCCTCGATCCCGCCGACGCCCCAGCCGAGCACGCCGAGCCCGTTGATCATCGTGGTGTGCGAGTCCGTCCCGAGCAACGTGTCGGGGAACGCGGCGCCGTCGCGCTCCTCGACCACCCGTCCGAGGAACTCGAGGTTGACCTGGTGGACGATGCCCGTCGCGGGCGGGACGACCTTGAAGTTCGCGAATGCCTCCTGCCCCCAGCGCAGGAACGCGTAGCGCTCGCGGTTGCGCTCGAACTCGAGCTCCGAGTTGCGGAACATCGCGTACGGGGTCGCGAACTCGTCCACCTGCACCGAGTGGTCGATGACGAGCTCGGATGGGAGCTGCGGATTGACCTTGCCGGGATCGCCGCCCAGGTCGCTCATCGCGTTTCGCATCGACGCCAGGTCGACGATCGCCGGAACGCCGGTGAAGTCCTGGTGGATGACGCGGCCCGGATTGAACGAGATCGCCGCGGACGGCTCGGCCGAAGCAACCCAGCCGGCTACGGCCTCGACATCAGCGCCGGTCACCATGGCGCCGTCCTCGTGCCGGAGGACGTTCTCGAGCAGGATGCGGAGCGTGTACGGCAGCCGGAGCACGTCGTAGCGCTCCTGCAGCGCGTCCAGCCGGAACATCTCGAGCTCGCGGTCGCCAACTTGCAGCCGAGTGCGCGCGGCGAAGCTGTCCGGGTGCGCCATCTCTCCGATTCAAGCAGCTTCGACCCGGCTCACGGCCCGGAGCCGGGCGAGGACCGCTTACCATGGCCGCGATGGACGCAGAGGCGATCCAGGAACTCCTCGAGCGGCGCTTCCCCGATGCGGCGGAGCTCACGGTCGAGGACCGAACAGGGACGGGCGACCACTTCCACGTGACCGTCGCGAGCGCCGAGTTCGACGAGCTCCCGCTCCTCGACCAGCATCGCCGGGTCAACGAGGTGCTCGCGGACCGGATCGCCGACGGCTCCATTCACGAGCTGCGAATCAAGACGAAAGGAACGGCATGAAGGAGCTGCGAGACCAGATCGAGGAGGTCATCAAGGAAGAGCCGGTCGCGCTCTTCATGAAGGGCACGCCGCAGATGGTGATGTGCGGGAACTCGTATCGGGCACTCAACGCGTTGCACGCGGCGAAGGCGCCGGTGACGGCGGTCGACATCCTCCCGGACCCGCGCATCCGCCAGGAGCTCTCCGAGCTCTCGGGCTGGCCGACGATCCCGCAGGTGTTCGTCAAGGGAGAGCTCGTCGGCGGCGCGGACATCGTCGAGGAGCTTCTCGAGTCCGGCGAACTCGAGCGGAAGCTGGACGGCGCCCTCGGCGACGACCGCTCGCAGGAGGTCAAGGTCGTCTCGCTCGAGCTCGCCTAGCGCCGAGTCTCCGCGCTACCGGGCCTGAACTGGGCCTTAACCGCCGTTCGTCCCGTCTTCGCAGCGCGGCGTCTATAACCGGAAGGCGAGTGCCCGAGCTCTCTCCTACCCGTGCCTTCGCCGCGCTCTGCGCGGCGGCCGTTCTGGGTGGCGCCGTCGCCGTGGGGGCAACGGCGCTCCTGGGCGGCTTCTCCGCTTCGACCACGACCGTGGTCACCGAGGCAGCGCCCTCATCGAACCAGCGCGTGGCCGCCGGCGGCGCGATGACGATCGCGGAGATCTACAGGAGGGCCGCTCCGGGCGTGGTGCAGATCACATCGACGATCAAGGGCTCGCCCTCCAGCTTCGGCGGCCAGTTCCAGGCTCCGCCACAGCAGGCGCTCGGCTCCGGCTTCGTCCTGGACAAGGCCGGGCACGTCGTCACGAACTACCACGTCATCCAGGGGGCGGACGACATCAAGGTCAGCTTCTCGAACCGCGACACGGTCACCGCACGGGTCGTCGGCAGCGATCCCTCGACCGACCTCTCCGTCCTGCGCGTGCAGACGCCGGCAAGCGCGCTCACGCCGCTTCCGCTCGGGAACTCGGATCGGGTCGAGGTCGGCGACCAGGTCGTGGCGATCGGCAACCCGTTCGGGCTCGCGCGGACCGCAACGGCGGGGATCATCAGCGCCATTCAACGCAACATCACGTCCCCGAACGAGTTCACGATCGACCACGTCCTGCAGACGGACGCGCCCATCAACCACGGGAACTCCGGCGGGCCGCTCCTCGACAGCGACGGGCAGGTCATCGGGGTGAACACGCAGATCGAGACCGGGGACCCGACCGGCTCGGCCACGGGCAACGTCGGCATCGGCTTCGCGGTGCCGGCGAACACCGTCAGGAACGTGGCGGCCCAGCTCCTGCGGAACGGCAAGGTCTCACATGCCTACCTCGGGATCCTCGGGCAGGCGATCACGTCGGAGCTCGCGCAGGCCTACAAGCTCCCGGTCGACTCGGGGGTGCTCGTCACGTCGGTCACGGGACGCAGCGGGGCGGCGCGCGCGGGCCTGAAGGCGGGTCACACGCAGGTGGTCGTCGCCGGTGAGACGTACATCCTCGGCGGCGACATCATCGTCAAGCTCGACGCCACCAAGGTTTCGACGATCGACGAGCTCCGCGACGCGGTCGCCGCCCACAAGCCGGGCGAGAAGGCGAAGCTCGTGATCTACCGAGGCTCGAAGAAGACGAGCGTGCAGGTCACGCTCGGGCGGCAGCCCGCTTCCCCCCAGGGTTAGCCGCATTCGGCACGGGGTCCGACCGCCTGCCCGGACCCCGTTGCCGAACCAGCTCTCTGCGAGAGCGTGACGGCTATCCGTCGGCGCCCGCGAGGGCCGGGCTGCGCGCGAGCTCCTCGTCCGTGAGGCGGTAGCCCCGCTCGATCAGGCGCCGCTTGCGTTCCAGGGACCACGTCTCCTCGGCGCGGAACGTCGGGTCGAGCATGTCCTCGCCGGGGTCACCGCGCACGACGAGCCGTGGGACATGGCGGTCGTGCCGGAACGGGAAGCTCGCCTCCGCGAAGCGCCGCTCGAGGTCGGCGCGCAGGCGACGGCGTCGCCAGGGCGGCGCGGCGGCGGTTGCCGCGTCGACGACCTCGGAGCGCAGCCGCTGCAGCTCCACGACGGACTCGTCGCGCTCGAGGGCGAGACGCTCCTCGAGGATCGTGTTGCGAGCGATGGCCACGCGCATGAGCCGCACGATCAGCTCCGGATAGTGCGCCGGCTCGCCCCGGACTGCGCGTTCCTCGGCGAGCTGGAGCTCCGCGAGCACCGCGCGCACAGGCGGGACCGCGCCGAAGCGGTCGAGCCGCTCCCGGACGCGCTGGAGATACCCGATGTCGGTCGGCCGGTACCTCGTGACGTAGCGGAAGGCCACGATCGCCTGGACGTCCGGATTGCGGTAGGCGTGCTCGAGCGGGAAGTTCCTGACCCACCCCCCGTCCGTGGCGATGACGCCGTCCACGCGAACGGGGAGGACGAGCGCGCTGATCGCGGCCGACGCGAGGATCGCGTTGCCCATCGTCTCCGGCGACGCCGAGCGGGACGAGTACGCGAGCTCGAAGTGCGTCGTGCCGTCGGGCTCGTGGTGGTCGCTGACGTCGGTGGCGAAGACGACGAGCTCGATGTCCGCGGCGGCGAGAGCCGAGCCGAGCTCCCCGACGGCGCCGAAGCGGTCGGCGATGGTCTCGGGCAGCGTGTAGTCGTGGAGACCGCCCAGGAGCAGCTGCCAGACACGACGTGGCCGGAATGCCTCCTCGGCCCGGAGCTCGAGCAGGAACGCTTCGAGCTCGTCGAGGCGGTCGAGCGTCGCCAGCGCGCCCGTGAGCGCTCCGGCGGACGTGCCGTAGATCCAGCCCACGCGCGACCACACCGGGCTCTCGCGCAGCCTCTTGAGGAAGCCGAGCTCGAGCAGCACGGCGTTGATGCCTCCACCCGAGAGGACGACCCCGACGTCGGCTGCCACGAGGCTATTCTGCCCGGGTGGAATCGGAGCCTCGGCGCGGCGTTGCCGTCGCCCCCGAGCTCGAGGAGCGCACGGACGAAGAGCTCTGGCGCGACGACGACGGCGGGGATCACAGTGGCTGGTTCTGCGTGCGGACCAACCCGTTCCCCTGTCCGGCGCCGAGCTGCGGGTTCGTCGCCGAGTTCATGACGGCGGCGCACCTCGTGCTCGTGTGGGAGGAGCGGGACGACCCGAATCTGCTCTGGCACGCGCAGCGGGCGAAAGAGGTCGGACGGAACCCGCGCATCATCTCCTACGAGACGGCGTTCGGCCCGAGCGCCTCGTACTACGCGTGGGAGGCGGCCGGTCGGCCGGTGCACGGCGTACGCCGAACGTGAGCGGCCCGACGCAGTGCCGCGAGTAGCATGACCCCCGTGGAGACAGCGACCGTCCACGTGTCCGGCATCCGCTGCGAGCGCTGCGTCGGACGGCTCGCAGCCGCTCTGCGGGGACACGAGGGGCTGGAGGTCGCGCACGCGAACCTCATGGGCGAGGTCAGGCTCGAGTGGGACGAGGAGCGGACGTCGCGGGAGAAGATCCTCGAAGCACTCGGCAAGGCGGGCTTCCGCGAGTTGGAGCCCGCCTGGGAATAGCGGCTTCCGGGAGGGCGTTTGCAGGCCCGTGTAATCGAGGGATACGGTAGCTCGGTGACCGAGCCGGAGCCCGCAGTCGACGCGAGGCGCATCGCCGCGCAGGCGTTGAGTCGCGTCCGCTTCGAGGAAGAGGCTCTGGATCTCGCGGACCAGGTCTACCGGGTGGCACGGCGGCTCGTCGGGTCGCGCGAGGAGGCAGAGGACTTGGTGCAGGAGACATACGCGAGAGCCTTTCGGAGCTGGCGTTCCTACACACCGGGCACCAACATGCGGGCCTGGCTCCTTCGCATCCTCACCAACCTGAACGTCGACCGCGGGCGCCGCGTGCAGCGGACGCCCCAGATGCAGCCGCTCGAGGAGAGCGACTACTACCTCGCGAACAAGGTCGCGTCCGCGGCCGGCGAGGACGCGCTCGAGCAGGACCAGGTGGTCGAGCGGCTCTCGCAGGACTCGATCGTGCACGCGCTCGCCGACATCCAGCCCCAGTTCCGCGAGGTCGTGGTCCTCGTGGATATTGGCGACTTCAGCTACGCGGATGCCGCGGAGATCCTCGACATCCCGATGGGGACAGTGATGTCGCGGCTCCATCGCGGGCGCCGCGCGCTCAAGCAGCGGCTCGCGGAGGAGACGGTCGCGTGACGTTGGACCCCTGCGAGCGCTGCGAGGAGCTCATGCAGGAGTTCCTCGACCGGACGCTCAGCGATGCCGAGTGGCGCGAGGCCGAGACCCACCTCGCCGAGTGCGACTACTGCCGCCGCCGCTATCGCTTCGAGGAGACGCTCCGCCGCTACGTGAAGCTGAGCGCGGTCGAGCGGATGCCGCCCGGGCTGATGTCGAAGCTCGAGGAGCTCCGCGGGCTCGACGCGATGGCGTAGCCCCGGGGCGCTAGCTCACTCGCCAACCGGAGGGCAGGTCACCCGGCTCGTCGACGTCGCCCGGGGCGCCGAGGTCGTCGCAGGGGACGAGTCTCGCTGGCCGCCCGTGGAGGCCCGCATCCGGGACGTCGTCCCAGAGCTCCCGCCCGAGGACAAGCGGATGGCCGCGGTGCCCGCCGTACGAGGCCGCGACGACTCCGCTCCGTGCGCGCCAGGTCGCGAGCACGCGCTCGATGGCCGTCGGCGAGAGCTCGGGCCCGTCGGCGAGCACGACCACGGCCGCCTCGACGCCCGGTCCCAGAGCGGCGAGGCCGCAGCGAAGAGACGCTCCGCGCCCTCGCGCCCACCCGGAGCAGCGCACGCTGCGCACGGGAATGCCCAGCGACACCGTGTCACGAGGCAGCTCGAGCTCGTGCGCGCCCTCGACCACGACGATCTCGTCGACCGGGCTCGCCCGCAGCCGCTCGAGGACGGCAGGAAGCAGCAGCCGCTGCTTCGGGGCGCCGAAGCGCGACGCCTCCCCCGCGGCGAGCACGACCGCGGCAACTGTCACGAGGCGTTGCGCGCGGTGTGCGCTGGTAGATGTACGGCATGGACATCCGGCGCTGTGGCTGGAGCGGTGAGCACGACCCGCTCATGCTCGCCCACCACGACGAGGAGTGGGGAGTCCCGTCGCACGACGACGTGCACCTCTTCGAGCTCCTGACGCTCGAAGGCGCCCAGGCGGGGCTCTCGTGGTCGACGATCCTGCACAAGCGCGCGGGCTACCGGAGCGCATTCGCGGGCTTCGCGCCGGAGAACGTGGCCGCCTTCACGGCGCGTGACGAACGGCGCCTCCTCGCCGATGCGCGGATCGTCCGGAACCGGCTGAAGATCGAGTCGACCGTCGCAAACGCACGCGCGCTGCTGCGCGTGCAGGAGGAGCTCGGCAGCTTCGCGGCGGTCCTCTGGTCGCACGTCGCAGACCAGCCGATCGTCGGCCGCTGGCAGTCGGTCGGCGAGATCCCGGCGCAGACCCCCGAGTCGCAGGCGCTGTCGAAGGACCTCAAGCGGCGAGGGTTCCGGTTCGTCGGGCCGACGATCTGCTACGCCCTGATGCAGTCGGCCGGGCTCGTCAACGACCACGTCGTCGACTGCTTCCGCTTCGCCGAGCTCGAGCAGTCGCGGGACTAGGAGGCGCGCTCCCGGCGATGGCCAGAACGTCAACGGCGGTTGCAAGGGCCGCCGGTCGCGCCTATGCGCCCGCGGTGATCGTGATCAGGTCGGCGAGGTGGACGAGCTGGATCGCGCTGCGGTACGCGCGCGTGCGGTCGTCGACTGCGTCGAGCTCGCTTCCCTCCTGCCAGAGCTCGCTCGCGGTCGCGAGCAACTCCCGCACGCGCTCGGATTCCTCCTCGTAGCCGTTCCGCTCCTGGGCCGCGTTGAGCGCGAGGCCGAGGGCGCCGACTCCGTCCTTCTGCCGGAGCCAGAGCATCGGGGTCGCCATCGAGATGTAGTGGTGGATCCGCGCGAACGTCAGCGGCTGGACGAGCGTGCCTTCGCCGCGCGGTGCAGTGAGCGGCTCGGGCTGCTCGTTGTCCGCGATGCGGCGAGCGCTCTCGCCGAGCATGAGCCGAAGCCGGTGGTCGTCGTAGCCTGCGAGCCGCGCCGTCCTGACCGTGGCGAGGAGCGAGTTCGGCTGCCGCCCGTAGGGATAGTCCGACGCGTAGACGATCTGCTCGGGAGCGACCTGGCGGTAGAGGTCGAGGAGGTCGACGGCGCTCCAGACCGAGGTGTCGAAGTAGACGCCCGGGATACCGCCGAGACGTCCGGCGAGCCCCGCCATGTCGGCGATCCCTGCATGGGCGACGATCAGGCGGAGCCCCTCCGAGCGACGCACGAGCTTCTCGAGGTGCTCGGCGATGGGCGGGAGGCCGCGCCCGCCGTGGATGAGGATGGGCACGCCTCGCTCGACGGCGAGCGCGAAGATCGGTGCGAGACGCTCGTCGCTCACGGAGAACCGCTGCGCGCGCGGGTGCAGCTTGATGCCGCGTGCGCCGCGATCGATGGCCCGCTTCGCCTCTTCCAGGGGGGTCTCCGTGAGATCGAGGCGGACGAAGGGGATGAACCGCCCGTCCGCGCCCTCCGCGTGGGCGAGGGTGCGGTCGTTCGCCGCGCTGAACGCGGGACCGGGATCGGGCTCGTCGAGACAGAAGACGTTCGCGCGCGTGAAGCCGTAGCGATCCATGATCTCGCGCAGCTGCCCGGCACGCCCCTGCATCCCGTCGATGTCGTCGCCGATGTGCGTGTGCGCGTCGAAGAGGTAGACGTCGCTCGGGAGCTCGCCTCGCAGGAGCCCGTCGAACTCCTCGACGATCGACTGCGCGCGCTCGAGATGTGTCACGGATGCAGCTTAGGCCCGTTCGAGCCGCTCGCGGGCGACGCCTCTCGGAGGAGCGCCCAGACTCGGGGTGCGGTCATCGGGAGCTTGCGGGCTCGTACTCCTGCCGCGGCCGCGACGGCGTTCGCGATCGCGGCAGGACCGGCCACGACAGGCGCCTCGCCGACGCCCTTCGCCCCGAACGGCCCGTTCGGGGCCGGCACCTCGACGATGAGCGTGTCGATCTCGGGGACGCGTTCCGCGGTCGGGAGCGCGTACTCGAGGAAGGAGCCGCTCAGGAGCTGCCCGTGCTCGTCGTGGCGGAGCTCCTCGTACAGCGCCCAGCCGATCGCCTGCGCAGCTCCTCCCCGCATCTGGCCCTCGACGAGCGCGGGGTTCAGCGCGCGGCCGACGTCCTGTGCGAGCGCGTAGCGGAGGACCTCGACCTCACCGGTCTCGCGGTCGACGCGCACGTGCGCGAGGTGGGCCGCCGCGGAGGGCGCGCTCGCCGGCTGCGCGACGCCGCCCTGGCCGGCGATCGGCTCGTAGCGGCCGCCCCAGGCGACGGACTTCTGGGCGATCTCCTCCAGGCTCAGCGAGCGATCGGGCGCGCCGACGGCCCGCACGACGCCGTCCACGATCTCGAGGTCCGCGGGTGCGATCTCGAGCTCCTCCGACGCCACGGCCAGGATCCGCTCCCGTGCGTCCTCGACCGCCCGCTCCACCGCACGTCCGACCGTGTAGGTGATCTTGCTGCCGCCGCTGACGCCCGCGAACGGTGCCGACGCGGTGTCCGCCGCGACCACTCGAACGTCGTCGGCGGGTACCCCCAGCACCTCCGCCGCGATCGCTCCGAACGTGGACTCGGTCCCCGTCATGTCCGCGACGGCGGTCACGACGGTCAGGCGACCGTCCGGGTCGAGCCGGCACGCCGCAGACGCGGGCTCGTTCCCGCCGGGCCAGTAGCCGAGCGCGAAGCCGACCCCCTCGTCCTCGTGGAGCGAGCCTCGCTCCTGCCAGATCGGGTGCTCGCGCACCCGCTCGAGGCACTCCTTCGCGCCGATGACGGCGAACTCGCGCCCGCTGACGCCCACGTCCCCCTCGACCACGACGTTCCGGAGCCGCAGCTCGATCGGGTCGAGCTCGAGCTGCTCCGCGAGCTCGTCGAGCAGGGACTCGAGCGCGAAGGCGGCGGGGGGAGCCCCCGGGCCCCGGTAGGCGCCGAACGTGACCCGATTGGTCTGCACGCCGTAGCTGCGGATCGCGAAGGCCGGCCAGCGATACGGACCGCCGACGAGCGTCGAGGAGATGTCCTCGAGCCCCCAGTCCGCCGTCGAGCCGCGGTCGCACACGATGCGCGCGTCGAGGCCCGTCAGCTCGCCATTGCGGCTCGCCCCGACCCGCAGCTCGTAGATCGCCGCCGGCGCGGGGTTCGTCGCCTGGAAGTCCTCGCTCCGCGTGAGCACGAGCCGGACCGGCCGGCGGAGCAGCAGCGCGGCCCCGGCGGCGAGCGGCTCCACGAGCATGAGCTTGCCCCCGAACGCCCCACCGAGTGGCGCCGCGCGCACGCGAACCTTGTCGAGCGAGAGGTCGTAGAGCTCGGCGAGGTCGTTTCGCGTCATGAACGCGCCCTGCGTGCTCGCCGAGACGGCCAGGACGTCGCCGGGCTCGATCCACGCCGTGACCGTCTGCGGCTCGAGGTACCCCTGGTGCACCCAGGAGGTCTCGAACCGCCCCGACACGACGACGTCGCTGCCCTCGAGCGCCGCCTCGAGGTCGCCGTTCTCGCGGTACGAGCGCCGGAGGACGTTGCCCGAGAGCTCCTCCTCCGGCAGCGCCTCCTCGCTGCCGCCGACCGCGGCGTGCACGGACTCCATGCCCGAGCCCTCGTCATCCGACGCTTCCCGTGCGAGCGGCGCACCCGCCTGCATCGCCGGCTCCAGGTCGAGCACGGGCTCGAGCGGCTCGTACTGGACGAGGACGAGCTCCGCGGCATCCTCGGCCGCGGTCTCGCTCTCGGCGACGACGAGCGCGACGGGCTGCCCCGCGAAGACCACCTCGTGTCGTACGAGTGGCTCGAACGTTCTCGCGGCGCCGGTGGCGACGACGGGAAGATCGTCGGCGGCGAGCACGGCGACGACGCCCGGGGCGGCAAGCGCGGCCTCCCTGTCGATGCCGGTGATGCGTGCGTGTGCCTCCGTGGAGAGCACGAGGCGCGCGTGCAGAAGGCCCGGGAGGGCGTCGTCGCCCGCGAAGCGGGTCGCGCCGGTCACCTTCTCCGGAGAATCCGTCCTCGGTCGGGGAACGCCGATCACGCCCGCCATCGCTCGTCCTCTTCTCGACGCTCCTCCGCCCGCGCGAGCGCGCGACCGACGACGACCGACGCGAGCTGACGCCGGTACTCCTCCGAGGCGAAGTGGTCACCGAACACGTCTGCGGCGGCAAGCGCCGCCCCGGGATCGTCGGCGGGCTCGAGGCGCAACGCCTGGCCCGAGACGCCCGCGACGGCGATCGACGGCCCGCCGTCCGCTCGCGCGGCCGCGCCGGCAAGGGCGAAGCCGGACGCGGGATGCTCGACCGACTCGTACGCAGAGCCCGACGCTGCCGGCGGCAACGGCACGACGATCTCCGTGAGGAGCTCGCCCGGCGCGAGGGCGGTCAGGAACGGGCCGAGGAAGAACTCGTGGGCAGGGACGGCTCGTTCTCCCCCCGCCGAGCGGAGCACGAGGCTCGCGTCGAGCGCGAGCAGCACCGCCGGGAGGTCGGAGGCCGGATCCGCGTGGGCGAGGTTCCCGCCGACCGTTCCGCGGTTCCGCACCTGCAGGTCGCCCACGCCTGCTGCGCAGTCGGCGAGCGCGGCGAGGGCGGGACGTCGCAGCTCCGGCGCCTCCTCGAGGTCGCGCCACACCGTGAGGGCGCCGATGTGCAGCGCCCCGTCGAGCTCGTCGATCCCACGCAGCTCGAGGCCCCCGATGTCGACCAGGAGCCTCGGGCGCACGAGGCGCAGCTTCAGCACCGACACGAGCGACTGGCCCCCCGCGAGTGCCTTCGCCTCCGGCTCTGCGAGCACGGCGAGCGCCTCGTCGAGCGACTCGGCGCGGAGGTACTCGACCTCGGCCGGGATCACGGCTCCCGCCTCTCGCCGTCCGCGGCCACGGCCTTGATCGCCTGCACGATCCCGTGGTAGCCCGTGCAGCGGCAGAGGTTGCCGCGCAGCGAGCGCCGGATCGTCTGCTCGTCGGGGCTCGCCTCGCGCTCGAGCAGGTCGACCGCGGTGAGGATCATCCCGGGCGTGCAGAAGCCGCACTGGAGCCCGTGGTGCTCGATGAACGCGCGCTGCACGCGATGCAGCTCGCCGTCCGCCGCCAGGCCCTCGATCGTCGTGACCTCCGTGCCTTCGACCTGCCGCGCGAGCACCGTGCAGCTCTTCACCGCCCGGCCCTCGAGCAGGACCGTGCAGGCGCCGCACTGGCTCGTGTCGCAGCCGATGTGCGTCCCCGTGAGCCCGAGCCCGTCGCGCAGCGCGTGGACGAGAAGCGTTCTGGCCTCGACGTCGAGCGTGCGCGGCTCGCCGTTGACGACGACCTCCACGAGGGAACTACGCTGCGAGGGCGGAGACCTTGTCGCGCAGGTACGCGAGGTACGGCTGCGGGTCGATCCTCGGCGACCCGGTGAGGCGCTCGATCGTCTCCTTCGGCGTGAACTTGCGTCCGAGCGAGTAGAGGTTCTCCGTGAGCCACGCGGAGAGCGGTCGGAGCTCGCCGGCGCGCATCTGGTCGTCGAGGTCCGGCAGCGCCTCGCGGACGACCGACCAGAGCTGCAGCGAGATGACGTTGCCGAGCGCATACGTCGGGAAGTAGCCGAAGGAGCCGCCCGACCAGTGCGTGTCCTGGAGGACGCCGCGCGTGTCGTCGGGCACCTCGACCCCGAGGTACTCGAGCATCGCCGCGTTCCACGCCTCCGGCAAGTCTTTCGCGTCCAGCTTCCCCTCGAACAGCTGCCGCTCGAGGTCGAAGCGGAGGATGATGTGCAGGCTGTACGTCGTCTCGTCCGCCTCGACGCGGATGAGCCCAGGCTCCGCGCGGTTGACGCCCGCCAGGAAAGCATCCAGGCCCACATCGCCCAGCTGGTCCGGAAAGGCCTCCTGCAGCGGCTCGTACCAGTGCTCCCAGAACGGCCGGCTGCGGCCGACGAGGTTCTCCCAGGTGCGGCTCTGCGACTCGTTCAGGCCGAGCGAGGGAGAGGACGCGAGCGGCGTCCGCTCGAGCGAGGCGGCGATGCCGTGCGCGTACAGGCCGTGTCCCGACTCGTGCAGCGTCGACCAGACGGAGTCGAGACCCTGGTCGAGGTAGCGCGTGGTGAGCCGGACATCCCGGTTCGAGAACGACGTGCAGAACGGATGCACCGTCGGGTCGAGGCGCCACGAGCCGCGCTCGAAGCCGAGGGTCTCGATCAGGCGCTCCGCGAACTCGCGCTGCCGGTCGGCCGGGAAGTTGACGTCGAGGAAGGACGCGTCGATCTCCGGCGCCTGCTTGACGAGCTCGGAGAGGACGGGACGGACGGTGTCGAAGATCTCCGCGACCTCTGTCGTCGTCATGAACGGCTCGAAGTCGTCGAGGAGCGGCGTGTACGGCGAGTCCTCCCATTCGAAGCACTCGACGTAGCGGCGCTTGAGCTCCAGGTTCTTCTCGAGCGCGGGCAGGAAGCTCGCGAAGTCGTCGTTCGCCCGGGCCTCGACCCACACCTCGTGCGCCAGCGCGGCGGCGCGGACGATCTCGGCCCGGAGCTCCGCCGGCACCCGGCGGGCCTTCTCCCAGTCTCGCCGCGTGACGCGGATCAGGCTCGCGTCGTCGGAGTCGTACTCGAGCGGCTCCTCGACGGCGCGAAGCCGCTCCAGGAGCGCGCCGACCTCGTCGTCGACGAACTTCTGATGCGCGAGCCTGCCGATGGTCGCGAGCGCCTCGGCCCGCGCCGGCCCGCCGCCGTGCGGCATCGTGACCCGCTGGTCCCATCCCAGCACCCCTCCGGCCCGCAGCAGATCGAAGACCTCGTTGAGCCGCTCGCGAAGAGCCCGCAGGTCGTCAGCCACGTCGGCTGACTCTACATACGGGCTCAGGGGTGGGGCGGAGGGTACGATCGCCGGTCGTGACGGCCGTCCTCATCGTCGCGGACACGCGGAGCTCTCCCGAGATGCGCCACGAGGTGCCGCTCGTGATCCCGGATCCGTTCCTCTACGCCGAGGTGGGCGGAAGGCGCTTCGCGGTGACCGTGTCCTACGAGAAAGGTCGGATCGAGGAGCTCGGAATCGGCATCGAGGTGCTGCCCTGGGAGGAGTTCGGGGTCGACGAGCTACTCGACCGCGCGCTCCGTCCCCACGAGATCTCCCGCGAGATCTATCTCCGCGCGTGCCGGCAGATCGGCCTGGAGAGCCCGGTCGTCCCCGAGCACTTTCCGACCGGCATCGCCGATTACCTCCGCGGCGCCGGCGTCGAGCTGAGCCCGGACCCGGAGCACTTCCGCGCCCGCCGGCGTGTGAAGACGGAGCTCGAGCTCGCCGGCATACGCCGCGCACAGCGCGCCGCCGAGGCTGCGATGTCGGCCGTGCGCGAGATCCTGGGGAGCGCCGAACGCCGCAACGACCGCCTCTCCTTCCAGGGCGAGACACTGACCTGCGAGCTCCTCAAGCGGCACGTCGACGCTGCGTTCGTCGAGCACGGTGCGTCGGCGGACGAGTCGATCGTCTCGCACGGCGCGCAGACGGCGGTCGGTCACGACATGGGCTCGGGCGAGATCGCGGCCGACGACGTGGTCCTCCTCGACCTCTTCCCGCTCGACCGCGAGTCGGCGTGCTATGCGGACATGACCCGTGTCTTCGTCGTCGGCGAGCCGCCCGAGGAGATCCGTCGCTACCAGGGCCTCGTGAAGGAGGCGCTCGACCTCGCGGTCGCCGAGATCCGGCCCGGCGTCGACGGCAAGGACGTGCACGGGCGCGTGTGCGACTTCTTCCACGAGCACGGCTTCCCGACGCAGCTGCACAAGGCGGAGGGGAAGGTGCTCGAGGACGGCTTCTATCACGGGACTGGCCACGGAGTCGGGCTCGCGGTGCACGAGGCTCCGGGCCTCGGCCGCTCCGGCGACGAGCTCGTCGCCGGCGACGTGGTCACGGTCGAGCCCGGGCTCTACCGGCACGGGGTCGGCGGCGTCAGGCTCGAGGACCTCGTCCTCGTGACCGAGGACGGCCACGAGGTCCTCACCGACTTCCCGTACGACCTCGAGCCGAGCTTGAGCTAGACGGCCGCGGCGCGCGTCGCGTCGAGCGCTCGGGCGAATGCGGCCACGGTGCGGGTGACGTCCTCGTCGCTCGTGCGCCAGTTCGAGACCGAGATGCGGATCGCCGCGCGTCCCTTCCACGTCGTCCCGCTCATCCACGCCTCGCCGCTGTCCTGGACACCGCGGAGGACGGCGCTCGTCGTCTCGTCGTCCTCGAAGCGCAGCAGGACCTGGTTCAGGACGACTTCGTTGACGATCTCGCAGCCGGGAAGCTCGGCGAGCTCCGCGGCGAAACGCCGTGCGTGCCCGCAGCAGCGCTCGACGAGCTCGGCGATTCCGCTTCTGCCGAGCGAGCGTAGCGCCGCGTAGACGGCGAACCCGCGGGCGCGGCGCGAGAACTC
>Ga0066903_100000349_pt1 | contig 27809 bp, 22 predicted proteins | sample PanSoiMetaGPlot1_FD_67491 | JGI IMG/M metagenome (GOLD analysis project Ga0066903, IMG submission 67491) | Tropical forest soil microbial communities from Panama analyzed to predict greenhouse gas emissions - Panama Soil - Plot 1 (version 2) | ecosystem: Environmental > Terrestrial > Soil >... | reverse complement strand
ACGCTGACCCCTGACGGTTATTTCAAAGCCATAGCCTATTTTCAGCAGGCCACCCGCGCAGACGGGTCCTACGCGCTGGCGTTCGCGGGCCTGGCAGACGCGTACGGCGGGCTCGCGTTCTTCAACGTGATGTCTCCCCGCGAGGCGTCGCCCAAGGCGGAGGAAGCAGGGCGCAGGGCACTGGAGATCGATCATGATCTCGTCGACGCGCACATCTCGCTGGCGTGGACGAGCTTCACCTACGACTGGAATTGGCCCGAGGCGACGAAGCATGTCGAGCTGGCCCGCGGGCTCAATTCTGCGGCACTGGAACGGAACGGGCTCTATCCGTTCTATCTCACCGTTGCCAAGCGCCCGAACGAAGCCATCCAGATTGCGCGGCTCGCGAAGGATCTCGAGCCAACGGCAGTGAGCAGCCACATCCTCTCCGTGCAGTACTACCTGGCGGGGCAGTTCGACGATGCGATCGCGGAATGCCAGCGGACCATCGCGCTGGAGGAAAAGTTCGGCGTCGCGTACGAAGTGCTCGGCGGATCGTATGCCGCACGCCACCAATACCAGGAGGCGCTGCCGTACGTCCAGAAAGCGGTCGAGTTCAATCCGATGAACGCGATTTCACGCGCGTATCTCGCGTATGTGCACGCCAGGCTGGGCAAGCGCACCGAGGCGCTCGCCGCCATCGGCGAGCTCGACGCGGCGTCGAAGCAACGCTACATTCCCGCGCTCGCCTTCGCCATCATCTACACGGGACTGGACGACAAGGACCGGGCGTTCGAGTGGCTCAGGAAGGCGTACGACGAACGATACAATCGGCTGGCCTATCTGAGAACCGAGCCGATCTGGGACCGGCTGCGCGGCGACCCGCGGTTCGACGAACTCCGCCGCCGCATCGGCCTTCCGATGTAACCTCGTGTCGATGGCTGCGCGAGCCGTACGCCGGTCGATGCAGGTTGCCCCGGTGGCCGTCCGGGTGGTCGTCCTGTCGATCCTGCTGGTGATCGCATGGGCCGCCGTGAACTGGATCGTGCAGGTCGCCCGCAAGCCCACCGAAGTCTTCGTGGTCGGCGGCTCGCTTGCCAAGGCGCCAGCAGAGACGTGGCGTCACTACGGGCCGCTCTTCGACGAGCACTCCACGGCGGTGATCACGCCGGAATTGCTGGCGGCTCTGGCCCAGGTGGAGAGCGCCGGCAATCCGGTCGCACGGACCTACTGGCGATGGCAGTTCAGCTGGAACCCGTTCGATCTGTACGGACCGGCGTCGAGCGCCGTCGGGATGTTTCAGATCACGACTGGAACGTTCGCAGAAGCCCGGCGCTACTGCATCCACAATCACGTCGTCGCCGAGGAAGGCCCGTGGTACGACCCGCAGGCCTGCTGGTTCAACGCGCTCTACACACGCGTACTGCCCGCCGACGCGGTGGAGATGACCGCCGCATGGCTGGATCGCTCGGTCGCGCGCATCCTCGCGCGCAACCGCGTGACGACCGCATCGCTGCAACAGCAGCAGCACCTCGCGGCGATCGTCCACCTGTGCGGAGACGGCGCCGGTGACGGATATGCGCGCCGGGGTTTCCGATTCAGAGCCGGCCAGCGATGCGGCGACCACGACCCCAGGCGCTATCTTGCACAAGTCGATACGCTGACGCGTTACTTTGCCCGGCTGGCCGCGGCCGACGAGAGAGCTGAATGAACATGACCGTTCGGATGTCCGTGCGAATCTTCGTCGTCCTGCTGCTCGGCCACACGGTCGTCGCTGCCGGATCGCAGCGCGACCCGGCGCCGATCACGCTCGTCCAGGGCACGCAGGTCGGCACGACGAAGTTCGAGCCCGGCGACACGTTCAGCGGCGGACACGGCCAGACGATCGACGGGATCGAAGGGTCCTCGCGCGAGATGCTGCAGGTCCACGTCCACGCGCACCTGTCGCTGTTCGAGAAAGGAGCGCAGATCGCGATCCCGTACGGGATCGGCATCGTGCGGCCGTTTCAGGTGAACAACGGCTTCGTCGGGATGGGAAACGGCATCTACTGGCTGCACACCCACGACGCCACCGGCATCATTCACGTCGAGTCGCCCGACAGCCGGACCTACACGCTCGGCCAGTTCTTCGACATCTGGGGACAGACGCTGAATGCGCAGGAAGTCGCCGGCCTGAAAGGCACCGTGCGCGCGTACGTCGACGGCAAGCGCTATACCGGGGATCCGCGCAGCATCCCTCTCGGCGCCCACACCCAGATCACGCTCCAGGTGGGCGCGCCATTCGTGCCGCCACCGGCCTACGTCTTCCCCGAGGGACTGTAGCGGCTATCGGCCTCCCGCGACGTCGATGAAGGCGCCGGTCGTGAACGACGCGGCGTCGGACAGCAGCCAGACGATCGCCTCGGCGACTTCGTCCGGCTGGCCGCCGCGTTTCATCGGGACGAACGCTTTGACGCGGTCGACGCGATCCGGCTTGCCGCCGCTCGCGTGCATCGCCGTGTAGATGAAGCCGGGCCGCACGGCGTTGACGCGGATCCCTTCTTCGGCCACTTCACGGGCCAGGCCGATCGTCAGCGTGTCGATCGCCCCTTTCGACGCGGCGTAGTCCACGTACTCTCCTGCGGCGCCGATCCGCGCGGCGGCTGACGACACGTTGACGATCGCTCCGCCGCGGCCGCCGTAGCGCGTCGACATCCGCCGGACCGCCTCCCGCGCGCACAGGAACGCGCCGGCGACGTTGGTGGCCAGGATGCGGTGGAGGCGCGCGGCGTCCATCGCGTCGACGCGCATCTGGGTCTCGAGGATGCCGGCGTTGTTGACGAGGCCTGTCAGCGGGCCGAGCGCGTCCGCCGTCTCGAACAGGCGCACCACGTCAGCCTCGTTCGACACATCGGCCGCGACGGCGATCGCCCGCGAGCCGTTGACGCCGATGGCGCGCACGACGTCGTCTGCCGCCTGGCGGTCGCGGTGATAGTTCACGCACACCGCGTAGCCGCGCGCGCCTGCAAGACGAGCGGTCGCCGCGCCGATGCCGCGGCCGCCCCCCGTGACGACGATCACGCCGCGCACTATCGGCCCGTGCCCCCGAAGCCGTCGCAGATCTGCTGCGCAGTCCCCTGAACCCCTGGAATCTCGTGGCGTTCAGTCTGCGCGCGGCCGTTCGCGTAGCGCGTGACGATCGCCGCGACAATTCCCGAGGCGTCCGACTCGATCACGCACGTTTGCTCCGGAATCAAGAGACGCTGTCTCGGGTCCGCACCCTTCACGATCCGGTACACGTCCCAGGACGGCAACACGGGACCGATGTAGTTGGACACCAGGCGGTGATGTGCGGCGTCGACCTGGAGATTCGACAGGAGCTCCATCTGCTCGGCGAGCTGATCCCTCTCGAAACTGCGCGACGACGGTTGGTAGAGCCAGATGCAGTAGCGCTCGAATTTGGCGCCGAATTCGCGGGGCGCGCGGAGGTCCGGGTGGCCATCCATGTCCATGTCTTCGATGGCGAACGCGCGCACGAAGTAGGTGAACGGCGCGAGGTCGCACGTCAAAGTCTGGGACCGCGTCCCGGCCGGCGACGACACTTCGACGATACCTTGATGCTCTTTCGTCAGCACGTGGAGCGTGAACGACGGGCGGCCCGGACCCGCGGGCACTGTCAGCGTCCGCTCGTCTTGTCGATCGGATGTGCCAGGGAAGACGGCAATCGAGAGCAGCAGCGAGACGCACACGGTGGAGAACCGCATGGCTCATGAGTCTACGCTGACGGCCATCCAGCTGCGCAGCCCGCCCAGCTCAGCCGTTCGATCGACGTCGACGACACGAACGGTGTACCATCGGCGTCCAAGAAAGGCGGTCTCCTGCATGCCTAAGAATCGCCTGATGTACATCGGAATCGTCCTGATCGTGGCCGGCGCGTCTCTCTGGGCCGGCGCCGAGTTGACCAGACGCACGGAATGGTTGGTGCCGTATATCGGCGGAGCCGGCATTCTGCTGGTGGTGCTGGGTGTCGTCGCCGAACTCTGGTCGAGCAGATCCGAAACGCACGCGTAGTCCTACGCGCATTGCTTGAGGTCGTCGGACGCGCAGAGTTCCATATGCCAGTAGAGGGCGACGTCCCTGGCCTCCAGCCGTCGACTGACGCGATAACGCACGATCACCGGGCGGACGCCCAACCACTTCAGCGTGACCTCGCGTTCGGAGGGCCAGCCGGTGAGCGCCATCTGAATGTCCCACGCCAGCGCTTTCCGTGGAAGCGGCAGGAGCATGAGCAGATCGTCTCCCCGCTCGAGTCCGATATGTCCCAGCAGCTCACGGGCCCCACGGGAAACCGTCTCGATACGTCCAAGCGCGTCGGTGAAGATCCACGCGTACGGGGTCGTAGACATATGGGTGGCGATGCTCCTTTCTCGTTTGGACGGCGCGCTCCATTGCCTGGAGGTGAACGCCGCATTACGTGTGTGAAAGGAACACACTTCGTGGGCGATGCCATCGGGCGATCGGCCGCGAGATGTCGCGGAGCAGGCGCGTGCGCGCCCCGAACAGACGCGCAACAGCGATGACACCCTGGCATGCAGTTGGCAGTCTCCCCACGAGATCAGACGAAAGGAGCGCCCAGTGCGACTACGCGATGCGGCCGTCGTCGTGTTCTTCAGTCTCGCGTGTGCGTTTGCGGCTCATGCCGCACCCGTCAAACTCGAGGGCACGACGTGGCAGTTGACGAAGCTTCCAGGACACGAGCCGGCCGATCTGGCGGCGCTGCCTCGGCGGGCGACGCTGCGCCTCGCCCAGGGCCGCGTCACGGGTTTCACCGGCTGCAACGTGCTGACCGGCACGTACACGACGCACGGAGCGTCGGTGACGTTGAAGCTCGCGAACACGTTGATGGCGTGTCCGGAGCCGCAGTCGGGCATCGAGCGCACGTTCCTGGATCTGCTGAACGGCCCGCTGTCGCACGCCGTCACAGACGATCGGTTCACGTTGACGACGGCGTCGGGTGCCGTGCTCGAATTCGAACCCGAGCCCACGCTGACGCTCGAGGGGCGCACCTGGAACGTGCGTGAGTACAACAACGGCCGCCAGGCGGTCGTGTCGCTCCTGCCCGACACCCGGCTCACACTGGCGTTCGAGAAGGGCACGGTGAGCGGCGAGGCCGGCTGCAACACCTTCCGCGCACCCTTCAAGGTGCAAGGCAACCGCATCACGATCGGGCCGGCGGCGACCACGCGGAAGGCGTGCGCCGACGCGGTGATGACGCAAGAGCACGAGTTTCTGACCGCCCTTCAATCCGTCTCGCGGTTTGCCATCGAGGGCGGCATTCTCGACATGCACCGCGCCGACGACGAGCGCGCGCTCTCGGCAAAGCCGACCGGCGCGAAGTGATCCTGCGCAAGGACATTTGTACCGGCCGCGGTGACCGGTATTTCGTCGAAGGATTCGTCAGGCCGGCGTGATAGCCTGTTGCGGATTCCATCGCCAACGTCTGTTTCGCGAGAGGGGACGCATCGTGAAAGGTATGCGCTCGGTGGTGTCGACAGCGCTCGGCACCGTTATCGCCGTCACTTTGATGCTGCAGGAGCCCGGTCGCGCACAAGTCCCGCAGACCGGTAACCCGGCCGACTCGCGCCGTATCACGCTGATGGCGACGGCACAGGCCGACGTGGTCGAGTCGAACAGCATGATCGCGCGGATGTTGCAGGCGGGCGAGTTGACGAGCGTGCGGATCCTGGACGATCCCCAGATCCCCGGGCGACAGATGCAGACGCTGCAGCAGATGTACAAGGGGATCCCGGTCGAAGGCGGCAGCGTGACGCTGCAGAAGGCAGGCCCGGCGACGATCTCGGTCTTCGGGTCGCTCTTCAGCCCCGTCTCGGTCGAGACGACGCCGGCCATCGCTGCGGTCGACGCGGCCCGCGTCATCGAGAAGCAGGCGAATGCGTTCATCCAGGGCGGCGCTGCCCCGACGCTGGTCGTCGTCCCGTCACCGGCAGGCACGTTCGCGCTGACCTACAAGGCGACCGTGGCCTACGCGATCACCTATTACGTCGACGCATTCACCGGCGACATCGTGCGCGTCGTCGACGAGAAGAACTACGACGACACCGGCCTCGGCACGGGCACGCTCGGCGAGCCGAAGAAGATGGCGACGACGTCCATCGGCGGCACGTTCCGGACCAAGGACACGTTGCGGCCGGCCGGCATCAGCACGTTCGACTCCGGCGGCAGCTCGACGGTTCTGGACCGGATGCTCAACGGCAACACCGCGACCGACAGCGACCTGGCGACGAATGCGACCAATACCTGGGCGAACGGCTACGTCGTCGACGCGCACTCGAACACGGGACTCACGTACGACTATTTCTTCCGCCAGCACAACTGGTCGGGGCTCGACGGCAGCAACCGCCCGATGAGCGACATCGTGCACAGCGGTCCCGAGGCGCGCAACAACGCGTTCTTCATCTCGCCGCCGTTCGGGCCGAACCGGAACGGCGCGATGGTCTACGGCCGCACGACCGGGGGCGTGCCCGTGACGGCCATGGACGTCGCCGGTCACGAGCTGATGCACGGGGTGACGTTCTTTTCGCTGAGCGCCCGGACGGGCAGCGGCTTCGTCAACATCATCTACACGGTGCTCGGGCCAACGTCATTCGTGTACCAGGGGACGACCTTTCCGTGCAGCACGACCGTGCTGGATGACGGTCTCGGCAATCGGCGGCCGTTCCTGTGCAGCGGCGGGCGCTACGTGCTCGGCGGCTCACACGGCGGCGCGATCAACGAAGCCTTCTCGGACGTCTTCGGCACGAGCGTCGAGTTCTTCAACCAGCCGGTCGGGTCGGGGCCGCTCAAGGCGGACTATCTGATCGGCGAAGACGTCACCGGCTTCGGACCGATACGGTCGCTGAACGACCCGGGATCGATCAGGATCAGCCACGATTTCGGGTCGATTCCGTACCCGGACAACTTCAGCAAGATGCTGAACTACACGCTGCTGGTGACCGGCGGAACCGCGACGAACCCGACCTCGGTGACGTTGGCACCGATCGCCTTCTCGAACGGCAGCTTCGTGTTCTTCCTGAACACGGGGTCGACCGACAGCGGCGGCGTGCACCAGAACTCGACGCTGTTCAGTCACGCGTTCTATCTGGCGATCGAGGGCGGCCGCAACGCGACGTCCGGCGTGTCGGTCGCGGGCGTGGGCGCCGCGAACCGCGCGCAGATCGAGAAAGTGTTCTTCCGCGCGATGACGCAGCTGATGCCGAACAACGCGAACTTCCAGACGGCGGCCGCGGCCGTGATCCAGGCTGCGATCGATCTGTACGGCGCGGGCAGCGCGCCGGCCCAGGCGGTCACCCAGGCGATGACCGCTGTAGGGCTGCGTTAACCGAGCGCCGACTTCGACGAGGACTCTCCTTATGGCATGCCCCAACTGGCACCTTTTCCGGCCCGTCGCCGTGCTCGTCATGGCGACGGCGGCCGTCGCACCGGCCGCCGCGCAGCCCCGCGTCGAGGTCTCGTTCAACGTGGGCGCGCAGACCGGCGCGCACACGTTCACCGAATCAGACTCGTTCCCCTCGAACGGCGGCGAAAAATCGACGGTCACCGCCGATCACGGAGCGAAGACGGCTCTCGGCTTCAACGCCGGCGGCGCCGTGAGAGTCGCCCCGCGGGTCTGGGTCGGCGTGCAGTACGCGATGGCCAACATGAAGTCCAGCGCGTCGATCGAGGCGGCCATTCCTCACCCCATTCTGTTCAACGCGCCCCGCACGGTCTCGGGATCGATCGACAACGTCCAGCACAACGAACAGAACGTACACGTCGATCTGATGTACGACATGCCGCTGGGCGCGGTGGACGTCAAGGTCATGGGCGGGCCGACGTTCTTCAATCTGAAGCAGGACTTCGTGTCGGGCGTCAAGGTCAACGAGACCTACCCGTTCGACACCGCGACGTTCGCCAGCGCGACGACGAAGCAATTGTCGAACTCGGCGGTGGGTTTCAACGTGGGCGCCGACATCTCGCATCCACTCTCGCCGCAGGTGGCGGTCGGCGGGCTCATCCGCTACAGCCAGGCCGACGTGAAGTTCGACGACCCGGACGTCGGTCAGCACACCGTCAAGGCGGGGGGCCTCGAGGCCGGCGCCGGGATCCGTATCAGGTTCTGACCGCCTGGCGCAGCGGCGATTACAATGACCATCGCTCACGGCGATGGACTGCGTGATCCTCGAAACGCTGTACTTGAAGGCCAACGGCGTCTTCCCGTGCCATGACGACGCCGGCGAGGGGATTCCGCTCGGCCAGCTCGACGACGGTTTCTCCCTGCAGGGGCTGCTCGACGGAGACGGGTACGGTCACATTCGCCGCGAGCTCGAGGCGGGCCGCACGCCCTGGCCGGGCACGTGCGATCACTGCGGGTTCTTCCGGCCGCACCAGCCGTTTCGAGCCAGGCCAGCCCGCCGCATTTCGACATTTCAGGTCGAGCCGACGCTGCTCTGCACGCTGGCGTGCCCCGCGTGCTCCCGCCCGCACCAGATCAAGACGAGGCAGGGACCCAGGTCCCTGACGGTCGAGCGCTTCGAACGGCTGCTGCAGACGGCAGCGGCCGAGCAGATCGAGATCGAGTGCATCGAGTACTGCGGGCAGGGAGAACCGCTCGCCCATCGTGAGTTCCACCGCTTCGTCGCCGCGGCCCGGGACATCGTGCCGCGCACGCGCCAGCGGCTCATCACGAACGGGAACTACGACTACCGCACCGTCATGCGGGGGCAGCACCTCGACGAGATCATCGTCTCGTGCGACGGCGCGACGTCCGACAGTTACCCCATCTACCGACAGAACGGCGATTTTGCGCGCGTGCAGGCGTTCATCGCGGACGCGGCGCGCGACACGCCGCATCCTGCTGTGATCTGGAAATACATCCTCTTCGAGTTCAACGACTCCGCGGCGGAAATCCAGCGCGCCCAGCAACTCGCCATGGATCTCGACGTCAGCGTGCTGGAGTTCGTGGTCACGCATTCCGAGGGCCGGTCGCAGCGCTACACACAGCGCAACCGGGAGCAGTTGCTCAAGCTGGCGCCCTTTGCCACCATCGACGCGACACCGGTCATGGGGCGCGCCCCCGTGCAGCCGTTCTCCCTTCCTGCGCGCAGCCACCTGCGCCGCACGCGGTTCGAACGCGTGCTGGAGACGACGCTCGCCCCGCTGGAGCGACACCTCTCGAACCGGATGCGGATGCGCGTGCAGGCGCTGAAATCGCGCGCGGGCCGGCGCGCCGCGCTGCACGTGGACGAGACACGCGTGATCGATGGTGACGCGATCTACGTGCGCGGCTGGGCCCACGACGGCCGCGAGCCCTTCGAACACCTTTTGCTGACGTCGGACGGACAGGAGGTCGGCCGCGCGCTGCTGGGGATCGCCCGTCCCGACGTGCGCCGTGCCTTTCCACGCCTGTGCAGCGACCGCGTGGGCTTCGCCGCGACCTTCACCGTGCGCGACGCGCCAACCGCAGCCTTCGACGTCGAGCTGCATGCCCGGCCTCGCGGATCTGCGCGGAACGAGGTGTTCACGGTGGAGGTGACGCCGACCCGGATCGGATGCCCGTCCAACTGAGGTCCACAACGACGGCGCGTCGTGCTTCCGGCCTTCAGGTGGACTCCCCGTCGTCCGGCGTCCACACGAGCAGATCACCCGGCTGACACTTCAACTCGCGGCACAGCGCGTCCAGCGTCGAGAAGCGGATCGCCCGTGCCTTGTTCGTCTTGAGGATCGACAGATTCGCGAGCGTGAGGTCGACGCGCGACGCCAGCTCGGTGAGCGTCATGCGGCGGTCGAGCATGAGGTGATCGAGTTTGACGCGGATCGCCATGCGCAGGCCTCAGACCGTCAGGGACTGATCTTCGTCGAGCCGCGTGCCGGTCCGGAATACCTCGGCGAGCACGAGCAGGATGAGCGCGCTGACCAGGCCGGGCAGGTCGAGGCGCGTCGATGAAGTGAAGCGCAGGTGTTCGCCGGCGAAGTGCGCGGCAGCGTAGGCGTGCGCGCCGTAGACGACGGCGAGGCGGCAGACTTCACCGAGTACGAGCGCCAGGGCGAGCCGGCGAATGCGCACGGCGTTGCGCGGCGCGAACGGCTGTCCGTCGCGGACCGACCGGCACAGCGCGGCGAGTTCGGCGAGGATCCAGAGAATCAGCGCCATCGCCGCGGTCGCGGCCGCTATTGCGATCCACCGCCGATCCGGCGTCGACAGACGCAGCAAGCCGGCGGCCCGTTCGATCTCACCGCTGTTGCGGCGATCCGCCGTCGTCACGCGGGCAGCGCCGGGGTCGAGTTCGAACGCGACCGGCAGCACCATCTGTGCGCCGTTGCCGACGACGAAGTTCGGCTCACCTCGCGGTCCGATCTGGACGCCGACGTTCAGCCCCGCCAGCATGAGGATCCCCACGAGGCAGGAACCGATGAGCACCCACCACCAAAGCACCGTGAACAGGCCTGCAAGAGTTTTGGCAACGGTCTGTGGCGATCGAATCGACTTCATGTATCAACAAATACGATAAAATTTTATCGTTTGTCAATAATTTTACACGGCTGAGGCCGGGCCGATCCCGACGCGTCGATCGGCCGATACGGGTGGTGTACGGTCCTCTCAGTCTTCATGGAGCGATCGAATGGATCCGAGTGTCAGGCAACAGAGCTTCAAGGGAACGATCTTTCACGTCTGGAAGTTCAACCATCCGTGCCGCATCTACCTGACGGATCGGCGGGTCTATTTCATTCGGCGCGCCGCGAACGCCGGCGCTGGCGGCGATCTCGCGCGAGACGGCGATCCCGCGGCGCTGGATCAGCTGGTGACGAAGCACGCTGACAACGTCGCACTCGCGCTATCGGACATCGTCGATCCCAGAATCGAGCCGGAAGGCAAGCACATGTCCTTCGGCAAGAATGCCGGCCGGTGGCACTTCACGCGGCGGGGAGAGGCGAAGGAAACCGTCGTGCTGTTCGAGTCGCCCGCCGAGGCACGCCACGCGGTCACGCTGCTTCACGGTGCGTTCGGAGATCGGCTGCGCGACGGTAGCGGCATCCTCCGTACCCGACAGACCAGCGATCACGATCTGGTGACCGAACTGCCGCTTCCACCGGAGCAGGCGGAAATCTTCAGGGCGATTCAGGGCGTGACTCGGCTCCTCGGCGAGCGGATCCCGCCCGAGTGGCAAAAGGTCCGCTGCGAGGTCGTGCGGGCGGCTTCGGATTTCAGCCCGAAGCCCCTGGAGATCGTCATCAGCAACGGCGATCGGCCTGACGAGCGTATCGCCGTCGATCCCCCGATCGACGACGCGGCCATGCAGATTGTCCGGAAGGTGAGTGCGTCTCTGAGCACCTTCCCCGGCCTCGTGCTCGTGATGACGCGGCTCGAGGACGGCAGGTGGCACAACAACATGAAGCTGATGGGCCGGCAGTGACGGGCTATTGCCCGCCCTCGGGCGGGCCGCTCCCGCGGCGGCCGCCGCCGGCGGGCGCCGACGGAATGACGTAGTCCCGCGGCGGGTCGGCGTCGAGCAGGTACTTGACGAAGTAGTCCCAGCGCCGCCGCATGACGTAGTTCGCGGGCGCGTAGCCGTGCCCCGAGTTCGGGATCAGCAGCATGTCGAATTCCTTGTTCGCCTTGATCAGCGCGTCGGCGACCAGGAGCGTGTTGTACGGCGGGACGTTGTTGTCCATCGTCCCGTGGATGAGCAGCAGGTGCCCCTTGAGACCGGCGGCCTGCGTCTGCGTGGCTTCGATCGCGTAGCTGTCGGTCCCGTCGGGATTCTTCACGAGCGGTCCCTGGTAGCGCTCGCCCCAGTCGTCCTCGTACTGCCGCTGGTCGTGGTTGCCCGACTCGGCGATGCCCACCTTGAAGAAGTCGTTGTAAGGCGCCCGCAGGAGCGCGTCCGCGGTGATGAACCCACCGCCCGAATGGCCCCACATCGCCGCTTTGTCGATGTCGATCCACGGGTACTTCTTCGCGAGCTCCTTCATCCCGGCGATCTGATCGGGAATCGTGTTGTGGCGTCCCATCTCGCCGTAGTAGGCGTCGGTGAACGCCTTCGACCGGTTCGGCGTCCCGGTGCCGTCGATGCTGACGACGATGAAGCCGAGCTCGGCGAGGGCCTGTCGGTCGCCGCGCGCGGACGAGAACGCGCGCGACCCGACGCTGCCCGTCTGCGGACCGGGATACGCGTTGTTGATGATCGGATACTTCTTCGACGGATCGAAGTTCGTCGGCCGGAAGAGCACGCCGTAGATGTCCGACGCGCCGTCGGCCGACGTCATCTTGATCTGCATCGGCGGCTTCCAGCCGGTGGCGAGCAGCTTCGAGATGTCGGCTTTCTCGAGCGGCATGACGAGCGCGCCCGTCGTCGCGTCGCGCAGCGTCGTCTCAGGGGCGACGTCGGGCTGCGAGAACGTGTCGATCACGTACTTGCCGTCGGGCGAGATCTGGACCGCATGCGTGCCGTTGTCAGGCGTCAGCGAGACGTTGTTCTTCCCGTCGAGCCCGATCCGGTAGAGATGCGTGAAGTACGGATCCTGACCCTTCTCGCGGCCGGCCGCCTCGTACCACATCGTCCGGGTGTCGCGGTCGACGCGGTTGACGCGCGTGATTGGACCCAGGCCCATCGTGACCTGGTGCTTCAGCTTGCCGCTGTCCAGGTCGTAGAGATACATGTTCGCCGTGCCGTCGCGCTGCGAGTACCACAGCACTTCCTTCGAGTCCCAGAGGATCTGCCACTGCACGCGCGTCTGCACGTGCGTCTTTTCCGTCTCGGTGAAGAGCGTGCGCACCTCGCCCGACGTCAGGTCGGCGAGCTTCGCGGTGGAGTTCTTGTGGAAGCGATCGGTCGAGACGTATCCGAGCCGCGCGCCGTCGGGGCTCCACAGGTACTCGCCCATGTCGATGTTGTCTTCCGACATCGCGCGATGGAAGTCGGGGCCGTCGAGCAGGCGCGTTGCCTTGCCGGTGTCGACGTCGATCACGACGCGGCTGATCATCGCGACGTCGGGATCGCCGGGCAGCGGATACTTCCACGCGCGCAGCACCGGGTGGCCGCCGTTGACCGGCGTCTCGACGAGGTACATGTCGCCGACCTTGCGCTCGTCCTGCTGCTGTGTCGCGATCTTCGTGCCGTCCGGCGACCACGACAGGGACGGCGCCGCGCTCGTCACCCATCCGGCGTTGCTCGTCGCGTAGCCGAAGTCCTTCACGCCGTCGGTCGTCAGCTGCCGTTCCTGGCCCGTGGCGACGTCCTTCACCCACAGATTCCAGTCGCAGACGAAGACGGCTTTCTTGCCGTCGGGCGACATCGACGGCGGCGGGGCGCTCGTCGTCCCGGTGACGTTGGCGCCGCACGTCCGCGACAGCGTCACGCCGGTTCGTCCGCCGCCGCCGCGACCGCCGCCACCGCCGCGGCCCCCTCCGCCCCCGCGACCGCCGGCCTCCGTCGAGGCCTGGCCGCCGGTGGGAGGCGTCTGGACGACCTCGCGTGTCTTCTTCACGGGATCGATGACGACGTTCTCGCTGCCGGTGAGCGTGGTGCGGACGTACCAGAAGCGTCCGTCCGGCAGCCACGTCGCGTTGACCGTGTCGCCGACGACGAGGCCGGTCAGGCTGGGGCCGAGCATCTTGACCGCGCGGTCGTAGTCGGCCGCCGTCACCACGCGCCGGTTCTGCGCGCCCGCCATGCCGGTGGCGAGCGCGACGAGACTGAGAACGATGCCAATCGAGCGGTTCATGGCAGACAGTATATTGGAGTCGCGCGCGTCGCCGAGGAGATCGAAGTCAGCGCGTGCGTCCGTCTAATTTCGATATGAAGGGTCCTCATGTTGACGGCGTCGGCCGCCGCGGCTTTCTCAAGAGCGGCGCGCTCGCGACGGTCGGGCTGGCGGCGATCGGGGTCGGCGAGCGAGAGGTTCACGCGTCGCCGGCGGCGCCGCCCGAAGACGCGCCGAATCAGCACAACATGCTCGTCGTCGGCGAGCAGACGGTGTTCCTGTCGCACCTGCCGATGTTCCACTCGGGGAGGCCCAGCGACCCCGCGGTGAATCGTGCAGGCACCGAGTTCCTTTCCCCCCACCGCTTCCAGGTGATCCTCGAAGCCAGGTTCACGTCGCAGGGGAAAGACGTCTCTGGCGTGTACGCCAGCGACCGCCAGGCGCATGCGACGACGAAGATCTACACGCTGGAGCCGAAAGAGCTCTTCGTGCTGACGCGCGCGTTCACGCCGGAGACCGCTCCGCGGGTGCGCAGCTTTCCGGCCATCGTGTTTCGCGGCCACCTCGAGCAGGGCGGTGAGCCGATTGCCGATCTGGATCCGACGGTCGAGATCACGCGCGTCGTGCACGGGCGAAAATTCGACCCGAAGGGCACGAAGCCGGCGCAACTCGAATATCTGCTCTTCGGCAAGGGACCGGAGCTGTTCCTCGCTCACGCGATCTTCGGACCGCCCGATTTCGATCAGGTCCTCTCGATCACGATCTCCGGACGAACGTTGACCGACGCCGACCTCACGCGCGACCTCCGCGTCGTCTTTCCGGATCGCAAGAACGTCGTCGCCGAGCGCATCCGCGAAGGGCAGGAGCTCTCCGGCATCCTCAGAACGCCGGGCAGCACCGGCACAGCAGACACGCCGATCACCGTGAAACCGATCACGCAGTTCTACTTCGAAGAGGGCGAACTGCTGGTGCCGGCCACGTTCGACCCGACGCCGGAAGAGCTGAAGAAGTAGCGGCGATCACTCGACGTCGAGCGGCGTCAGCACGCCATGACTCTTGACGCCCAGCCGGATCGGCCGCGGACCGCCGCTCCGCGGGATCGTGACCTCTACCCACAATTCCTCACCGGGCTGGCGGATCGACGGATCGGCGACGTGCTCGGGAATGAAATACGCGACGGGCTCGAGCAGCACCGCGACCGTCGCACCGGCCCGGTGCTGCACTCCCACGTGTACCTTCGTCGACTCGGGATCGCGTGTCGCCGTCAACCTGCCCCCGGTCGCCGCGAGTGCGACGGGGACCCAGTTGATGTCCCCGCCTGGAGGAAAGTCCGGCGCGTCGGCTTCGAGGCGCAGCTGAACGTAGCGTCCGCGGATCGGCAGATTCGGATCGAACGGCGCCGCGCGCGCCCAGACCCGCGGCCGTGTCGCGCGATCGATCAGGAGCTTGGCACCCAGGCTGCCGACGATCGCCACGTGCAGCACCGCGACGATCAGGCCCTTGCGCATGGTTGACGCGATCACGCCACACCTCCTCGTGCATCCACGACCAGCCGGCGACGGACGCGTTCGACGGCCCACCCTCCGGCCAGCAGCAGCACGCCAAGCCCCAGCAGGCTGGCGGAGCGCCCGAGTTTGTCCATGACCTGCGAGAAGTAGAACGCGATGACGGTCCCGCCGAAGAAGACGGCGCCCATGTTGATGCGTTCGGCGCGCCGCTCCTTGACGCCCCAGGCCGCAAGCGCCGCCGCACCCAGCGCCCACCAGGCATAGACGTACACGGTGTCGCCAACCGGATTGATCGAGACCGCGACGACGGCCCAGAACGACGCCAGCAGGTTGGGCCACGCGGCGCTGCCCCTCGAGGCGATCGCCACCATCAGCGGCACCGCGACCGCCACGCCCCAACCCTTGACGCTCAGCGCCGTGGGCAGCGACGGACCCTCGTAGGACAGGATCCCGGACACGGCCGCGAGTGTGAGCGCCGCCGGGATCAGGAAGATGCCGCCGAGCCACTGGAGCGTCCGGCGATGAAGTCCAGCCGATCCCGAACGGACGTTCGTGAAATACGTGAGCGCGATCAGGAACGTGCCGCACGCGCTGACGGCGTAGCCGACCGGGGACCACGATCTTCCGATGGCGACAGACCACTCTCCGAGCAGCCACGCCGGTGCGAGCAGGGCAACCAGCGCCGTCTGCGGCCACTCTCTCAGCAGCGCAGCTGCGAGCGCGGCGCCCAGCGCCCAGAGCATGAGACCGCCGGGCCAGTGCTCGTCCAGGTTGAAGATCTGCCCCGCGAGGAAGATTCCTGCGCCGAGCGCGGCCGTGCCGATCCCGTGGAGCGTCGTGGCCATCGCGGGGAAGCGATCGGCGGTCAGCGCCGCGCCGACGTGAAAGCCCGCGACCAGCGTGATGACGAGTCCGAATCGTGCGAACGGCGAGAGGGTGTCCCAATGCGCGGAGACGAAGAGCAGCGTTCCCGCCGCGATCGTCAGCGCGCCGAACGTCAGCGCGATCAGGATCGGCCATCGCAGCCGGTTGGAGTCCGCGTGCGTGCGCTCGAACGTGCGGATCCGATCGGCGGTGTCCTGGTCGATCAGGCCCGCATCGGTCCAGTGTGTGAGTTGCCGCGCCCAGGCTTCGGCCACAGAAAACCTCCTGGCGAACCACGGTATCGCCCGGAGGAGCCCGCGTCCTGAGCAAACGCTGAGAAAACCCTCAGAAACGCTGAGAAGTCCGCTTTTGAATCAACGTGATGGCGGCGTCGAGCACTTCGTCCTTGCCCAGCCGGATGCCTTCGATGGTCGGCCTCACCTCGACGTCGGGCACGATGCCGATGCGCTGCGTCGGCCGCTTGTCGGGATAGAACACGCCGATGCCGCTGATCATCGACGACAGTCCGCCTGGCAGCGGGATCGACGACACGTTCCCGTCGGCGCCCGCCGTCGTACTGCCCACGATCGTCGCGCCGGCGGCGCGGAACGCCATCGACGTGTACTCGGCGGAACTCTGGGTGACTTCGTCCACCAGTACGACGACCTTGCCGGCGTAGCGCGGCGCCTTCGGCGTCAGCGAGAGCGGCGGGCCCCACAGGAAGGCCCCGGGATTGCCGAGATCGGGCATCGAGAAACGCACGAAGGGAACCGAGTCCTGGGCGAGCATATTGCCGAGCGCGAACACGACGAACTCCGAGGGATAGTTGCGGATGTCGATCACCATGCCCCTCGTCGACGCGGCGGCTTCGAGATACCCCGGTACGTCGGCGGCCTTGATGCTCGACAGCTTCATGTAGGCCACCGTTCCGTCGGCCAGCTTCCGGAACGTGTCGCCCGGTTGATCGTGCGTCAAGCCGGCCGTCTGCCGTGGCGGCGTCACCCGCGCGGCCTCGAGCGTCATCGGCCGGCCGAGGCGCTCGACCCCGACGCGGACGGCGGAGCACTCGCCGCGCGTCATCGAGCGCGCGATGTCTCTCAGCCGCGTGGGATCGTTCGACGCCGCGTAGTACGGCGCCCAGTCACGCACGAGCGTCGTGACCGCCACGCCGTCGAGCGACGTGATGACGTCCCCTCGTTCGATGCCGGCGCCGCCGTCCAGCACGACCGCCTTGTCGCCGATGAAACGCACGGTCACCGGCAGCTGGCAGGTTCCGGCCGGCGGCCTGGCCGCGAGCGAGCTCCAGAGGTTCGCGTGCGTGTCGTGGACGCGCGCGATGAGCGCGATCATCTGGCGCTGATAGTCCGCCGGCGTCTTCGCCAGCGCGATGCGCGCGATCATGTCGGCGAGTACGCCGTTCCAGTTCTCGCCGACGATGTCGCGGTTCGGATACCAGTACTGGATGATGTTCCAGAACCGGTAGAGCGCGAGCAGCTGGAACCCGGCGTCGGGGAGCGGCACGCGCCCGTACGCCGGCTCATGATCGAACGACGGGTTTCCCACGTTCGGCGCCAGCGAGAGATAGAACTGCCTGCCGCCGATCGGCCGGTTCACATAGACGTTCTTCAGCGCGGTCCGCAGCTCGGGTCCGAGCGCCGCCTCGTCGTCGAGCCAGACGAGATCCGGCGACAGTTGCCAGTTGGCGGCGTTCAACGCCGCGCACGGCTGACACGGCTTCACCGGTCCGAGGCCCGCGACCCATTGCACGATCACGCCGTTCGCCGCCGCGCGATCCGGCGCCGCGAGCACGGACGGCAGAATGCGGAAGAGCTCGTAGTCCCAGTGCCGTTCGCCCGACGTCACGAGCGGGTGATGGTACTTGAGGAAGCCCCACACGCGTCCGAGCGTCGTGAGATTCTGGATCTGCGCCGGCGACAGCCGGTCGAGCGTGATGGACGACCCGCGATCGAATGCGGTGTCGGTGTCGAGAATGGTCTTGAGGCGTACGGCTTTTGGCGCGTCGGCAATCGGCTTGCCGTCCACGAGCAGCTCGAGATCGTCGGCCCACAGCGTGCCGCTACCGGTGACCAGCACGCCGAAGTACAGCTGGCGTCCTTCGGGTTTGATCGGGACGCTGACGACATGCTCCTGCCAGTCGTTGGTGCCCGACACCTGCCGTGTCTGTGTGGTGTCGAACGCCAGGTTCGGGTTGTCGCCGTCTTCGCGGAGCCAGAGCGCGACCATGCCGTTGACGTCCTTCGTCCGCAGGAACCCGCGCAGGGTGACGTTCTGGCCGTCGACGTCGAGCGGAATCATCTTGAGGATGCCGCTGAACGGTCCGTCGGCTCCCGGGCGCCGCTCGATCCGCACGGATCCGCGGCCGCCGTGCACGATCTCGGTATCGGTGAACGCGATGCCTGCGGGGGCTGACCAGCCCGCCGGCGTGCCCGTCGTCCGATCGCCCTCGAACGTGAGCTCGCGCACCAGCGCAGAGGGTTGCTGCGCGCGCGGCGAGATCGCCGTCAGCAGCAAGACGGACAGCAGCACGCGGATGAACATGCTCACGCTCCTGACGCGTCGCGATTGGCGGCTACGATACTATCGTCTTTCGACTGACGTCCGTGACTGGCGCCGGACGAAGGTAGGGTGCCTTGACTGACGATCGGATGGAACCGATGCCGCGGCGCCGCAGGCGATTCGGGTGCGTCGGCTGTCTCACGCAGAGCGTCCTGCTCTTCGTCGTCGCGGGCCTCGCAATCCTCGGGGCCCAGCGGATCTTCGTTCCGTGGGCCTTCCGGCTCGGCGGGACGTTCCGTCCGATTGCGATCTGGCAGGGCGTCGCACACCTGCACGCGGCGTCGGGCGACTACGTCCTCTCGGTATGGTTGACGCCGTCCAGCGGAAGTCGCCTCAGCAACTTCCCGACGTTCGGCGGCGGCGCGTATCTCTGCACGCCGCGCGGCGAGGGGATCCCGCTCCGGATGTACGCCGTGATTCCGGAGCACGTGAGCGGTGAAACGAACGGCAAGCCGATGCGGATCGAACTGCACCACCGGTCCTGGTTCGGATCGACCTCTGGCGTCGACGGCCGGCCGCGGCTCACGTTCCACGGACGCTGGCAGGACCCCGACCTCGTCATGGACGACGGGGGCACGCTGTCGACCGCGTTTCTTCCGGACGGCCGGCTCTACGACGGCCCGGCGGCGCGCCAGCCGCACGCCACGCAGACGCTGTCGGTCGTGTTTCACGAAGTGCCGTGGACCACATGGCGCGCGAGTTGTCGATGATGATTGAGAGGACGGGCTGATGGCACACGACGGCGCTCTTGACGATTTCGATTGGGTCTCCGCGCAGGCACAGTGCAGCGCGGCGTCGATGTTCGAGGTCCTGCGCACGCGCGTCCGCGAGGACGTTCAGCGCCGCAACGGCATCCGGCGCGGCGACGAGTGGACGTTCGAGTTCGCCGAGGAGGGCGACGCGTTCGACGTGTCGCGCCTCGAGCCGTCCGCCCACGGCCGGCCGAGGGTGCTCGCGTCGGTGCGGTTCGAGCGAGCCGGGTCGCGCATCAACGTCCAGGGCGAGGACATCGAGGTCGACTTCACGGCCATCGTTTCACTCGACGGGTCGGGCGCGTGCCGCTTCGTGGTCGGCGAAACGATGTACGTCGACTGGGAAATCAGGCGGATGGCGCTGGAACTGCTCTTTTTCGAGGACTTTGAAGAGTCCGACGGCTGACGCCCTGCCGGAAATCCTGCCGCAGCGTCCGTCTAACGCTGTGCAGGTACCACATGCCTGGGCCGCGATTTCGGCACTCGTACGCGAACGACGTGTTCGTCAGTTACACGCATGCGGACGACTACCACGATCCGGCCGGCTGGCAGTGGGTGACGAAATTCACCGCCGACCTGCGCGCGCGGCTCGAGGGCGTGTCGGGACGCTCGGTCGAGATCTGGCGCGACACCGAGAAGCTCGGCGCCGCGGACCGCTTCGACGACTCGATCTCGCGCGCGATCAAGGATTCCGCGATCCTGCTCGTCGTCCTCTCGCCCACGTACTTCAATTCCGAGCCCTGCCGCCAGGAACGCGCGACCTTCTACAGGAAGATCGCCGACGAAGGGCGCGACTTCGCCGGCGGCAAAGCGCGCATCGTCAAGGTCGCGAAGTACTGGGTGCCGCTCGACACGTATCCGCCGGATCTCAGGGCGCTGCTCGAACACCGGTTCTACGATCTCGGACCGCCGCGGAAGGAATTCCACCTGTCGGCCGACGACAAGGTGCGCCAGCAGTATCCGTCGAAGGTCGACGACGTGGCGCAGGAGCTCGCGGGCCTGCTCGCGGCGCTCGAATCGCCGGAAGCCCCCGCTGACGCGCCACAGAGGACGGGGGAGGCCAAGGGCGTGGTCTATCTCGCCGAAGGCACGTCCGACGTGGAGCAGCAGCGCGTCAAACTCCGGCGGCAGCTGACGCAGCTCGGCTTCGACGTCCAGCCGTCGCAGGAGCTCCGGCTGCTCGCGCCGCACGAGGTCCGCCCGACGATCGCTGCGATGATCCAGCAGTCGCAGCTCGTCGTGCATCCGGTCGGCGGCTACTACGGATTCGCGCCGGAAGGCGCCGACGGGAAGTCGCTCGTCGAGATCCAGCTCGAGATCTCGCGTTCCGACGCGCGCAACGGCGATCTCGGCCGGATCATCTGGGTGCCGGACGATCTCGCGGTCCAGGAGGAGCAGCAGAAAGCCTTCCTCGATCGGATCCGCAGCGCCTTTGCGGGACGAGGATTCGAGCTGCTCGAGCGGCCGTTCCGCGCGCTCGAGATGCGCGTGGCCGATCGTCTCAGGCCGCGCGACGCGGCGAGCGCCGATGCGGGCTCGACGCGCCCCGGCGTCTATCTGATTTGCGACAAGGCCGATCGCGCGGTGGCCAAGAGCGTGCGCTCGTTCATCTTCAGCCAGCGCTGGCCGATCGAGTGGACGCCGATCGGGATCGACGATCTCGCGGCGAGCCCCGAGCATCAGCGTCTCCTCGCACGCAACGCGGGACACCTCGTCCTGCACGGTTCGACGAACGAAGCCTGGGTCCAGGATCGCATCCGCGAGCTGAACGCGGCGCGGCGGCCCGGCACGCGCCAGGTCCAGGCGATCTACCTGAGCGACCCGGAGCGTGAGGACAAGGACGACATCCTCGTGCACGAGATGGACGTCCTGCGCGGCTTTTCGCCGGCGGCGATCGGCGCGAGCATCCAGCCGTTCCTCCACTCGCTCGAAGCATCGGCACACGGCGATCCGGCGCCGGATGGCGGTCCCGCCGCGGCCGGCGATGCGGGACGGCCATGACTCCCCAGGGAAGCACCGGCAGCGACGTGCCGTTCCTCGGACTGCATTACTTCGACGAGCGGCACGAGAGCCTGTTCTTCGGCCGTGACGAACAGCTCCGCGATCTGCTCGCGAAGCTCACGGGCGCGAGGCTCGTCACGGTCATCGGCAGCTCGGGCACCGGGAAGTCGTCGCTCGTGCGGGCGGCGGGGTTCCCCGCGCTGCGCGCCGGGTTCCTGACCGACCTCCGTCCTCGTTGGCGCCTCGTGACGATGTTCCCCGGATCGTCGCCGATCCGGAACCTGGCGTCGGCGCTCGAGACCGAGTTCTCGACGACGGACGTCGAGCTGACGCTGCGCCGCGGCCGGCTCGGCCTGCTCGAGGCCGCGCAGCAGTGCGGGCTGCGCGACACCGAGAACCTGCTGGTGTTCGTGGACCAGTTCGAGGAGATCTTCCGCTACCAGCGCGTGGCGCCGGATCGGGCGGCGGCCACCGACGAGGCGTCGGCGTTCGTGCAGATGCTGCTCGAGGCCTCCGCGGATCCCGGGTCCGCGATCTACGTGATCGTCACGATGCGCTCCGATTATCTCGGCGCCTGCGCGCAGTTCCGCAACCTGCCCGAGCGCATCAACACGGGTCTCTACCTGATCCCGCGCATGCGGCGCGACCATCTCGAGGACGCCATCGCCGGTCCCGCGGCGGTCATGGGCGCGGCGTTCGCGCCGCCGCTCGTCCAGCGCATGCTCAACGACGTCGGCGAGGATCCCGATCAGCTCCCCGTGCTGCAGCACGCGCTGCTGCGCACGTGGCTGAATTGGACGGGCGACCGGACGCGGCCGAAAGAGATCGACTTCAGCCACTACACCACGACCGGCGGCGTTCGCGACAGCATCAACAACCACGCCGAGGAGATCTACAAGGCGTTCGGCGAACGCGACCGGGCGATCGCCGAGACGATCTTCAAGGCGCTCACCGAACGGGATCCCGCAAACCTCGACATCCGGCGGCCGACGGCGGCCGGCGTCATCGCGGCGATCGCGGGAGTGTCGGTCGCGGACGTCGCGCGAGTGGCGAGGCCGTTCCGCAGCGAGCGCGTGGCGTTCCTCCGCCCAACAGTGCCGAACGAATCTCCCGGGGAGCACGCGACAGACGACCTGTCCGCCGAGACGCAACTCGACATCACGCACGAGAGCTTGATCCGGAAGTGGTATCGGCTCGGGGGCGTCCCTGCGGGTGAGAAGGCCGCGAGTACGGCGGCGGGCGCCAGAGCCGACGTGCGCGGCTGGGTGGCCGAGGAAGCCGAGGTCCGCGACGTCTATCGCGATCTCGTGAAGCGGGCGCGCGGGGGAACGTCGCTCGTCGGCGCCGATCTCGACGCCGCGATCGCGTGGCGCGAGCGCCAGCTGCCGCGCGAGTGGGCGCTGCGCTACGACAGAGACAGCGAGACCTACGACAAAGTGCTGGGATGCATCGAAGAGAGCGAACGCGCTCGCGACAAGCGCCGCCTGCGCCAGAAACTGACCATCGCGGGAGGCCTCCTCTCGCTCGCCCTGATTGTGGTCGCGGGGCTGGCGGCGCTCGAGGGCAGACGTGACGCCCAGAACGAAGGCGACCTGCGGCGGCAGGCGGAGAGCTTCCGCGAGAACGCGACGGCACGCCAGCTCTCGACGCAGGCAGAAGCCCTGCGCGACGAAGACTCGCGTCCCGAGCTCAGCGCGCTGCTCGGCATCGAAGCGCTCAGCCGGACGACGATTCCCGAGGCCAGCCAGGCCCTGCGCTGGGCGCTCACGTTGCTGCACAAGCAACGGTGGTCGACGCAGCCGCCGTCGCCGCCGCCGGGCGCCGCCGACGAGGACGCCGTCATCGACGATGCCTCGCTGCGCTTCAGCGGGAGCGGGAAGTATCTCGCCCTGCTCGTCGTCAACAAGGCGGTGCGCGTGCACCGCGCGTCCGACGGACTGGAGATTCCGCTGCCGCCCATCCAGGGCAACCCGTCGTGGATCTCGTGGAGCGGCGACGAACTGCGCGTGCTCGTCGACGCCAGGGATGCGTCACACGTCGCCTACGCCGTCATGACGATCACGCCGGGCGCCCCTGGCAGCCGTGAGCTGCTCAACGTGCCGTGCAAGGCGAAGCTCTCGTGCGACTCGGAGCTCACGCGCGACGGCACGCGACTGCTGGTGCTGGATGGCTCGGTGGTGACGGCGTATCCGCTCGACGGCGGGGCCGCGCAGACGCTGGGCGAGGACGTGGTGACCGCCGACGGCGAATGGGTCCTGAGCCTGGCGAAAGCCCGCGAGCGGAACGAACCCCAGCGCTTCCGTCTCGCGCGCAACGGCAAGCCGGCGGAAGGCGAGATCGAGGGCTCCGACGATCCGGACCCGCACATCGATCTGGGCGCGACGTCGGGCGTCCTCGCGGTACCGGGGCGCGGCGGCCAGATCCGCATCTACGCGAAGGAGCCCGCGCTGACGCTCGCGGGCCAGGTGAGCCTGCGCGGCTCGCAGGCCGCGTTCGCCCTCAGCCCCGACGGACAGCAGCTGGCGGTCGGCAGATCCGACGGCGAAGTACGGGTGATCGCATGGGCCACGCAGCGGCCGTCCGCGGGCTGGTCGCATGCCGCGCCGGTCGTGAGCGTGGCGTTCAGCCCGGACGGAAAGTCGGTGGCGTCGCTCGACGATGCCGGCACCCTGCGCGTCGTTCCGCTGGACTCGCCTGGCGAGGGAGCCATCAGCGACTGGGTGCCGCTCGTGCCCAATGAACGGCGCACGCTGACCTGGTCGTTCGATCCTCGAGGGCGGTACGCGCTGAGCCGCAGCCCGCAGCTCGGGCACTCCGACGTCTTCGACACCAGGACCGGCGAGTCGGTGCTGAAGGGCGAACAGGCCGACTTCGTCGCGTTGAGCCCGGATGGCGCATTCGTTGCCTCCGCCTACCGGGATGGGCGTCTGTCGGTGCTCAATGTCGAGACGAAAACATCCACGAACGTCGACCTGCCGCTGCCCGGGGGCCACCCGATGGCGCTCAGCATCTCACCGGGCGGGAAGTACCTCGCGATTCGAACGAGGGGCGACTCGGGACTCCTTCTGGTTGTGATCGACGTCAGCGGGCGCACGATCGTGCGCCTGCCCGATTCCGTGACGGGGTCCACCGGCCCGATCTTCAGCGGTGATGGCCGCTGGCTGGCGGTCTACCAGACAGGCTCCAGCACCAAGCCCGCGACGGCGATGCTCGTGGACTGTCGATCGTGGGAGCTGGCCGGCACGTGGGAGTTCAGCTCGCAAGCGCTCTCGCTCACCTTCAGCCCCGACGGCGGGTCGCTCCTCGTCCGCGGCACCGGCCGCCGGATCGGCGACGTGACGCGGCCGGCGTATCGCTTCGTCGACACGGCGTCGAAGAAGGAGCGCCCGTCGTATCTGACCGATGGGGCGACGCTGCTGTTCGCCCGCTACAGTCCCGACGGCACGCGAGTGGCCATCGGCACTCGCGAAGGTCAGCACGCGGCGCTGCGGATCTTCGAGACCGCTTCCGGGAAGATGGTCGCGAATCTGCTGCTCGACAGCGCGCCGACCGGGGCCGCGATCAGCGCCAGGAACCGCCTCGTCGCGACGACCTCGAACGCCGGCGTCCAGGTCTTCGCACTGCCTGACGGCAAGGAGATCAGCCGCGCCAGCGTCCACGAAGCCGACCGCGCCTCGCAGCCGCGGTTCTCGGACGACGAGCAGTCGATCGAGTTCCTGTCGACGTGGACGAACCCGTCCGACGACTCATCGGCGCACGACTACGGCATCCGGCGTCTCGCGCTCGATCCCGCCGTCCTGATTCGCGGCGCCTGCGGCCGCGTCGTACGGCCGCTGTCCCCGGAGGAGTGGAAGAAGTACCTGCCCGACGACACGTATCGGGACACGTGCAAGGAATTGCCCGCGTCCAAGGGGCGCTGACATGGGGGCCCAGGCCGCGCCCGCCGTGTTCGTCATTTACACGGACCGCAACAAGCCGTTCGTCGCCGATCGCCTCCTTGCGCCTCTGCCGGCCCTGGGCTTCGAGCGGTGGCTGTCGGCCGACATGCTTCCCGTCGACCAGCAGACGCCGGTGATCCTCGACGCCGCGATGCGGGCGTGCACGGCGATTCTTCCGGTGCTGTCAGACGAGGCGCGCCGCGACCCGAGCGTGCAGGCGCAGCTCGCGATCGCCCTTCGCAGCGGAGGCCACGTGATTCCCGTGCGGCATGTCACGACGTGGCGCGAGACGTGGGGCGGCGCGGTCGCGGCGCTGCCGACCGTCGACATCCCTGACGGCGTGACGATGGATCCGGTCGACGATCGTGCACTGCGGTCGCACCTCGCGGCGCTGTTGCCGCCGCCTCGCACGACGGCCGGCGACCACGCGGTCCTCACGCAGTACGGCGTCCGCATCCCATGGGACCCGAGCGCCTTCTCGGGGTTTCTCGAGGATGCGGTCGCGCGCCATCACTACGACGCGAGCGAGACGCTGATCGGCACGCTGGCGCGTCACCTCGCCGCGACGAACGCCCCGTACTCCGGGCCGCACGTGCGGCGTGACCTCGGCGAGTTGCGAGGCCAGCGTCTGTTTGCCCTCATGCAGCGGTATGCAGAGGCGGTCATCGCGTCGGGGAACGCCGACGCCGTGGTTCGGCGGCAGCGCGCGCAGGCGCTGATCGAGCTCGGCCGGTTCGCCGAGGCGACCACCGTGCTCGAGCAGCTCGTCGCCGACGTCCCCGCATCGGACGGCGAGTGGGCCGAGGCACAGGGCCTGCTCGGCCGCATCTACAAACAGAAGTACGTCAATGCTCCGGCCGCTCCCGGCGCCGGCGCGGATCTCGAGCGGGCGCTCGAGACCTACGGTGCCGCGTTTCGTACGAACAACGACAACCTGTGGCACGGCATCAACGTCGTCAGTCTGCTCCGCCGCGGCGTTCGCGACGCACGGCTCCCGCCGGACGCTGGCCGGGAAGCGGAATCCGTCGCCAGTCGCATCCTCGGCATCCTCGACGCACGAGACGCGCGAGCGCGAGATCATCAGAGCAGTCGCGCCGACGAGAGGAGCGCGGCCGACGCGCCCCGCCTCCACGTCTGGGATGTGGCCACGCGAATGGAAGCGCAGCTCGCGCTCGGGCGATACGACCTGGCCTCGCGCACGCTCGATGCCTATCTGGTGCATCCCGACATGCACGCCTTCGAAGTGTCGTCGACGTACCGACAGTTCGAGGAGGTCCTTCAGCTCGGCGGTGATCCCCTCGCATGCGGGCTGATGGCGCGGTTGTGGGATGCGGTGATGTGTCATCGCGCTGGAGGCGCACACGTGCCCTCGGCGAGCGAGGACGCGGCGGAGGCGGCCGGCGCGGTGCCGCCGCCGGCACGGCGCCCGCTGATCGTGCGCGTGTCCGACCCTGCGTGGAGCGCGTCGAACATCGCGGATCTCGAGGTGACGTCCCGGCTCGGGACGATCGTCTCGGTCACCGGGACCGAGCGTTCCATCAAGGGGTTGCTCATGGACCCGCTCGTGGTGTCGATCGACGACAGCCGTCCGTCCGATCTCCTGGACGGCGCGAGTGCGATGGGTTTCATCCACGTCACCGATCCGTTCACGGGCGTGACGGGCGCGACGTTCACCGAAAGAGGCGCCGGCGCACTCGTCGCCGTCATCGACAGCGGGATCGACGTGCTGCACCAGGCCTTTCTCGACGGCAACGGCGATTCGCGCATCGTCGGCATCTGGGATCAGCAGGACCCGACCGGACCGCCGCCGGCCGGGTACACGTTCGGCACGTACCACTCGCGTGACGACGTCGCGAAGTATGTGAGCGCCAACAGGGACCTGCCGGCCGGGGGCGCCGTCACGCTGCCGGCGGCGCTCCTGCGCCGCAATCCGGATGGTCACGGCACGCACGTCGCGAGCATTGCGGCCGGCCGGCCCGCCGGTCAGTTTGGCGGCGGCGTGGCCCCCGAGGCACGGCTGCTGGTGGTGATTCCCTCGGGCAGGGAATCGGTCGGCTATTCGCGCGCCCACCTGGAAGCGTTGACCTTCATCGACGCGGTCGCGACCGGCCTGCACGTCCCCGTCGTCGTCAACGTGAGCCAGGGGATGAACGCGGGCGCGCACGACGGGAAATCGGCGCTGGAGGTCGGTTTCGACGCGTTTTCGGGTGGCGGGCGCAAGCCGGGACGCGTCGTCGTGAAATCCGCCGGCAACGAGGGGGACACACGGGGACACGCGGAGATGAAGCTCGGAGCGGGTACCCAGGCGACCCTGCCCTGGACGTGTGACGAGGAACCCTGGCTGCGCGATCGCCTCGAGCTGTGGTGGAACTCGGCGAATCAGTACAAGTTCCGGCTGGCGGAACCGGGCGGGCAGCAATCGAACTGGGTCGATCTCGAAACGCCCCGCG
>Ga0066903_100000348_pt1 | contig 27816 bp, 14 predicted proteins | sample PanSoiMetaGPlot1_FD_67491 | JGI IMG/M metagenome (GOLD analysis project Ga0066903, IMG submission 67491) | Tropical forest soil microbial communities from Panama analyzed to predict greenhouse gas emissions - Panama Soil - Plot 1 (version 2) | ecosystem: Environmental > Terrestrial > Soil >... | reverse complement strand
GACGACACCCATTCTCGCGAGCGAATACCTCGCCACTCGCTACGAGTTCAAGCCACTCCTGGAGAAGCAAGCCGTCGACATTGTCATGATCGACCCGACCTGGGCCGGGGGGATCACCGAATGCAAGAAGATCTGCGCGATGGGGGAGACGTACAAGCGGCCCGTGGCGATGCACGACTGCACCGGGCCGTTCACCCTCTACGCCGGCATCCACCTGGCAATCAACGCTACGAACGCCGTCTACCAGGAGACAGTTCGGGCGTACCTGCGAGTCAACTACCCCGAGTTGGTGACCGACGTCCCCGCGGTTGAGCAGGGCCACATTCCGGCTCCGACGAAACCTGGTCTCGGAACCACCCTCTTACCGGATGTCCGCAAGCGTCCGGGGGCCAATGTCCGCGTGACGAATGGGTAAACTAGACGCGACGACCCCTGACCCCTGACTACTCCATTTGGGCTTCCGCCTCCTGCCCGCCAACAATACATTTGCTGTTCCGCCCGGAGGACCCATGCCCGTCACGGAGACGGTCCCGTCCGGCCTGGCCGACCTGCCCGAATTGTTGCGCGCGGCGGAAGGATTCGCCGACGTGGCGGTCGCGCTGCGCGCCGGCGGGGCCGGAACGATTGACGGTGCATGGGGTTCGTCCGGGTCACTCGCGTCCGCTGCCCTGGCGGCCGAAGCCCGATCCACCGTCCTTTTTGTGCTGGCCCACCCGGGTGATGTGGACCCGTGGACCAACGACCTCGCCAGCTTCTCTGGCCGCCGCCCGGTCGTCTTCCCCGCGTTTGAGTCGTGGCCGCAGGAGTCGTCCGCGTTCGACGACGCCGCCGGCCGCCGGCTCCGCCTCCTGCAGAAGCTCGCCACGGATCCGCCCAAAGTGCTCATAGCGACGATGAGTTCCCTCATGCAGCCAGTCCCCGGGCGGGCTGACCTGGCGGCCCGCGGGCGGCGCATCCACGCTGGCGACGTTCTCGACCTGGACGAACTCGGCGCCTGGCTGGTCGCCAACGGCTACAAGCGGCTGGACGCGGTCGAGCTGCCCGGCGAGTTCTCGCGCCGCGGCGGCATCATCGACATCTTCTCCCACGATGCCGAAGACCCGGTCCGGCTGGAATTCTTCGGCGATCAGGTCGAGTCGATACGTCAATTCTCAGTCGGATCGCAGCGGAGCCTGGGCGAATTGAACGGAGTCACCGTCCTCGGCGGCGCCACGACCGCCGAAGCACCGAGCCGGGCTCACCTCCTTGAGCATCTCCCGACCGACTCCTGGATCATTCTCATCGAGCCGACCGAGTTGCAGGAGCAGGGGAAGTTCTTCCTCGAGACCGTGTCCGAAGTGGAAGGACTGTTCACCGTCGAAGGGACGCTGCAACAGCTCGTCTCGCGGCCGAACGTGACGGTTTCCGCCCTGCCCCGCCCTGGCGTCGAGGCGGCCGCGCACCTTCGCGTCGAATCGGTCGAGCGATTCAGCGGCAACGTCAATCGCGTCCGCGACGAACTGGACGCCATCGGCCGACAGGACCGCGTGCTCATCGCCTGCCACAACGAGGCCGAGGTCCACCGCCTCACCGATGTGCTCTCCGCGGGCCGGCTAGCTCAGAGCGACCGGCTCCGGCTGGTCACCGGATCGGTGCGGGCGGGGTTCCGACTAGTGGAAGCCGGTGTCGTCGTCCTCGGCAGCCACGAGCTGTTTCACCGCGAGCTCGCCCCCGCCGGGCAAAAGGAGGCGCCGCTCCCGCGACGGCGGATCGAGTCGCGGGCCATCGACAGCTTCCTGGAGCTCAACGACGGCGACCTTGTCGTTCACGTCGTCCACGGCATTGCCCGGTTCCGCGGCATGCACATGCTGGACAGAGCTGTCAGCGGTCAGCGGTCAGCGGTCAGCGGAGATGGCGAGGGTCGACCGGGAGTGCCAGCGAAGGAAGAAAACCTACTCCTCGAGTTCCGCGACGGCGTGATGCTCTATGTGCCTGTCTCGCAGATCGACCTGGTGCAGAAGTACGTTGGCGGGACGAAGGCAAATCCGGAATTGTCCAAGCTCGGCGGGACCGCATGGGGCAATCGCGTCAGTCGTGTGGAGGAAGCCGTTCGTGATCTGGCCGCGGACATGATCCAGGTCCAGGCCATGCGCGAGGCCCAGGCCGCCACCCCGTTCCCCCCTGACACCGACTGGCAGAAGGAATTCGAAGCGAGCTTCCCCTTCCAGGAGACCCCCGACCAGCTCACGGCCACCGCCGAGATCAAGCACGATCTGGAGCGCCCGCGGCCGATGGACCGGCTGCTTTGCGGCGACGTCGGCTACGGCAAGACCGAAGTCGCCATCCGCGCCGCGTTCAAGGCGGTGGACAACGGCAAGCAGGTGGCGATCCTGGTGCCCACCACGGTCCTCGCGGAACAGCACTATCGCACCTTCAAGGAACGATTAGCCGAGTACCCTTTCACGGTTGAAGTCTTGAGTCGGTTCCGCACCGCCGCAGAGCAGAGGCGAGTCGTTCAAGGGCTCAAGGAGGGGGGCATCGATATCGTCGTCGGCACCCACCGACTGGTTTCGAAGGACGTTCAGTTCAAGGAACTCGGCCTGGTCATCATCGACGAGGAACAGCGATTCGGTGTCGAGCACAAGGAGCGGCTCAAGCATCTGCGGGCGATGGTGGACATCCTGACCATGACTGCGACGCCGATCCCGCGAACGCTGCACCTGTCGCTCCTCGGCATCCGCGAAATCTCCAACCTGGAGACGCCACCCCCGGAGCGATTACCTGTCGAAACGCGAATCATGCGCTGGGATGACAAGCTGATTCGGGACGCGATCCTGCGCGAGCTGGGCCGCGACGGGCAGATTTACTTCGTCCACAATCGAGTCTTCGACATCGAGGTGATCGCACAACAGATCGCGCGCATCGTCCCGGAGGCAAAAATCGTCATCGGCCACGGGCAAATGGCCGAGGGGGAGCTCGAACAGGCGATGCTCGCGTTTGTCCGCAAGGAAGCCGATATCCTGGTGGCGACGACGATCATCGAGAGCGGGCTCGACATCCCAAATGCGAACACGATCTTCATCGACCAGGCGGACCACTACGGACTGGCCGATCTGCACCAGCTCCGCGGCCGCGTCGGCCGGCAAAAGAACCGGGCGTACGCGTACCTCTTGCTCGACAGCGACCGGGGAGTGAGCCCGGACGCGGCCAAGCGCCTGAAGGCGATCGAGGAGTTCACCGAGCTGGGGGCGGGGTTCAAGATCGCCATGCGCGACCTGGAGATCCGCGGGGCCGGCAATATCCTCGGGACACAGCAGAGCGGCCACATCGCGGCCGTCGGGTACGAGCTCTACTGCCAGCTCCTGGAAAACGCGGTGCGGTCCGTCAAGAACATGCCGCTCAAGACGCACCTGGAAGTCACGGTCGATGTGCCTTGGCCCGCATTTCTGCCCAAGGATTATGTGCCGGCGCCGAAGCTGCGGATGGAGGTGTACCGCCGGCTGACGCGCGTACGCGATCCGCGCAAGCTCGAGGACTTCCGCCAGGAGCTGCGCGACCGCTACGGCCCGATCCCGGACGCGGCCGAGTGGCTTTTGCGTCTGGCCGAAATGCGCCTCCTCGCTGCGAAGTGGCAGGTCGCGAGCATCCACCGCAACGGCCCGGACCTCGTGTTCGGATACCGGAACCCGAAGCGAATGGGCCAGCTCATCGAACGCAGCGGCGGCCGGCTCAAAGCAATCGACGAGAAGGACGCGTACTTCCGTCTACAAGAAGGCGAGGACGAACCGGGGCGGATGTATGACCTGTTGAAGCGCCTGCTGCGGGGGCCGAAAGACATCTGACCAATCACTTCTTCCGGATCGTCACCCGAAACGACTTCCAGTCCACGAGCTCCCCGCCGTTGCGCGTGATGATCGCGCCGAGAAAGGCTGACGGAATGGTCCGCGGCAGCGGGCGGACCGAGCCGTCCGCCATGGCCACCAGAAACGTTGTGCCCGACGGCTCGCCCAGGTGGGGGACCGGCTGACCGGAGACGAAGGCGAAGTCTTTTGGCTCGGCCCAGTGGACCGCGTCGCCCGCTTCGATGACGAGTGCCGTCTCGGAAGTTCCGTCGAGGATGTTTGCGACTGTGACCTTCGCGGAATCTTCGAAGATGCTCCCCTTTCCGACCGGCACCTGGAACCGCGTATGAGTCGGGAACCAGCCGAGGTCCTCCTGATCCATGGCGAAGATCGGCGGCGCCTTTTCGAGCAGCGGCTTGTTGTGCGAACTGTCCCACGGCTCGTCGAGATTGAGCTGTCGGTAGAGCTGATCCTCTTCCAGGAACGGCAGCAGCTCCACCCGCCAACTACGGAGCGGCTTGCCGTTTGCGGCGCGAAAGACTGCAGGTGGGAACTGTCCATGGACGCCTGCATAACTGTGCAGCGCGAGGCCGATTTGTTTGAGTTTCTGCTCGGTCGACGGGACGGGTGGCTTCGCGGCCGCCGTCAACTCGGTAGCCGTGAACCGGGGTCCTCCGGTCACGACCACTTCCTGCCCGACCTGTTTCACACTCGCCTTCTTCGCCGCGCGGCGCAGCGGGGGCATGAGAACCGCCGGCCCGGACTTGGCCGGCTTCTCATCCGACCGGCTCAGCCACAGCAATGCATCGTGGATCGGCGTCCGTGCCGCGGCGGCGCCTTCGTCGGTCGCGAACCTGATGTGGACGGTCACATCCAGTCCGGGCAGGGCGCACTCGGGCGTCGCCGGTAGTAGGTCGATGGTGGCGATTGCAGAATCGGCCTTCCGAAGTTGGTCCACGCCACGAGCGATGAGATCGGGCAGTCGCGGATCCGCCTTCGGCCCGGGACCGAAGACGAACTCGGCCACGCCGGCTGGCCTGCCGCCAAAGACCAGAGTGTGCCCTTCGAGGATGGCCGCTTGCGTCGGGCTTGCGGGCTCCGAGGCCGCGCCGGCGGCCATCCGGGCGATCACGGCCTGAATTTCGGACATCGTTCCAAATGCCAACTCGCGCTCGCCCGCCTTGAAGAGAGTGACCGGGGTGCGCGTTGAACGGGCCGTGTAGATCCGCCGGCCCTGATAATCTTGCGGTTCGAACGTCCCGAAGAGTTCTGCAAGCTTCTCCCGGATTGTCTTCACGTCGACCGGAGATCGCGTGCTCAAGACGACGAGAAACTCCGGTGTGCCCTGGCGGATCAAGGCGGTCGGGTCGCGGCCAATCAGGGTGACGCGCTCGACGTCCGACGGCCGCAATCCGATCAATTGGCCGACCGCATCATCGGTCGTCGGCACGTCCTTGACTTCTCGCTCGGGCACCCCCGCGAACTGAATGCCCAGCCGTGTCAGCGTCGGGCCTTTGGGCACGTCGCCCGGCCGAACACAAAGGACGGCGAACGCGTCCGGCGGGATCAGGGCCAGGTCGGTCGGGAGTTCGGCCTTGGGCGGGAGGTTGACTGGCTTCGGCTTCGACACCAAGGACAGGGTGATCAAGCTGATGATTGCGGCAAACAGGGCCCCGGCGCCGGCATGGACTGGTCCGCGGTGCCGGCCGACCCAGCGGGCCAATCGAACCACGGGCCCGCGCGGCCGCGCCACCACCGGTTCGCCGGCCAGATATCGCGCCAAATCGTCGGCAACCGCGCCGGCGGATGCATACCGACGGGCCGGATCCTTCTCAAGGCACTTGGCGGCAATTGTCTCCAGATCCTTCGGCACACCGACCTTGGCGCGGCGCAACGGCGGCGGGTCGGCTTCACACACCAGCTGCAACGTCTCGGGAGCCGACTCGCCGAGGAATGGCGGCCGCCCTGTGAGACACTCGTAGAGGATGGCGCCCAGGGCCCAGACATCGACTGGCGAGCCCGCGGCCTTGGTATCCCCGCGAGCTTGTTCAGGGGCCATGTACGCGGGGGTGCCCATGACCGCCCCGGTCGTGGTGATCCCGGTGTCGCCAAGCTTGGCCAATCCGAAGTCAGTCACCTTGGGTTGATCGTTCGGGCCGAAGAGGACGTTTGACGGCTTCAAGTCGCGGTGGACGACGCCCCGGTCGTGCGCGGCCTGGACTCCGCGCGCGATCCCGAGGACGACGCGAGCCGCTTCCGGCGGTGCGAGCGGTCCGGAAGCCAGCCGATCGTCGAGCGAGCCGCCGGGAATGAGTTCCAGGGCGATGTACGGCAACCCCGCGTGCTGGCCGACTGCGTAGACCTCGACAACGTTTGAATGTCGCACGGCCGCGGCCGCCTCGGCCTCGGCGTTGAAACGGGCCAGATCGCGCGACCCCGCATGAGTCCCTGCGAGGAGAACCTTCAGGGCGACCGGCCGGTTCAGGCTCAGCTCGCGCGCGAGGTAGACGACACCCATGCCGCCGCGACCGAGCTCAGACTCGATCTGGTATCCGGGGATTGTCGCCGTGCGGCCCGGCAGGCCTCGCGCCGCTTTCGCCGGGCCGCCCGCATAAGTCAGCGTTGGCGCGTCGGGACGGGCGGGCACCTGCGTCGGTGTGTCGGCGGATGTCGCGGCCGGCGCCGGCGCTGAGTCCAACACGATCGGCCTCGCCAATTCAACCGTCCGGCCACAGTTCGCGCACCGGCCGTCGCCCGACGTCGGGACCGCGTGGCCGCATCCGGGACAATCGACCGTAAGCATGCACGTCCTCGGACGCTGTCACTTCTTTGGTGTTCCACGCTGAATGGCCCCGTCGGGCCATTCGGGCCCGACGATGTCGCTGCCCCGCGGGGTGATCGCGGCCCGTAGCGTCTTTTCGCTCACCTGGTGGCTGGCGAACACGACTCGACCGTCCACGGCGGCGACGCAATAACCGCCCTCAAAGACTCCCCCAAGGGCTGGGAGTGGCCGGTCCGGGGCCACCTCCAGGTCCTCCGGTTTGGTCCACGGAACCGCCTTCGCCCCTTCCGCCATGAGCAACGTCTGACTGGTGCCGTCCGTGACATCGAGGAACGATGGGCCGAATTTGCCGAACGGCTTGCCTGGCTTGAGGAGCGTCGGGTCGTAAATCGTCCCCGGCCCGACGAACACCTGGTAGTGGGTGTGCCCCTTGGGCGCTTTGGAACCCGCGGTCTCGAATACCTTCGGCATCTTTTCAAGCAGTGGCAAGTTATTCGCGCTGTCCCACGGCTCGTCGAGCTTGAACTGCTTGTAGAGATCCGTCAATGCGGAATCGATGAACGGCAGATAGGCTACGCGCCAGCTCAGAAGCGGCTGACCAGTCTTCGGGTGATAGATTGCGGGCGGCGGCATCCGGCCGTAGGTGACTTCCATGTTGTGTGTCGCGATGGTCAGTTGCTTCAGGTTGTTCATGCTGTTCATTCGGGCGGCCGCGATCTGGACCTTGCCGATGGCACCTTCGTTCCCATTGTCGGCGGGCTCCTCCGGTTCTGGTGCCGGTGACACATGAGCCGGGGGTTTTTCCACCGTGTGCTTGTCGGGATAGACCGCGAAGACAACCGCGGCAGCGACCAGGGCGCCAGCGGAGACGTACACCGGCCCCCTGTACCGTCTGACGCGCCTGACCGCGCGCGACACCGGTCCCCGCGGCCGGGCAGACACCGGGTCGCCCCGCCGCCAGGCCGCGAGATCATCTGCGACGGCCCCGACCGACGCGAATCGCCGGGCCGGGTCTTTCTCCAGACATTTCAGGGCAATCGTTTCCAGATCGCGCGGCGCACCCGGGTTCACTGTTCGTACCGGAAGCGGATCAGCGTCGCAAACCAGGCGCAGGGTGTCCGGTGACGATTGACCACGGAACGGCGGCCGTCCCGTGAGACACTCGTACAGAATCGCACCGACGGCCCAGACGTCAGTGGCAGGCCCGACTTGCTTGGTGCTGCCGCGGGCCTGCTCCGGCGCCATATAGGCCGGAGTACCCATGATCGCGCCGCTGGCGGTCAACTCGGTTTCGCCGAGTTTCGCCAGGCCGAAGTCCGCGACCTTCGGCTCGCTGCGTTCGTCGAACAGCACGTTGGCCGGCTTGAGATCGCGGTGCAGGATGCCGCGGTCGTTTGCCGCCTGGACTCCGCGGGCGACGGCCTCGACCACGCGGGCGGCTTCATCCGGCGAGAGGGGACCAGCGCCAAGTCGCCCAGCCAGCGACCCACCGGGGACCAGTTCCAGGCTCAGGAAGGGGAGGCCGTCGTGTTCGCCGGCGGCGTAGACGCGAACGACATTGGGATGAACGACCGCCGCGGCCGCCTCCGCTTCGGTCCGGAACCGAGCGAGGTCGCGGTCCGACGCGTGAGCGCCGGCCAATAGAACCTTTAGCGCTACCGGACGATTCAGTGCCAGTTCGCGGGCCCGGTAGACCACCCCCATGCCACCACGACCGATTTCGTCTTCGACAACATAACCAGGCAATTCCGGCAGGCTGATCTGTTCCGGCGACGAGGTGAGGAACGATGTCCGCGTGTCGGCCGACGCGTTGGAAGGGGCGTGGCTCACCGTCGCGTCGTCCGAGGACCGAGGCGCGGCCGACGTGCGGTCCCTGGCGGTCATTGACAGGCCCGTCGCGGGCGTGCCACACCGCGGGCAGGACTCGCTCGCGCCGGCGTCGCCGGCCATCCACCGAAAGCCGCACTGGCACTCCAGTTGGGTCGTCATGGGTGTACCGTCGGAATCACGGCGTCCGAATAGGCTTAGCTCAGACTATCAATTGGAACGCGAAAACGCAGTTGGGGCGCGAGACCGAATAGCACTGGTTCGCGGTCGCGTAAAATGGATGGGAAGAGTGCAATGAAATCAAAGGAAGCAGGGCCCAAACCAGTCCGCGCCGCGTCCTACTCAATCGTGCTGTTTCAAACTCGCTCCTGATCAATTGGTGAACTGATGAAAAGATCGGCGCGCCGGCTTGTACTCGTGTCAATCGGCTTGATCATTGTCGCGGTCGGCGGTCTGGTTGCATGCACTCTGCTTCGACTGAGAGTGCCATCAGACGTCGAGAATGTGTATGCGTCAATCCAAATGGGGGAGCGCTTGTCCAGCCTATACGCGAACGACGAGAGACGTCCTGCCGGGATGGTCGTTGAGCCCAAGGCTGGGTGGAAGGTGATTCGCGGCGAGGGAGCAGCGTTGACCCGGTCAGATTCATGGGTCGCTTATCAGTGGGAGGACTTCGCCATCTTTGTCCACTACGACCCTGAATCCGGTCGGATCGTGTACAAGGAATTATGCAGGAGTGACGTTTCGCTCAAGGATTGGCTACCCTGACGAGCGGTGGTATGGCGGAAATTGGGCAGCATGGAAAGAGACAGAGGAGGGCAGAGAGCGGAATCAGCGACTTTCGATCCCCTCTCCTGTTCCACGACTACACCAGCCTGCCCGGACAACTTCTCTGGCACGATGACTACTTCAAACTCGCTGGGCTAACTTGCGTCGACGGAACCGATCTGAGCACGTTTGACCACGTCACGCCGCCGGCGGCGGCTCCGCGGCCGGGTTGGTTGCCACCGCGGGTGCCGGGTCCGCTTTCTTGGCGAAGAGCGCCTGCACGAGCAGCATGAGCGCGCCGATGACCAGGCAGCAATCGGCCACGTTGAAGACCGGCCACTCGAACCAGTAGAAGTAGAGGAAGTCGCGCACACCGCCGAACACGACGCGGTCGAACAGGTTGCCGACCGTCCCGGCGAGGATGAGCCCAAGCGAGATGCAGAGCCACTTGTCGCGGCCTGTCTGCTTCCGCATTCCCCAGATCGAGATGCCAAGCGCGGCGATCACGCTGACCGTGGCGAAGAACTTGTTGGCGTCGGCCTTGAACTCGCCGCCGAGACTGAACAGTGCTCCGTGGTTGACCCGTGGCGGCACCGGGCCATTCCACTTCACGAAAGCGCAGTCGCACGCCGGCGTATCGCGGTCGTACTGAACCAGGAATTTGAATGCGCCAGGAATGACCTCGCGCTGGCCGATCACGGCCCCGTCCGTGTACAGCCAGTTGAACATGCCGTACTTGGTCGCCTGGTCGGCGGCGAGGCCGACCAGGGCGATGGTGTACAAGAGCCAGCGGTAGGAGCGGTTCGTCATGTCGATATCCGGGTCGCTCGCGTACTTGCGGGACCTACCTCACGATAGACCTGTCCGCCGGGAGCGTCAAGAAACGCGCCTCGACCGGCGCCGGCGCCGCCGCTATAACCGGCGGCTCCGTTCGCGGCAAGGCCGCCCGATTGCGTGAGCCTAGCCGTCCGCGCGGGTCGTGAAGGTTGCGGGGAACCGGGCGGTTGCGCCGGTCGGCCGCGTCGGGGTAATCCGCACGGTTAACCGGGGACAGATGCGTCGAGTTTGCCACCCGTGCCGGCGTTCCGGTTGACCGGGACCTCGCCCGCGGAAAGACTTACCTCGGACTTCACCAAGTTTCGCCGCCGGGCGCGTTTCCCAGTAAACCCAGACGGCGAAATCCGAGCGGCCGGAATTCCCGACCGCGGCGGCAGGCCGACGCCGATACCCCTAGTTGGGGACCGTAGGTCTCACGCTCCGTGTGAGGCATTCCTCACGCGGAGCGTGAGGCCTACTATCCGGGCCGGAGGGCGGACGAGAGAGTGGTCATGCGCTTCCCGGCAGCCATCCTGATCGCGGCCTGCGCCCTGGCCGCCGGCTGCACGTCGCTGGCCAGCCGGACCCGCGACCGCGACCGGGATCGCGATCCCGCGGGCGACCGCCGGCCTCCCGCGCGCGATCCGGACCACCCGTGGTGGACCGAGGGGGCCGCCGATTCCATCGGCCGATCCAAGACCAAGCCGCTCCCCGACGAAGTCGCTCGCACCAAGCGCGAAACGATCATCGCTGGCGTCGTGGTCGATGGCCACGAGGGCCGGCCGCTCAAAGGAGTCACGTACGTCCAGGTCCGTCCCGCCGATGAGGCAGCGCCCGCGTCCGGCAGGGGACTGGGATTCGAGACGGACGGGGACGGCTACTTCTTCGTCCCCGGCCTGATCCCGGGTAAGACGTACATCCTTTCGGTCGTTCGCGAAGTGGACGGCCGCAAGGTCGCGGGCGAGACGCAGGTGAAGCCACCGGCCGGGAACATTCGGCTCGAGATTGGCGACGACCGGCTGTCGTCCATTACCCCACCACTGCCGCCGCCGCCCGGAATGGGCCCGTTCGAGCGGCGCGGCGACTCGGCCTCGATCCGCCCGCCGCCGAGCGACGCGTCATCCGGCGACCGAGGATGGGAACCAGGCACGTCGCCGCCTTCTGTCGCCCCGCCGCTACCGCCGCCGCCCGAGCCCGCCCCGCCGGGCCGTGAGAACATCGCCGGCAACCCGACTCTGCCGCCGACCGCCGCAATCCGACCGCCGCCCTCCCCCGCGACCGGCCCGGCGCCGACGCCGACATCTCCCACCGAGCCGCCCGTAACGCGTGCGCCCGGCCAGCGCGTGCCCAACTTCGTCGTCAACGACGTCATAGGCTCCGACTGGGAGCTGCGCGATGCACGCGGCCGACTGATCCTGGTCGAGTTCTGGAGCACGACCTGCGTCCCCTGCCAGCGGGCCGTGCCGGCGATGAAGAGGCTGCAGGCGGATTACGGCGAGAGCGGGCTGGAGATCGTCGCCATCGCCTGCGAGGCCGACGCCCCGTTCAACACCCGCGCCCGCGCCGTGGACGAGGTCGCCCGGCGGAAGGAGCTGAACTACCGCGTCTACCTGGAACGCGACGGCCACGTCGGCGAAGTCCAGCGACTGTTCAACGTCCAGTGGGTGCCGACGCTGGTGCTGCTCGACCGCAGCGGCACGGTCCTCTGGCGCGGCGGAGCGACGGACACGGACATGACGCGCGTCGGTGAGGTGATCAAGGAGTATTTGACGCGGCGGTAAGCCGCCGCTGACTCCTCTGGCGTTCGCCGTCTCTTCGGCTAGACTCCTCTCGTCCCATCCGCTGCCGTCTGAGCCGCATCAATGAGACTCGCCGCGCACGCATTCGCCTCGACGTGCTTGAACCCCGCCTCGTCCCCGCCGACATCTCGGCACCGGTCATCCTGCAGTGGTTCGACGGCTCGCATCAGACGATCGAGAAGCGGGCCACGGACGTGTTCGCCGCGGGCTATGGCGTCATCTACACGCCGCCGCCCGGCCGGGCCGATTCCGGGGACGGTTCCGTTGGCTACGATGTCTACGACCGCTTCGACCTCGGCTCGCCCGGCCATCCAACGCTTTACGGAACCGAGACTGGCCTCAAGTCCGCCGTCGACGCGATCCATCGGCTTGGCGGGACCTGGACCGTTGACTTCGTCGACAACCACAACGGCTTCAGCGACCTGGGCACGCCGGGCTTCAAAGACGCGGGCGCGTATCCCGGCTTCCTCCTGACCTCCGGCTTCGACATTGACGGCGATTTTCACGGCGCCTTCGAAGGGGGCGATCTCAACGGCCGACTCGCCGGGCTCATCGACATCGCCCAGGAGAAGAACTACCAGTTCATCCGCAGCCCGGTGTCCGCGGGCGACCCGAACAACCTGCCGGCTGGCACCACACCGGCGTTCGGCCGACTCGCTAACGTCCCCGACGCGAACAACCGCCGGCTCTACCCGGACCGACAGCTCGCGCCGATCTTCGTCTTCGACCCGACGACCGGCGAATCGAACATCCCGATCTACCCGTTCAACACCGCCGATCCAATCGCCGGCGATGCTGTGCAGGAGAACGCGCTCGGCCTCCTCATGCGCAACGCCCAGTGGCTAGTGCAGGCAATCGGCGTGGACGGGTTGCGGCTGGACGCGGCCAAACACTACCCGACGTGGGTTCTGAACTACATCGACCGGGCCGTCTACCGACAGAACCCGCGACTGTTGCTCGACGGCAGCACCAACAACGTCTTTTCGTTCAGCGAGGTCTTCGACGGAAACAAGAGCTTCCTTCAGTCGTTTATCCGCAAGGACATCAACCCCAATGATCCGGGCCGCGTCGGCGGCAACCGCGACGTCCTCGACTTCCCACTCTTCTTCGCCCTGCACGACAACCTGAGCGGCAACGGTCTCGCCAACGACTGGTACAACATCGTCAACGCCAGCCTGGACTCGCAGGACGACGGGCTGGCGAACAACGGATCACAGGGAGTCGCGTTCGTCAGCAGCCACGATTCGGACGGGCCGTACCTGTCAAACGTCGCCTACGCCTACACGCTACTGCGACCGGGGAACGCGATCGTCTACTTCAACGGCCACGAGTTCGGCAACCGCGATTTCCCCAAAGACGGCCGCGGGGACGCCCTCGGCGGGCTGTACGGCAACGCGATCACTCGTCTCGTGGATATCCGCAACACGCACGGCCGCGGCAACTACATCGAGCGCTGGCTGGAAAAGGAACTGCTCGCCTACGAGCGTCAGGGCTCGGCGCTCGTGCTCCTCAACAACCGCATGGACGCCGGGTTCGACAGCCGGACGATCCAGACCAGCTTTGCCCCTGGCACGAAGCTGATCGAGCTGACTGGCAACGCGTCCGACCCGACCGCGGACCCGTTCGACGACATCCCGGAATTGCTCACGGTCAATGAGGACAGCACCGTCAACGTTCGCTTCCTGCGCAACCGTGCCCCGGGGACCGGGACCGAGACCGGACGCGGCTATCTCATCTACGGTCTCGCCGGACCGCAAGGGACGTTGAGCCTGACCAACGTCAACCAGACGCTCGCGGGCGAAACGCCGACGACCGGGACCAACGGCATCGCTCGCGTTACACCGATCGATGTCATCACCGGCGATTCTTTCCAGGTCAAGTTCGACACGAACGCGGTCACCTTGCTCGGCTCGATCCGCGACCCGGACGCAGACGGCGACAACGCCCTCCTTCGCCTCGACGGCGGACTCGACGCCAACGGCAATGGCAGAGTCGATTTCTCCTCTCCCGGCGGGGTGACTTACGGCTTCGAGAACTTCCTGACGACGCATGACCCCGGCTTCGGCAGTGCCGACGGCAATGGCCACTACACCCAGACGATCGACGCCACGGGTCTGGCCGAAGGGATGCATTTCATCACGGCCCGCGCGTTCCGCCACCGAGCCGATGGCGGGCCGGCCGTGTTCACCGACTTTCGCCTGAGCATCTACGTCGACCGCCTTCCGGCCGTCTCCGCGATCGACAGCTTTAGCCCCATTGCCGTCGGGGTGAACGAAAATCGCCTGGCCGTCGTCCGCTCGATCGACAAGACGGCCGACAACGTCCACGTCTTCCTCGATCTGCCCGCCGCCCTCACGGATGCGCAAGTGCTGTCGATGGTCGGCGGCGCGAGCCAGGGCGATCGGGTTGACCGCGACCTTTGGACCAAGGACTTCAGTGGACTGACGAGCGGTAACCACGTGCTGACGACGGTCAGCTACGAAATCACCGGCCGGGCAAGTGTGCAGCGTTTTCCCGGCCAGTTCACTTCCACGATCTTCGGGGCCGGGTTTGGCGATCTCGACTTCGACGGCGACTACGATCCGGCGGACGTGACTCTCTTCCGCAACGTGCTCGAAAGCGCCGACACGCAATTCAATCCGGCCGCGGACCTGAACGGCGACGGCCGCATCAACAACTCCGACTTGATCCGGCTTCACGACCGACTGCTCGCGGTCGGCGCGAGCCCGGCGACGCTGGCGGCGTACGAAGCGATCCTCGGTCCAAAGACCGGTGGCTACGCGATTGCCGAGGGCGACGACCTCGCGCTTGCGGTGAACCAACCGACCGTGACGTCGCCGACTCTGACGTTTGCCTGGGATCTCAACCACGACGGGCGGTTCAATGAGGCAGCCGGGCCTGGCCCGGTTCCGTCGTGGGCCGCGCTGCAAGCGCTTGGGATCAAGGATAGCCGGAACTATCCAATCAAGCTCCGCGTTGCCGACGGCGCTGAGTCCACGGACTTTTCGGCCAACCTGAACATCTCGAACACGCCGCCGACCGCGTCGCTCACCAACGCCGGGCCACAGTTCGAACGTGTTCCGGTCGCAATCAGCTTCATGAATCAGAGCGACCCCTCGGCTGCGGACACGGCGGCAGGATTCCGCTACTCGTTCGACTTCAACTACGACGGCGATTTCACGGACCGCGGGGAGATCACCGACTCTCGCGTGCCGACTCGATCCTTTGCGTTCCCGCACGAGGGCACGTTCACCGTCCGCGGGCGGATCAAGGACAAGGACGGCGGCGCGAGCTTCGCGTTCACCCAGGTCACGGTGAAGAACACCGACCTGATCGTCACTGGGACCGGCCCCGGCGGGCCCGCGGCCGTGAAGGCATTCGATTCCGTCTCTGGTTCCGTGCGCTTCACGCTATTGCCGTTCGATTCGATCTATCGCGGCGGCGTCACTGTCGCGAGCGGCGACGTGACCGGCGACCACATCCCGGACATCGTCGTCGGCACCGCGGGGGGCTGGCGAACGACCGTGAAGGTCTTCGACGGCGTGAGCGGCGCCGAGGTCGTCGGCAAGCGCTTCGAGGCGTTCGCGAATCGCGGGGTGAACGGGGTCTCAGTGGCCATTGGCGACGTCAACGGGGATGGTGTCAGCGACATCATCGCCGGCGCCGGCCCGTTCGGGCCGTCGCTCGTCCGCGTTGTCAGCGGCACGACCGGCAGTGCCCTGGCGCTCTTCGCGACTTCCAGCGGCACGAGCGGGATGCGCGTCGCTGCCGGCGACGTCAACGGCGACGGCCGCGCAGACATCATCACGTCGCCAATGGCCGGCCCAGGAGCCGTGCGCATTTATGACGCGAAGAATTTTGGGCTGCTGCAGATGATCGGGGCCTTCAACGGATACACCGGGGGGCTTTTCGTCGCCGCCGGCGACCTGGATGGGGATGTCTTTGCTGAGATCCTGGTCAGCCAGGACCACACGACCAACCCGCGGGTCCGGATCTACCATGGAACTGGCGCGCTGTATGGCGAACTGACCCCCTTGGCGGGGTCGAACGCGCAAGGAGCGACCATCGCAGCCGTCGACCGCGACGGAGACGACAAGGCCGATCTGATCGTCGGTCCGGGACGCGGGACGTCACGTGTCCACACGTTCCGCGGCACGGACTTAGCGCTGATCAGTGAGCTGACACCCTTTGGCCCAGGATTTGTGGACGGAATCTTCGTCGGATAAGCGGCCCACGTCGATGTCTCGCATTTCCTAAAATCCCTGAGACTCAATTCGGCCTTTCTGCGCCAATCGGGGAAAGCCCCGGAGACCGCCCATGCCTGCCGACTCTCGCCGCGTCAAAGATCTGTTCGTCGCTGCCTTGGACTTGCCGGACCGCCGGGCCCGCGCCGCGCTTCTCGACCGCGAATGCGCTGACGACCCGGATTTGCGGCACCGCGTAGACGTTTTGCTGGCTGCCCACGACCGGCCGGAGTCGGCCCTGGAACGGCCCCTCGTGGTCGATGACGACCCCGAAACCGCGACGTTCCGCCCGCGGACCGAAACGGTCGGCACAATCATCGCCGGCCGATACAAGCTGCTGGAGGCGATCGGCGAGGGCGGTATGGGCGAGGTCTGGGTTGCCGATCAGCTCGAACCGATCCGCCGTCGGGTGGCGCTGAAGGTCATCAAGGCCGGGATGGACTCGAAGAGTGTGCTCGCGCGCTTCGAGGCAGAGCGGCAGGCGTTGGCGCTCATGGATCATGCGAACATCGCCCGCGTGCTCGACGCCGGGGCGACCGCCGACGGCCGGCCGTTCTTCGCCATGGAGCTGGTCAAGGGCACGCCGATCACCGAGTTCTGCGACGCCCGCAAACTGACCCCCCGGGAGCGGCTGGAGCTGTTCGTCCCGGTGTGCCAGGCGATCCAGCACGCCCACCAGAAGGGGGTCATCCACCGGGACATTAAGCCCTCGAATGTGCTCATCGCCCTGCACGACGAGAAACCGGTGCCCAAAGTGATCGACTTCGGCGTCGCGAAGGCGGTCGGTCAGCGATTGACCGAGAAGACCCTATACACGGGGTTTGGGGCCCTGGTCGGGACGCCGGCGTACATGGCTCCGGAACAGGCCACCTTCAACCAACTGGACATAGACACCCGGGCCGACGTGTATTCCCTCGGGGTGCTTCTGTATGAGTTGTTGACTGGCAGTCCGCCGTTCGAGCCGGCCCGGCTCAAGCGGGCGGCACTGGACGAAATCTTGCGCCTGGTCCGCGAGGAAGAGCCACCGCGGCCGAGCACTCGGCTGAGCACGTCGGAAGCGCGGGCGACGATTGCGGCGGTCCGGCAGACCGACCCGGACAAGCTCACGAAGCTGGTCCGGGGCGAACTCGATTGGATCGTGATGAAGGCGCTCGAGAAGGACCGCAACCGCCGCTACGAGACCGCCATCGGCCTGGCCCGGGACGTCCAGCGGTACCTCGCCGACGACGTGGTCGAGGCCCGGCCGCCAACTGTCGGGTACCGCATCCGGAAAACGGTTCGCAAGCACAAGGCCCAGGTCCTGGCGGCGGCGCTGCTCGTCGGGGCCCTCCTCGCTGGCATCGCCGGGACGTCGTGGGGCCTCGTGCACGCGAACCGGGCCGAGGGCATGGCCCGAGACGAGGCGGAGAAGGCGCTCGTGGATCGGGACGAAAAAGCGAAGGCGCTCGGTGAGGCTGAATCGGCCCGCGCGGCGGAAGCCCAAACGAACACAGCTCTGCAGCAAGCGCTCGCGGCCAAGAAGCTCGCCGCCTACGACATGACCATCCCGCTCGTCCAGAAGGCGCTGCAGGACAGCGACCCGGCGCAGGCCGCCACCCTGCTCGCGAAGTGCGAACGCGAGTTCCGCGGCTGGGAGTGGAACATCCTCAGCCGGATGCTGGACCAGAACGTCGTCACCCTCCGCCCGGTCAACGGCAACTACCGCCCGGGGCTCGAAGACTATTACCGGTTCACGCCGGACGGCGAGGCGGTCGTGGGCGTCGCTACCGAGGACGATCGGCTCGTCGTCCAGGTGTGGAACACGGCGACTGGCAAACTCGACCACTCGTGGGACATAGCAACCGGCACGCGCTGGAAGCACCCGAAAGGCACGGCCCTGAGCCCCGACGCCCGGCGGCTGGCGGTTTGGTCGTTCCGGCCGCCGCCCTTCGCCAAGGATGACGAGAGGCCGGCGGACGACTTTTCGGTCGTCACGATCCACGACACGGCGAGCGGCAAGATCCTGCGGCAATTCTCCGGCCACGGCGACGGCGTCAGCCACGTCCTCTTCCACGACGACGGCAAGCGGATCGCCACCGGGGCGACGGACGGGCAAATTCGTATCTGGGGCGACGGGGACCAGCCGGCGGTCTTCCTGGACGGGCACACGAACAGGAGTGCCGTGCCGCTGGCCTTCCTGCCGGACGGTACGGGCCTCGTTTCCGTCGGCCGCGAATGGTACCGGACCTTCAACTTTCGATTCTTCGACCCAAAGGAGAACTCGGAGAAGAAGACCGCGACGGACGAGTTGATCGTGTGGCACGTGCCGTCGGGGAAGCCGCGGGTTAAGGGGTCGTACGAGACGCTGTTGCCGTCGCGGCGCGGGCCGGTGCCGCGGATGCGGGTGAGCCCGGACGGCCAGTACGCGTTGCTCATCGACTCGGTGCTACCAAACGTCCTCTTCGACCTGACGACGGGTAGGGCAGTCGTGCACTCCGGCCGCGAGCGGAGCCGGGGCAAAGCTGACCCGGCGACGGGCGCGCAATGGACGGTCCCGATCGGCGACACCGATTACATCGGCTTCGGAGGCGACGGCAAGACGGTGCTCGGGTACACGTCCGAGCTGACGTTGAACGAGTTCGACGTCGCCACCGGGCGGCCGGTGAGAACTCACCGGCTCCCCGCCCCGACGACCGCGACGCCGACGGCCGTCTTCTCTTTCCCGGCGCCCGGCCAGAGCAACGCCCCGCCCCGCGGCGACCGCCGCTGGGCCGTCGGCCTCTCCGACGACGGCACCCGGTTCGCGGCCGCCAACATCAGCACCGGCAACCGCATGACGGTCGTCGACACGGCCACTGGCTACGAGGTCCGCTCGATCCCACTCCGCACGCTCGCCGCCGGTTCGGGGCACACGGTCGAATTCAGCCGCGACGGCAGCCGGCTCCTGACGAGCGACCGCACCGGCGAAATCCGCGTCTGGGACCTCCGTGATTCGGTGGTCCGGCGGCAGTTGTTCCCGGACGCGCCGGCGACCAGGGGCATCCAGGAGCCTTTGGCCGTCAGCCGCGACGGACGTTTCCTCGCGGTCAGGGTGTCGCGAACGGTACAACAGCCGAACCAGAAGCCCCGGCCGGGCTATGCGATCGATCAAATCGACCTGCGGACGGGCCGGCGCATCCCGATGGACTACCCGGGCTTCCGGGAACGGATCGAGCACGCCGAGTACAGCCCGGATGGCCGCTGGATCGGCCTCCTCCTGACCGCATCCCAGACCCTGGCCGCGGACTCGACCCAACACTCGGTCTTATACGTGACCGTGGTGTTGGACGCCGCCAAGGGCGAGATCGCCTACCCCGGGAAATCGATCCGGCTCGTCCGGCACGACCTGAGCAGCCGGTCAGTCAAAGCGCCGCGGATCGCGTTCGCCCCGGACGGGACGTTCCTGATGGCCACCTATTTGTTCGCGAAAGAAGGCCCGGCCTACTCGGGGCACTGGGACGTGGAAGACGTCGCCGCCGAGAGGGTTGTCTTCTCGACCCCCGTCGGGGTGGACCACGACATCCAGTTCGTGCCGGGCGGCAGTCGGGCGCTCGTCGCGAGCCGAGAAGGGCGGTACGTCGAACTGTGGGACATGTCGTCGAAGCAACGGCTCTGGCACGAGGCGGCGACGCCGGACGACGCGGGCCAGTCGAGCGCGACGTTCAGCCCGGACGGCCGTCGGTTTCTCACCTGCGACGTCCCGGGGAAAGCCTACTTCCCGTTGTTGCTCACCGGTATTTCCGGCCGGGCTACGATCCTCGACACCGAGACGGGCCGGGTGGTCAGCACCCTGACGCTGCCGTCGGTGTCGAACGTCGCGTCGTTGAAGTTCACGCCCGACGGCCGGCGGGTGCTGGCGTACAGCGACAACGCGACCCACCAATTCGCAACGGTGTACAACGCCGACAGTGGCCGGCCGCTCCTCGATCTGGACGGGATGGATCAGACCTCGATCGTGCGGCAAGGTGTGTTCACGTCCGACGGCCGGTACGTCACGCAAGACTGGGGGCCTACGCGCGGCGGGACGGGGAGCAAACTCCGCGTCTGGGACGGCCGGGACAACCCGCCGGCCTGGTCCCCCGGGCGATCGATCGACGACCTCCTGGCCGACGCCCGCAAGCTGTGCGACGACCCCGACCCGGCGAAGCGGAACCCGGCCGCGGCGATCGCGCTGACCACGCCGGCCGTAACGGCCTACCCGAACGATTTCGAGTGTCTCGGCGCGCATGGCCTGGCCCTGCTCCTTGCCGGAAAAGACGAGGACGCCCTCGCCGCCCTCACGCGACAGAAAGACCATCTGGAGCAACAGGCGTCGCTCATCGTGATCGGGGCCAAAAATGCCGGTAAAACGGCCCAGCCAAGGGATCGTGTTCCGCCGCTGTTGGTCGCCCAGATCGAATACCTGGTGGCCGTGGCCCATCACCGGCTCGGGCACGCCGCGGAGGCCCGGCCCGCGTTCGACACCGCCGAGGAAATGATGGGGCGGACCGTCGTCCTGCCGAACATCAGCCGTAGTGTCGCCGCGATCGGCACGCCCTACCCAGACGTCGCCCAAAGGCCCCGGGCCGAGCGCTACCGGGAGATCGCGGTCGCGATCCTTGGGATCAAAGACCGGCCCGTACCGCCCCTCAAGGTCGAAGCACCGAAGCCCATCCAATCGGACGACCACCCGGCGGCCCGGCTCAACCGGGCACAATTCCTCCTGAAGCACCGGGGCCTGGACCCCGCAATCGCCGTCCACATCGCGGACGATTTGCTGGCGGGGAAGTTGATCGACGGGGTAACGTACTACAACGTGGCTTGCGTCTACGCCCGGGCGTCCGGCGTCGTGACGGACGCGGTGACAAAAGGCAAGTACGCCGGCCGGGCGGTGGAAACCTTGCGACTGGCCGTCGAGAACGGGTTCGTCGAGCAGCACGACCGGTTCGAGCAGGGGCGGAACGCGTACGAGCAGTTCCAGACGGACGATGACCTCGACCCGCTCCGGAATCGCGCCGACTACCGGACGCTGGAAGCCGACGTCGCGGCAAAATACCCGCCCCGGGAGAAGGCGCCGCCGCCGAGACTTGTGAAATGAGTCTGCGAAATGACGCGCGAGCCGCCATTTACCAACCGGCTTGCGCGCAGACGCCGGAAGGACGGGTGGCAATGTTGGCACTCTTGAAATTAGACAAAACTACCCGCCCCCGGCTCTGACCGGACTCGGCCCCCGCGCAGCAGCAGTGGCCGAATCATGTGCCCCAGATACGTCGTCGGCCCCGGCTTGCTGAGTCCAAAGCTCTCCGGCTCGTGGTCCGGGCAGCGGTAGGTGCCGAAGAGGATGTCCATGAGCGGCGACAGGTTGGCGTAGTTGCCCGCGTCGCGGGCGCGGTCGTGATGCCAATGGTGCAACTCCGGCGCGCCGATTAGCATTCGCAATGGACCGATGGGGAGCCGGACGTTCGAGTGCAAATAGAGCGCCCACAGCCCGCGGAAGGCGACGAAAAGGCCGATCGTCTCGATCGGGAAGCCGAGCACAAACGCGGGCAGATTCACCAGGCCGACCGTGTAGATGGTATCGAGGGGGTGCTCGCGGTGTGCGGCGAGCCAGTCGAGGTGCTCGGCTGAATGATGCACCGAGTGGAACCGCCACAAGAACCCCACGCGGTGCTGCAAGCGGTGGCCCCAGTAGATGAGGAGATCGCTCAGGAGGATCACTTCAAGCACCTGGAGCCACCACGGCTGCGAGGCGACCGCGTCGCGGAACGCGCTGGGGACGATCTCGTCAAGCCAGTCGCGGAACAGGAACAAGATCGCGAGGACCAGGCCGTTCCACAGGAGGAATTGACCGAGGAAGAAAGTCAGGTCGAGCCACCACGCCGGGCGAAAGAACGGCTGGCCGGGCTTCGCGGGGAAGACCACTTCCAGCGGCCGGAAGATGAGAGTGTACAGGCCAAGGGTAAGGGCAAGCGTTAGGCCGACCGACAGGGCGACCGGGAACGGGTCCATGAGCGATCCGGGATCAGGGTTGGGCGGTGGACGAAGTGGGCGTCGTGGGCGTCGTGGGCGTCGTGGGCGTAGGTGTGGTCGTCGTCGTGCTCGTGGTCGTCGACTTTGCCTTGCCAACGACGGGCGCTGTGCTGATCTTCGTGAAGGTCATGTTCGCCTTCGTCCCGCTGATGATGACCACTTTGGCCGCCAGGAAGAGAGTTGCTCCGGCGAGGGCGAGCGCTTTCACGATGGTGAAGACTTTGCGGGCGGGGCTGCGCTGGCTCATGCTCGGTCAGTGTTAGGGTTGAGGGGTCGTGCTGGCTGCCGATGTCGTCGTGGACGTTGTCTTTGCCGGGGCGGAGCCGCCGGGTGAGGCCTTGGTCGGGGCGGTGTAAAAGAAAGTCTTCGTGCCGCTCATCACCCTCGGCTTAGTGACGAGCCAGAAGGCCACGCCCGCGAAGGCAAACACGGCAACCAGCGTGAGGACCTTCCGGGCGAGGCTGCGCTGGTTCACGAGAGGTCTGAGATCAGGGTTGGACGGTGGGCGGTGGGGTGGTCGTCTTCGCCGCGGACGTTGTCGAAAGCGTTGAAGTCGTTGAGGTGACCGGGTCCCCACCGGGCCGGGCCCTGGTCGTCACGCTCGTGAACGTGGACTTCGTGCCGCTGATGACGGTCGCGCCGCGCGAGACGTAAAGTGCCAGGCAGACGATGATCACTGCGGCGAGAAGGGTGACGGCTTTCCGTTCGGGGCTGCGTTCATTCATGGTGGTTCTTTGGTCGGCAAGTTGTTCAAGTCTAGTACACGTTGGGGACAAATGACGGACGTTACTCGTCTCCTTCAAGCCGCGAACCGCGGGGATCGGCAAGCCGCGGTCGACCTGCTCCCGCTCGTCTACACCGAGTTGCGCCGGCTCGCCGCCGCGAAAATGGCCCACGAAAAGCCGGGTCAAACGCTCGACGCCACCGCCCTGGTGCACGAGGCGTACCTCCGCCTCGTGGGCGACCAACCCTTCACCGGCCGCGGCCATTTCCTGGCTGCCGCGGCTGAAGCCATGCGCCGAATCCTGGTCGAACAGGCCCGCAAAAAGGCGGCCATCAAACGCGGCGGGGGTAGGCGTTTCGACCTGTCCGAAAGTGATCGCGTCGCGATCCCGGACCCGGACACAGTTCTCGCCGTGGACGAGGCCCTGGCGAAGTTGGAAGCGGAGGATGCCAATTCTGCGGCCGTCGCCCGGCTGCGGCTCTTCGCCGGCCTAGCGGTGGACGAAGCGGCCGATGCCCTCGGGGTGTCGAGAGCGACGGCCTTTCGCGACTGGGCTTACGCGCGGGCCTATCTCACCGCGGCGCTAAGCGAGGATTGACGGGTCCGTGGCTCAACTCGCGTCGGCACCTGTCGCAAGACAATCTGGTAAGCACCCGTGACCGATCGTAACCGAGGGTCCGAACTCAGTTCGTAAGATTCCTGAGACTCATTTCTGCCTTCGATCCATTTGCGGGTTTACCCCGGGGGTCGTTTGCATGTCTGACGTCACCCAGCTTCTCGAAGCGGCGAACCGCGGAGACCAGCGGGCCGCCGCCGACTTGCTCCCACTCGTCTACGACGAACTGCGCAAGCTGGCCGCGGCCAAGGTCGCCCGCGAGAAGCCGGGTCAGACCCTCGACGCCACGGCCCTCGTCCACGAGGCTTATCTGCGGCTGGTCGGGGATCAACAATTCACTGGCCGCGGGCACTTTTTCGCCGCCGCCGCCGAGGCGATGCGCCGGCTCCTGGTCGACGCCGCGCGGCGCAAGCAGGCCGAAAAGCGAGGCGGTGGCCGTTGCCGCACGGACCTCTCTGAAATTGAGGTTGTTCTCCCGGAGGTGCCCGACGACCTGGTGGCACTCGATGAAGCACTTTCCCGACTGGAAGCCGTTGACCCCGCCAAGGCCGAGGTGGTGAAACTCCGGTACTTCGCCGGGCTGACGATGGAGCAAGTCGCCGCGGCCCAGGGTGTTTCCCTTGCGACCGCCAACCGGGCATGGGCGTACGCCCGTGCCTGGCTGCATCAACAGGTGACGGGGACGGAAAATCCCTGACACGTTTCCTTCGTGGAATCCGCACTGGATTTCGGAGATTGATCCGAGGGACTCTGCCGTGCCCGAGGCTGCCCCCACCGACGAATCGCTCTTTGCCGCCGCGAGCGAACTTTTGCCTCGCGAGCGCCCGGCCTTTCTCGACGGTGCCTGCACCGACCCGATCCAGCGGGCCCGCGTCGATGGCCTGCTGCGCTCCCATGAGGGCGCCGGCAGCTTTCTCGGCCGGCCGGTTCTCACGCCGCCGACCGCAAACGTTGTCCCGCCGTCGGAGTCGCCCGGTCACACGATCGGCCCGTACAAGCTCGTGGAAGAGATCGGCGAAGGCGGAATGGGGATGGTCTACCTCGCGCAGCAGCAGAACCCGGTCAAGCGGCTGGTCGCGATCAAGGTCATCAAGTCGGGAATGGATAGCAGGCAGGTCCTGGCCCGCTTCGAGGCGGAGCGACAGGCGCTGGCGCTCATGGACCACCCGAACATCGCTCGCGTCTTCGACGGCGGCATGACCGAGAGCGGGCGGCCGTACTTCGTGATGGAGCTGGTCAAGGGGATGCCGATCACCCGGTACTGCGATGATCACCGGCTCACTCCGAATGACCGGTTGGAGCTCTTCGTCCAGGTGTGTCAAGCAGTCCAGCACGCTCACACCAAGGGAGTCATTCACCGAGACTTGAAGCCCTCGAACGTCCTGGTCGCGCCGTACGACGGCAAGCCGGTGGTCAAAGTGATCGACTTCGGGGTGGCCAAGGCGGCCGGAGTGCCACTCACCGAGAAGACTCTGGTCACTGGGTTCGGGGCGGTGGTCGGAACGCCCGAGTACATGAGCCCGGAGCAGGCCGAGCTGAACAACCGGGACATCGACACGCGGTCCGACGTCTACTCGCTGGGGATCCTCCTGTATGAGCTGTTGACCGGGTCGACGCCGCTGACGGCAAAGCGGGTCAAGGAGGCGGCCCTGTTGGAGGTTTTGCGGGTGATCCGCGAGGAAGAGCCGCCGCGGCCGTCCACGCGACTGTCAACGACCGAGGAACTGCCGTCCATCGCCGCGGTACGCGGGGTCGATCCGGCGAAGCTGTCGAGGTTGGTGCGTGGGGAGCTGGACTGGATTGTCATGAAGGCCCTGGAGAAGGATCGCTCGCGCCGTTACGAGACGGCCAACGCGTTGGCGATCGACATCCAGCGCTACCTGGCCGACGAGCCGGTGCAGGCGTGTCCACCGTCGGCGGGTTATCGACTGCGGAAATTCCTTCGGAGGAATCGGTTCGGCCTGGCAGCGGCCGGGCTGGTCCTCTTGGTCCTGATTTCGCTCTCGGGCAGTATCGGCTGGGCAGCGCGCGATCGCGCGATCCGACAGGCCGTCCTGGACGACAAGGTCGGCCAGGCACTTGTGGACACGGAGAATTCTTATCGGAGCGGGAAGTTGCCCGATGCGCTGGCGGCCGTCAAACGCGCGGAGGACTTGCTGGCCAGCGGCGACGGCGGTCGCGTGCTTCGCGAGCGCGTTGACCGCTGGCGCACCGACCTGGCGATGGTCACCCGCCTGGAACAGATCCGCCTGGAAAAGTCGCCGACCAAGGACGGCCACATCGATCTCCCCCGGCAAGACGCGGACTACGAAGAGGCGCTTCGCCAATACGGATTGGACGTGGAGACGCTCGAGGTCGAGGAGGCTGCGGCACGGGTCCGCGCCCACGAAATCGCCGTTGACCTGGCAGTCGCCCTGGACGACTGGGCGAACGTGCGAAGGCAGACGCGGCCGGGGGATAAGAGTTGGCAACACCTCGTCGCCGTGGCGCGCAGCGCCGACCCGGAGCCGATGCGAATGCGGTTGCGAGATGCTTGGGGTCGCAAGGCCAAGGACGTGCGCGACGAGCTCAATCGACTCGCCGCGCAAGAGCGGGTGCCGACGCTTCACCCCACCACAGTTTCGCTGCTCGCCGCAACTCTCGTGCGGGTGGGCCTGTCGAACGAAGCCGCGGACGTGCTACGCCGGGCACAACGGCAACATCCGAACGACTTCTGGATCAATCTCGATTTGGGATCCTTACTGACGCAACTCAAGCCGCCACGTCCGGAGCAGGCGATCGGGTTCTTTCGGGCGGCGGTGGCCTTGCGCCCGCAAAGCTCGGGTGCGCACCTGTTCCTCAGCATTGCACTCCGCGACTCCATTAGGACTCACCGAACGCAGAACGAGTTGGAAGAAGCCGAGGCCGAAGCTCGGGAAGCAATCCGCCTTAATTCGAATTCGGCCGTAGCGCACAACGGTCTCGGCGTCGTCCTCGGCGACAAGGGATTGATCGATGACGCCATTGTCGAATACCGCACGGCGGTCGAGATTGACCCGCGATTTGCGATGTGCTGGACCAACCTCGGTAACAGTCTTCGGCAACAAAAAAAGCTGGTCGAGGCGACTGCCGCCCTCCGCAAGGCCCTGGAGATCGATCCGAAATACGCGATGGCCTGGGACCGCCTCGGCCTTGCTCTGGCTGACCAGAATAAGCACGACGACGCCATGGCCGCCTTCCGGGAGGCAATCCGCATTGATCCGGAGGAGGGCGGCTTTCATCGGGATCTTGGCATGAGTCTCGGGCCCCGCGGTCGGACCACGGAGGCGGAAGCCGAGATTCGAGAGGCCATCCGCCTCCGGCCGGATGATCCCAACAGCCACGACATGCTTGGCGTCGCACTGGGCCAACAGCGCAAGTATCCTGAGTCGGAATTGGCACACCGGGAAGCCATTCGCCTCAAACCAGACTACTACGGGGCCCACAAGAACCTCGGCATCGCGCTCCGGCACCAAGGCAAGTTCGCCGAGGCAGAGACCGCGTACCGGGAGGCCATCCGAATCAAGCCGGATTACGGCATGGCGCACTTTGGCCTGGCAAGAGTCCTCGAAAAGCAGGGCCGGCCGCGCGAGGCGATCGCCGCCTTCGAGGCGGCCATCCGTTTCGAGCCTGGGTCAATAGCTGCTCATGCCGAATTCGGCAGGCTCCTCGCGACCTGCCCGGAGAGTTCATTGCGAAACCCGCGCCGCGCGGTCGAACTCGCTCGCGCGGCTACCAACCTGGATCCGCAATCGATCCTGGCCTGGCAAATCCTGGGTTGGGCGTACTACCGCGTCGGGAACTCGAAGGGCAGCATCGAAGCGTTGGAAGAGTCCTGCAGGCTTCAAAAGGGAGGCGACGACGGTCAGTGGATTGTGCTCGCCCTGGCCCACTGGACGCTCGGCAGCGACGGGACCTTGCCCGATGCGGTCAGGGCCCTGCACCGGACGGAGACGCAGTCCTGGTACGACAAGGCGGTCAAGCAGATCGACGGCAATCGCAGCCCGGGAGACGAAACGATGCAGGCCATCCGCGCTTTCCGCGCGGAAGCCGCGAAGCTCTTGGAGGGGAAAGACTAGCGAGAGAATTTGTTGGGGGGCGATTTCTGATTCAGTTGCAAAGCGACTCAGGGGATTGCGGGAAACAAAGCGGCCGGTGAGGCGTTCGCTTGGCGGCTCGACCTCACCGGCCCGGCAAGCCCGGGCGGCAGGTCTGCGCGCCTGGGTCCTTGCTCTTTCCATTGTATCGCAGACCACGTTTCTTGGAGACTTGCCATGTGGTCTGACTTGCTGACAGATTGGACGAGGTTGTCCCACCGCGCCATCGCGCTGGCCGCACTTGCCATTGGTCTGCTGGTCGGCGCGCCCGAGCGTG
>Ga0066903_100000347_pt1 | contig 27827 bp, 23 predicted proteins | sample PanSoiMetaGPlot1_FD_67491 | JGI IMG/M metagenome (GOLD analysis project Ga0066903, IMG submission 67491) | Tropical forest soil microbial communities from Panama analyzed to predict greenhouse gas emissions - Panama Soil - Plot 1 (version 2) | ecosystem: Environmental > Terrestrial > Soil >... | reverse complement strand
CGCTGCCGCCCGCGACGCTGCCGCCGGGAGCGACGCCCGGACGGCGTGGCGATGCTTTCGATCCGACGCTCAATCCGAATGCGCCCGGCGCGCCCCGCCCGCTCGGCACGACCAGCCCGAGCGCACCGCTCACGCAAGACGAGCAGGTCGGAGCTCCGGGCGGACGCGCGGCTGGCGCTCCGCTCGACCTCTCGACGCTCGCGGGTGCGCCCGCCGCTGATCCGTCGTTCAGTGCCGGCATGGCGGCGCCGGGCAGTGAGCTTCCGCAGTCGCGCAATCCGAGCGGGACCGGCAGCCAGGTCGCGGCGCTGCCGCCCACCGACAGCCCGAAGGACGCCTACGACCTCGCCTACGGATACGTGCTGCGCAAGGACTACGCGCTGGCCGAACAGGGCTTCCGCAGCTTCCTGGGCCGCTATCCAAGCGACCGGCTCGCGTCCGATGCGCAATATTGGCTGGGCGAGAGCCTGTTCCAGCGGCAGCGCTATCGCGATGCCGCCGAAGCCTTTCTCAACGTGTCGACCAAGTACGACACCGCCGCGAGGGCGCCCGACGCGCTGCTCCGGCTCGGCCAGGCGCTCGCCGCCATGGGCGAGAAGGAGGCCGCCTGTGCATCGTTCGGCGAGGTTCTGCGCAAATATCCGCGCGCGTCGGTCAGCGTGAAGCAGGGCGTCGACCGGGAACAGAAGCGTGTCCGCTGCTGACGAGGCCGAGCCGGTCTCCGCCGCGGAAGCCAGCACCCTGTTCGACGACCTCCGTTCCGCTGCCGCTCTCGTGATTGCCGTGTCGGGCGGACCGGATTCGACCGCGCTCCTGGTGCTGGCGGCGCGCTGGCGCGCGGCTCTCAAGCAAGGTCCCGCGCTCATCGCGGTCACCGTCGATCACGGGCTGCGCCCGGAATCGGCGCGCGAGGCGCGCGCCGTCAAACGGCTTGCCGGCCGCCTTGGCGTGCGCCATCGCACGCTGCGCTGGACCGGCCGCAAGCCCGCGACCGCCCTCCAGGAGGAAGCACGAAGCGTGCGCTATCGCCTGCTCGCGGCGGCGGCGCGCGGCGCCGGCGCCCGCCATGTGCTGACCGCGCACACGCTCGATGATCAGGCCGAGACGGTGCTGTTGCGTATGGCCCGCGGCAGCGGCCTCAGCGGGCTTGGTGCCATGGCGCGGGTCACCCGGCTTGCGCACGCGGCTGCGAAAGCGGGCGATGCGCCGGACGGCATCGCACTGGTGCGACCGCTTCTCGACGTGCCGAAGGCGCGCCTGATTGCCACGCTGGCGGCGGTCGGCATTTCGTTTGCCGACGATCCCTCGAATCGCGACCCACGCTTTACCCGGCCGCGGCTGCGCGCGCTCATTCCGACCCTCGCCGGGGAAGGGCTCGATGCCGGTCGGCTTTCCCTCTTGGCCCGCCGGCTGCGGCGCGCTGACGCAGCGATCGAGTCTGCGGTCAGCGCGGCGGCGGTCGTGGTCTCGGATGGTCCTTGGAGGGACGGCGGGCCGATCGTGCTCGATGCCCAGAAATTTGCCGCCCTGCCTGCGGAAGTGGCGCTGCGCCTGCTTGGCCGCGCCATCGCCAGCGTCGGCGACGAAGGCCCGGTCGAACTCGGCAAGCTTGAAGCGTTGTGCGAAGCAATGAGCGGCGCGCCCGATCGCGCTGCTGCCCCGCGTCTGCGGCGGACGCTCGCGGGCGCCCTTGTGACGCTCGGCGGCGGTCGCCTCGTGATCGAGCGCGCGCCCCCACGCTCGAGCCGGCGCGGTCGCAAGACCTTAACCACGCGGAAACGTGGCGCGGGAGAAGCAACAAAACGGCGCTAGAATGGGGTTACGGGTGTTGCATCAAAACAGCGCTAGAATAGCGCCAGAATAGGGGAATGGGGTTTCCTCGACTGGTTCCCTTGGCAGAAGCCCCCCCTGCACCTAAATTGGACCGGTACGGACCTGAATCGGCCACGACTTGCAGCCAAGACCGGCCCCCAGGGCCCGGATCGCAGAAGGCTTCACGCGGCGGGCAGCCTGGCCTAGACCCAAAGGGACGGACATAAGGGACGAGAGGCATGAACGCCAATCTGCGGAATTTCGCTCTCTGGGTCATCATCGTCCTGTTGTTGCTTGCCCTGTTCACGTTGTTCCAGAATCCCGGCCAGCGCATGCAGGCGCAGGAAATCTCCTTCTCCCAGCTTCTGACCGAGGTCGATCAGGGGCGCGTCAAAGAAGTCGTCATTCAGGGGCCCGAGATCCACGGCACTTTCACCGACGGCCGTCAGTTCCAGACGTACGCCCCCAATGATCCGACGCTGATCAAGCGCCTCTATGACAAGGGCGTGGTGATCACAGCGCGGCCGCAGCAGAACGACGTGCCCTGGTTCGTGTCGCTGCTAATCTCGTGGCTTCCCTTCATCGCGCTGATCGGCGTGTGGATATTCCTGTCGCGGCAGATGCAGGGTGCCGGCGGCAAGGCGCTCGGTTTCGGCAAGAGCCGCGCCAAGCTTCTCACCGAGGCGCATGGCCGCGTCACCTTCGAGGACGTTGCCGGTGTCGACGAGGCCAAGCAGGACCTGCAGGAGATCGTCGAATTCCTGCGTGATCCCGGGAAATTCCAGCGCCTGGGCGGCAAGATTCCGCGCGGCGTGCTGCTCGTCGGTCCGCCCGGCACCGGCAAGACGCTGATCGCACGTGCGGTCGCGGGCGAGGCAAACGTGCCGTTCTTCACCATTTCCGGCTCCGACTTCGTTGAAATGTTCGTCGGCGTCGGCGCCTCGCGCGTGCGCGACATGTTCGAGCAGGCCAAGAAGAACGCGCCCTGCATCATCTTCATCGACGAGATCGACGCGGTCGGCCGGCATCGCGGCGCTGGCCTCGGCGGCGGCAACGACGAGCGCGAGCAGACGCTCAACCAGTTGCTGGTCGAGATGGACGGCTTCGAGACCAACGAGGGCATCATCCTGATCGCCGCCACCAACCGGCCCGACGTGCTCGATCCGGCGCTGCTGCGCCCCGGCCGCTTCGACCGCCAGGTGATCGTGCCGAACCCGGACGTCATGGGCCGCGAGCAGATCCTCAAGGTGCACGTGCGCAAGGTCCCGCTCGCCCCCGACGTCAATCTCAAGACCATCGCGCGCGGCACGCCCGGATTCTCCGGCGCCGACCTGATGAACCTGGTCAACGAGGCGGCGCTGATGGCGGCGCGCCGCAACAAGCGCATGGTGACGCAGAGCGAATTCGAGGACGCCAAGGACAAGGTCATGATGGGCGCCGAGCGCAAGTCGCTGGTCATGACCGAAGAGGAGAAGATGCTGACCGCCTACCACGAGGGCGGTCATGCGATCGTGGCGCTCAACGTCAAGGCCACCGACCCGGTGCACAAGGCCACCATCATTCCGCGCGGCCGTGCGCTCGGCATGGTCATGCAGCTGCCGGAGCGCGACAAGCTCTCGATGAGCCGCGAGCAGATGACCTCGCGCCTCGCCATTATGATGGGCGGCCGCGTCGCCGAGGAGCTCGTGTTCGGACGCGACAAGGTGACCTCAGGCGCCGCCTCCGACATCGAGCAGGCGACCAAGCTCGCGCGCATGATGGTGACGCGCTGGGGCCTCTCCGACGAGCTCGGCACCGTTGCCTACGGCGAGAACCAGGACGAGGTTTTCCTCGGCTACCAGGTCGCCCGCCAGCAGAACGTCTCCGAGGAGACGAGCCGCAAGATCGACGCCGAGATCAGACGGCTGGTCGAGGCCGGCTATGCCGAAGCCGAGCGCATCCTCAAGGACAAGCGCGCCGACCTCGAATTGCTGGCCAAGGGACTGCTCGAGTTCGAGACGCTGACCGGCGACGAGATCAAGGACCTGCTCGCCGGCAAGCGGCCGGTGCGCGAATCGGTGATCGAGCCGGCGACGCCGCGCGGCTCGGCGGTGCCGCCTGCCGGCAAGCCGCGCCCGCGGCCGGATCCCGGCACCGGCGGGCTCGAGCCGCAGCCGCAGTCTTAGCGGTCTAATTTCGGAAGACGAACGCCCGCCTGCGGCGGGCGTTTTCGCGTCTGTGTCGCCAGCCTGCGAAGGGGCGACGCCGCAGCGCAGCGGTCGACAGGGGACGGGGACGGCGCCTGCAGTGTCATTGTCGCCGGCAGGCTTCGATCGGCATCCGCGACAGCTGGAAGAGTTTGTCGTCCGAGCGCGTGGTCAGCTTTTTCGGATATTGCTCGCCGGTCGGCGCCGTCTCGCATTCGTTGTCGATCGGCAGGCCGGAATAGCGGTTCTGCACCAGGATGTCGTTGTTCGGCCCGCGCACGAGTTGAATGGTGCGATCGGCGCAGGCTGAGGTATCGTCGCCGGCCGAATCCCGCCGGCAGCCCCAGCTGCCTTCTTCCGGATAGCAGGTATAGCCCGTGCCGGTGACCTTGCTGCTGGTCTTGAGCATCAATGAGACGCTGAGCTTGACGTTGTACCACCACCATTGAGTGGGAGCATCCGGATCCTTCTCGGCGGCCGGATCGAGCCGTCCGACGCGCAGCGATGCGACGAGCTGCTGCGGGTGGCCCGCGAGGTGCGCGGCATCGTAGTCGCGGCCGAAGCAGAACGCCTCATCCTCCTTGAAACGCTCGCGCAGCGGAGTGCCTGCGGGAATCTGGTTGATCTTCTGCGCCTCGGCGACGCAGACCGACAGCGGTTTGCTCTCCAGCCGGAACACCTTGTCGTCCCGGCCCGGATCGAGCGTGACCGCCTGCTGCTCCTCGACCTCGTCGCCGCACCCTTCGACCAGCACGAAGCCATTGTTGGTGAGCAGCGCCGTGTTGGCGTTCTCGCGCTTGAGCCTGAAGCTGCCGCCATCGCATTCGACCGCGCAGGTGACGCCGTCGCGATCCTCTTTGCTGCAGCTGAGGTAGTTGTAGAAGTTGCCCTTGCGGTTGCGGAAGGTGACGTAGGCGGCGACCGAAGTCTCGCCCGTTTCGCGAAACCGCTTGATCTCCTCGTCGCGCTCGTCAGGGTGCCATCGCTCCGACTCCGGACGGTGCCCGAGCATGCGGAAGACATGCATGCTCGCGGTCTTTTGCTGCGGATGGCTGGCGAGGTGCGCGGGATCGTAGACCCGGCCGAAGCAAGCTTCCTGGTCGGCGGTGAACAGGCTCGACTGGGCGCCGGCCGGGGAGGCGGCCCCCGTTGTCAGGGCGAAACAGGCGGTTGTTATCACCAGGGCGTGTCGCATGGAGGGATCCTTTCATCAGCCGGCCACACTTTATGGGCAGATCCCTGGCCCGGCCCCGTGAACTTTAGCCGAGCCTGCGCCGACAAAGTAGAGAACAACCCGGGGGGCCGTCGGCATGTCTGAACGTTTTGGCAAGACGCGATCGGCGCCCTCCCGGTCCGGCCGGGCGATTCGCGCGGGTTGATTGGGGGAGATTTTCGAATGTCACAATGCCGTTTCAAGGCATCCGAAGCTGCACTTCGGCTCGTTCCACTCACACTTCTCGCGGCAGCCGCCCTGTGGGCTGCGCCGGCGCTCGCCCAGACCTCCGTGCCCAAGGCCAAGGCGCCCCCCGCGCCCGGCCAAACCGTCTCGCCGCCCGCGCCGGCGACCCAGGGGCCGGCGCAGACCGTCATCCCGGCCGCCAAGGCGCCGGAGCCGACCTTCGATGAGGGTACGGCGCGGCGCATCGCGGCCGCCATGTTGAGCTATTCGGCGCTTGAAGTGCGCGGCGGCTGGCCGGCCCTGCCGGCGACGGCGAAGCTCGCCCCCGGCGTCAGTAGCCCCGACGTGGTGCTCCTGCGCGAGCGCCTCGTGATGACCGACGATCTTCCGCCCGAGCAGGCCCGCGGCGAAGCCTATGACGAGGCGGTCGCAGCTGGCGTGCGCCGCTTCCAGGCCCGCCACGGTCTTGAGCAGACCGGCAGCATCGGGCCGAAGACACTCGCCGCGCTCAACGTGCCGGTGACGCGGCGGTTGCGCCAACTTGCCGCTTCGTTCGACCGGCTTGCGGCGACTGATTTCAAGTTTGGTCAGCGCTACGTGGTGGTCAATCTTCCTGCCGCCTTCGTCGAGGCGGTCGAGCACGACAAAGTCGTGCGGCGTCACGTCGTGCAGGTCGGCCGGCCCGACCGGCCGTCGCCGACCGTCACCACCCAGATCACGACCGTCAATCTCAACCCAACCTGGACGGTGCCGCTCGGCATCCTCAAGAAGGACGTGATCCCGAGAATGCGCAAGGACCCGGGCTATGCCGCCCGCATGCACATGCGCGTGCTCGACGGCGCCGGCAACGAGGTCGACCCGCACAGCATCGATTGGAATTCCGACCGCGCGCCGAATTTCACCATCCGGCAGGATTCCGGCAACTGGAACGCGCTCGGCGCCGTGCGCATCGACATGCCGAATCCGCATTCGGTTTACATGCATGATACCAACCACAAGGAATTTTTCAGCGCCGATTACCGCTTCCAGTCATCGGGCTGCACCCGCGTCGAGAATCCGCGCGATCTCGCCGCCTGGGTGCTGGAGGAGACCCCCGGCTGGAGCCGCCGCGAGATCGACGCCGCCATCGCCAAGGGCACCCGTCTCGACGTCAAGCTCAGCCACAACATACCGGTGGCCTGGATCTATCTCACCGGCTGGGTGACGCGTGACGGCACCATCCATTTCCGCGACGACATCTACGGGCACGACGACAAGCCGGCACACCAACTGGTCGCCGATCTGCGCTCGCCGGCGAGCGCTGCCCGCGCGTCCGGATTTGTGCTACAGTCCGCCGATACGAGACCGGTTGAAATCGAGCAGGTATCTTATCTCGACAGCCAGTAAGGCGAACTGACGCATGCTGAGATCGATGCCCGTGCTGCTGGCTGCGGGGCTTGCCGCGGCCAGCGGCGCTGCGCTTGCCAATGATTCCTCCGCCGAGCTCGCGGCCGGCGGCCTTATTTTCGTCCGCAACGAAAATGTGGAGATGCGTTCGGAGGACCTCACCATCTCCGCCAAGGAGATTGTCGTCCGCTACCGCTTCTTCAACAAGTCCGCCAAGGACGTGACCGTGCTGGTCGCGTTCCCGATGCCCGAGATCAAGATCGAGTCGATGTATCAGAACATCTCGATCCCGGCCGAGGATCCGGTGAACTTCCTGGCCTTCCGCACCACCGTGAACGGGCAGCCGGTGACCACGAAGGTGGAGCAGCGCGTCTACGCCGCCGGCCTCGAGCGGACCGAGCTTTTGCGCAGCCTCAACATTCCCTTGGCGCCGCATCTGCGCCAAACCGGCGAGGCGCTCGACAAGCTGCCGAAAGCGAAATGGGACGAGCTCATCCGCATCGGGCTCGTCGAGGTCGAAACCTATGACGCCGGCAAGGGCATGCAGGAGCATCTCGCCCCGCGCTGGGCGCTGCAGACCACGTTCTACTGGGAGCAGACCTTCAAGGCCGGCGCCGAGACCGCGATCACGCACCGCTACAAGCCGAGTGTCGGTGCCTCGGTGCAGACCTCGCTCGGGGAGCCCTCGCAGGTCGACGAGGACTGGTACGAGGAGTACCGGGACAAGTACTGCATCGAGCAGGATTTCTACGACGCAGTGGAGCGCGCGCGGCGCGAAGCCAACAGCACGTTCGGCGCGCCGTTCAGCGAGCAGCGCATCGAATACGTCCTCAAGACCGGTGCCAACTGGGCGGGGCCGATCAAGCAGTTCCGCCTCGTCGTGGACAAGGGCGACCCGGACAGTCTCGTGAGCTTCTGCGGCGACGATGTGCGCAAGATCAGCCAGACCGAGTTCGAGATGAAGGAGACCGACTTCACGCCCGACGACGATCTTGCGGTGCTGATCCTCAAGCGGCTGCCGCCGCAGTCGCCGGTCGAGCAGTCGCCGCCGCAGGCGCCGGTCGAGCAGTCGCCGCCGCAGGCGCCGGTCGAGCAGTCGCCGTCGCGACGTCCGTCGAAGAAGTAGCTGCCGAAGTTCTGGACCGCTCGTTCGAGACGCTAACCACGAGCTGTCACGACGATTGGTCCTGCCGCTTAGTCGTCGGTCACATCGATCCAAGTCCCGTCGGGATCCGCGAGCTGGTACTTGCCCGACGCGTTTGCTGCGATGAACGCCTTGCGTACCTCGGCCTCCTTGTTGCCGCCGAGCGGAGTCGGCGCGAGATAGCTGCAGCCACCGACCACGTCCTTGATGTGCTGCTCGAATGTCTCGATGTCCTCGACCTTGAACCCGATGTGATCCGGTCCCGGTCGCTTGATCGCCATGCCTTCGAACAGCGGGATCGACCAGGGCATGATCGAGAGCGTGACCCGGCCGTCGGTCATCTGATGGCTGCCGGGAGGCGCCTTGGTGTTCACCGGCTTGAACTCGAACACCTCGGCGTAGAATTCCGCCACCTTGTCGGCGAACAGCGTGCGGATCGCGAACTTGTTGAGGTAGCGGTCCTGGCTCCAGCCGCCCTCGGCCTTCTGGTCGGCATAGATGCCGTCGAGCTTGCTCTTGTCGCGTTCCGACAGGTCGAAGATGTTGCCGGCGGGGTCGTGGCCGCTGAACGCCGCGAACGGCCGCGTCGAGGGCCGCTTGACGATCGCTGCCTCGGGAAACTTCCGGCGCGCGCGCTCGAGCACCTCGCTGGCGTCCTCCACCGTGATGCCGAAATGGTCGAGCCCGCCAACCTGGCCGTCGCGCACCGGGTTGATGTTGAGCCCGACATAGCCGTCGCCGACGGTCGCCCCGTTCATCGGCCGGCTGCGGCCGGTGTTGCGCAGCCCGAACACAGCCTCATAGAAGCGCGACATCATCGGCCAATTGTGGCTCGAGATCGCCATGTGGTTGATCTGCGCGAACATCATCACTCCCTTTCGTTTTGTTGGTGCTGCGTTCGTTGCTCTTGGCGGCGTCAGCGCGCACCGTCGCTCTCGCCTTTGGCGCGTTTGGCAAGCGCAATCAGTTCCGGCGGGGTTGCCGCAACCTCGCGCACGATGGCCTGCATCTTATCGGCCTTGATCGGATTGGTGTCGAGACCGATCCGGGTCGCCTCGGCGCGAAACGCGTCGTCCTGCATGGTTGCGTCGAACGCCTGCCGCAGCGCCGCGAGCCTATCGCCCGGAACCTCCGGCGTGGTCAGGAACGCCCGGCCGACGGAGATTTCCGCCTCGAACACCCGCAGCACGCGCCGGATCTCGTCCGACTTGGCAAACTCGGTGAGCAGCGGGACGTCGGAAAAGTCGGCGTCGCGCTCGTGTCCGATCTGCACCAGGATGTTGATCGACTTGTCGCGCAGCCAGTCGCCGTTGATCGAGCGCAGGGTGCTCAAATAATTGCCGGCGCGGCCGTCGATCTCGCCGCGCTGCATGGCGAGGTCGATGTCCTTGGCCGACTTGTAGCCGGCAACGGCCTTGAACCGCGTGCCGAGCAGATTGTTCATCAGCGACGGATAGAGCAGGGTGTAGGAGCCGGCGCCGGTCGCACCCAGCAGGACCTCGCGCTCCATCGCCTCGGCGAACGTCTTGATTCCGGTCGACCACACATAGACCGATTGATTGCTGTAGTCGCTCGCCCCGAGCCATTGGAATTTGGCGACGTCGTAGCGCACGCCGCGGCCGTCGAGCAGCTGGTGCGTGATGATCGACGGCATGATCAGGGCGATGGCGGTGCCGTCGCGCGGTGCGTCGGCGGCCAGATAGTTCGCCGCCAGAACATGGCCGGCGCCCGGCATGTTCTTCACCACGATGGTGGGTTGGCCCGGGATGTGGCGGCCGAGGTGCCGCGCCACCAGGCGCGCATTGGTGTCGAAGCCGTTGCCGACCCCGGTCGACACGACCATGGTGATCGTCTTGCCGCGGTAAAAGTCTTCGATCGATTGGGCGGGGGCGCCGGACGCCAAGGTTGCGCAGGCTACCGCGCCTGCAAACCAGGCGCGCCACCGACCGAGGACCGTGGTCGCCAGTCTGTTGAGCGCTTGCCCCATGGCCTCTAGCCCTTCAGCGCCGCCTTGATCGCTGCGACGCCGGCGCCCGACTTCGCTGCCGCGATGATCCGCGCCTCGGTCGCCGCAAGCTTCTCGGCTGCCGCCTGCATCGCGTCGATCGTCTCGATCGGCACCACGATAGCGCCGTGGCGATCCGCGTGGATCAGATCGCCGCTCCTGACCGCCATGCCGGCGACCTCGACATCGAGGCCGAAGTCGACCACATGCACATAGGCATGCGAGGGCACGATCGCGGCCGCCAGCATCTGGAAGCCCGGCGCGATCATCGGGATGTCGCGGATCGAGCCGTCGGTGACCACGCCGAGCGCCCCCAGCGCCTGGTGGACGTTCGACTGCACTTCGCCCCAGAACGCGCCATAGCCCGCATGCTCGCCGTCGAGATCGTGCATGATCATCACCGCCGGCTGCGGCGCGCTCGCCACGTAGTCGAGATAGTCGAGTCGCTTCTGCAGGTAGGTCGCCTGCCCGAGCGGGACCTTGTCCTTGGCCTTGAAGGTCACAGTCTTGGCATAGCCGACCATCGGCGGCAGATCGGGAAACGGGCAGTGCAGGTGCTTGACGGTGTAGCCCACGCCGCGGCGCTCGGGCGCCACGACCTCGACCAGGTTGCACACGGTCGGGGTGTCGATGGACTTGAGGAACTCCATCTGGCTCTGCGTCGCCGCCGGCATGTCGCTGGTCCCCCCGCTGCTCGAATTGAACGCCGAGACATTAGGCCGCCGCGTGCCGATAGGCGAGCGCGGCGATCGCCGCCATGGCGGCAAGCATGGCGACCACCAGGGCGACGCAGCCGCTCCAGCCGGCGGCGTCCCAGGCGAGGCCTGACAGGAGCGCGCCCAGGCTGCCGCCCGCGTAGAACGCCGTCACGTAGAGTCCGACCGCCGACGAGCGTCCCTCGGTCGCGATCGCGGTCACGTAGCCGGTCGCAATCGCCTGGCAGAGCATGCCGCACACGGCGCAGAGCGTCAGCCCCAGGATGATGACGGCGATCGGCGGCGCCAGCAGGAGGAGCGCGCCGCCGGCCCAGGCGCCGAGCGCGCCGAGCACGACACGCCGGCGCCCGAATCGCGCGATTGCCCAGCCGATCATCGGCGCGGTCGCCGAACCCGCGAGGTAGGTCACGAAGATCGCTCCGAGCAGCGTCGACGAAAACCGGTACGGCGGCGCCGCCAGGTGGAAGTTCACGAACGCGAACACGGCGATGAAATTGAACAGCACGCCGAAGCCGATCGCGTAGGTGGCGACGAGCTGCGGGTTGCGCAGGTGCCGCAGCATCTGCCGCACCGAGGCGCTCAGGCCGTCGGAGCGGATGAAGCCGCGCTCGCGCGGCAGCGTCGCAGCCACCAGCACGGCGCCGGCGAGCGACATCGCGGCAAGCGTGAGAAAGGCATGGCGCCAGCCGATGAGATCAGCCAGCACGCCGGGCACGAAGCGGCCGCAGAATCCGCCAATGCTGGCGCCGGTGACGTAGATGCCGGCGACGCCCGCGACCTCCGCGGTCGGCCATTCGTCCCCGATATAGGCGACGCCGACCGCGAAGATCGGCGGCAGCAGCAGGCCCTGAACGAAGCGCCAGGTCACCATGGTCTGCACGTCGCCCGCGAGTGCGATCAGCGCCATGGGGATCACCACGGCCAGCATCGCCGCGGTGATCACCCGCCGGCGCCCGAGCACGTCGGCAATCGCGCCGGTAAACGGCGCAGTGAGCGCGATCGCGGCAGTGCCCGCCGTCATGATGCCGCTGATCTCGGCCGGGCCTACGCCGAACTCGGCGGCCAGTTCCGGCAGCAGGGCCTGCGGGGAATAGAGATTGAGGAAGGCGCAGAAGCCGGTCGTTGCAACCGCGAGCTTTCGCAGATCGAAGCGCATCCGCTCGTCTACCGCGCCGGCCGGTGTCACACCACCGGCGGCGTTGCGAGTGCGGCCTGCGCGCGCGCAAGCGTGTCGGCGGGCGATCCCGATGCGTCGATCCGCGCCCAGCCGAGCGTCCCGAGGTCGTACTGCTCCTGCGCGCGCACCACCGCCGCGTCGGCGTCGGAGGCGTCACTGCGGCGCGCGCCGATGCGGGCGAGTCGGGTCGCGAGATCGGCATCGAGGAAGAGCCCGTTGAACGGCACGCCGAGGGCGGCTGCGGACTTCTCGATCGCGTCGCGTTCCTGCGGCCTGGCGTAGACCGCATCGACGATCGCCGCGTGCCCGGCTACAAGTGCGCGCCGCGCCTTGTCGGCGATCATGCAATAAACCCGCGCCGTCACCGCCGGCGCATAGGCGTCGGCCGGCAGCGGCTCCTCCTCGGCCTTGCCGAACAGCGCCTTGCGCTCGACATCCGAGCGCAGCACCACCGCGCCCGGCGCGGCGCCGAGCGTGGGGGCGAGCGCGCGCGCGAGCGCCGACTTGCCGGTACCGGAAAGCCCGCCGACCGCAACCAGAATCGGTGGCGGCGGTGCGAGGAAACGCCGTGCCCAGTCGAAATAGGTGCGTGCCGTGCGTGCGATCCCGGCGTGCTGCTCCGCGTCCGCCTGATCGAGCCGTGCCGCCGTTACCTTGGCGCGGATCGCGGCCCGCATGGCGAGATAGAGCGGCATCGCGGCCAGCGCATCGAGGTCCTCGTCGCGCTGCGTCTGCGTCAGATAGCTGTTGAACGCGACGTTGGCGGCGCTCCCGAGCCCGCGCTCGCACAGATCCATCAGCACGAAGGCGAGGTCGTAGAGCACGTCGCCGGTGGCGATCAGATCGCTGAACTCGATGGCGTCGAACAGCACCGGCCTGCCGTCGATGAGCACGATGTTGCCGAGATGCAAGTCGCCGTGAATGCGGCGGATGAAGCCGCGCCGGTAGCGCTCGGCGAGCAGCGGGGCAAGCTCGGTGAACGCACGGCGGCCGATGTTGGCGAACTCTTGGTTCTCGGCCGTCGGAAACACCTCGGGTCGCTTGCCGAACGCTTCATCGTGCTCTTCGATGTACTGCCCGAGCGCCGCGATCCAGCGGTCGTCGGCGGGCTTGGGCGCGGTCGCGTGCGCCGCCGCCACCGCGCGGCCGATCGCGTCCGCGAGCGACGCGTCGATGCGCCCCGCTTCGGCCAGATGGTCGAGGGTCTGGCTCTCGTCGAAACGGCGCATCTCGACCGCCCATTCGACCGCGGTGCCGCGCCCGCCGAGCGCGAGGCGCCCGTCCGCCTCGCGCGTGATCGGCACCACGCCGCGGTAGATCTGCGGTGCATAGCGCCGGTTCACCGCGATCTCGGCCTCACAGGCAGCCTTGCGCTTCTCGAGTGTCGAGAAGTCGAGGAATGGGAACTTGACTGCGCGCTTGACCTTGAACACGCGCTCGCCGGCCAGGAATACAACGGCCGCGTGCGTGTCGATGCGCGTGACCTTGGCGCCGCCGTGCGTCGCCGGATCTCCGAGCAGCGCGAAGACCGGCTCCTGCGAGTCGGGGGCATCGTTCATTGGCTGCGCAAAACGGCCAGGGCTCACCGTGTCCTACAGAAAAGCAATGGCGGGCGGCCGAGTTCCCCGGCCGTCAATTCTGGCGCTTGAAATAACGCAGATCCGGCGGCGGCTGGTCCTTCTTGGCCGGCATCAGGTAGCCGTCTGCGCTGAGCATGTAGTTTTCCTTGCCAATGCGGACATGCGGATTGTTCTCGGCGCAGACTTCCTCGATCCAATTGTGCCGGGGATCGGGATCGCGGGAGTATTTCTTCTTCACGGTCCACGGCCGGGTCAGCGCATGGTCTATGGTGGTGACTTCGTCCCAGAGCAGCATTGGGTCGGATTTGTCGAGATAGAGCCGTTCCTTGACCACGGTCTGATTATCGCTGTGCAGCGGCAGTCCGGTGGTGTCGTAGGCGCGCGGCCCCTTCATGCCGCGGGTCTCGATCTCGAGCACGTCGTAGCGGCCGTCGCCGTCCGCATCGATCCAGCGACCGATCGAGTAGCCTTTGAATGCCGGCTCGAGCTCCTGCGGCCAATCGCGGCCGTCGGTAAAGATGCGGCGATTGTCATGGATATGGCTGATCAAAATGTAGGTGGTGTGCGGCGTGATCACGATCTCCATCGGCTCGTAGACGTTCATGATCCGCGGCATGCCCGGCCCGAGGCAGGTCCACGACGGCTCGGTGCCGTGGCCGCCGGCGGCCTGGTCTTTCGCGTTCCATTCGTAGATCGCCTGGTACTCCGGTGTCAGCGGCGCTTTCTCGCCGGGCGGAATCCAGCGCGGCGAGCCCACCCGGTTCCATACGCCCGACCAATCGGGGTATTTCGACTGATCGAAGGCGTGCGCAGCGCCGAATGTGAGCAACAGCGCCGCCGTGAACGCAATGGCACCGAACGAGCATCGAGGATGCATGGCTCTTCTCCCTGCCGGCGCAGAGCGATGTGGCGCCGGCCGCGGTTCGTCATTTCTGGGCGCGGCTGAAATAGCGCAGATCCGGCGGCGGCTGGTCCTTCTTCGCCGGCATCAGGTAGCCTTCCGCACTCACCATGTAGTTCTCCTTGCCGATGCGGACGTGATTGTTGCCTTCGGCGCAGTCGTTCTCGCGCCAATAGGGCTGCGGGCCCGGGTCGCGCTTATAGTTCTTGGTCACCGTCCAGGGCCGGGTCAGCGCATTGTCGATCACCGTGATCTCGTTCCGCAGGATGGTGGGATCGCCCTTCTTCAGCGAGATGCGCTCCTTGATGACGCTCTGGTTGTCCGGATGCAGCATCAGGCCGGTATTGTCATAGACGCGCGGGCCCTTGAAGAGGCGGGTCTCGACCTCGAGCCGGTCGTAGCGGCCGTCGCCTTCGCTGTCGATCCACTTGCCGATCGAGTAGCCGTTGTAGGTCGGCTCGAAGTCCGTCGGCCAGTCGCGCCCGTCGGTGAATATCCGTCGCACCGAGTCGGTCGTGTCGTCGATCAGGAAGTACGTCGTGCCGGGTAGGATCACGATCTCCATCACGTCGTAGAGATTCATCATCGCCGGCATGCCCCAAGCGGCACAGGTATAGCCGGCGTGATTGCCCTGACCGCCGATCGCCTGGTCCGCGAGGCTCGCCTCGTAGAGCGCCTGAAACTCGGGCTTCAGCGGTGCCCGCTGCTCCAGGCCGCGCGGCTTGGTCGGATCGAAACGGGGATTTCCGCCCGGGGTGCGATTCCACGCCCCCTTCCAGTCGGGGTATTGCGCATCGTCATAGGCCTGCGCGGCGGTAGCCGTGATCGACAGCGCGGCCGCCATTGCAATGGCCGCAATGAAGCTTCGGTTGAGCATGGCGCCCTCCCCATGGGCGAAGGAACCGGCCGCGGCTGACCATCGCGCTCCCGTCCCATCTTGCTTTCGTTCTCAACGCCAGCCGGCGCATCGCGTCATGCGATGATGCTGGACGGATTTTCGTGACCGGGCTCAAGAACCCGGCGCGAACCGTCCGCGGGCACAATCGTCGCGCTCCGCCGTGACCGAAAGCTTAGCAGATCGCTGCGCTTTTCTCCATCCGCCACGCACAAGGGTGAGCCGCAGGCCGATCGCCCGGGCAGGACATCGATGATGGACAGCGACCGCATCCGCCAGGGATACTGTCCGCGTGGCGCTGGTATATACATCCAGCCTCAGGAGGGTTTGCCGCTCATGCGCGCCAATGATGGCTCACGTGCTGCCGCCGAGGTGTTGATCGACCAGCTCGTCATCCACGGCGCGCGCCACGTGTTTTGCGTGCCGGGCGAGAGCTATATCGCGGCGCTCGATGCCATGCTCGACCGCCCGATCGAGGTGACGGTGTGCCGCCAGGAGGGCGGCGCCGCCATGATGGCGGAAGCCGTGGGCAAGCTCACCGGCCGCCCCGGCATCTGCTTCGTCACCCGCGGGCCGGGCGCCACCAATGCGGCCGCCGGCATCCACATTGCGCGCCAGGACTCGACGCCGCTCATTCTGTTCGTCGGCCAGGTCGCGCGCGATATGCGCGAACGCGAGGCGTTCCAGGAACTCGACTACCGCGCCGTCTACGGCTCGATCGCCAAGTGGGTGACCGAGATCGACGACCCCGGCCGCATCCCGGAGCTCGTCTCGCGTGCCTTCCACACCGCGACCTCAGGTCGCCCCGGCCCGGTCGTCATTGCCTTGCCCGAGGACATGCTGGTCGAGCGCGTGGTCGCAGCCGATGCGCCGGCGTTTGCGCCGGTCGAGACCTCGCCGGGCGCCGCCGACATGCGCCGTCTGCAGACGCTGCTCGACCAAGCGCAGCGTCCGATCGCGCTCCTCGGCGGCAGCCGCTGGTCGGCGGCGGCCTGCGTGGCGGTCGAGCGCTTCGCCGAGCGCTTCGCGCTGCCGGTCGCGACCACGTTCCGCCGGGCGCATCTCTTCGACCCGCAGCATCCCTGCTACGCCGGCGACCTCGGCATCGGACCGAACCCAAAACTCCTTGCGCGCGTGAAGAACGCCGATCTCATCATCCTGATTGGTGGCCGGCTCGGCGAAATGCCCTCCCAGGGCTACACGCTCATCGATATTCCGGGACCGCAGCAGGCGCTCGTACACGTTTATCCCGGCGTCGAGGAATTGGGCCGCGTCTACCGGCCGGCGCTCGCCATCAATGCCTCGCCCACCGCCTTTGCGGCTGCGCTCGAAAGCCTCACCTGTCCGAACACGCCCGTGTGGGCCACGTCGACGCCGACCGGGCATGCCGACTTCATCGCCTGGACCGACAAGCCCGCGGCGGTGCCGGGCGCGGTCAATCTGGGCGAGATCATCGTCGGACTGCGCGATACGCTGGCGCCCGACGCCATCATCTGCAACGGTGCCGGAAATTTTTCGATCTGGGTCCATCGCTTCTGGCGCTACCGGCGCTACGGCACGCAGCTGGCGCCGATCTCCGGCTCCATGGGCTACGGCGTGCCGGCCGCGATTGCCGCCAAACGGCTCATGCCCGAGCGCATGGTCGTCGCCTTTGCGGGTGATGGGGATTTCCTGATGACCGGCCAGGAATTCGCGACTGCGGTGCAATACGACCTGCCGGTCATGATCGTGATCGGCGACAACAGCATGTACGGCACCATCCGCATGCACCAGGAGCAGCACTACCCGGGCCGGGTGATCGCGACCGGACTGCGCAATCCGGATTTCGCGGCGCTCGCCCGCGCCTACGGCGGCTTCGGTGCGACCGTCGACAAGACCGCGGACTTCGCGCCGGCCTTCAAGGCCGCGCGGGACTCCGGCCGGCCGGCGATCATCCATCTCAAGGTCGATCCGCAGGCGATCACCCCCGCCACGACGCTCGACACCATCCGCGAGAAAGCGCTGAGCGAACGGGGCTAAAGGGAATCCCATGACCGCCGGATCGTTCGATTTCGCGTCGCTGCTGCCGGCCGGATTGCCGGCGCCTGCGGTCAAGTGGACCGGCGCGCCGCGGTACAACTTCACGGGCGGGAATAACGATGCCGGTCAGCTTCCGCTCGACGGCCTGATCGCGGCGGCCGAAGCGGTGCTGCGGCGCGAGGGCCGTACGCTTGCGAGCTACGGCCTGACGAGCGGCCCGCAGGGCTATCGCCCGCTGCGCGAATTCCTCGCGCGCAAGCTCAAGCACGACGCCGGGATTTCTTGCACCTTCGACGATGTTCTGATCGTGTCAGGCTCGCTCCAGGCGCTCGACCTCATTAATGGCGTGCTGCTCACGCGCGGCGACACCGTCATCATCGAGCAGGAGACCTATCAGGGCACACTGACGCGGCTCAATCGCCTGGGCGTCAATATGGTCGGCATTCCGCTCGACCAGGACGGCATGCGCATGGATGCGCTGGCTGCGGCGCTCGCCGATCTCAAGCGCCGCAACGTCCGGCCGAAATACATCTACACGATCCCGACCGTGCAGAATCCGACTGGCACGATCATGCCGGAGCATCGCCGAATCGAACTTCTCAGGCTGTCGGAAGGCTACGGCGTGCCGATATTCGAGGACGATTGCTACGCCGACCTCGTTTGGGACGGACGGCGGCCCCCCGCGCTCTACGCCATGAGCAAGACCGGCGGCGTCATCCATATCGGCTCGTTTTCGAAGTCGATCGCACCGGCCTTGCGTGTCGGCTTCATCGTCGCCGGGTGGCAGATCGTCTCCCGCGCGCTCGCGCTGAAGACCGATGCGGGTTCGGGCGCGCTTGAGCAGATGGTGCTGGCCGAATTCTGCGCGCCGCATTTCGATGCGCACGTTCCGAAGCTCCGGCGCGGCCTGCGCGACAAGCTGGAGACGCTCATGGCGGCGCTCAATGAGCAGTTCGGCACCTCGGCCGAGTTCGACGATCCGAAAGGCGGCATCTTCCTGTGGGTCAAGCTGCCTGACCAGGTGGATACGTTGAAGCTCTACCAGGCGGCATTGGCCGCCGGTGTCGCCATCAATCCGGGCCCGGAATGGTCGACCAATGGCGGGCACAGCAGGAGCCGGATGCGGCTTTGCTTCGCCAGCCCGTCGAAGGACGAGATCAGCCGCGGCATTGCCGTGCTTGCCGAGGTATGCCGCAAGGAGTTCGGCGTCCCGGCGCGTATCGCGAACGTTCAGCTGCGCCCCAGCTCATAGCGCCAAGCCCTACGGAATCCGCCGGCGACGATCGCCTCCGCTCGATGCCATCTGACTCAGTTCGTTTCGGCCTCCTTCACCACCGGCCACCAGAGTTTCTGCTCGGCCTCGATGAAGCGGGCGAAATCGTCGGTGAAGAGCACTTGAAAGGGTGTGCCGGTTTGCGCGTACCGGGTCTTGACCTCCGGAGTTTCCATCGTCTCGCGAATACTCGCTGCCACCCGCCGAACGACAGCGTCCGGAACTCCCCTAGGAGCAAAAATTCCGACCCAGCCGGTCGCCACGAGTCCCGGAACGGTTTCCACCGCGGCCGGCAAATCGGGAAAGACGGCGATCCGCTCCTTAGTCATGATCGCAAGCGCCTTCAGGTCGCCGGTGTCGAGATGTGCCTTGAGACCCGGCGTCCCCTCGATGACACCGTGAACCCGACCACCCAGAATCTCTCGAATTGCCTCGTTGGTGCCGCCGGTCGAGTAGGGAACGACGGTTATCGGCGCTGCGGTCAGCTTGACGAAAAGACGTGCGGCCAAGTGCGGAAGACTCCCTGCAGGGTTGGTGCCTATGGCTAGCTTGTGCGGCTGCGCCTTGGCGAGGGCGATGAGTCCAGCAAGGTTGTTGACGCCCAGCTTGGGCGACACCGCGAATACCATGCCTTCGTTCGAGGTCAGCGCAATGGGAATAAGGTCGCGGTTGACATCGAACGGCAGCCTGTCGCGTTGCGCTGGAAGAACGGTGAACACAGATGCGACTGTCGCAAGCAACGTGTGACCATCGGCTGGTGCCGCGAGCGCCGCCTGCACGCCAAGTGCTCCGCCGCCACCGGGACGGTTCTCGATCACGACCTGGCGGCCCCAGATGTTCGTAAGCTGGTTGGCGATGATGCGGATCCTGACATCGGGCGCCGAACCCGGCGGCAACGTGAGAACGATCCTCACGGGACGCGACGGATAGCTCTCCTGCGCCACGGCAGGCCCGTCGATCGAAAGGACGCAAAGGAGGGCGGCAAAAGACGCGGCAGCGATCTTCATGCGCATGACGTATCCTCACTGTTTGCTTGACGGGGTTTTGTTGGCTCGCGTTTGCGGCGTCCGGCGCCCGGGCGCGCAAGAATCCGATTGCCTTCGATGAGGCGAACAAGCAGATCGAGCAGAAGCTCGCGCTCCGCTGGCTTCAGCACCGACAGCATGCGTTGCCAGCCGGCGAAAGTTTTCGGGCGTATGCGGTCATGCAGCCGCTTGCCGTCTGGCGTGAGATAGAGAAGGCGGGCGCGTCGGTCGGCGCCGTCGACCTGCCGGGCGAGGAGACCATTCAACTCAAGTCGATTGACCAGCAAGCTCGCGCTGTTGCGATCGATGCCGAGCCGTTCGGAAAGGCCGCTCTGGTCGATGCCGGGCTCCTCGTCGACATAGCGCAGCACGGCGAATTCGAGCGGCGTCAAATCTTCGCCGGCTAGAACCTGTGCAAGGGTCGAAACACAAATTTGGTCAAAGCGCCGCGCCAATGCGGCGGGGACACGATGCACTGGAGGGGTGCCGCGCTCGAACGTCACCAGCTTTCGCGAACGGGCTGACGTAAACGTGCGGGCCGGAACCTCTTCGATCCGCTTGCGCATGAGATTTCTTTCAAAAGTATGATTATCACTATTATGATAATCATACTTATGATATACGTCAAGCCCCATGCAGAGTGGCCCTTCCCTTTTGCGCGGTTAGGGTGAATCATGGCTCACTCCTTGCCATGCCCTATCGCCGCACCGAGAATGTCGCCCGCAAGCTCGCTGCCCGGCGCGACGCCATTCTGGCGGCGGCGCGGGCGCTGGCGGCCGAAGGCGGCATGGCGGCGGTGCAGATCGCACCGGTTGCCGAGCGCGCCGGCATCGCGGCCGGCACTGTCTATCGTTATTTCCCGTCCAAGACGGATCTGGTCGCGGCGCTCGTCGCGGCGCTCGCGGAGCAGGAGATCGCGGCGCTCGCTCGCGCCGGTGATGCCGCCCCGGGGCCGCTCTCGGCGCTGGCCGCTGCGATCACGGCCTTTGCGGCGCACGCGCTCGCGCGCCGGCGATTGGCCTTTGCGCTCATCGCCGAACCGGTCGAACCCGAGATCGACGCCGCGCGCGTGTCCTACCGCCGCACGCTCGCGAGTGCGTTCGAGGCGCGCATCCGCACGGCGGTTGGCGGCGGCCACTTGCCCAACCAGGACGCCGCCGTTGCGGCCCCGGCGCTGGTCGGCGCCTTGATCGAGGGATTGATCGGACCGCTCGCGCAAGACGCCGGCGATGCCGCCGAGGCGCGGGCCAAGGTGCAGGCGCTCACGCTGTTCGGCTTGCGGGCGCTCGGCGTGGTCGACGCCCGCGCCCGCGGTCTGGTGGTGCAGATCGCGCTGCCGATCCCCGACCCGGGCTGAGCAGCTACCGCAGCGTCGCGCCGGCGATCCAGTCGGTGACGGCGCGCAGCGCCGCCTCGGGGTTGCCGCCGCTGTGCGCCTCGAAGACCGCAAGCTGCGCGTCGGCCGAGGTGCCATCGCCGACGATGGCGCGGCAGCGCTTGATCTCCTCGGTGCAGCCGAACGCCTCGGCGTCGGCCGCGGTATCCTCGATCACCCGCTCGAGCATCTCACCGACCGTCACCGCCCCGTCCTCGGTCGCAAACGTGCCGTGCACGCCGTAGCGCTGCGCCCGCCATTTGTTCTCGACCACGATCGCGCGCGACACCGCATTGAGACCGAAGTTGCGCCAGGGATTGTAATAGAGGTGGCGCACCAGGGTGCGATAGAGTGCCGCAATCGCGATCGAATCATCGACCAGCGTGCAGCAGTCGGGCGCCCGCAATTCGAGGGTCGGATGATTGAGCGAGGGCCTGATCGCCCACCAGACATAGCTCGAATCCTCGATCACGCCGGCGCGCACCAGCGCCGAAATGTAGGCGTCGAATTCCTCCTTGGTGCGGAACAGTTCCGGCACTCCGGTGCGCGGCAGCTCGTCATAGGCTGCGAGTCGGTAGCCCTTGAGACCGGTCTGGCGCGCCTGCCAGAACGGCGAGGAGGTCGAGAGCGCGAGGAACAGCGGCAGGTAGGGCAGCATCCGGCACATGACGTCGACGCGCTCGTCCGGGTCCGGCACCTCGACGTGCACGTGCATGCCGCACAGCATGTTGCGCTGCCCGATCATCTGCAGGTCGTGCATGACGGCGTCGTAGCGCTCCTTCGGGGTCTGCACCGCATCTCCCCAGAGCGCGGTCGGATGGGTACCGGCCGCCAGGATGGCGAGCCTGTGCTCGGCCGCAACGGCCCCAACGATCTGGCGCAGGCTGCGCAATTCGGCCCGGGCCAGCATAAGGCTGGTTTGCGGTGCGGTAGCCACCTCGATCTGCGACTGCAGGAATTCGCCACGCACCTTGCCGTCGGTCGCTTCCCGCGCCGCCACGAGGAATTTCTCGGGCATGCGGCAACAGACAGTCTTGGTCTCGGCGTCGACGAGGAAATACTCTTCTTCAATACCGAACGTGAAATTATCGCCCATTCACCGCCCCGGTTGTTGTGGCCAGCAGCGCCGCCCGACCTCGACGTTTACGTGACAGATTGTCAGAGGACGCCGACTACAGTGTCGCAGACTGGCGCTTATCAACACCGGTGGGCGGTTCCGGTTCCGTGAAAAAAAGTCGGTGGATGAGGCAGGTACGACGGTGGTCCCGGGCGACCACCTGGACCTCGCTGCAGCCGACCCTGGGTCCGGCTTTACCCCGCGGCGGCGCCTCAATGTGACATCAGGACCGGGACGGTCATCGAGCGCATGATGGTTCGGGTCACGCCGCCGAGGATGAATTCGCGCAGCCGCGAATGCCCATATCCGCCGAGCACCATGAAATCAGTGCCGCTGTCGGCGGCGTGCGACAGGATCGTGTTCGGCACGTCGGAGCCCGCGCCCGTGATGCGCTTGATCTCGACATTGATCCCGTGGCGCGCCAGGTGGCGGCGCATATTGGCGCCGGTGATCTCGCCGCTCTTATCGCGTTCGCCGATGACGACCACGATCTCAATCACCTGCGCCCGCTTGAGGAACGGCATGGCGTCGGCGATCGCGCGCGCCGCCGGCCGGCTGCCGTCCCAGCAGATGATGATGCGGTCGAGCTTCAGTCCCTGCTTCTGGATATGCGGGACGATGATCACCGGCCGGCCCGAGCCGAACAGCGCGCCTTCAATCAGGAGTTCCTCGGAGGCCCCCTGTTCGCGGCGGGCCTGCCCGACGACCGCAATATCGAAGCGCCGGGCGATGCGCCCGAACAGATCGGCGGCGCCGGCTACGCTGGCATCGACCATGCGCGTCTCCGCCGATAGATTGGCGGCCTTCGCCGCTGCCTCGAAGCGGGCGATCGCCTCCTTGGCGGCCCGGCTGTTCTCCTCGCGCTGGACCTCGATCAGGTCGGTCGGGATTCCGCCCAGCATGCTGCCCGGGATCACCGGCTCGTAGATGAAGCCGACACCCGCGATATGGGCGCCGAATGCGCCCGCAACCGAGATCGCATAGTCGGAGGCGAAGTCCTGCGGATGTCCGCCCGTCAGGTTGACGACGACGTCCTTGATCATGGCTCGGACTCCTGGTGTCCCACACGCCCGCGGCGGATCCTCATGCGACCCGGCGATCGCGGAACACTAGCAAGTCTATGACTCTGGCGATCCCTTTTGAACCCGAAGTTCGCGATGGGATTCGCGGCACGGGCGCGCGAACTTCGCGTTCGGCGCCGCTAGTTGTGGCGGTTCAGAAGTCCGCATCATTTTTGCCGCGAGTCCAACATGCGGACTTCTGAACCAAAGCCACACTAGATCAATAAGTTGCTAATGTCCTTGGATTCCCAAGTTCGCAAACGAGTGTGCCGTAGAATAATGAACTTCGGAATCAGGACACTAGCCGGCGAACGCCGTCATGGCCGCTCCGCCAGTATCAAACCCGGCGTATCAATGCGCCGGCGTCACTTCTTCTTGCCGTCGGCGTCGAACTGCCTGAGGTAGGCCCACAGATCGTCCTGCTCCTTGGTATCGCGCACGCCGGCGAAAGCCATGCGTGTACCAGGGATCTTCTGCATCGGGTTGGCGACGTATTCCTTGAACGTCGGCTCGTTCCAGGTGAGCCCGGAATTCTTGACTTGGTCCGAATAATTGAAGCCCGGGAAGGTTCCGGCGTGACGGCCGTCGATCCCGTTGAGCGGCGGCCCGAGCTTGATCTTGGCGTCCGGCCCCGCGTCATGACAGGGCAGGCACCACTTGCGGAACGCAGTATCGGTCGCTTCCTGGGCCAGGGCGCTCCCGGCGGAACAAACCACAAGCATCGAAGCCAAAAGCCAAATCCCCTGCGACGGGCTCCTCATCCCACGTCTCCTCTTCTTGTCGCGGCGACGCCCTCACGACGTCCCGATGTGCCCCCTTGGGACCCGCCCCCGGGCGGAAGTCCGCTTGTTCGAATGGCGTTTGGCGCCGGCACTGTCAACGGCTATGGGTCGAATTCGTTGCACTGTGGCGGCGTTACCGCCATTTTTTGTGCAAGGGCGGCGCGGGTTGAGCCGTTTGCCGCTAAACTCAAGCGGTGTGGGCCGCGCCGGATGAACGGTGGAGTCGTTCGCCCATGGCCCAAGGAGATGCTGATGGCCTTGACCATGCCGGAGCCGGACCAGGCCGTGCTCGCACGCCGCGCCCGCATCGCGGCGACGCTCTCGGCGATTGTGCCGGGCGAAGGGGTGATTGCGAGCGAGCGGGCGATGCGCCCCTACGAGTCGGACGGCCTTACCGCCTACCGGTCGCTGCCCATGGTCGTGGTCCTGCCGTCGACCACCGATCAGGTCGCCCGCGTCCTTGCCTATTGCTACCGGGAGGGGATCAAGGTGGTGCCGCGCGGCGCCGGCACCTCGCTTTCGGGTGGTGCCTTGCCGCTCGCCGACGGCGTCCTGCTTGGCATGGCCAAGTTCAACCGCATCCGCGAGATCGATTACGACAACCGCGTGGTGGTGGCCGAGCCGGGGGTGACCAATCTCGCCGTGACCCAGGCGGTCGAGCACGCCGGTTACTACTACGCGCCCGATCCGTCCTCGCAGATCGCCTGCACGATCGGCGGCAACGTGGCGGAGAATTCCGGCGGCGTGCACTGCCTCAAATACGGCATGACCACCAACAATGTGCTCGGCTGCGAGATCGTGCTGATGAGCGGCGAGGTCGTGCGCATCGGCGGCAAGCACGCGGACGCCGGCGGCTACGACCTGCTTGGCGTCATCACCGGCTCCGAAGGCCTGCTCGGCGTCGTCACCGAGGTCACCGTGCGCATCCTGCGCAAGCCCGAATGCGCGCGCGCGGTGCTGATCGGCTTTGCGACTTCGGAGGACGCGGGCAAATGCGTCGGCCGCATCATCAGCGCCGGGATCATTCCCGGCGGAATGGAAATGATGGACCGGCCCGCGATCCACGCCGCCGAGCAGTTTGTGCACGCCGGCTACCCGCTCGATGTCGAGGCGCTGCTGATAGTCGAGCTCGACGGACCCAGGCCGGAGGTCGACCATCTCGTGCTGCGCGTCGAGACCATCGCCAAGGAGTGCCGCGCGCTGTCCTGCAAGACGTCGGAGTCGGAAGAGCAGCGGCTCTTGTTCTGGGCCGGGCGCAAGGCGGCATTCCCGGCGGTCGGCCGCATCTCACCCGACTACTACTGCATGGACGGCACGATTCCGCGCGCCAAGCTGCCCCAGGTGCTCACCCGTATCCGCGAGCTGTCGCGCCGCTACCGGCTGCGCGTCGCCAATGTATTCCATGCCGGCGACGGCAACCTGCATCCGCTGATCCTCTACGACGCCAACGAAGTCGGCGAGCTCGAGCGCGCGGAGGCGTTCGGCGCCGACATCCTGCGGCTGTGTGTCGAGGTCGGCGGCGTACTCACCGGCGAGCACGGGGTCGGGGTCGAGAAGCGCGACCTGATGCCGGCGATGTTCGACGCGCTCGACCTCGCCCAGCAGCAGCGGCTCAAATGCGCGTTCGACGACAAGGGCCTGCTCAATCCCGGCAAGGTCTTTCCGACTCTCCACCGCTGTGCCGAGCTTGGCCGCATGCATGTGCACGCCGGCAAGGTGGCGTTTCCAGACCTTCCCAGGTTCTGAGCAAATCGGCGCCATGACCGAGACGCTGCGGCCGCGTTCCCCCAAGGAAGTCGAGGATGCCGTCCAGTGGGCCCTTGCCAAAACCCGGCCGCTCGAGATCATCGGCAACGCCTCCAAGCGCGCCCTGGGGCGGCCGGCGCAGACCGACCTCACGCTCGACCTTTCCGCGTTGCACGGGGTGATCTTCTACGAGCCGGAGGAACTGGTGCTCTCCGCCGGCGCCGCCACCCCGCTCCACGACATCGATGCGATGCTGGCCGAGAAGGGCCAGCATCTGGCGTTCGAGCCGATGGACTACGGTCAGCTGCTGAGCGGCGTGTCCAATCGCGGCACCATCGGGGGCATGCTCGCGGCCAATCTTGCCGGTCCGCGGCGGCTCACAGCCGGCGCCGCACGCGACCATTTCCTCGGCTTCTCAGGGGTCTCGGGCCGCGGCGAGACCTTCAAGTCCGGCGGTCGGGTGGTGAAGAACGTCACCGGCTACGATCTCTGCAAGCTCATGGCCGGCTCCTGGGGCACGCTCGCCGCGCTCACCACGGTGACGGTCAAGACGCTGCCGCGGCCGGAGACCCAGACCACGGTGCTGATCGTCGGCCTCGACGATGCCACCGCGGTCCGCGCCATGACCGCCGCCATGGCGACGTCCTGCGACGTATCGGGCGCCGCCCACCTGCCGGCGGCGGTCGCCGGCCGCATCCATCTCGGCGAGGCGCTGGGCGCCGGCCGCTCGCTGACGCTGCTGCGGCTCGAAGGCGTGGCGCCCTCGGTCGCTCATCGCAAGGCCGCCCTGACGGCGGCGATGAAGCCGTTCGGCGAGGTACAGGGCAGCGACGACATCCTCTCGCGCAACTTCTGGCGCGCGATCCGCGACGTAATGCCGTTTGCGGCGGCGCGTGGGACGGCGGAGCGGCCGGTCTGGCGCATCGTGACTACGCCCACGCGGGGTGCCGAACTGGCGCGCGCGATCGACCCGGCGGGCGCTGCGGAGGTGCTCTATGACTGGGCCGGCGGGCTGTTATGGGTGATGCTGCCGCCGTCCGACGATGCCGGCGCTGCCATCGTGCGGCGCGCGGTGGCCGCCTGCAGCGGTCAGGCCATGCTGGTGCGGGCGCCGCCCGCCGTGCGGGCGGCCGTCGACGTGTTCGAGCCGCCGGACGAAGGTTTGGCCGCGCTGATGCGGCGCGTGAAGCACGGCTTCGACCCACAGGGCGTGCTCAATCCTGGGCGCATCTGGGCCAGCCTCTAGCGCAGGACAAGCAAAATGCCGCCCTCGGCGGCGACCGCAGCCGCCGGTGCGACCGGTCAGTACACGAACTTGGCGAATCTGGTTTCCTCGCCATTCGCGTGGCGCGTGATCAACACGTTCCCCTCCCGCCGGACCGTGAGCGTGAGAGTTCCCTTGCCAGCGAGCTCCAGCTCCAGCTTGTCGCCGGTGATGCGGTAGGACCCTCGGTCGATATCGATTGGGGGCAACACAAGCTGGGTGGCGCTGCTACGCGCAAACCGCTGTACGGCGCGCCATCTACCGAAAATCGGCCAGGTCCACTCTCCGACAATCGGATGTGCGTCGGGATACGGCTTCTTGGCGGCGCGCGTCATGATTTGCGGCTTGCTGCCATCTCCGATCAGGATCAGCTTGTTTTCCTCGATCTTGAACTCACGTCGTTGGGGCGGCCCATAACTCTCATCCGGGATCACTGCGAGCGTGTTCCCTTCGATCGCATAGGTCGCATCGAGCATCGTGGCGTTGGCCAGGTAGATCGCATGGCTTCCTCCCGCGAAGATCATTTGGTCCCCGCTGAGGCCGCTGCTACCGCCGCGCTCGATCGCTGACCAGACGCCGGCCACATCGACTCCCGCGATGGCGGGCACCCCGCTGACCCACAAAAGTCCGAGCCCCAGCAATGCGCGCCGGTGCAGATCGATAGCCATGTCATCCTCCTCTCCGCCATTGGTCGGGGAGGGGGGAGGGGGCGTTCATTGCCCGGACATTACTGTTCCGTAAGCCAACTGCCGCGGCGGGAGGCCTTCACGGCAACCCTTGGCCGCGGTGGATCGATTGTCGTCATCGGAACAGACCTTGTCCAAGGCTGTACTCATCACCGATTACTGACTACTGATTCCGGCATGCAGACCCTGTTCACTCTGGCGCAGCTTGCTGACCCGCAGGTCGCCGAATCGGAGAAGATTCTGCGCGCCTGCGTGCACTGCGGCTTCTGCACCGCGAC
>Ga0066903_100000346_pt1 | contig 27828 bp, 22 predicted proteins | sample PanSoiMetaGPlot1_FD_67491 | JGI IMG/M metagenome (GOLD analysis project Ga0066903, IMG submission 67491) | Tropical forest soil microbial communities from Panama analyzed to predict greenhouse gas emissions - Panama Soil - Plot 1 (version 2) | ecosystem: Environmental > Terrestrial > Soil >... | reverse complement strand
GGGCAACGCGGGCACGACCGGCGGCGGCGGCAGCGCGGGCGCGGCGGCGGGGACCGGCGGCAGCGCGAGCGGCCAGGCGGGAACCACCGGACGGGGCGGGACCGGAGGAGGCACGGCGGGCAGCGCCGGCTCGAGCGGCGGCAGCGCCGCGGGCAACGGCGGGACCTCTGGAAGCGCGGGTTCGGCGGGTAACGCGGGCACGACGGGCACCGCGGGCAGCGCCGCGGGTCGCGGCGGCGCCGGCGCGGCCGCGGGCAGCGGCGGCAGCGGCACGGGCGGCGGCGGCACGACCGGCACCGGAGGCACCGTGGTCGCGACGACGTGCGGCGCCGGCCAGCCCAGCCAGCCGTCGGGCGGCGCCAGCTTCCCGTTTCCGCAGCACCGCGCCTCCAGCAACTGCATCTACCCGACGACCTGCAGCGACGCCGACGCGATGGCGGGCTGGGTCGCGTACAAGGCCGCGCTGATCGTCGCCGATGGCACCGACGGATCGATGCGCGTCTCGCGCCCGGAGAACAGCAACGACACCGTCTCCGAAGGGATCTCGTACGGGATGCTGTTCGCCGTCTACATGAACGACAAGACGACGTTCGACGCGCTCTGGAAGTACGAGCAGAAGCACCTCGACGCGAAGGGCCTGATGAACTGGCACATCAACTCGAGCGGCACCACGGCGGGCATGAACTCCGCGACAGACGCCGACGAGGACATGGCGTTCGCGCTGGTGATGGCCGACAAGCAGTGGGGCGGCTACACCACGACGGCGACGGCCATGCTGACGACCGTCGCGATGGCCGACTTCGCCACCGACGGCTCGATCCAGGGCGGCGACACCTACCCGAACGCGGTCAACCCGTCGTACATCGCGCCCGCGTTCTACCGGGTGTTCGCCGCTTATGGCGACAACACGCGCTGGACGACCATCCTGAACAAGTCGTACATGCTGCTGGCATCGGCCCAGAACGCGACGACGGGCCTGGTGCCGGACTGGTCCGTCGGAAACCGCACCAACACGAACTACGGTTACGACGCCACCCGCACGCCGTTCCGGGTCGCGGTGGACGTATGCTGGAGCGGCGACGCCGACGCCAAGACCTTCTCGCAGAAGATCGGGACGTTCTTCGCGGGCATCGGCGCCGCCAACATCGTCGATGGCTACACCGTCAGCAGCGGGGCCGCGAGCGGCAGCAACAAGAACTCGACCTTCATCGGTCCGGCCGGCGCCGCCGGGATGGCCTCGAACCAGACGAAGCTGGTCGCCGACGCGTACGCGCGCGTCGCCGCCGACGCCAAGGCGGCGGGTACGAATTACTACGATCGCTCCTGGGCGCTGTTCACGGTCATGCTGATGACCGGCAACTTCGTCAACTTCCAGTCGCCCTAGGCGCCTCAGCGCGGGCCCAGCTCGGTCGCGAACACGCGCCGCGCCTCGGCGAGCGGATCGGCCTCCCGACGTCGAATCAACCGATAGCGGACGTTCATCACGGCGCGATCGCCAGGCGCGAGGTCGACGAGGGGGCCCAGCAATTCGAGCTCCACGTAAGGCTCGGCGGCGTCGGAGCTGGTGTAGATCTGCGCGTGCGCGCCACCCACGTGCGGCGCGCCGGGCGCCGCCGTCCGCACCATGTAGCCGGCATCCACGTGCGTCTCCACCTTCTCGATCGCGAGATCACGACCCGGCCCGACCCAGAGCAGCGCATCGGCGTCGCTGGCGATCATGGTCTTTTCGGCCGGGTCGCGCGCCAGCGATAGCAGCCGGCCGTCGACCCGCAGATCCTTCGGCGTCGCGGGCATCAGATTCTTGTAACCGCCCGGAAAGGAGGATGTTCGCGGCAGCAGCGCGAACACCCTGTCCGGCGAAGTCAGCTGCGTGATTGTCCAGACCGCGACACGGACCGGCGCGCCGCCGACGTTCTTGTAGGCGGTTTCGACGAACAAGAGATCGTTCTCGAGCCTCACCGTCCGACGCACCTGCATCCCGTATGCGGCATCGACCGGCGACACCAACTCGATCTGGCCCGGATCGCCCTCCAGCGCCGTGTACGGCTTCGCGTCGAAGGTCGCGGGGGGCGGCCAACCCTTTCCCACAATCCGCTCCCAGTCCGACTGCGGCGCCGGCCACGCCTTGTCGCCGCCAAAGTTGATCCAGCCGTTCTCGTCGGGCGCCAGCGCCGGCCCGAGCTGCCCGTGCTGCCAGATCGGATCCGACGCGCCCCCGTCGCCCGCGAACGCCAGGCTCATGATCCGCCCGATGGCGGGCACGACCACCACCTCCAGGCGCCCATTGCGCAGCGCGGTCGCCGGCCAGCCATGGAAATCCATCGCCTCGACCTTACCGCGATCCAGATATGGGACGTGGTTCGGTGATCCAGGCGGATTTCGACAGCCGGGCGCCAACGAGACGACGAAGGCGGCGAAGTGCAACCAGCTACGTCGGCGGCCGCGCACGGCGGGTCACGCCTTCATTTCCAACTGCCGGAACGAATAGGACGGATGATCCGCCACGAACTTGGTGAGCGACTCGGCCAGGTCGGGCGGGATGTCGTTGATCTCGATGCGCGTCTTCGCGCCCGGCTTGTTCCCCTTGGCGTCCATGATCAGAAACACCAGGATCTGCTGCTTCGCGAGATCGTCGAGCGGCGGCGTCAGGCGTTCCCACGGGACGTAGAGAGGCTTCAACCGCCACAGGCGATCGAGGCTCATCACCGTCGACGGCATGAAGATGTAAAGGTAGGTCATCAAGCTGTCCTGATCGCGGACGGCTTCGACCTGCCCCAGCATCCACTCGACGTAATCGGGCGTGAGCGCGGGATATCGCTCGCCCCGCTTTGGCCGCTTCTTTGACGACGCCGCCGGCCTGGCGCGCCGTCGCTTGCCGGCCGCTCGCTTTCGCCGCTGGGGCGGCACGGATCAGGTCTTGAGCTCGGAAGATTCGTCCGCGGCCGGCTGGCGCGCTGCCGGGGCAGCCGGCGCGTTCGACTTTTCGTCGAGGAGCGCCAGCGCGACCGCCAGGGCCCGCCGCGTCTTCTCGGTCGTCTTGTCGTCGGCGCGGATGCGCTGGTACGCGCGCACGATCTGGTCCTCGTAGTCGGCGACCTTGGCTTCCAGCTCGGCGATGCGATCGCGCTGCTGCGCCAGCTTGACGTCGCGGTTGCCGAGCTCGACGCGCGCGGCGTCGAGATCCGCCTCCAGTCCCGACAGCCGGCGGTACGCTTGTTCGATCTCCTGCACGCGCGCCGCCAGCTCGCCCTCGGCGCGCGCCGCGCGCCCAAGCGCCTGGTCGTACTCGGCGCGGTGCTTTTCGGTCAGCTCTGTCTTCTCCGTCAGGTGCCGCCGCTCGATGTCGGTGACGCGCGCGTGGTGCTCCTCGTCGCGCCCCTGCAGCTCGCCCCGGCGTCGCGTCTCGGCGGCCTCCAGCTCGGCCACCCGCCGCGCCTCCTGCTCGGCGATGTCGCGCTGGCGCCGCTCCTCCGCCCCCGCCAGCTCCTCCTCCTGGCGGCGCCGCATGGCGAGGATCTCGTTGCGGTGATCGCGCTCCTTCTGTTCGGTCAGCGCCTCGTACGCCTGCCGCTCGGAGGCCAGCTGGACCCCCTGCTCCTCGCGCGCCGCCGCGATCGCCTTCTCGTGCTCCCTCCGGATCTTGCCGATCTCGGACGACAGCCGCTCGCTGCCCGTCGCCTGCTCCTCGGCGATGCGCCGCTGCAACCCGTCGACCTCGGCGCGGTGCGCGCTCTCGGTGCGGGCCAGCTCGGCCTGCCGGGCGCCCTCGGCGGCCGCCACCGCCTGCCCATGCTCGTCATTCAGCTTCGCCACCTCGGCCCGGTGCGTCTCCTCCGCCTCCGCCAGGCGCGATTCGCCGTCGGCGCGCAGCCGCTCGTTCTCGCCGCGCGCGCGCGCGTCCTCCTGGGCCATCCGTTTCTTCAGCCCGTCGATCTCCTCGCGCGCCTTGCGCAGCTCTTCGTGGGCGTCGTCGAGACGCGCCTTGAACGCCTTCTCGCGCTCCGCCGACTTCTGGCCGTCCTGCCCCAGCTCGGCGACGCGCTCGTTGGCGGCGACCAGGTTGCGCTCGAAGCCCAGCGACGCTTCTTCGAGATCGCGCCGCGCCCGATCCAGCTCCCGGATCTTGTCCTTGTGGTCCAGGATCTGGCGGTCCTTCGCGTCCAGCGCGTCGCGCAGGTCGAGGATGTCCTTTTCCTTCTTGTTGATGATCTCGCGCAGGCCGAGGAACTCCCGCTCCTTCGAGAAGGTCGCCGACTGCGTGAAGCGCTCGCGCGCCTCTTCGATCTCCTTGCGCAGCGTCTGCCGCTCGTTCTCGAGCGAGTGGATGCGCGCCTCCAGCTCGGAGTTGCGCGCCTCCGCCTCCTTCACCCGCCGCTCGTCGACGAAGCCTTCACCCAGCACCATGGCGGCGTTCGCGTCGGTCGCGACGTCGTTGAACTCGATCTCCTCCGGCCCGGGCGGAACGGCCTCTTCCAGGACCGGGATTGGCGACGGCACGGCCGACGCCGACTCGATCACCTCCGGTCCCAGCGTCTCGCCGGTCCGGTAACTATCCGGATCTTCCGGGGCGGCAGGCTCGCTCTTGCCCGGCCCCTGCTCCCAGCCGAGGTTCGGCGGCAAGTCGTCGTCGGACCAGAGGTTGCGCAGATCGACCATGTCGTCGTTCTTGGACAGGCTCTCGCCGCCCCCCGCCTCCAGCGCGGCGAACGCGGCCTGCGTGTCGGGATCGAACTTCTCGCCCTCGAACGGCGTCGCGCCGGTGTCGTGCGGCTCCTCCGTGGGGGTCTCGTCCTTGACGACGCCGTCGCCCATCAACGTCGTCCGCTCCTCCTCGTCGCCGTCGACGATCACGTCCTCGTCGTCCTCGGACAGCACGATGTCGGAATCCGCGTCCAGCTCGTGGACCTCGTCTTCGCCCACCTCCAGCCCGACCAGGCCCGCGACCTTGTGGACGAACGCGCCCTCGTCGAGCGGCTTGAGCAGGTACTCGTCGGCCCGTGACTTCAGCTTCTTGTGCTGCTCGAAGGTCGCCAGCGTCTCCTCCGACGAGATCATCACCAGCGGCACCTCGCGCAGGCTCGGGCTCCGGCGCAGCTTGTTCGAGATCGCGTAGCCGACCTTGCGGGGCTCGACTGACAGAATGATGACGGACGGCTTGTTGGTCCGGCCCCACTCCATCGCGTCGTCGCCGTTCGAGATGTTCTCGACCTTGAACCCCTTCGGCTCCAGCAACCTGCGTATCTGGTTTGCCGTGTCGGTATCCGGTTCGATTGCGAGCGCGATTCGATCGGCCATCTCGTCTCCTGACCTGGGGCCTTAGCCCTCTACGGAGCCTCAATCTCTGAACAGAGAACGCCCATCCTACCAGAACTTCAGGGCTAACCGGGAGCCGTCGAAGCGGCTCTACCGGCCGAAAGAGGTCGTCACCAGCCGGGCCAGCGTGTCCTCGTCGTAGTCAGCCGTGACGACGTAGCCGAGGCCGCGGTCGCGGTAAGCCGCGGTCGAGATGCCCGGCCCGGTGCCGAGATAGATCTCGCGGCCGTTCACCACCCGGTGCTCGCGCGCTTCGATCGGCTCGTCGCGCGGATCGAACACCAGGAACGTGACGCGATGTCCGTCGGAGACCTGGTAGACGAGGTAGGCAGCCGGCCGTGCGCCGAGGTTGACCAGGCGGCCCCCCTGACAGGTGGCCCCGCCGCCGAGCGCTGGCGCGTGCACGGGGAATTCCAGCTTGCCCTGGAACCACGAGGCGATCGAACCACACGAGCCGGTCACGTCGGGGGGCGGCTGACGCGTGAACATGCTCGCGGCTTGCTCGAGCACCATCGAGTTCGAGCGCCGCACGGTCCCGGTGATCGCGACGATCAAGAACACCGCGGCGGCCGCGGGAACGATGCGCGGCAGCGACATCCAGGCGGGCCAGCGGCGCGGCGCGATCGGCTGCGACCCGAGCGCCTCCTCGACGCGCCTGCGCAACGTGAACGGGACCTCCGGCCGGTGGAGATGGGCGCGGACCGCCGCGCGAAAGCGCGTCTGCACGTGCACGCGCCGCGCGCACCCCGGACAGCTGGCCAGGTGCCGTTCGACCGATTCGCGATCGACGCCGTCGAGCTCACCGTCGACGTACGCTTGCACCGTCGCAGTCGTCTCGACGCAATTCATTCGTCCCCTCCCCCACCCTCGCCCTGCTTTTGCCGACGGAAAGCCTCGAGGTCCAGCGTCTCCGCCCCGTTCCCGGGGGCAATGATCCCCTGCTCGACCGCGTACTCGTAGAGCAGGCCCTGCAGAATCTTGCGCCCGCGATACAGCCGGGACATCACGGTACCGGCCGGACAGTCCATGATCTCGGCGATCTCCTTGTATGAGAAGTCTTCCAGGTCGGCCAGAACGACAGCCAGCCGGAAGTCGGGCGGCACCGCCGCCAGCGCCTTCTCGACGTCGGCGGAGACCATCCGCCCGAGCAGCGCGGTCTCCGAATCGCGCCCGTCGCCGCCCGCGCCGGCCAGGAACTGTTCGAGGTTCGCGGACGACGATTCGGCCTCCGTCATCACGACGTGCTCACGCTCGCGCTCGCGGTACTGATTGCAGAAGACGTTGGTCAGGATCCGGAACAGCCAAGCCTTGCAGTTGGTTCCGGCCTCGAAGGTGTCGAAGAACCGGTAGGCGCGCAGCAGCGTCTCCTGCACCAGATCCTCGGCGTCCTTCGGATCGCGCGTCATGCGCAGCGCCGCGCCATAGAGTGCCGACAGGTGAGGCAGCGCCTCGCGTTCGAAGTCCGCTCTGATTGGCCGTCGCTTCATCACGTCTCGCGGTCCATGGTCGGAAACCCGGATGCCCCTTGAGTTTATTCCATGGCCCGCGACAAAAAGGCGAAGGCAGAGACTGACTAGTAACAGGCTGCGTCGACGACCAGCCGCCGGCCCATTCCCATGCCGGTCAGGTCCGCATAGGTCGAGCTGAGCAGGTTCTGGCCCGCCACCATGGGATCGGGCCGGGCGACGGCCGAGGCGCCCGAGATGTTGCCCTCGAGGGATGGGTAGATCAGCGAGCCTGACCGGCGGTTGCCGGCACGGTCGACCCGCCACATCTCGACCGAATGTGGGCGCTGGACCAACACGCCGAAATCGCTGTTGAAAGCGGCCACGCCGACCAGCGGCGGCTGCAGATCCGGACCACCGAAGTCGGTCGACGACGCGAACGGGAAGCTCTTCACCACCCCGGTCGCCGCCCCGTAATAGACCGACAGCCAGCTCCCTGACGGATCCTGCCAGACAATCGCGTACTCGGGGGAGGCCCCCGTGGTCATCGGGTCGTAGAGGACCGAATGGGCGCACCCCATCGTCCCGTTCGGCTGGGCGACGTTGAGCTTCAGGAGGCTGACGACGCCGCCGACCTGCACGTCGGCGATCAGCCAGGTCGGTCCGGTCACGGGATCGACCGGCCCCTTCTGGTAGCTGATCGTCAGCTCTTGCTTGCCGGGGCTGAAGCCGAGGCAGCTGTAGCTGGAGGCCGCCTCGCTCTCGACGAAGGCGGTCTGGCCGACGGTCTGCGCCTGCCCGTCGATGAAGGCGTACGAAGGAAGGCCAGACGCTGGGTCCAACCAGGCGGCGCCGGCGTACATCGCAGTCGCGGAGGTGCCCATCGCGATCATCGGCAGCGCGTTCCGCGGATCCGCGCCGCCGCCAAAGGTGACGACCGGCGTTCCGAGCACGCCCGCGGCGGTCCCATCGTCGATCGGCGAGGCGAAAAAGCGCAGGTCGGCGTCGGTGCCGTTGGCGGCGGGGACCAGAGCGCCCACGATGACCGTGTCGCCCGGGGCGGTGGCGCCGGCGGCCGCGTAGTACGCATGCAGCGTCCCGGCCGGCAGCGCGACGGCTTGCTCGGCGCCGACGGTGCCGGCGGCGTCGATCACGGTCCAGCGAACCGCGGTGGCGTCCGCGCCGAAGATGACCAGGCCGTCGCCCAGGCGATCGATCCGGATCTGGGACAAGAGGGGCAGCGGCGTCGTGTCGGGCAGGACGATCTGGCGGGTGATCTGGCAGCCGATGTCGGTCTGACCCGCCTGACAACCGGCGGCTGCAGCGACGGCAAGGACGATGGCGGCCGAACCGGCCGCAGCGGTGCCCAACGTCCGATCGGTCAGGCCGCTACGGCGCCGTGGCATTTCTTGTATTTTTTACCACTTCCGCAGGGACAGGGATCGTTTCGTCCGACCTTGGGCTGATCGCGGCGCATCGGCTTGCCTTCGTCCTGGGCCGGTTTGCCGTCGCCGCTGGCCGCGCGCGGCTCGGCGCCGCCGCCCGATTCGATCGTGCGCCGCGCCTTCCGCTGCGGCTGCGCCTGCTGCTGGGGCGCCGCGCCCTCCTGCTGCACCACCTGGATGTGGAACAGCTTTTCGCAGACGTTGCGGCCGATGAGGCCCATCATCTCGCCGAAGATCACGAAGCCTTCCTTCTTGTACTCCTGCTTCGGATCCTTCTGGCCGTAGCCGCGCAGGCCGATCCCCTCGCGCAGCGCCTCCATCCCCTTCAGGTGATCGATCCAGCGTTCGTCGATCTCCTGCAGGTAGAAGCGGCGCTCGTAGTAGAGCAGCCCCGGCAGCGAGAACTCCGCCTCGCGCGCCTCGATGATCTTCTCGACGTCGGCCCAGAGCGACTCGACGAGCGTTTCGCGCTCCATCAGCTTCGACTCGTCGATGTCGGGCTCGAAGTTGAAACGCTCCTTGCCGGCGGCGCGCAGCGCATCGAGGTCCCAGTCCTCGGCGTGGGCGTGGGGCGGGCAGGTGTCGTCGACGATCCCCTGCAGGATCTCCTCGCACAGATCGAGCAGCCGCTCGCGCTGCTGGATCATCGAGGCGGCCACCTCGTCGGCCAGCCGGTCCAGCGTCGCGGTCCGATCCTCCAGCACGCCCTTCGGGTCGGGGTAGGCGCCGAACTGGCGGTAGATGGCGGACCGCAGGAACGCCGGCTGCAGCTCGATCTTCACGATCGAGAAGCCGTCGGGCGCGGCCGGATCGGGCTGGCGCGCCACGGTCAGGTCCTCGCACATCCGCGCCAGCACCGGCCGGACCGTCTTGGCGAGACTTTCGATTGTGTGCTTGCCCGACTCCTTGGGAGCCGGCATGTCCGCCGCCGTCTTGCCTTTCTTCTTCTCGTCCTCGGTCGGCTCGGGCACGTACCGTCCCTCGAGGACCTGGCGGCGCAGCGCATAGATCGTCTTGCGCTGCTGGTTCATGACGTCGTCGTACTCGAGCAGGTTCTTGCGGATGTCGAAGTTGTGGCCTTCGACCTTCTTCTGCGCGTTCTCGATGGCCCGGTTGATGAGGCCGTGCTCGATCGGCACGTCCTCTTCCATGCCGAGGAAGTCCATGATCTTCGCGACCCGCTCCGACGCGAAGATGCGCATCAGGTCGTCTTCCAGCGACATGTAGAAGCGCGAGCTCCCCTTGTCGCCCTGGCGGCCGGCGCGGCCGCGCAGCTGGTTGTCGATGCGCCGCGATTCGTGGCGTTCCGTGCCGAGGATGTGCAGCCCGCCGGCGTCGATCACCTCCACCTTCTCCGGATCGCACTGGGCCTTGAACTTCGCGAACGCCGCCTTGAACGGCTCTTCCTTGTCGGGCTCCAGCTCGTGGCCGGGCTTGCCGGCGTTCTCCGGGTCGACCTCGGCGCGCGCCATGAACTCGGCGTTGCCGCCCAGGATGATGTCCGTCCCGCGGCCCGCCATGTTGGTCGAGATCGTGACGGCGCCCTTGCGGCCCGCCTGCGCGACGATGAACGCTTCCTTCTCGTGCTGCTTGGCGTTCAGCACGTTGTGAGGAATGTTCTTCTTGCGCAGCAACGACGCGACGACCTCGGACTTCTCGACGCTGACGGTGCCGACCAGCACCGGCTGTCCGCGCGTGTGGCAGTCCACGATCTCGTCGACGACGGCGCGGAACTTGCCCTTCTCGTTCTTGTAGACGACGTCGTCGGCGTCCTGGCGCTGCATGTCCTTGTTGGTCGGGACGACGGTGACGTCCAGCTTGTAGATCTTGTGGAACTCCTCCGCCTCGGTGTCGGCGGTGCCGGTCATGCCCGACAGCTTCTTGTAGATGCGGAAGTAGTTCTGGTAGCTGATGGTCGCCAGCGTCTGGTTCTCTTCCTGGACCTCGACGCCTTCCTTGGCCTCGATCGCCTGGTGCAGACCGTCCGACCAGCGCCGACCCGGCATCTTCCGGCCCGTGAACTCGTCGACGATGATGATCTTGCCTTCCTCGTCGACCAGGTAGTTGACGTCGCGCTTGTACAGCGTGTGCGCCTTCAGCGCCGTCGTCACGTGATGCAGCCACTCGATGTTGGCCGGGTTGTAGAGGTTGCCGACGCCCAGCCGCTGCTCGACGCGCTCGATGCCGGCGTCGGTCAACATCGCCGAGTGCGCCTTCTCGTCGACGGTGTAGTCGATGTCCTTGCGCAGCCCCGGGATGATGCCGTCGACCTTCTGGTACAGATCCGCCGACTGCTCCGCCGACCCCGAGATGATGAGGGGCGTGCGCGCCTCGTCGATCAGGATCGAGTCGACCTCGTCGACGATCGCGTAGTTGAGGTCGCGCTGCACGTAGTTCTCGATCGACAGCTTCATGTTGTCGCGCAGGTAGTCGAACCCGAACTCGGAGTTCGTGCCGTACGCGATGTCCGAGTTGTAGCTCTCCTGGCGTTCCTGATCGGACAGACCGTGGACGACGATGCCGACGGTCATGCCGAGGAACTTGTAGATGCGGCCCATCCACTCGGAGTCGCGGCGGGCCAGGTAGTCGTTGACGGTGATGACGTGGACGCCCTTGCCGGCGAGGGCGTTCAGGTAGACCGGCAGCGTCGCGACCAGCGTCTTGCCCTCGCCGGTCTTCATCTCGGCGATGCCGCCCCGGTGAAGGACCATGCCGCCCATCAGCTGAACGTCGAAGTGGCGCATCGACAGCACGCGCCGGCCCGCCTCGCGACAGACGGCGAACGCCTCGGGCAGAAGATCGTCCAGCGTGGCGCCCTGGTCGAGCCGCCCCCGGAACGTGGCGGTCATCGCCCGCAGCTCGGCGTCCGACTTGCCCTTGAGCCCGGCCTCGAGCGAGTTGATGTGCTCGACGATCGGACGCATCCCCTTGATCACGCGGGCGTTCTTCGTCCCGAAGATCTTCTTTGCGACGTAGCTGATCATTTTGACGCCGTCAGTCGACGACGCGGGTAGACATTATTGTGCGGTCCCTCGGCACGCAAGGCAAAGGGGGCACCCACCAATTGCCGTCAACCGGAATTCGTCGGGGCGGGCGCCGCCGGGGCGACGATCAGCTGGACGACGCTGGCGACGAACCAGGCCAGGGCCACGATGCCCGCCATGATCAGGGCCAGCACCGGCAGGCCGACCAGCGCGAACAGCAACCAGAGCAGCAGCGCGGAGTCGCGCCGGCCCATCGTGAACAGGATGTCGCCGATGCCGGGGCGACTGTCAGGCTTTGGCGCAGCCGTGGCGCCCAGCTTCTTTCCGCCCGAGAACCACCAGACCATGTCCATCAGATCGCCGCTCGCCTTCTGCCGGCGCATGTCGCGCATGATGATCAGGTTCGACGCGATCAGCATCGCGCCGCCCCCGACGCCGGCCGCGGCCGCCCAGGTCCCGGCGCCGCTGCGCCACAGCCCGATCCCGATCGCGATGGTGATGAGCACGTTCAGCACGTCGTCGACGAAGGTATCCAGCCACGCCCCCAGCTTCGACTGCTGCAGGCGCACGCGCGCCAGCTCGCCGTCGCAGCCGTCCAGGATCGACTGCAGCTGCTGGCAGGCGAAGCCCGCGACCATCGCAGCGTAGCCGCCGACCGCGATCAGCGCGCACCCGACCAGGCCGAACGCGGCCGCGACCAGCGTGATCTGGTTGGGGGTGATCGGCGTCGCCACCAGCACCCGCCGCGTGAAGCGCACCGAGATCGGCTTGTTGAGCCGGCGCGCCACGAACCCGAGGTCGGACCGGAACAGCGCCGCGAACACGGCGTCCTCGGCCGCGCGGCGCCCGGGCTCGTCGGTGACGCGCGTGCCGGCGTCCGCGCGCGCGACGCGCACGACGTCGGCACCGACGACCGTCGCACCCAGACCACCCGCGATCTCCGCGACGCCGGCGCCGTCGGCGACCGCCCGCACCTCGGCGTTGGCGGGCAACCCCGCCGGCAGCGGCACCGAGCCGTCGCTGGCGACGATCACCTTCGTGTTCGGCGCCTGCGCCAGCTGCTTGATGGCCCGCTCGACGATCGTCAGCCCGGCGACGCGCATCGAGGCGCCCGACTGCTCGGCGCGCGTCGCCGCGACGACCACGGTGGACGGCGGCGCGCCGGCTGTGTCACTGGACGGGCCCATCTGGACGTCGGCGCGTATACCTCACCGCGCGCGCGTCAGTCCATGCCCGCGTCGGCCGGACAGCCGTCGCCCGATGTCCAGACGCCGAGGCAGCAGCGGACCTGGTAGGTGTGCGTGGTGCACGAGAAGCAGCCGGCGTCGGCTCCGGCGCCGAAGGTCGCCTGGTAGACGCAGATGACACCGTCGACGGAGCAGGTGCTGGGAAGGGGCAGCGTGCAGGACGGATCCTGACCGGGGAGCGGCTGCGGGCACGCGTCGACGGTCCCGCCGGGGACGAAACCGCCGGGCGGCGGCGGCATCAAGCCGGCCGTCACGTTCGCGAAGGCAGCCGGACAGCAGACGTACGTCTGCAACCCGAGAGCCTGGAAGCAGCTGTTGCCGACCCCGACCGGAATTTCGCAGGTGAGGCCGGGCGTGCAGTCGCCGCCGAGGGCAGGCACCGGGAGGTCGGCGGCCCAGAGGCCCTCATCCTCGGGGTGACATTCGGGATCGTTGGTGGCGGGCGCCCGCGGACATTCGCCAGACCCGCCGCCGGCGCTCCCGGCGGCGCCCCCCGCCCCCTGCCCGCCCAGACCGGTGCTGATCGTTCCGCCTCCGTTGCCGGCCTGGCCCGTGCCTTTGCCGAGGGAGCCGCCACAGCTCGCGAGCCAGACGAGCGCGACCGCGGTGCCCGTTGCGTGGCGCATCGTCATGATCCGCCGCCAGCCAAACGGAGCAGCCAGCGCTCGATCGACCCGGGAAAGCGGCCACGCGCGAGACGGACGACGCGGGGCGCGCGCCAGTCCTCGTTGTCGACCACGGCGGCGGCCCGCGCTTCCGGATCGCATTCCGCGCGGTACCGGTCGCGCGCCGGGAAATAGCGGTGGTCGATGCGGCGGGTGATCTCCTCGTCGCTGCGCCCCTTGGCGCGATCGCGCTCGAGGATGCGCCGGCGCGCCTCGCCCGTGCTCACCGTCAGCACGATGAGCGGCGCGGCGGCCGCCACGGCCGGCACCCGCAGGGTCAGCACGCCCTCGACGATCGTCAGCGGGCTTTCACCGCCCGCGCGGCCGGCGAGCTCCTGATCCAGCGCGGCGAGATCGAAGTAGCGTTCGTAGTAGAGGGCCGCCTCGGCCGCCGGGTCCAAGCCCCCGAAGTCGAGGTCCCGCCGGAAGTCGTCGACGTGCAGCAGCGTCGCCGGCACACCGTCGGCGGCGCACGCCGCCGCGAGCGCCGACGCCACCCGCGACTTGCCGCTGCCGTCCAGGCCGTCGATTGCGACGATCACGATCGCCAGGTTACCTCAGCGGCTCGATGGGCGCGGACCGGAACGCGACGGCGCGGCCGGCACGCGGATCGGCTGCGTCCAGGCACGCCGGCCGGCGGCGTCCTCGACCACGGCGCGGACATAACCGCCGCGCGCGCCGGCGAGGGCAAACGCGGCTTGACGCCCCTGCGCGCGCGACAGCACCTTGCCTCCTGCGCCGATGAAGGTGAAGCGATGCGCGCCGGGCGAGCGCGCGTCGACCTCGATCTCCAGGCGGTCGCGTCCGACATCGACGCGTCCGAGCAGAACGCCGGTCGAGGGGTAGAAATCGCCGCGCGCGATCGCCGCGCGGATCGCGGCGGGCTGCTTGTCGGCGCGCACCATCACGAAGCCGAGATCGCCGGGGAAGACGTCGCCGCCGCGCGCCCCGACCGCGGCGGCGTCGTAATAATGGTGGGCGTCGTCCGTCGCGGTGCCGAAGACGTCGCCGCCCGCGGTCAACACGGCGTCCCAGATCGCCTCGCTGGACGGCTGCGACTTGTCGTCGGGAACGTCGTTCGAGTCCCACGATCGATTCGCGATCTCGAGCAGGGTCAGGCCGTCGCGCGTCAGCAGCGTGATCAGCGGGGCGTCGGCCGCGTAATGAAAATTCGGATGATTGAGCTGGGCGATGCCGCCCAGCCGCCGGGTCGTGTCGAGCGCCCGGTGATAGATCTCGAAGCGGCTCGGCCCAGTTGCCGGCAGCGCCGGGATCTTTCCGTCGGGCGGCGGCACGACGAACAGCGCGTTGACGTGAAGCAGGCAGCGGAGGCCCCGGGGCGGCGGCGGCACGCAGTGCTGCACGTTCTGCGTCAGCTCGACCCCCGGGATCACCAGCATCGTCGGCGTCGAGGGGGCGACCGTGATCCGGTTGTGATCGGTGACGACGATGAAGTCGTATCCGTGCGCGGCGTACCAGCGGACGACATCGGCGGGCGCCGTCGCGCTGTCGCCCGAGTTGTTCGTGTGAAGGTGGAGCTGCCCCTTCAAATAGATCGGAACCCTGGGAGGGTTCCGAGCCTCCCGCGACGGGCTCGGGCCGGCAAAGCCGTCCCTCCCCCACGCGATCGACCCCGGGATCGCGACCAGAAGCGCCGCCAGACGCAGCCCGCCGATCATGCGTGTCCAGCGTAGCACCGCGGCGTCATTCGACGCAGAATCGCGGCGTGCTGTCCGGCTGGAACGCCCTCGGGTACGCGCGATCCCAGATGGGGATCTCGCTGGCGTTCCACATCGTCTTCGCGGCGGCGGGCGTCGCGCTGCCGGCGCTGATGGTGTCGGCGGACATCCGCCACCGGTGGACGCGCGATCCCGAGTACCTGCTGCTGTCCAAGCAGCTCGCCAAGGGGACCAGCATCCTGTTCGCGGTCGGCGCGGTGTCGGGCACCGTGCTGTCGTTCGAGCTCGGCCTGCTCTGGCCGCAGTTCATGGGGCGCTTCGGCGAATCGATCGGGCTGCCGTTCGCGCTGGAAGGTTTCGCGTTCTTCACGGAAGCGATCTTCCTCGGCATCTATCTTTACGGGCGCGGCAAGGTGTCGCCGGGACTGCACCTGGCGTCGGGCGTCGCCGTCGCCGTCAGCGGCGCCGCGTCGGCGTTCTTCGTCACGCTGGTGAGCGCGTTCATGAATGGACCGGGCGGCACCGATCCGCTCGCGGCGATGTGGAGCCCGTCCTGGCCGTATCAGGTCGTGCACGTGCTGCTCTCCTGCTATCAGGCGACCGCCTGGGCGATGGTCGCGATCCACGGCTTCATTTTGCTGCGCGATCCAACGCGCACGCTGCACCGCAAGGCGCTCGCCCTGGCGCTGCCGATGGCGTGCCTGACCGCCCTGGTGCAGCCGCTGTCGGGCGATCGCTCGGCCAAGCACATCACGGTCGCGCAACCGCTGAAGCTGGCGGCGCTGGAGGCGCACCTGCACACCGAACCGCGCGCGCCGCTTCACGTCGGCGGCGTTCCCGATCTCGAGACGGGCGAGTTCCACGGCGCGCTGGCGATACCGGGCGGGCTGTCGTTCCTCGCCCACGGCGACTTCGGCGCGACGGTGACGGGCCTGGACGCGTTTCCGCGGGCGGACTGGCCGCCCGTGATCGCGGTGCGCACGGCGTTCCAGATCATGGTCGGGGCGGGCAGCGCGATGGCGCTGGGCGCGCTGGCGGTCATCGCCGCGGCGGTCCGGCGGCGGCGGATGCCCGACGGCCGTCGCTGGCTGTGGGCGTTCGTGATTCTGGGCCCGCTCGGGTTCGTCAGCCTGGAGGCGGGCTGGCTCGTGACGGAATGGGGGCGCCAGCCGTGGATCGTGCGCGGGCTGCTGCGGACCGAGGACGCGGTGACCAGCTTCCCCTACAAGGCGGCGCCGTTCTGGCTATTCACGATCGTCTACCTGTTTCTGGGCGCTGCGGTCGTCTACCTGCTCGCGAAGCAGATCATCCGCGCGGACAGACCCCACGAACCTTCGGCGGGCGCGCATGGCGCCTGAGCTCTTGCTCGCGGGGACGATCGGGGTCGCGCTCTGCCTCTACTTCCTGTTCGCCGGCGCGGACTTCGGCGGCGGGGTCTGGGATTTGCTGGCGAGCGGCCCGCGCGCCGCCGCCCAGCGGCGCGCGATCGCGACCGCGATCGGCCCGGTCTGGGAGGCGAACCACGTCTGGCTGATCCTGGTGATCGTCGTCCTGTTCACCGGCTTCCCGACGGCGTTCGCGGCGATCTCCGTCGCGCTCCACGTGCCGCTGACGCTGTTCATCGTCGGCGTCGTGCTGCGCGGATCGGCGTTCGCGTTCCGTTCACTCGACATGTCCGGCGATCGAGCTCAGCGCCAGTTCGGCCTTGTGTTCTCGATCGCGAGCACGATCGCGCCGGTGTTGCTCGGGATGATCGTCGCGGCGCTCGTCTCCGGCAACATCCGCGTGTCCGGTGGGACCGTCTTCAGCGGCTTCTGGGAGACGTGGCTCGGCCTGTTTCCGTTCGCGGTCGGCCTGATCTCGCTCGCGCTCTGCGCGCTGCTCGCGGCCACCTACCTCTGCGTCGAGATCGCCGACCCCGAGCTGCGCGAGGATTTTCGCCGGCGCGCGCTGGCCGCGGCGATCGGTGTCGGCGTGGCCGCGCTGCTGGCCTTCGTGTTCGCCCACGACGAGGCGCCCCGGGTGCAGGTGGCACTGGTGATGAACTGGCCGTTCCACGTGCCGACCGGCGCCGCCGCCGTCACGGCGATCGCGGCGCTCGCGACGAGGCGCTACCGCCTGGCGCGCGCGGCGGTCGCCGCGCAGACGGTTCTCATCCTGGTCGGATGGGCGCTCGCCCAGTATCCCTACCTGATCGTCCCCTGGGTCACGCTGCACGAGGCCGCCGCCAGCCCGCGCACGCAGTGGCTCCTGCTCTCCGTGCTCGCCGCCGGCGTCCCCGTCCTGGTCCCGAGCCTCTGGCTGCTCTACCGCGTCTTCAAGGCCCCGGTTCAGGCAGACAGGGCGCCATGACCCGCAACATCAGGCTGTGGCACTTGCCGTTGCTCGCGACGCTGCCGCGGCGCCGAAAAAGATCGCGCTGGTTGTAGCGAAACGGATTGCCGTCGCCGTCGGTGACCGTGCAACCGGCCTCGGCCAGGATCACCTCGGGCGCGCAGGTGTCCCATTCCATCTCGGCCGCCGACAGGTTCAGCACGGCGTCGATCTCGCCGCGCGCGAGCGCCATGTGCTTGGCCGACGCGCCCATCTGCACCGCCCGCGCGGCCAGACCGGCGGCGGCCAGGCACTTCCCCAGGCCCTCGTCGGGATTGAGGCGCGAGATGCCGACCCGCACCTCGCTCGGCAGCTGGGCGCGCGACGCCCCGAGCGGGCGTGTCGCGCCGTCCACCTCGACGAACGCCCCCTTGCCGCGGCGGGCGAAATAGAGAGCGTCCTTGACGGGCTGGTACGCCACGCCCAGCACCGCCGCCCCGTCGACGGCCAGGCCGACCAGGACACAGAAGTCGCCCGTCTGCGCCAGGAAGTCGCGCGTGCCGTCCAGCGGATCGACGATCCAGACGCGCCGGTTGCCGAGGCGCGCCTCGTCGTCCGGCGATTCCTCGCTGAGGACCGCGTCCTCCGGGAACGCTCCGCGGATCGCCTTCTCCAGGCAGACGTTCGCCGCCTCGTCGGCGGCGGTGACCGGCGACAGGTCCGGCTTGCTGTGAACGGCGACGTCGGGCTTGCCGTAGAAGCGCATGATCGCGGCTCCCGCTTCGCGGGCGGCCGCGCGCGCGACGTCCAGCTCACGATCCAGGCTGTCCACGGCGTGAGGTTATCAGAACTTGATATAGTCTGCCGGGTCCCGGGATGCGCGCGCGGAACCTGAAAGTGGGGCAGCTCCTCTACGGAATCTCGACGTTCATCCCCGGCGTCGCCGCGGTGTTTGGGCGCGGGGGCGGCGACACCCAGTCCGCGCGCTATTGCTATTCCGTCTGGCTGCGCCACCTCGTGACCGCGTTCGCGAGCGGCATGAAGACACACCCGCGCGTCGTCGCCGAGCTGGGCCCCGGCGATTCGCTGGGCGTCGGTCTGGCCGCGCTGGTCTCGGGCGCCGAGCGTTACCACGCCTTCGACGTCGTCCGTCACGCGCAGGTGAAGCGAAACCAGGCCGTGCTCGCGGAGCTGATCGAGCTGTTCCGCAACCGCGCGGACATCCCGGGCGAGACCGAGTTTCCCGAGGTGCAGCCGCTGCTCCCGAGCTACGCGTTTCCGCGCCACGTCCTCGGCGAGGAGCAGCTGGCGGCCGCCCTCGGCGCCGATCGGCTGGCCCGCATCGCGGATTCGGTCACGAACCAGAACGCCGCCGGCTCGATGATCGACTACCGCACCCGCTGGTTCGACGATCAGGCCATCGAGCGCGCCTCGATCGATCTGCTGTTCTCGCAGGCCGTGCTCGAGCACGTCGATGATCTGCCCGGCAGCTACCGGGCGATGCGCCTCTGGATCAAACCCGACGGCATGATCTCGCACCAGATCGACTTCCGCTGTCACAACACCGCGGGCGTCTGGAACGGCCACTGGAGGTACGCCGATCTGACCTGGAGGCTGATTCGCGGGCGGCGTTCGTACCTGCTCAATCGCGAACCGTACTCGACCCACCTGCGCCTGCTCGCGGAGAACGGTTTCACGTTCGCGGGCGGCGCCACCGTCCGATCGGATTCGCTGATCGAGCGCGGCGAGCTGGCGTCACGGTTCCGCCACCTGACCGAGCAGGATCTGATCACCAGCAGCGCGCTGATCCAGGCCGTCCCGCATCCGGCGGGCGCGGCCGCGTGAGACGCCACACGATCGCGACACACGGAACGGGCGTCGGCATGTAGGCCAAAGCCCGCTGTTTACGAATCCCGTGGGGACCTTTATGCTTTAGGTAATGCGCTCTCTTACGTCCCCCACTCGCGCGACGTTGCTCGCGTGCGTGATCGGATTGGGGATCGCGCTCGCGTCGGGCCCGGCGCGCGCCGTCGGCGAGGAGGTCACCGACGTCCGCATCATGGGCAACAGCCGCACCGACGAATCGACAGTCCGCTCCGTCGCCGGCGTCTCGATCGGCGACACGCTTGAGATGGACACGCTGGACACGGTCCGGGAGCGGCTCAACACGACCGGCCTTTTCGCGGACGTCAACGTCTGGTGGGAGCAATACAAGACCGGCGTGCGCGTGAACATCGCCGTCAAGGACAAGTTCCCCTGGGCGCCGGTCCCGACCGGTTCGTGGTCCGCCAACAACAAGTCGTTCGGCCTTCTGTTCGTGCACGGAAACCTGTTCGGGCGCGGCAAGCAGCTGCTGATCGGCGGGCGCATCGCCACCGTCGACTCGGGCGCCGCGCTGGCCTACCGCGATCCGTCCTGGTTCGGGACCTGGATCTACTGGCAGATCCAGGGCAACGTCCAGCGCCAGAACATCCCGGAGTACCTCCCGGGCGACGAGGGGGCGCTGTTACCCCCCTATCGGGCCACGCTGCTGACGTCGTACGGCGTCGAGCCGGCCGTCGGTGTCGCCTGGTTCCGCCGCGTGAAGACGCAGATCGCCTGGAACGTGTCGCGCTACAACGTCGACAAGTCCTACGATCCAAGCGACCCGAACCAGGTCGCGCTCCCGACGAATCAATGGGCCACGCAGAGCGCGACGGTCGGCATCGGCAAGGCGTCGGTGTCACTCGACTTCCGCGCGCGCGAGTTCGCGGTCATGACGGGAACGGCGCTGGGCGGCGGCATCGACCTCGGCAGCCCCAACTTCAAGGGCGACCTCTCTTTCTGGCGCATCGGCGGCGGCGTCGAGCACGGCGTGAAGTTCTTCCGGACCCACAACCTGATCGTCAGTCTGGGCGGCACGTTCGGAAAGAACCTGCCGTTCTGGATGGAGAACGCGGCAGGCGGCCCCAACCTGCGCGGCTACCTGTTTCAGCAGTTCCGCGGCGACAGCCAGCTCGCGGCCCACGCCGAGTACCACTTTCCGCTGTTCTCGATCAGCTCGCTCGACTTCCGCGCGCTCGTATTCTACGACGCGCAGGCGATCTGGTTCCGCGACCTTCCCCCCGTCGGCGTCGACGTCTACACGCCGCGCGATACGCCCGACCAGCGGACCTTCCTGATCAACAACACGGGCGGGTATCAGCAGGGGTTCGACTACTCGCGCGACATCCACCAGGCGGTCGGCGGCGGGTTGCGCTTCTTCCTGCGCTCGGTCGCGGTGCCGCTGATCGGCTTCGATGCCGGCTGGGGGATCGAATCCCGCAGCTGGCGCTTCACATTGATCATCGGCGCCTGATCGCCTGATCGACGCCCGCGCGGCACGCCGATTGCTCAGTCCTGTGTCCGGCATGACCGGACGCGCGATCGCAGCCACCGTGACGGTGATCCTGTTTTCGGCGGGCTGCACCACCACCACGGCGCACCGCCTGGTGTTGATCGACAACCCGCTTCGCGATCAAGCGATCGCGTGCGAGGCGTCCTGCCGTCAGGCGGCGACCTGGAAAAGGGACGACTGCTCGCCGTTTGGCGGCGAGCAGTGCCACGCCACCGGCGTCGACCCGCACAAGTACGCCACCTGCCTCGACAACTGCCCCGGGGCCCGCGCCACCGACGGCGGCTCGTGCCCGACGCCCGACCCGGGCGCCGTCTGCGTCGAGACCAACAAGGCGAACGCCGGCGGAATCATCGGCGGCGTGCTCGCCGGCGTCGGCATCGGCCTGCTCATCCTGGTCGTCGTCGTGCTGGGTGAGATCGCGTCGGCGCCGATCCTCATCCTGTAGGTGACGTCGCTGCAAGCAGGTGGTCGTAGAGCGCCACCATCTCGCCCAGCACGCGCGTGGCGCTGAAGTTGTCGGCGATGTGGGCGCGCCCGCGCGCACCCATCCGCCGCCGTTCGTCGTCGGACAGAACGAGAATCCGCCCCAGCGCCTCGGCCAGCGCGTCGTGCGCGAAGGTCGGCACCTCGAACCCGGCGTCGGCCGTCACGATGCCGTCGATGTTCGCCGCGTGCGACACGACCGCCGGCAGCCCGCAGGCGAGCGCCTCCAGGACCGCGTTCGGCAACCCCTCCCACAGCGACGGCAGAACCGCGACGTCGGCCGCCTGGTACAGCGACACCATGTCTGTCACCGTCCCGAGGTGCGTGAACCGATCGTGCACGCCCTGCAGCTTCAGCCACGGGTCGAGCAGCGCGCCGTAGATCCGGTCGTGCCGCCGCCCCGCCAGCAGCACGCGCACGTTGGCGGGAAGCTGCCCGCGCCGGCGCAGCTTCCCCAGCGCCAGTCCGACGCCGAACTGGTGCTTCTGCAGGCTGATGCGCCCGGGAACCAGCAGCGCGATGTCGCCGGGCGCGATGTTCCACTTCGCTCGGGCGGCCGCCCGTTCCTCGGCCGTCGGCGGCCGAAACCGATCCAGGTCGATGAAGTTGTGGATGATCTGCACCTTGTCGTCGGGAACGCGCGCGATCGACACCAGCTCCCGCCGCACCCCCTCCGAGTTGGCGAGCACGCGCGCCGTGCGCTGCGCGAAGCGCCGCTCGGTCAGCAGGTTCAGCGGATGCAGCGCCCGGTTGCGCGTCGACGACACGACGATCGGCACCGGCACGCGCGCCGTCGCCAGCCGCCCCCAGAAGTTGGCGGTGTCACGCCAGGTGTGCAGGATCTGCGGCTGCTCGCTGCGCAGCACGTCGCACAGGCGGCGAAACCCCTCGCGGGTCATCCGGCCGACGTCCAGCGCGTGGCGCGGCTCGCCGGGCAGCAGGTAGTCCGCGTAATGGACCGATCGATCGAACACGCACATGACCGGCTCGAACCGATCCGGCAGGCGCCGGATCAGCTCCAGCAGCTGACGCTCGGCGCCCCCCTGCTTCAGGTTCGGGGTCAGGTAGAGGATCTTGTGGCGGGGCGACACGCGAGGCGACACGAACAGAGGACCCATTGATAGAACCACATGCGCCGAGATGTCGGAAAGCTGTCAGCGCCAGGTGTTGAAAGTTCAACGCTGTCAGCGGCGACTGACAACTATCTTACGTATTATCAACAAGTTAGCCAGGCAGGGGGATCTGGACCGGGGGTTGCTCCTAGACGCTACCCATGTCCACCGTCCCGTTCGATGCAACCGGCGCCCCGCTTCACGGCGCGGTCTCTGCCCGTGGGGCCGGCGTCGCCCGCCTGCCCGCGCAGGCGCGCCTGGCGCTGCCCAAGGTCCTGCTCTGCGACCTCGACGGGACGCTGATCGACAGCATGCCGACCCTGGCGGACCTGGCGACCGAGGTGATCGAGGAGCGGTACGGCACGCCGCGCATCCTGGCCCGCGAGCTGTACCTGGCGACCTGCGGGCTTCCGTTCGTCAAGCAGCTGGAGGAGATCTTCCCGGACGATCCGCGCAACGCGGAAGCCTCCGCTGACTTCGAGGGTCGCAAGCCCGCTCGCTGCGGCGCGATCCGGATGCCGGCGGAGACGCGCCGCGCGCTGGAGCAGATCCGCAGCAGGGGCGTTCGCATCGCCGTCTCGTCGAACAACGGCACCGAGAACGTCGACGCGTTCGCGCGCAACGCCGGCTTCAAGTTCGACCTGGTGCTCGGGTACGGCGGCGGCCTCGCCAAGGGGCGGACGCACCTCGATGCGACGACGCGCGCGTTCGGGGCCGCCCGGCAAGAGATGCTGTTCGTCGGCGATTCGCTGCACGACGGCGAGATCGCCGAGCGCGAGGGGATTCCGTTCGTGGGCGTCGCCACCACGTTCTCGTCGGAGCGGTTCACGCTGCGCTTCCCGTCGGTGCCCGTGATTCGCCGCTTCTCGGCGCTCCCGACTCTGTTCTAGGAACCGTCGCCGTGAAGGCGGTGCTGCTGGCCGCGGGTCTCGGAAGTCGGCTCGGGACGCTGACGCAGCAGATCCCGAAGGCGCTGGTCGACGTCGCCGATCGGCCGCTGCTGGCGTACGCGGTGGCCTTCGCGCTCGAGGCCGGGGCCGACGACATCACGGTCGTGGGCGGCTTCGGCTTCGATCAGGTCGCCGCCGAGGTGACGCGGCTGGCGCTGCCCGTGCGCCTCGTCGAGAACCGCGCCTTCCGTGACGGCAATCTGATCTCGTTGACGGCGGCGCGGCTGTTCGTCGAGGACGCGGACGAGTTCCTGCTGATGAACGTCGACCACATCTACCGGCCGGCCATCGCGCGGCTGGCGGGGGCGCCGGCCGCGGACGTCACCGCGTTCATCGACACCGATCGGGTGCTGGGCGCCGATGACATGAAGGTCGAGCGCAACGGCGCGGGCCGGGTGCGCCGCATCGCGAAGACGCTCGAGACCTGGGACGCCGGCTACGTCGGCATGACGAAGGTGCCGCGCGCCGCCGCGCGCCGCTACTGGGCGACCGTCGACGCGGCGCTGGCCGCGGAGGGCCGCGCCATCCACGTCGAGCGCGTGCTGGCGCGCCTGGCCGACGCCGGCACGCCGCCGGCATGCCGGGACATCAGCGGCCACGGGTGGCTGGAGGTCGACCTGCCTGAAGAGCGCGACCGCGCCGACGAGGCGGTCCGTCGCGGCGGCTGGCAGCTGGGGCGCGGGGAATTGGACGGGCGTTGACCGAGCACGAAGGTTCGAAGGACGTCACCCACGCCGCGCGCAGCGGCGCCATGCAGACCCTGACCATCGCGGTCCAGGGGATGCTGACGGTGACGCACATCCTGCTGGCGCGGGTGTTCGGCCAGGCGGTATTCGGCCTCTTCCAGACCTGTCTCGCGACGCTCGAGATCGTGACGCGCTCGGGAACGGGCGGCGCGCCGCAGGGGATGCTGCGTTACGTGGCGGCGCACCGCGCGCGCGGCGAGGGGGACATCGTGCGGAGCGCGCTCGGGACCGGGCTCCGGCTGGCGGTCGGCCTGTCGAGCGTGCTCGCGCTCGGCCTGATCTTCGCCTCCGACTTCGTCGCGCGCGTCGCCCACCAGCCCGCGGCGGCGTTGCGGGTGATGGCGCCGGCGGCGGTGTTCACCGGCTGCGTCTACGTGCTGGTGAACGCGAGCCTCGCCAACAAGGTCACGCGCGCCAACTTCTACGTGCGCGGCCTGGGCGAGCCGCTGCTGTTCATGGCGGCGGCGCTGCTGGCCGCTCTGTTCGGCCGCACTGTGCTGCACCTGGCGGTCGCCCACGTGCTGGCGTCGGCGGCGTCGCTGGTCCTGGCGCTGGCCGTCGTCGGACGCGTGTTCGGGCGCGGCGAGATCGCCCGCGCGGTGCGATCGCCCTGGCTGCCGGGGTTCGCGCGCTACTCGACGCCGCTCGGCGCGGCCGAGTTGATGAACGCGATTCAGCAGAAGGCCGACATCCTGCTGCTGACGGCGCTGCTGGGACCGAAGGTCACCGCCGGGTACGCCGCCGCAGAGTTCATCAGCCGCGTCATCAGCAACGCGCGCTACGTGTTCGACGCCGTGGCGGCGCCGGTCTTCTCCGAGGCCATCAACCTCGGCCAGAACGATCGCCTCCGTTACAACCTGCAGCTGATGAGCCGGTGGGTCGCGACGGCGGCCGTGCCGATCGCGGCCACCGTCATCGCGCTCCGGCACGAGCTGCTGTCGCTCTACGGCTCGGCGTTCGTGACCGCGACGACCGCGATGGCCGTGCTGGCGGTGAGCCACCTCATGAACGCGACGTTCGGCCTGATGGGCTACATCCTCGTCGTCGGCGGCCGCTCGCGCCTCGTGTTCGTCAACAACGTGATCGGGACGGTGGTGAACGTCGGGCTGGCGTGGCTGCTGATCCCGCGGTTCGCGATCGTCGGCGCGGCGATCGCGGTGCTGTCGGGGGTGACCGTGGGAGGTCTTCTGGTGCTGGTCCAGGTCCGGGTGATTCACGGCATCTATGCGTTCGGGTGGGCGACGATCAAACCGGTGGTCGCCGGTGCGATCGCATTCACGGTCGAGATGGCGATCGGTCGGTTCGTCGGCGTGACGGCGATCCGCATTCTGGCCGTGATCGTCGCGGGCCTGTTGTCCTATCTCGTCATGCTGTTCGCACTTCGCCTGGCGCCGGAAGAGCAGCGGCTGGTCACCAGCATCCGGGAGCGGTTCAGGCGATGAGCTCTGCCGATGGCCCCACGATTGCACTTCACCGAAGCCCGAGCGTGACTGGCATGGCGATCGCCGAGAGGGTAGAAGAGCGCGGTGAGGAAAGCACCGACGGGGCGATGTCGCGGGTGAAGGTGTTCTTCCTGATCCCGAGCCTGGTGCAGGGCGGCGCGGAACGGCAGATCCTGGAGCTGATCGCACGCCTGCCCGAGCGGTTCGAACCGGTGCTGGCGCTCTGGCGCGACGAGATCCACTACCGCGACCACCTGCCCGCGGGGCAGCCGCGCTACATCCTGGGGACGCGCCGCATGAACCGGCGCGTGTTCCGGCAGCTGGTCGACATCCTGCGCGCCGAGCGCCCGGACATCGTGCACTGCTTCCTGAACGAGGCGAACTTCTGGGGTCGGCTGGCGGCGCTGCGCGCCAAGGTCCCCGTCATCCTGTCGTCGTGCCGCGCGCGCATGATCGAGCTGCGCTATCTGATCTTCGAGCGCTGGCTGTCCGAGCGGGCCCAGATGGTGCTGGTGAATTCGCGCGGCATCCGCGACGAGCTGGTGACGCTGGGGCGCGTTCGCCCGGAGCGGATCCGCATCATCCACAACTTCCTCGACCTGGATCGCTTCCGGCCGCCGACCGACGAGGAGAGGCGCGCGGCGCGGGCGCGCTTCGGGATCGCCGACGACGCGCGCGTGCTGGTCGTCCCCGGCCGCCTGTCGATCCAGAAGCACCAGGTCGGCTTGATGCTGGCGCTGTCGCGGCTCGCCAAGAGCGGGCGGCTGCCGGCCGACGTCGTGGTGCTGATGCCAGGGCGGCGCAGCCACGCGCTGGTCGACCGCTGGGTGCGGCGGCTGGCGGCGCGGCCGTCGCTGCGCGGCGCCGTGCGCGTCATCGGCACCGAGAACAACATGCGCGAGCTCTACTGGGCCTCGGACATGCTGGTGCTGTTCTCGCTGTGGGAGGGGCTGCCGAACGTCGCGCTGGAAGCCTGCGCGTCGGGGCTGCCCGCGATCCTGAGCCACGCCGCCAACCTGGACGGGATCGTGGCCGCGGGTGAAACCGGCTGGGAGGTGCCGACGGGCCGCGGGGCGCCGCTCGTCGAGGCGCTGGCCGAGGCGCTGGCGCTGCCGCGGGCGCGCTGGCGCGAGATGGGCTCTGCGGGACGCGAACGTGTGACCGGGCTATTCAAGCCGGAGCGCGCCCTCTCCGAAACGCTGGCGACCTACGACACGCTGCTCGCGGGGGCGACGCGATGTGCGGCATAGCCGGCCACGTCCCGAACGATACGGGACGCGACGCGAAAGAGGCGCGCCAGCTGGCCCGCACGATGACGTACATGCTCCGTCACCGCGGGCCGGACGCGCTGGCCGTTCACCAGAGCGGCCGGACCGTGCTCGGCCACGCGCGGCTGTCGATCATCGATCTGTCGACCGACGCCAACCAGCCGATGCTGAGCGCGGACGGCCAGGTCGTGCTGGTCTTCAACGGCGAGATCTACAACTTCCGCGAGCTGGCCGCCGAGCTGCGCGACGCGGGCGTGGCGCTGCGGACGCGCTCCGACACCGAGGTGCTGCTCGAGCTCTACCGCCTGCACGGCACGTCGTTCGTCAGCAAGCTGCGCGGCATGTTCGCGTTCGCGATCTGGGACGCGCCCCGCCGTCGGCTGGTGATGGGGCGCGATCGGCTCGGCAAGAAGCCGCTCTTCTTCCACATCGGCCGGCGCGGCCTGTCGTTCGCGTCCGAGCTGCAGGCGCTGCTCGCCGACGCCGACATCGAGCGCCGGGCCGACCCGCGCGCCATTCACGCCTACCTGGCGCTCGGGTACGTGCCGTCCGACTTCGCCGCGATCGCCGGGGTGCGCAAGCTACCGCCGGGCAGCATCGCCGTGTTCGAGGACGGCAAGCTGGCCGAGGAACGCTACTGGCACCTGCGCTTCGCCCCGCAGCAGCGGTCGGCCGAAGACTTCGTGGAAGAGCTGCGCCACATCCTGTTCGAGTCGGTCAAGATGCGGCTGGTCTCCGACGTGCCGCTGGGAGCGTTCCTGTCGGGCGGCATCGATTCGTCCGCGGTCGTCGCGATCATGAGCAAGGTCGGCGCGAAGCCGGTCAAGACGTTTTCGATCGGCTTCGACGAGAAGGACTTCTCCGAGGTCGGCTACGCGCGCCAGGTGGCGCGCCTCTACGAGACCGACCACCACGAGGAGGTGCTGCGCCCGCGCGCCGCGGAGCTTTTGCCCAGGCTGGTGCACGCGTACGGCGAGCCGTTCGCCGATCCGTCGGCGCTGCCGACGTACCTCCTGTCCGAGATGACCCGCCGCCACGTCACCGTCGCGCTGTCCGGCGACGGCGGCGACGAGGCGCTGGCCGGCTACACGCGCTACGCGCACGAGAAGATGACCCGCCTCTTCCAGCAGGTGCCGCGGCCGCTGCTGCTGCCCCTGGCCCGCTTCATCGAGCGGCGCTTCCCGGGGCGCAAGGCCGGCTTCCTAGGTGAGCTGGGCGCCACCGTGCGCACGCACGCGCGCCGCGTGCAGATGGGCGACATCCCGCGCTACGCCGCGCAGTTCGGACACTTCACGCCCGAGCTGATGGGCGAGCTCTGCTCGCCCGAGCTGCAGGCGGCGGGGGCGGACGCCGGGCGGGC
>Ga0066903_100000345_pt1 | contig 27937 bp, 25 predicted proteins | sample PanSoiMetaGPlot1_FD_67491 | JGI IMG/M metagenome (GOLD analysis project Ga0066903, IMG submission 67491) | Tropical forest soil microbial communities from Panama analyzed to predict greenhouse gas emissions - Panama Soil - Plot 1 (version 2) | ecosystem: Environmental > Terrestrial > Soil >... | reverse complement strand
CGAGCACCGTGGCGAGCATCGAGATGGCCATCGCCTCTCGCGCTTCCGCCGGCAGTGCGAGCCGGGTCTTGCCGCTTCGGAAGGGGACGACGACGGTCGGCATCCGCGCGTGAGACTACCGGCGTGGACAACCGGGCCATCGCCGATCGCCTCGACGCCTTCGCGAGCCTCCTCGACCTCGCCGGCGCCAACCCGCACGGGCCGCGGGCGTACCGGCGGGCGGCCGAGCTGATCCGGTCGACGAAGGCGCCGGTGGACGAGCTCGTCCGGGAAGGCCGCGCCCAGGAGCTCCGCGGCATCGGCCCGGGGATCGAGGCGCGTCTCCGTGAGCTGGTCGAGACCGGCCAGATCGCCCAGCTCGCCGAGCTCGAGCGGGAGGTGTCGCCCGAACTGATCGGCCTCGCGCGCTACCTCGGCGTCCCGCCTCGGACGATGATCGAGATCGGCAAGACGCTGGGCGTTCGCGACCTGGGCGAGCTGCGGGAGGCAGCCGCCGGCGGACGGCTGGCCGAGGCCAAGGGGGTCGGAGCGCATACCGAGCAGAAGCTGAAGGCGGCGCTGACGGACACGTCGTCGCTCCAGGAGCGTCAGCGGCTCGTGCTGAGCCGGGCGCGGGCGCTCGTCGAGAGCGTCGCGGCCGAGATCGGCGGCCTCGAGGCCGGCGACACGCGCCGGTTCGCCGACGAGCCTGCCCGGCTGGTCGTCGTCGCGCCGCGCTCCAGCGGCATCGTGCAGCGCTTCGCCGCCCTCCCGCAGGTCGTAGCACTCGTCGACTGGGAAGACGACCGTGCCGTCGGCGTGACCGTGGAGGGAGTAGCGGTCGAGCTCAGGCTCGCGGAGCCCGTCGAGCTCGGGACGGCGCTCTTCCGGGCAACCGGCTCCGACGACTACGTGAACGCGCTCGAGCCGTTACCTCCTGCCGCCGAAGAGCAGGCTGTCTACGAGGCCCTCGGCATTCCATGGTGCCCGCCCGAGCTGCGGGAGGAGCCGTTTCGCGGCGTCCCGCCGCAGCTCCTCGAGCGCGCCGATCTTCGCGGCGACCTTCACTGCCACACGACGTGGTCCGACGGATCCGCGAGCGTCGAGGAGATGGGCCAGGCCGCCCGCGACCTCGGCTACGACTACCTCGCCATCTGCGACCACACGAGAAGCGTGCGCGTCGTGCCGGGACTCGACGCCGACGGCGTGCTGAGCCAGATCGAAGAGATCCGCGCGGCAAACGAGCGGCTGGCGCCGTTCAGGCTCCTGGCGGGGAGCGAGTGCGACATCCACGACGACGGCGCGCTCGACCTCCCGGACCGCGTGCTCGCGGAGCTCGACTGGGTGACGGCGAGCGTGCACGCCGGGCAACGCCAGTCGAAGGCGCAGCTGACGAAGCGCGTGGTCGAGGCGATGCGGCATCCAGCGGTGCGCTCGATCAGCCATCCGACGGGGCGCCTCGTCGGCCGGCGCCCGCCGAATGACCTCGATCTGGAGGTGGCGGTCGAGGTCGCGCTCGAGACGGGAACGGCGCTCGAGGTAAACGGCCTCGCCGATCGGCTGGACCTCAAGGGGGAGCACGTGCGACTGTGCATCGACGCGGGCGTGCCGATCGTGGTCGCCACCGATTCGCATTCCGTCCGCGGGCTTGGCAACATCGAGCTCGCCGTCGCGACCGCGCGGCGAGGCTGGGCCACAGCGGCGGACGTCGTCAACACACAACCCGTCGAAAAGCTCCTCGCACCGAAGAAGCCGTTCCGCTGATGCCGCCTGAACCGATGCAGCTGCTGGCCGCCTACGACGCGCAGCTACGCATGCTGATACCCGACATCTTGCCGGCGGGAGAGACGGTCGAGCGCGACGGCCCGCTCGTGCGCTTCGCCGGCGGGCCCGGCGGCGGCTACGTCCTCTACCGCGACCTGGGCGGGCTCGACGGGCCGGCACTGGACGAGCTGATCGCACGGCAGATCGACGCCTTCGCCGCGACGGCTGAGCGCTTCGAGTGGAAGTACCACGGGCACGATCTCCCGGCCGACCTCCCCGAGCGGCTCCTCGCGTCGGGCTTCGAGCGCGAGGACACCGAAACGGTCGTGATCGCGAATGTGGCCGCGATCGCAAGCGAGCCGCGCCTTCCAGACGATGTGTCGCTCCGCGAGGTCACCGAGCGCGTCGACCTCGAGCGGATCGCAGGCCTCGAGGAGGCGGTCTGGGGCGAAAAGAACGAGTGGCTTCCCGACATGATCGAGTCGGAGCGAGACGCCGATCCTGGCGCGATCACGGTCGTGGTGGCGGAGTCCGGCGAGACGGTGGTCTGCGCGGCATGGATCCGGTTCGCGCGGGGGACGGAGTTCGCCACGCTCTGGGGCGGAGCCACCCTTCCGGAGTGGCGCAGGCGCGGTATCTACCGGGCGACCGTCGCCCACCGCGCGAACCTCGCTGAGGAGCGAGGCTTCCGCTACCTCGAGACCGACGCATCGGACGACAGCCGACCGATCCTCGAGCGGCTCGGCTTCGTGCCCGTGACCACGACGACGCCGTACGTCTGGTCACCTCCGGTGGCGGAATAGCGACTAGTACGCGTGCGCGGCGCCCGGGCCGGTGGTCGACCACTCGCTGAGGTCGAACCAGTGCGTGTCGCGGAGCGCGTCCACGACGCGCGGGTCCGTGTGCTCTGCGTTGAAGACGTGGTGCTCGAGGTCGCAGCAGATCTCGACGTCGGTCAGCGTGACGTGCGGAATTCGCGCCAGCGCCTCGGCGGGCAGGCGTGCCTCGACGACCGGGTAGTGCTTGAACTGGAGGTCGGGCGCAAGCTCCATGAGGTGGGGCCAGTCAGGGCAGGTTCGCGCACTCATTTCGCCCCGAGTTCTGCTTCGACGGACGCCATCCTCCAACTACCCTCGATCAACACTCGACCCCGCATCTCGCTACCAGAGTAGACGAGGAACCGGAGGCACCTTTCAGCGCTCCCAGCGTCAAGGTAGTTCCTTCCCCATCTGAACGGCGACCTCCTCGTAGCCGAGCGAGCGATACAGGCTTCGGGCGGCGTCGTTGCCGCCGAACACGTTGAGCTCGATGCGGGACAGACCCTGTCGGCGCGCCTCCCGCTCGGCCAGCTGCATCGCCTGCCGGCCGAGCCCGCGGCCCCGGTGCTCCTCGGCCACGAAGACGTCCCAGACCCAGAAGAACCGCCGGCCCTGCTGCTCGCGCTCCCCGAGCCAAATGTGCCCGACTCGGTGCCCCGATTCCTCGAGGGCGAACAGCGTCGCATCGCGGTCGCGGAGAAGCCGGGGCACGTCCTCCGCAGCCTTCCGTCGGGCGTCCGCGGCGCGGAAGCCGCCGTTCTGCTCGATGTCCTCGGCATAGCGGCGCTCGGCCTCCGCAGCGAGCTCGGCCCGCTCGGACTTGCTCAGCGGCCGCAGCGAGAGCCCGCTCATCCCGCGACGCGTTCGCGGATGGCGGCCCGCACGATCCCGGCGAGGACGCCGACGAAGCGCGGATCCGCGTTCGGCATCTCGATTCGCGTGAGGTCGAGGCCGAGCTCCCGCGCCTTCTCCACGGCCTCGGTGTCGAGATCCCAGCGGATCTCCAGATGGTCGGCGACGAAGCCGACGGGGCACACCAGAACGCGGCGGACGCCGTCGGTCTGAAGCGCTTCGAGGTGGTCGAGGATGTCCGGCCCGAGCCAGCGCTCACCCGTCACCGACTCGCTCTGGTACGAGAACGACCATTCGCGCACCCACGCACGTTCTGCGACCGCCGCAGCGGTCGCAAGCAGCTGCTCCTCGTACGGGTCGCCCTCGTCGAGGACTCGCGCCGGAAGGCTGTGAGCCGTGAAGACGACGTGGCGATCCGTGCCGCGGATCCGGTCGGCAAGGAACTCGACGAGGCCTGGATCGTCATGCCAGCTGTCGACGAACACGAGCGCCGCCCGACCGGCGAGCGCGGCCTCCAGCTGCTCGCGGTACTGGCCGATGGACAGGCGGGAGTAGTGCGGGGCGAGGACGAGGCCGACGATCGTGCCCGCGCCGCCTTCGACCGCTCGCTCGACGGCGACGGCGATCCGCGGGTGCCAGTGCTTCATCCCGGTGTGCACGGGCATGCCGAGCGCTCGCTCGAGTCCCGCGCGGGTCGCCTCGGTGATCTCGTTGAGCGGCGATTCGGTCTCGATCCCGAGCGCGCGGTAGCGCGCCGTCAGGTCGTCCAGCAGCTCCGGGCGGATCGGCCGTCCGCCGCGGATGTCGGCGTAGTAGGCGGGAACATCTTCCAGCCGCTCGGGCGAACCGTAGGCCATGAGCACGACCGCGGCGCCGCTCGCGTTCACGCCGGTACTTCGACGGCCGTGCGCTCGTGGACGAGATCGACGAGCCGTCGGAGATCGGCCGGATCGGAGTCGGGAAGCACGCCGTGGCCGAGATTGAAGATGTGGCCGGGCCGTCCCTCCGCGCGCTCGAGAATCTGGAGTACACCGGCCTCGACACGCTCCCAGGGCCCCAGCAGGACCGCGGGGTCGAGATTCCCCTGGACGCCGCGCTCATCCCCCACGACACGCCAGCCATCGTCGAGTGGCAGCCGCCAGTCGAGCCCGATCACGTCGCCGCCGGTGGCCGTCATCAGATCGAGGAGATGTGCCGTCCCGGTACCGAAATGGATTGTCGGCACGTCGACGCCATGGAGGAGCCGGCGGGAGTAGGGCGCAACGAACTCCTCGTAATCCGCACGGGACAGGACGCCGACCCACGAGTCGAACACCTGGATCACATCCGCGCCGGCGGCGATCTTGCCGCCGAGGTAGCGGGCGAACGTGGCCGTCAGCTTTCCCATCAGCGCATGCCACGTCTCGGGATCCCGGTACATGAGCGCCTTCACCGCTCCGAAATCGCGGCTCGGGCGTCCCTCCACCAGGTAGCCCGCGACCGTGAACGGGCCGCCGCAGAATCCGATCACCGCCTTCTCCGCCGGCAACGCCTCTCGCACGAGACGCACTGCCTCGAGCACGAACGGGACCGACTGCTCGGGCTCCGGGACGCCCAGCCGCCCGACGTCCGCGGCAGATCGGATCGGCCGGTCGATGACCGGCCCGACGCCCTCGACAAGCCGGACGTCGACGCCCATGCCGAGGACCGGGAGCATGATGTCCGCGAACATCACCGCGGCGTCCACGCCGTGCGCCTCGACGGGTTGCAGCGTCACCTCGGCACAGAGCTCCGGCCGGCGGCAGATCTCGAACAGGTCGTGATGCTCGCGGACGCGGCGGTACTCCGGCAGCGACCGGCCGGCCTGGCGCATGAACCAGACGGGCGTCCGTTCGACGCGCTCCCGCCGGCACGCTCGTACGAGGATCGGGGCGGTCACGCCGCCAAGACTAGCCCCCGCCCCGCTCCGCGAAGCAGCGCGTACGGCGTAGACCACTGCGGCCGACGCTCACGAGGAGCTCACACCCTTCGGTTACCGTTCTGGCGAAGTGGTCGCCGTGACCCTGGCAGCGCTGCCCGTCGCGGCGCTCGCGATCTGGGCGAGCGCTCGCTCTCCTCTCGGGCGCAGGATCGTCGCCACCCCGAGCGGACAGCGTTGGCACGAGGAGACGACGCCGTCACTCGGAGGCGTCGGAATCTTCGCCGGCATTCTCGCCGGCGTCGGGGCGGCGGTTGCCACCGGCGCCGTCGCGGCGAGCACCGAGCTGCTCGGCGTCCTCGGCGGCTGCGCGGTCGTCTTCGTCGCCGGCCTCATCGACGACACGCGCGGCCTCGGCCCCGTCGCGAAGATCGGCGCACAGCTCGCTGCCGTGGCGATCGTGCTCGCGAGCGGCGTCGGCGTCACGGCGGTGAACAATCCCGTACTCGCGACGACGATCGGCGTTCTCTGGCTCGTCGGCATGACGAACGCCGTCAACCTGCTCGATCACATGGACGGCGTCGCCGCCACCGTCACCGCGATCGCCGCCGGCTTCTTCGCCCTGGACGCCGCGACCGCGCACCCGAGCCGGCTCGTCCTCGTGGTGGCGCTCGCCGTCGCGCTCGCGTGCGTGGCGTTCCTGCCCTTCAACGTGCGGCCCGGCCGGACGGCGGCCGTGTTCATGGGCGATTCGGGAAGCCAGCTGCTCGGCTTCGCGCTCGGCTCGCTTGCGCTCCTGTCGAGCTGGCGGGCGTCAGGCCCGTCGCTCGCGACCGTCCTGCTCCCCGTCCTCGTCCTGGCGATCCCGATCCTCGACACGTTCTTCGTCACCGTCGTCCGCCTCCTCGAGGGCCGCCCCGTCTACGAGGGCGGGCGCGACCACACATCGCATCGCCTCGTCTACAGCGGCCTGTCGGAGAAGCACGCTGTCCTCGTCGTCGCCGTGCTCGCTGCGGCGGTCGGCGGGACGAGCCTCCTCTACAGCGCCGTGGACGACGCCGAGCTCACCGTCGTCGGCGTCGTCGTGACCTTCGCGCTGCTGGTCCAGCTGGCGACTGTGCTCGTGACGCTCGAGGAGTCGCCCGATCACCAGAGGCTGTCGTTCCGCAGCGTGCTCGAGCGCCAGTTGCCGCGGCTCCTCGAGGTGCTCGGCGACTTCGTGCTCATCACCGGGGCGTTCGCGGCTGCCTACGTCCTCCGCTTCGACGGGCTCGGAACGCACGCGTCGCGCGAGCTCTTCATCAGGGCGCTGCCCGTCATCCTCGCCTGTCGGTACGCGTTCTTCCTGCTGCTCGGGCTGTACGCGAGCATCTGGCGTTACGTCGGCGTGCGAGACGCGGTGCGGATCGTCGTCGCCGTGACGCTGTCGGAGGGCGTCGCAGTCGCGCTAATCGCGATCTCCGACCAGACGGCGTTCTCAAGCTTCTCGCGGAGCGTGTTCGCCATCGACGCGGTTCTCTGCACGCTCGTGATCGGCGCGTCGCGCTTCGGCGGCCGTGCCGTCGCCGAGGCGATGCCGCTCCTGCGACGGCGGCGCGAGTGGCGACGCACGCTGGTCGTCGGCGCCGGCCGTGGCGGCCGCAGCCTCGTCCGCGAGCTGCACGAGTCTCCGGGAGAGAAGGTGGTCGGGCTCGTCGACGACGACAGCCGGCTCGCCCGGCGCCGCATCCACGGCGTTCCCGTGCTGGGGACGACCGTCGACGTGCCCGCCATCATCGCGCGTGTCCGGCCGGACGCCGTCGCCGTCACGATCCCCGACGCCCCGAGCTCGTGCCTCGAGCTGGTGGTCGAGGCGTGCGCGCACGCCGGCGTCCCGTGCGAGTTCGTGCGCCGGCAGACCACCACACCCGTCTTCGCTCACGCCGCTGCCGACTGAGCGCCGCCGACGGGTTCAGCCCGCGCCGTCGACGCCAGGGAGCTGCCATGTGCCGCCGAGGCGGATCGGGCCGGCGCCCGAGGCGTCATGGCTGAAGACGCTCAGCTCGAGTGCGCGCTCGGCCGCAGCAAGCTCGGCGTCGCCGTCGTGGCTGCCGACGCCGACGTCGACGAAGAACCGCCCCTCGCGCATGGGCAGGCCGGGCAGGTTCAGCCGCAGGCGTTCGAGGCGCTCGGGCCGCAGCAGCACGTCCTCGGCGGTCTGGGAGCCGACCGGCGTCCCGCTCGCGTCCCGGATCCCGACCGTCACCCGCACACCTTCGACGCCCTGCTCGGAGTAGAGCCAGACCTCGAGCGCCATCGGCTCGCCCTCGGTGAAGCGATCGCGGATGGAGCCGTCGCCCGCGACCGCTCGAACCTCGTGCACGCGACAGCGCCCGTTGGCAGCGTGCTGCGCCCGGTCGGCCGAGTCGCTGTGCCGCCTGACGAGCCGACGGTGGTACGCCCGCACGACCTCGCCCGCCGCCCCCTCCTCGACGACGCGGCCGTGATCGAGCATGACCGCCCGGTCGCAGATGCGTTCGACCGAGCCCGCATCGTGGGAGACGAAGACGATCGTTCCTCCCGCGCGCTTGAAGTCCCAGATGCGGCCGAAGCACTTCTGCTGGAATGCCTCGTCCCCGACCGTCAGCACCTCGTCGAGAAGCAGGACGTCCGGCTGGATGTGCATCGCGACCGAGAACCCGAGGCGCATGTACATCCCGGATGAATAGGTCCGCACGGGGACGTCCTTGAAGGGCTCGAGCTCGGCGAACTCGATGATCTCGTCCAGGTGCTCATCGACGTAGCTCCGTTTGAGGCCGTAGATGGCCGAGTTCAGATAGACGTTCTCGACACCGGTGAAGTCGGGGTGGAAGCCCGCGCCGATCTCGATCAACGAGCCGACCCGCCCGCCGACCTCCAGCACGCCGGCGCTGGGAGCGAAGATGCCGGCGATCAGTTTCAGGAGCGTCGACTTCCCGGAGCCGTTCGGCCCGACGATGCCGAAGGCCTCGCCGGAGTGAATGTCGACGTCGACGTCTCGAAGCGCCCACAGATCGCGGGCCCGCGGAACCTCTCGGCGCAGGATCGTCTCCTTCAGCGAACGGCTCTGCGAGAGCCGGATCTTGAAGACCCGGCTGAGGCCACGCCCGCGGATCTCGCCGGCGGCGACCGTGTCCTCGACGCGCACGTCAGAGCTCGATCGCCAGGCGGTCTGCGTACCGCTGGACCACCCACAGGCCCACCAGCGCGAGCGCCGGACCAACCGTGAAGATGTAGACGAGTACCGGCGCGCCCGGAACGACGCCCTCGAGGATCACCGCCCGCATTCCCTCGACGTAGGGCGTGACCGGGTTCCCGTAGCGCAGGAGATGGATGACCCAGGGGTGGGACGCGGCGCCGGGTAGCTGCTCCAGGGCATAGAGGACGGGCGTGAGGAAGAACCAGGGTAGGAACAGCACGGCCAGCAGGTGCTCGACGTCGCGGAAGAAGACGTTCAGCACGGAGAGCAACCAACCGAAGCCGAGCGTCAGGCAGACGAGGGCGCCGGCGATGGGCAGCGCGAGGACAAACGTCTTCGCCGTCTCGGGCACGACGACGAGATCGATCGGGATCAGGATCAGGAGCATGACGCCGATCGAGATCGTCTGCGAGAGCACGACCGCGGTCACGACGAGCTCGCGCGGAAACCACACCTTCTTGATCAGATCGGCGCTGCCGAGCGGGGCGCCGGTGCCGACCTGTACCGCCGCCTGGAAGAACCCCCAAACGGCCAGCCCCGACAGCACGAAGAGCGGGTAGTGCGGGATGCCGTTCGTCGTCTTCCAGAGCACGGCGAAGATGAGTGTGTAGACGCCCATCATCGTCAGCGGGTAGACGATCGACCAGACGAGGCCGAGGGCGGAGCGCTTGTACCGCGCCCGCACCTCCCGTAGAAACATGGTGCGCAGGAGCTCCGTGTAGCCCGTCAGCCAGCCGAGCGACGGCAACCCTGCCTTCTTGACGCTGGCGTTCACGGCCACGCGAGCAGGATACTGAGCGCGTTGCCGCGGTCTGCAGGCGCTATAACTGCCGCCACCGTGGCCGCCGGCGTCCCCCCGAGCTCGGAGCTTACGCCCTCGGTGGCGCTCCTCGGCGTCTTCGACGTCGCCGACTACGACGCGCTCCTCACCGCCAGGATCGTGGAGCGGGAACTCTCGAGGCGGCTTCCGCTCGCCCGCGTCGACCGGTACGCGCCGCTCGGCGGCAAGCGGCCGCTCGCGCTCGACGGTGGCCGGCCGGCGCTCACACTCGGCCCACCGGAGCGGGCAAGGAAGGCCGAGTTGCGCACGCGCCACGACCTTGTTGTCTGTCTGGGCAATGTACTCCATGATCGGGACGGCGTTTACGCCGGCCTCTACGGCGTGTCGGACGGCGAGGCCGAGCGGCTCCGGCCGAGCGGGTTCTTCGTGGACGGGCTGGGCGCGGAGCCGGGGGATCGTTGCCGCGTCGCCTGGTACAGCGTCGGCGTGCCCTTCGAGCTCGACGCGGCCGCCGCCGAGCGAGTGCGGAACGGGCTGGCGCCGGCGAGCCGCGTGTCGGTCCGCGACGAGGACTCCCGGCGGCGGCTGCTCGCGGCCGGGCTCGGCTCAGAGGTGACGGTCACGCCGCACCCTGCCGTGCTCGCCGCGCGCCTGTTTCCAGCGGATGTGCTTCGCAAGCGCCGCGACTACCTGCGCACGATGGGGTGGTACCCGAACGAAAGCGCTCCCGTCCTCGTCCAGGGCGGCGGACGCGCCGGCGCGGCGGCCGAGATCGCCGGCATGGCCACGCAGTTGGGCGCCCCGGTCGCGGTCGTCGCACTCGACGCCTCGTCCGGCGAGGACGAGCTCGCCGACGCGATCGCCCCGTTTCTCCCCGAGCCGCCGTTCCGCCTTCCGGCCGAGCTCACGCTCGAGGACGTGACCGCGGCGATCGCCCATGCTCGCGCATTCGTCGGCGCGTCCGCCGCAGCGGACGCGGTCGCGCGCGCCTTCGGCGTTCCGTCGAGGGTGGCGACGGCCGACGTCGCCGGGCTCCAGGAGACGGCCGACTCGGAGCTCGACGCACTCGCGGCGCTGGCCGAGGACGCCTGGACCGTTCGGGCGACGGCGGACGGGCGCACCGTCTCGGCGCTCTTGCGTGCGCTGGAACTCGCCGAGGAGCGGTATCGCGCGCTGCTTCGCGCGTACGAGCAGCGGGGTGCGCGGCTCGTGGAGGATCGACTGCACTACGCCGAGATCGTCGAGGGCCTCGAGACCGCCGCGGACGGTCTCCCTGCGGAGGTCGTCGCGCGGCAGTCGGAGCTGGAGAACCGCCTCGAAGTCGCCTCGGCCGCGGAGGCCGAGGCCCGGCTGGAGCTCGAGCGGGCACGGGCAGCGCGGCCCGCGTGACCGAGCTCCGGTTTCCAGCCGTGGCCGAGCCGGCCGTCTCGGTGGTCATGGTCACGTACAACGCGGTCGACTGGGCGCGGCAAGCCTTACGGGCTCTGAGCGAACACACGGAGCCGTCCTATGAACTGATCGTCGTCGACAACGCGTCGTCGGACGGCACGGCGGAGATGCTCGCTGCGGAGGTCGAGCCGGCGACCGTCGTCCTCAACCAAGGCAACCGCGGCTTCGGTGCCGCGAACAACCAGGGCGCCGCCCGCGCCCTCGGTCGTTACCTGCTCTTCCTCAACGACGACGCGCTCGTGCGCCCCGGCTGGCTCCCGCCGCTCCTCGAACGGATCGAGTCGAGCGGGCACATCGGCGCGGTCGGGCCACGCCTGCTCAATCTTGACGGGTCGCTGCAGATCTCGGGCGCGCTGCTGGCACGGTCGGGATCGACGCTCGAGCTCGGCTACGGGGAAGACGCCGACGCCCCCGCATACCGCTTCCCGCGCGTCGTCGATTACCTCTCAGGAGCGTGCCTCCTCGTCCGGCGGTCGGCGTTCGACGAGGTCGGCGGGTTCGATCCGGTGTACGAGCTTGCGTACTTCGAGGACGCCGACCTCGGCCTTTCACTCGCCGAACGCGGCTACCGGACCGTGTACGAGCCGCGCTCGAGCGTCACCCACGTGCGCGGTGCGTCGCCCAAGGGAGACCTGGGATCGACGCTCGCGCCGCGCAACCGGTCGGTCTTCCGCCGGCGCTGGTCCGATGTGCTCGCGTCGCGCCCGCCGTCCCCCCTTGCGGGCCACGGACGGCGAATGCTCGCCGCCCGGGACGCGCCGGTGCTGGCGCGCGTGCTCGTCGTCGGCATCTGGAACGAGCCGCTCCTCGACGTCGCCCTCGCGGCGCGCGTAACGCTCGTCCGAGCGCCGAACAGAAGGTCGGAGGCCGAGCGCCTCCTGCGGGCGGGCGTCGAGGTTGTCGACGGCGTCGAGGACTGGCGCACGTGGTTCGAACGACGCCGGTTCCACTACGACGCAGTCGTCGGTCACCTGGACGCCGAGTTCGAGCAGCTCATCCGGCGGACGCAGCCGCAGGCGCTGCGCGTGCCTGCGGAGCAGGCGGACGAGCTCCGGCTCGTGTTCGGCGGTTAGCCGGGGCGCACGTCCCGCTACGCTTTGCGCTCGATGCGCGCTGGTGCCGTAGGATCGCGCGCCGCGCGCGCGGCCGCAGTTGTCGTGCTCCTGGCCGCGGTGGCACTTGCCGCCGGCTCGGCCCGGCCGTCCGCGGCCCCCAAACCGCTCCGGTATCCGTCGAAGTGCCTCAACGACGCCGCCATGCACCGCGGGCGCCCGATCTTCTCCCAGCTTCGCCGCCTTCACGTGCGTGTCTGGTCGAGCGGCATCTCGTGGGCGAAGATCGCGCGCCGCCGGCCGAAGCGCCCGCGCTTGCCGAGCGACCCGGCCTACCGCTGGCCCGCCAACCTCGGCCGCCTGCTCGACCAGGCGCGGAAGGACGGCATCGAGCCCGTCCTCTACGTCAACGGGTTTCCGTCCTGGTCGAACGGCGATCGCGACTCCTCGTGGGCGCCGCAGGATCCGCAGGACTACGCCGACTTCATGGCCGCCGCCGTGCGGCGATATCCCCAGGTGCGGCGCTGGATCGTCTTCTCCGAGCCGAGCAACTACGTGAACTTCCGGCCGCAGGGCGACGACGGCAAGCGGGCGCCGCGGCTCTACGCCCGCATGCTGGACGCCTCCTACGCCGCCATGCACGCAGCCCGGCGCAACGTGGTCGTGATCGGCGGCAACGTCCACCCGGCCGGATTCAACGACGAGACGACGACTGCGCCCGACACGTTCCTCGAGAACATGGTGCTCCCGAACGGGCGGCGCCCGCGACTCGACATGTTCGGCATCAACCCCTACACGGAGCGGTCCCTCAACATGGGGCTCCCGCACCTGCCGCACCGTGTCGACTTCGACGACCTCGACTGGCTCGTCCGCCAACTCGATCGCGACTACCCGGGGAAGCGCCTGCGCCTCTTCGTCGACGAGTTCGGCTGGAACACCGAGCACTCGGCGGGGGGTTGGCTCTACGTCGTGTCCCGGCAGAAGCAGGCCGCTTCGCTGCCGCTCGCCTTTCGACTGGCCGCGAAACTGGGCCGCATCGACACGATGTGCTGGTTCGAACTCTACGACTCGGCTCCCGAGAAACGCGGCAACCAGTGGTGGAACTGGACGAGCGGGCTGCGGACGTTCCCGGGCGTCCGGAAGCCGTCCTGGGCCGCCTTCGCGCGCGTGCCCAGCGGGCCGTCCCAGCTGCAGCGCTAACGAGACGCCGTCGGCAGCGGCGCGCGGGGATTCAGCGCCCGCGCTCGTCGAAGCGCCGCTCGTGCCGCGTCCTCGCGGCCTGCCGCGCGGAGCGCATCGGCAAGCGCGAGCCAGGACGTCCAGCCGTTCGGCTCGCGGCCGGTGGCGTCATCGGCGGCCTGGATTGCCGCACTGCTTCGCCCGGCGGCCGAGAGCACCTCCGACCGGACGATCAGCGGTTCCGCCGCGAACGGATTCACGTTCGTCGCGGTCCGGAGTGCGTCAAGCGCGCTCGCGGTTGCCGCCGCCTGCGCCTCGGCCCGGTTCGTCTCTCTCGTCGCGATGTAGGCCGGGAACGCGGCCACGGCGGCGACCAGTGCGGCAGCCGCGACGAGCAACCGCTCCTTTCTGCCCGGAAGAACGAGGTTGCCGACTGTTCCACCGGTGGCGAGCGCACCGAGCACGAGGAATCCCGGAATGGCGACGGCAGGGATGCGGAAGAGCCAGTCAAGCGACGAATGCAGGACGAAGTAGACGCCGCAGCCACCGAGGGCGACGGCCGCCAGCGGCCACGGTCCGGGGCCGCGACGGGCGGAGCGCAGCGCGATAAGTGGTAGGAGCAGTACCGCCGCGGTGAGCAAGAACCCGACAACTCCCGTCTCGGCGAGCGCGCCGGCCTCCCAGGAGTGGGCGTCCGTGACGTTCTCGTCGACCGATCGGGACCGGAACCAGGGAACGCTGAACGCTCCCGAGCCAACGCCGCCGGCCGGGTGGGCGGCGAACGCGTGCCACGCGACCCGCCAGTAGTCGTAGCGATTCGAGAAGCCGCTGCCGAAATGCGAGACGTCGCCGGCGGCCGCGGGGTGAACGTCCCGGAACTCGTCCCAGCGCGCCTGCAGCCACGTGTCCGGGCGCCCGGCGCGCACGGCAAACGCGGCCATGCCCACGACGAGCACCACCGTCCAGACCACGAGTGCAACCCGGCGCTCGCGCCCGCCAAACGGGAAGTGGCCGCGGCGCTCGAGCGCGGCAAGGCCGCCGACGAGCGCGGCCGCCGCAAGCGCGGCAATGAGGGCCGCGAGGCCGATCGCCCTGGCAGTACTCGAGGAGGCCGAGGGATCGCCGTGGAGAAGCCGCGGCGCCGCGACGACGGGCGGCAGCACGACGGCGATCAACGTGAGCGCGAGGCGGGCGCGCTCGTGCGCGATTGCGACCATGGCGATCAGACCGCCGGCGAGGGCGATGGCGGCGCCGCGGCTTTCGGCCGTGAGACCGACGGCGAGGGCGAGCGCGGCGAAGAACCCGCACAGCGCCCGTGCAAGCGGGTGGAGTGGACGGGCCGTGGCCAGCGCGGCCAGCGCCGGCAGCGGAAGCCAGACGAGCGCGGCGTCGGCATTCGCATAGTTCACCGGCCACGAGAGCCGCCCGGCACCGAACGCGCTCGTGACGCCGCCGAGGAGCTTCGCCTCGACGAGCATGGCGACCAGGGCCGCGGAGACCGCCAGCCCGACGGCCAGCGCGAGCGCGGCGCGCGGGGCGGCGGCAAACGCCGCGCCGACCAGCGCGGCGGCGGCGAGCAGAAGCAACCGGGCGAGGTTCTCTGCGGTTGCCTCGCGGGACTCGCTCCAGGCAAGCGACACGACGCTCCAGACGATCAGCGCGCCGAAGCAGGCGAGCATCGGCCATGCCGCGCGCGGGACGTGCGGGACCGCTCCCACCGCCGCGAGCACGACCAGGGAGGCGACCAGCCCCGCTGCCACTCCTTGCCACTGCTCCGTGTCGACCCCACCGCCGCGCAGCGCCAGCGCGAGCGCGATGCCGACAAGCGCGAGCGGCGGCAGGGCGAAGGCCGCGGCGGCGACCTGCCGCCGGCTCACCGGCCGGAGAGCGGCAACGGAGACGCCGTCGATCGCCGCCGTCAGCCCTTTCCGACAACCGCGCGGCGCGCCGCCCAGCCACCGGCGCCGAGCGCGAGCAGGGCCACCCCGGTGCCGACGGCAAGAGCGAGATTCCCGACGGAGCCGTCGCCGCCGCGCTCGGTGCCGGCAAGCCCGGTCGTGCCGGGCGTGTTCCCGCAACCGCCCGCGAGTTGCTTCCGTATCGCACGCTGGAGCCCGATCAGCGTGTACGGGTCGCCGTACTGGTTCAGCGTGGCGTCCGTGAGCGCCGCTCGGAGGTCGGCCCGGCTGTGATTGCAGCTAAGGACGTGGTCGTGCGCGTAGTCGTTGTAGACGGCGCCGGGATCCGCTGCGGATGCACCGGGCGCGAAGGCGAGCGCCGCGAGCAGGGCGACCACGCTACAACGTCTCAACACCCGCCTCCTTCCGATGGCGTGCGATCGTAGCCGGCGCGGTTCCGGGCCAGCTCGGCGAGTCTCCTTCGAGCACCTCGACGAGCGCGTCGGCGACCTGTCGGAACGAGTGAGCGCGCGCGTAGTCGCGTCCCGCCTGCCCGACCGCGGTCCTCTGCTTCTCGTCGCGGAGCAACCGGTCCAGCACACCCGCGAGCGACTCCGCGTCGACGTCACGCTCGACCTTGACGACGCACTCCTCGGGCAGCTCGCGCCACGAGCCGAAGGACGGCACGACCGTCGGCGTCCCGGCAGCGAAGCAGTCGGCGACCGAGCCGGCGCTCTCCCCGTTCGAGGTCTGCCGCAGCTGGACGGCGAGTGTCGTGCGGCCGATCCACGAGCGGAACTGCTCATCGTCCACCTCGCCGGTGACGTCGGCCCGGTCGGCGAGACCGAGCGTCTCGACGAGCTCCTGGCAGTCCTCCAGCGCGCGTTCGGCACCCGCGGGGCCGACGACCGCGAGCCGCGCCGTCGGATGGTCGCCGGCGATGCGCCCGAACGCCTCGACCACCTTGTGCGTCTGCTTCACGGGCGCGACGAGGCCGAAGGTGGCAACGATCGGCTCCACGCTCTCCCGGCGCGGGAACTCCTCCGTATCGGGGCAGGCGAACCCGAGCACCTCGATCTTCTTCTCGTCGCCCGGAAGCCCGTCCAACCGCGCGACCTGGGCGGCGTAGTGGGAGTGGACGAGGAACCGTTGCGAGAGGGCGATCGCCTCCTGCGCCATATAGATCCCGTAGCGAGTCGCCTCCTCGTATGACAGCCACCCGGCCGCCCCCACCTCGGGCGGCAGCCGATGCCCGTACATCGAGCGAAGCGCGCCGTGGAAGCCCCGCGGCTCGAGATCCGGCCTGTTCGCGGCCGTCCACGTATAGAGGCCGCTGAGGCGGACGTCGTGGCCGAGGACGATCCCCGGCCGGCGCCGCAGGGCGGCGAGCGCCTCGGCGTGAAACTCGCTGTTTCCTAGGCAGTACACGACGGCGTCGTAGCGGCCACGGGCGCGCTCGGTCGCGTCGAGCAACCGCAGGGGAACGACTGCGACTCGCTCGGGCGCCGAGACGAACGCGGGGTCGACCTCGACGTAGGCGTCGACCGCACACCTGTCGGTCAGATGTTGCAGCAGGCGATAGCTGTAGTCGGCGACGCCGGAGCGCTGCGGGGGGAGCGGCGTCACCAGGGCGATCCGCGGCCGGCGACGGCGCGGACGAGGCGGAAGCGAGAGGACGTCGTCGTACTCGGCGACCGTCCGCTCGGCGACGCCGCGCCAGGTGAAGCGCTCCTCGAGCTCCTGCTCTCGCAGACGCTCCCGCAGCGCCGCGTCACGGAGGACGCGCTCGAGCGTGGCCGCGATCGACTCGGTGTCCGTCGGGTCGAAGAGCGCTTCCTCGTCGCGCACGAGCTCGAGCAAGGAAGAGGAGCGCGAGGCGATCACCGCCGCGCCGCATGCGCGCGCCTCTGCGATCGGCAGCCCGAATCCCTCGTAAAGCGACGGGAAGACGAAGAGCTCCGCCGCCTGGTACAGCGCCACGAGGGCCGGGTCCGGCAGGTAGCCGGGGAAACGCACCGTGGCGGCGACGCCGAGTCGGCCCAATCGGCGCTCGAGCCGGGCGCGCTCGTCCGGATGCACGCGACAGACGATCACGAGCTGATGGCGCCGGCGGAGCTCGGCCGGCAGACGCGCGTACGCCTCCAGGAGCCGGTCGATGTTCTTCCGCGGCTCGATCCCGCCGACGTAGAAGACGTAGCCCGGCTCGATCCACGGCAGCGCCTGGCGAACCACTGCGAACGCGGCGTCGCGGCTTGCCGGGCGGCGGAAGTGCTCCGAGACGGCGGCGCCGACGGCGACGACCCGCTCGGCCGGGACGCCGAGCTCGCGCACCGCGTCGGCCGCGGTCGCCTCGGAGATGGCCAGAAGGCGATCTGCTCGGCGGAGTAGCTCGAGCCGGGTCAGGTACCAGCTACGGGTCGCCGGGTTGGACAGGTAGACGTCGGGGAAGAGCTTCGGGATCAGGTCGTACAGCGTGACGACGAGGCGCATGCGCCGATCGTGCACGGACTGCGGCCAGACGCGGTCGAAGGGGATGTACTCGAACGGCGAGCCGATGTGGTAGAGGCGTTCGTCCGAAGAGTCGAGCCGATCGCTGTACGTCAGCTTCCCGCCCGCCAGGAACGGCTCGACGGCCGGGGGCAACGGGAGATCCGGATTGAGGACGAAACGCGAGATCCGGCCGGGGTGCCACCGATCGAGCGCGAGTGCGAGCTCGAGGAGATAGCGCGCAATGCCGCGCTCGCCGTGCGCCGGGCTCTGGATGCCCTGGATGTCGAACAGGACGGACACGCGTTCAGCCCGAACGCGTCGCGGTGACGAGCGCGACGGCCTCGGTATCGCCCTCGGCCTGCTTGTCCGCGAGCGTCCACGTGGTCGCGTCCTCCCGCCTGACGACGGACAGCTGGTCGATCGTCCAGCCGGCGAGCAGCCGGTCGAGGCCAGCGCGGTCGTAGGTCCGCTGGAAGTCGTCGCTCCCCGCCGTGCCGAACCGGGTCGTGAGGACGAGCAGGCCGCTCGGGACGGTGAGCTCGTGGACGCGCCCCATTGCAGCCGCGTCAGCACCTTCCTTCCGGTCGCCACCGTAGGCGGGTAGCCCGATGTGCTCGATCGTCGAGAGGCAGAGCACGGCGTCGAACGATTCGCCGCCTTCCCACTCCTCGATCGCCCCGACAACGGTGCGAAGCCGCGGGTGCGAGAGCGGATAGGGGCGGATGTCGAGCGCGGTCACCTCGTAGCCCAGACTTGCGAGCGAGACCGCGACGGTGCTCTCGGTCGCGCCGACGTCCAGTACGCGCGCTCCCGGCTGAAGCCGCGACAGCTCGCGGTAGACGAACGGCACCTCGGCTAGCCGTTCGTTCACCTCGACGAGCCGGACTCCGCGCGGCTCGTAAGCGAGCGAAAGCGGCGGGTTGAACCAGAGCTGGCGCTGTGCCGCGAAGCCCCGATGGCCTTCCGCGTAGTTGAGGAGATGCGCGACGCTCGCGTCCAGATCGTCGGGCGATCCGCTCGCCAGGCGCTCGAAGTAGGCACCGCTCGCGCGTTCGGCGAAGGCGCGGGTCTCCTCGAGCATGGACCGAAGGTCGGCCGCGGCGGCCTCGGTCGTCGCCTGCACGTCGGCGATCGAGCGGCCGAGGACGGCAGTCGACTCCGCGTTGGAGATCACGACCTGGTTCATGGCCCCGGCGACTCCTTCGAAGCGAGGATCGAAGAACCGGCGCAGCGGCCAGAGCAGGACTCGACCGACGCGCTTGAGGGCGTCCTTCATGCCTGCGCGGCGTCGAGGCGACGCGAGGATTCCACCGTCGATGCGTGATCGATCTCGTCGACATCGGGCGAGCAGAATGCCGCCAGACGAACCCGGCCCGTCGTCAGCAGGCGAAACTGCACGCCCACTTCGGCACGCGAGAGGTCGAACGAAAGCGCGATGTCGTGGAAGGCGCCGTCGGGCGGGAGATCCTCGGCGGTCAACTCCTTGCTCGCGACAACCGTCGCCTCAGTCGCAACGTCGACTACCGCGAGCACGTCGCCCGGAGCGACTGACGCCGGTCCGCATGCCGCGCGAAACCGCACCACGCCAGGCCCGGGTTTCATCGGCACGTAGGGGCCGAACAGGACGTGGCCGGCCTCGCCGTCGGCGGCCTCGACCAGACGATCGCAGGCGACGCCGTTCTTGACGCCCACCGTGTGGCCAAGGCGGCTGAGGCGGAAGCTCCGGTAATTCGCATAGATCGCATCGACGCGCCTCGCCAGGCGATCCGGCTCCGGTCTGCCGACGCCGCGAACGGCCTCCGCCCACCAGACGAACGAGTCCTCGGGCCGGCTTTCCGCCTCGCTCACCCGGCGGTCGACCGGCAACGCTCGCGTCCCGCCCTCGAGGGGAAGGAAGCGGTTGCGCTCTCGATCGAAGCAGAGCCACAGGCCGCGTACACGGACCTGGTCGAATCCGGCCAACTCGAGGAGCTCAACCACTTCGTCCGGCCGGAACTCAACCGTGTGCTCCGGGTGCTCCCAACCGATTGCCGTGGTGACACGACGGTTTGGACTGTCGACGGCGAGGACACCGCCGGGACGGAGCGTGCGCCGCGACTCGAGCAAGAACGAGGTGACGTCCTCGGGCCAGAGGTGCTCGATCACCTGTCCCGCGAACACGAGGTCGACCTCGCCGTCGCCCACGGGGGCGAGGTCGCCAAGGGAGCGCTCGAGCCATTCCACGTCCTCGCCGAGCCCCTCCGGGCGTCCGGCGAACGCCTCCACCCCGATGTGGCGTTTCACACGCGTCGGGTATTGCTCGCCGAACCAGTCGAAGTACCAGCCGCCTGCGCAGCCACCGTGCAATACGGTCTCCGCGCCCGCGGGAAGCCGCGCGAGCTCCCCTGAGCGGAGCTCGTGGAGGAAGACGTTGAAGTCCCCGGCCGATTCCGACCTCTTGCGTACAAGGCGGCGCAGCATTGGGGCGCAATTCTATGGACGCGGTTTAGCAGCGACACGAGCGGCCATCAGCCGTTCGGCTACGGGGCGCGCAGCCGCTCCGGATGCTTGCGCACGAAGCGCAGCATGCTTCGGGCATGCCAGAGCGTGTGCCTCGTGAGGAAGCGGCGGTCGATCACCGCCGCGTACTCGTGGCGGACGACGGCTTCCGGCACGTACCAGCGCTCCCAGCCCGCCCTGGCCGCGCGGTAGCAGAGGTCGATGTCCTCGCCGTAGTGGCGGAAGCCGGCGTCCCAGCCTCCGAGCTCGTCGAGCATCGACCGGCGCATCAACAGGAACGCGCCGAGCAGCCAGTCCGCGGGGACGGGCTCGTCCGGTCGCTCGTCGAGTAGGTAGTGCGAACGCTGCCGCTCGAACGGCGGGTAGAGCCGCCGGATGGGAGTCCGCCGGACGAGCGTGCCCCAGACAGTCGGAAACCGACGCCGCGAGGGCTGCCAGCTCCCGTCCGGATAGCGCATCGCCGGGCCGGCGATCCCGCACTGCGGCCGTCCGTCCACGAACGACGTCAGGAGCCGCACTGCCTCGTCGTCCGGCAGGGTGTCCGGATTCGCCGTCAGCACGAGGTCGCCGGACGTCACGCTGATCCCAACGTTGATGTTGGCGGCAAGACTGAGCGGCCTCTCGTTCTCGATCACCCGGGCTCCGGCCGGAACCGCGCCGACGCTGCCGGGGAGGTTCGCGACGACGACGAGCTCGTCGACCTGCGGCTCGAGCGCCGGGAGCAGGCGCTCGAGCTCGGCAGCGTGTCGGTGGGACACGACGACCGCAGAGATGCTCATCTGGCGAGCACGGCTCGGTAGACCTCGAGGGTCCTACGGGCCGTCTGCTCCCATGTAAAGCGGCGCGCGCGCTGGAGCCCGGCGGCGACAAGGCGGGGACGATCGGCCAGCGCCCGCTCGATCGCCGTCGCGAGAGCGGATGGCTCCGCATAGACGGCGGCCTCGCCGGCGACCTCGCGGACGGCGGCGTCCGGGGCGGCGACCACCGGAGTCCCGGACGCCATCGCCTCGAGCGCGGGGAGACCGAAGCCCTCGTACCGCGTCGGCAGGACGAGGCACGCGGCCCGGCGGTAGAGGGCCGCTAGCGCGTCCTTCGGCAGGTATCCGCGAACGTCCGCGCCGGCGGCCTCGAGCTCGCGTGCGAGCCGTTCATCCTTCCGCGGCCCCACAACCACGAGGCGGAGGCCGGCACGGCTCGCCGCCGCCGCGGCGGCGAGCGGGTCCTTCCGGCGCTGGATCGCGCCGACGAACAGCGCATACGAGTCGTGGCCGTCGCCGGGAACGAAGGCGGGGTCGACACCGTTCGGCGTCACGACAACGCGCTCCGGCGCGATGCCGTAGACGTCGAGGACATCGCGCCTCGAGCGCTCGGAGACCGTCAGGACCCGTTCAGCCCGCCGCACCGCGCGACGGACCGCGAAGCGGAAGACGACGCGGTCGCGCAGCGGCATGAGCGACCGGGCGCGCGCGAACGAAAGGTCGTGGACGGTGACGACGGCGCTGCACGGGCATGCCAGCGGGATCGCGTGCTGGAAGTGCGCAAGCGCCGGACGCAGCTTCCGCAGCAGCCGCGGCAACGTCCAGGCCATCCGCCATTCCTGACTGCGGGCAGGCAGGAGCACCGCCTCCACGCCCTCCGGGACGAGGTCCGGTCGCCGGGTCACGGCGGCGAGGCGCAGGCCCGCGTCCGGCGCCAGCACGGCGAGCTCACGAAGCAGGTTCGTGGCATAGGTCTCGTCGCCGGTTCGCTGCCGGCCGAGAACGTCCGCGTCGAAGACGACCGTGGTCACGCCGCGGCCTCCCGGTAGACGGCCATGGTCGCGGCCGCGGTCGCCCGCCAGCTGAAAGACGCAGCTCGGCGAAGCCCCAGCTCCGAGAGCTCTTCCCGGCGGTCGACCGCCTCTTCGATTCCTGTAGCGATCGCCGCGGGATCGAGCGGATCGACGAGGACGGCCGCATCGCCGCCGAGCTCGGCCGTCGCCCCGATCGCGCTCGTCACCACGGGCGCCCCGCAGGCCATCGCCTCCAACACCGGTAGCCCGAATCCCTCGTAGAGCGACGGATAGGCAACACAGAGGGCGCCGCGGTACAGCCGCGCGAGCTCTTCGTCCGGAACACGGCCGAGCCAGCGAAGCCCGTCGTGCTCCGGCTCGACGCCGCCCCACCCGCGCTCGCCGACGACGCGGAGCTCGATGCCGGCGCGGCCGGCAGCCTCCGAGAGACGGGCGAGGTTCTTCCGCGGCTCCAACGTGCCCACCGCGAGCGCGTACCGGCCCTCCGCCGCCGGGCCCTCCGGACGGAACGCGGGCGCGGCCGCTAGCGGGACGACACGGACGATCGCGGCGTCGACGCCCAGGAGCTCGACGAGCTCGCGCCTGGTGAACTCGGAGTCCGCGATCACGCGGCTGGCGCCCCGGACGACGCGCGGGAGCGCGAACCAGCTGTAACGGCGGGACCAGGCGGGGAAGGCCTCCGGATGCCGAAGCACCGCGACGTCGTGAACCGTGACGACGAGTGGCACCGGCGAGTAAAACGGCGCGCGGATCCCCGGGCAGTGGAGGACGTCGACCCCACGCGAGCGAAGCGGCAGCAGCGCCGGGTACCAGACGAGATCGCCGAACGCGCTCGCGCCACCCGGGAATGCCAGCCGGCGAACGGCGATGTCACGGTCACCGTCGAGCTCGGCGAGGAGCCTCTCGACGTACCGCGCCGTACCCGCACGAGTGCGCCCGAGCGGCGACACGTCGATGCCGACGCTAAGAGAGAGCATGCGACGTCAGTTTGCAGCTTCGTATCCGGCAAGGAGCGCACGCCCGGTGCCGGCCCATGTGAAGCGTGCCGCGTGCGCCAGCCCACGCGAGACGAGCTGCTCGCGATCGGCCAGCGCCCGCTCGACGCCCGCGGCGATCGCCCCGGCGCCGTTCTCGTCGACGCGGATGGCGGCGTCGCCGCACGCCTCGTCGAGCGACGGGTGCGACGAGACGACGCATGGGATGCCGCTCGCCATTGCCTCGACCACGGGGATGCCGAAGCCTTCGAATCTGGAGGCGTAGACGAAGACGTCAGCGCCGCGGTAGAGGCGCGCGAGCTCGTCGTCGGTCACATACCCGAGCCCGACCACCCCGGAGGGCGGGTCGGAGCCCGCCACGGCGAGCGCGTGGTCGGTGCGCAGCAACGCGTGTGCCGCGACGACCGTCTCGATGTTCTTCCGCGCCTCCGTCCCGACGGCGAGGAGGTACGGCCGCCCGAGATCGGCCCGCGCACCGTCCTGCCGGAAGCGCCGGTCGACTCCGGGGTAGGCGACACGCACACGTTCTGGCGCGACGCCGAGCCGCTCCACGACGTCGTCTCCGGTGAATCGCGAGTTCGCGAATACGACGTCACAGGTCCTCGCCGCATGCCGGTACTTCGCGCCGTGCATGCGACGCGTTCGGGCCGGTACCCAGTCCGGGAAGCGCAGCGGAACGAGGTCGTGGATCGTGGTCGCTCGTACGCCGGCGCGCTGCGGCGGATACGCCCACTCCCAGAAGTGGAGGACGTCGAACTTGCCGAGAAACCGCTCGGCGGCCGGCATCCCGACCTTGCTCCACGTCGTTCGCACACGGTGGGCGAACGGGACGCCCAGGAGGCGCAGCTCGACCGGGACGCCGGCGAGCGCCGCGCGGATCGCCTCAGGGCCGCCGCGAACGTTCGCGGCCGCGAAGGCGACGAACTCGTGCCGGCCGGCGCCGGCTTCGGCGAGCCCGACGAGAGAGCCCCGAATGTAATTCCCGATTCCTGTCCGCGGATGCGAGAGCGCGGACACCTCAACGGCGATCCTCAAGGAGCGGCCGAAAGCCCTCGCGTCGACCCACCGACGACGCCGTCGGGGATGGCGTGGCGTTCGGCGCCGAGCAAGGCCGCGTAGTCGTCGGCGGCCCGCTCGAGGTCGTGCACACGGAGCGCGTAGGCAGCGCCGTTCTGGCCGAGCGTGCGCCGCAGGTCGTCGTCTCCGACGAGCAGGCCGAGCGCCGCCGTCAGCGTCGGCAGCTCGAACTCGTCGAGCGGTACTTTCAGCGCCACCTCGTCGGGAAGCTCGGCGAACCAACCCACGTCGCTGACGACGAGCGGTCTTCCCAGCGCCAGCGAGCGGAGAGCGCTGCCGGACGTCTCCCCCATCGTCGGTCCGCGCAGGTTCACGCAGACGTCGCAGGCCGCCATCAGCGAGGACAGGCGCTCCTCGGGCACCCAATCCTCCCGCAGGACGGCCCGGCTGCCGTGTAGCCCGGCACGCGAGAGCTCGGCGTCGAGGTCGAACTGCGGAGCTTTCGACCCGACCACGAGCAGTCGTGCGTCCGGGTACGAACGACGGAGCGCGGCGAATGCGTCGAGCAGCACTGGCACGCGCTTCGCGGGCGTCAGATGGCCGAAGAAGCCGATCACCGGCCCGCCGGCCATCGGCGCGGGCACGACGCCCGCGGGCCGCCGCACCGGGTGCGCGATGCGATGGATCGGTCCGGCGAAGCCGGCCGCACGCACGCGTTCCTCCGCGTACCGCGAGTGCACGACGACTGCGGTTGCCGCATCGAGGACGTCGTCGACGAGCGGGTACCGTTCCGGCTCCGTCTCCCACAGCGGCGGAATGCTCCCCTGCACGACGCGCGCGCCGAGCTCCCGGCCCCGGGCGCCCGCGTCCCGCTCGAGTGCGCGCAGATACCCCTCGGGATCTCCGCGCCCGATCGTCATTCCGACGACCAGGTGGTGAAGGACGACCTCGTGGAGGACGACGATGCCCGGGCGCCGGAACAGCGCCTCGACGATCCAGTCGTGCGAGTCCGGGTTGTTGCCGACGTGGTAGAGAGCGACGGGGGCCTCCGGCGGCCGGCCGCGGGGGCGGCCAACGCCGACGGCCATCCTCGCGCGAAGCTCGGGCAGGAGGACAGCGCTGTAATCGGCGACGCCGGAGTGCTCCGGCGGCAGAGGCGAGTAGTAGGCGACGTCGAATCGCCCCGTCGCGGAGCGGCGACGGGGCCAGCCGGCGTCCACGTGATGGAGCCGAGACACCAGCCTAGTCCGAAGATGCGACAGGCGGGCCCGCGCGCGCTGCGCCCCGTTGACGCGAACGGGGGCGGGTGTCGGAGAGGGGTCAAGGCGGACCTGCGGCGGGTGGGACGGGCGCCCCGAGTTGCTGCCGCGCACGTCCTCCTTCAGGCGCTCGAAGGCGGCGGCGACATCCACGGTCGCGGGAGAAATACCTGCAACTCCGGGCTTTTTGTCGTCGCCCGCGGCCACGGCCACAGTGTATCGACCTGCCCGGTACGCTTAGCTGAGGGCCGATGTCGAGGCACGACGACAGCGTCTGGGCGGAGGATTCGCTCGCCGCGCTCCGGCGCGAGCACGGGGAGGTCTACTCCGGTAGGACCGCCCTCGTCACGGGGGCGGACGGGTTCATGGGCTCCCACCTCACCGACGCCCTGGTCGCGCTCGGGGCGAACGTCGTCGCGTTCGTCCGCGCGACGTCGAGCGGTGCGCTCAACAACATCGGGCATCTTCCGCCGCGGGTCCGCGTGGTGTTCGCCGACCTGACCGACCGCACGTCGGTCGACTACCTGGTCCGCGACCACCTCTTGTCGGCGCCGGACCGGCCGTTCGTCTTCCACCTCGGCGCGCAGGCCCACGTCGGGGAGTCGTGGCACCGTCCGTACGAGACAGTGATGGCGAACACCGTCGGGACGCTGAACCTCTTGCAGTCGATCGTCGATAGCCGGGTCGAGCTCGAGAAGTTCGACACGGCAGGCACGTCAGAGGAGTACGGGAACGTTCGCGAGACGGTCGCGCACCAGCACGACTTCGACGACGAGGGCGGCCTGATCCTGCACGAGCGCTCGCCGATCAACCCGAAGTCGATCTACGCGACGAGCAAGGTGGCGGCCGACTTCCTGACGATGAACTACCACGACGCCTACGGCGTGCCGGGCGTGGTCACGCGGATGTTCAACAACTACGGCCCGCGCCAGAACCCGCGCTACGTGACCGGGACGATCATCACGCAGGCGCTCGAGCGGGAGGTCGTGGAGCTCGGGAACCTCGAGCCGATGCGCGACTTCTGCTTCTGCACCGACGGCGTGCGAGGGCACCTCACGGTCGCCGCGAACGGCGTGCCCGGCGACGTCTACGTCTACGGGCAGGGGAAGAACGTCTCCATGGCCGACTGGGCATCGCTGATCCTGCGTATCGGCGAGGAGGAGGGCTACTGGTCGGGCCGCGAGCTCGTCACCGTGCCCGAGCGGTTCCGCCCCGGGGCGAGCGACGTGATGGCGCTGCGCGTCGGCTTCGACAAGCTCGCGCGCGAGACCGGCTGGCAGCCCGCGGTCTCGTGGGACGAAGGGATCTCGCGGACGATCGACTGGTACGCGCGGAACCGCGATCGCTGGTTCGGCCGCGTCGACTGGCTCGCGCCGACGACCTCGCCGGTCGAGGAAGCGACCCGGTGAAGATCCTCGTCACGGGGGGCGGCGGCTTCCTGGGGTCGCACGTCGTCGACCGACTTCGCGCGGACGGCCTCGAGCCGTTCGTCGCGCGGCGGGCCGATTACGACCTTACGCGCTGGGACGACGCTGCGCGCCTCTTCGCCGACGCGCGACCCGAGCTCGTTCTCCACCTGGCCGCCGAGGTCGGCGGCATCGGCGCGAACCGCGCCAACCCTGGACGCTACTGGTACGCGAACCTGACGATGGGCGCGCACGTGCTCGAGCAGAGCCGCCTCGTCGGCGTCGACAAGCTCGTGGTCGTCGGGACGGTGTGCGAGTACCCGAAGTTCGCGCCCGTTCCGTTCCGCGAGGAGTCGCTCTGGGAGGGCTATCCCGAGGAGACGAACGCCCCGTACGGCGTGGCGAAGCGGGCGCTCCTCGTCGGCGGACAGGCGTACCGGGAGCAGTACGGCCTCGAGGTCGTCCATCTGCTCGAGGTGAACCTCTACGGGCCGAGGGACAGCTTCGATCCCGCGACTGCGCACGTCATCCCCGACCTGATCCGGAAGATGGTCGAGGCGCAGGAGCGCGGCGAGGATCACGTGCTGCTCTGGGGCGACGGCTCGCCGACGCGGGAGTTCCTGTACGTCGAGGACGCCGCCGACGCGATCTGGCTCGCGGCACAGCAGTACTCGGGCGCCGACCCGGTCAACCTCGGCAGCGGACAGGAGATCTCGATCCGCGAGCTCGCCGAGCTCGTCGCTGCGCTGACAGCCTTCGACGGCGAGATCGTCTGGGATCCGTCCAAGCCGAACGGCCAGCCGCGCCGGCGGCTGGACACGTCGCGCGCGGAGGCCCTATTCGGTTTCCGCGCCCGCACGCCGCTCCGCGAAGGCCTCCAGCAGACGATCGCCTGGTACCGCGAGTCGCGGCCCGCGCTGGCGGCGCGCTAACGCGCGGAGTCGTCCGAAGTAGCCATCTCGACAGGCCGGCGCGCCGCGAGCACGATGGGGCGGTGTGGCATCGACACCGGCCGGAGGCAAACCTGGATGATGTCGTCGAAGTTCTAGAGGGCCTCGGAAGGGTGCTGATGACCATCAGCGCTAGACTCGACGAGATCGCACAGCTGCTTAGAGGAGAGGACGAGAATGGGTCGGACGCCGGAGGACCGTGACCGGTTTCGTCGTCAGCTCGAGGAGAGTGCAGCCGCTCGGCGCGACCTGCAGGAGACGCTCGATCGCGTCCATGCTCGTATAGAAGAGCGACGCGCTCGCCAGGCGCGCGGCGGCTGGCTCAAGCGCCTCTTTAGCGGCCTGACGGCGCTCTAGTACGCTCCACGAGCCCGCAGAACCGCCGGCACGGTCTTGATGAGGATCGTGACGTCGAGCCAGAGCGACCAGTTCTCGAGGTAGTAGAAGTCGAGCCGCACGAGGTCGTCGAACGACAGCAGCGACCGGCCGGAGATCTGCCAGAGGCCGGTCATTCCGGGCAGGACGAGGTTGCGCTTGCGGTGCCACTCGTCGAGCAGCGCGAAGTCGCGCAACCGGAGCGGGCGCGGACCGACCAGGCTCATCTCCCCGCGCAGCACGTTGAGCACCTGCGGCAGCTCGTCGA